>Ga0208357_1001477_pt1 | contig 16949 bp, 14 predicted proteins | sample NGESurdeep092012_6_FD_184487 | JGI IMG/M metagenome (GOLD analysis project Ga0208357, IMG submission 184487) | Arctic peat soil microbial communities from Barrow, Alaska - NGEE Surface sample F52-2 deep-092012 (SPAdes) | ecosystem: Environmental > Terrestrial > Soil > Wetlands > Peat ... | reverse complement strand
CCCCAACCCATCCCAACAACAACCGCCATCCCAACAACAACACGACGAATCATTCCCATCTTCATCTCCAAATCACCTTCGCATCATAGGCCGCGAGCGCAACGTCCGACGACAGGATCGTGCAATCCTCCTCCAGCGCCTGCGCCACAATCATCCGGTCAAACGGATCGCCATGATGATGCGGCAACGTCTCGGTCCGAAGAATGTGTGCATCGCCAATCGGCAGGATCAGCATGCCCATCTTCCCAATCTCATCAAGCAGCGATTGGATCGACGAGCCCGGCATCTCCAATCTGCCCTTCGCAACCTTAATGGACAGCTCCCATATCGAAGCCCTGCTAACAAACAGTTCATGCTCATCCGATTCGAGTAATCGCCGTACCTTCGCCGTCAACCGCTTCCGATCAGACAGCGCCCACAGCAGCACATTCGAGTCCAGCAGCAGCCTCAAGAGCGCTCCGCCGGAAAGATCGGACCATTGACCATCTCATCCTCAATCTCTTTATCCATGGCCTTCCACTCCGCATCGGAAGGAATCGCAATCTTCCCCTCCCAGGCCCCCCACATCTCCCGCCTGGGCTTCGTCACAGGATCAGCCACCGGCACCAACTTCACCGCAGGCTTCCCATTGCGAGCAATAATCACCTCTTCCCCACTCTCAGCCGCAGAGATGAGCTTAGAAAGATGCGTCTTCGCGTGATGTACATTCACTTCCATAAAACCATCTTAGCTAAGCTTCTTAGCTAAGACAAGGTCTGTTCGAAGTCTCACCTTAGAGTCCTAATGGCAAATCAATCCTAGTGTGAAAATTTCCTAATATTGGCGATCACGAAGATGACATATTGCATAAAGCCATTGAAGAGAAGCATTGCGAGACCGAGCGTGACATAAAGCCGCCATGCCGCACCTCTAAGGCTGTTGCTCAAGCTACCAAGACGACCAGAAAATCTTATCCATCGCTGAAACCGGGAAGATTTTCTCTTCTCGACCATCCGTTCGATTTCCTGTGGGTCTATTTTGGACGAGGCCGTCGTCCGTAAATCAATGTACGAGGATGTAGAGCAATCAAAATCGACGAGAATTGCACCGGTCGTCGACAACCCCATGCACACAATTGAGGTCATAAGTGCGGTATACGCCTCGACCCGCCCGAGCCTCGCGACGATTCCAGCTGCGACCGTAACGCCCGCACCGACGCCGCCAGCACCGAAAACGATTAGCCTCTCGCAATAGCTCGCCAGTTGGAGTTCTGCGCTTGCTCGAAGCTCAAGTGCTGCATGCAATTCGGACTCAGACAAAGGTGAATCCCCGTTGGCTTTGGTTGTATCTGCGCTGGTATCTGCCATGCACAGACTATAGATTGAAATGGGTTGATGTGTGCCCCAAAACAGATGATCTGCGAAGCGACACTGTCCCAGGAAGACGAAGTTGAAAAAAGTTGCCGTGTAGAGTAAGTCGATACTATTTGCGAAGGAGACAGGCATTGCGAATGATTTTGCGTTTTTCTGTGGATGGCGAAACTGACAACAAACTGGGTCTCAAGCTACGCGCTGTTCTAAAGAAGCACAAAGTGCTTCTAGAGGGTAAAACCGGCACCTATGAGAAGTATTTTGCAACCAAAAGACTTAGCGACTGCATTGAAGACTTCTGGAGCACTGCATCGGAATATGAGGGCCCTGGACACGTAGACCATTTCTGGATGTATGCGGATAAATCAAAGAAGGTTAGCTCCCCTAAGAGGACTAAGGTCAAACCTAGAAAGCGCGTACCGAAATAACAACAATGGGCGGACTCTGTCGAGTCCGCCCTTTTGCCTTTGCGCAAAGCGCATCCCGCCGTCCGCGCAGGACCTACTCCGCGGCCATTTCTTCTTGTTCGCCTTCCATGCGCATCTGTTCCAGCTCGCGCTCTTCCGCCTCGATCGCCGCAGTAACTTCCTGCTGCACCTGCGCCGCCGCCTCTTCCAGCTCCGGAGAGAGCTGAACATTGCGGTAGTAGGCCATGCCGGTACCGGCAGGGATCAAGCGACCGACGATGACGTTCTCCTTGAGCCCGCGCAGCGTATCGACCGAGCCATTGATCGAGGCCTCGGTAAGCACGCGCGTAGTCTCCTGGAAGCTCGCCGCCGAAATAAAGCTATCGGTCGAGAGCGACGCCTTCGTGATACCCAGCAGCAGCGGACGTCCGATGGCCGGTCGGCCACCCTCAATCAGCACGCGCTGGTTCTCAGCGTTGAACCGGAAGCGGTCGATCTGCTGCTCGAGCAGGAAGTTGGTGTCGCCAACCTCTTCGACCTTCACCCAGCGCAGCATCTGGCGAACAATCGTCTCAATGTGCTTGTCCGAAATCGACACGCCCTGCAGACGATACACTTCCTGAATCTCATTCACGAGATACTGCTGCAGCTCGCGCTCGCCCAGCACCTCAAGAATGTCATGCGGGTTACGCGGTCCGTCGATCAACGCATCGCCAGCGCGCAAACGCTCGCCTTCCTGCACGTTGACATACACACCACGAGGAACGCTGTACTCCTCTTCCTGGCCATTATCCGCAGTCACGTAAACCTTACGCTGACCCTTGGATACATCGCCGAACCGCACCACGCCGTCGATCTTCGAAATGATCGCCGGGTCACGCGGCTTGCGAGCCTCGAACAATTCCACCACGCGAGGCAGACCGCCCGTGATGTCCTTCGTACGAGTCGTCTCGCGCGGAATCTTCGCGAGAATGTCGCCCGGTGTAACCTCATCGCCGTCCTGCAGCATCAAGTGAGCACGCGATGGCATCAGGTACCGCTTGGTGCCCTTCGCGCTCTTGATGATGATCGCAGGCTGCCGCTTCTCATCTGATGAATCGCCAACCACCAGCCGCGAAAGCCCGGTGACTTCGTCGATCTCTTCGTTGAGCGTGACACCCTCCTGCAGGTCCTTGAACTGAACCGTGCCGGCGATCTCCGTCAGAATCGAGAACGTGTAAGGATCCCACTCGCCGATCACATCGCCGAGCTTGACCTCCTGCCCATCCTCAACCTTCAGCTTCGCGCCGTAGACGATTGCGTACCGCTCCTTCTCGCGACCCTTCGCATCGATGATGGCGATTGAGCCGTTGCGATTGAACGCCACCAGCCCGCCTTCCTTCGACCGAACCGTAACGAGATTGATGAAGTGGATCTTTCCAGCATTCTTGGCTTCGAGGTGCGAAGCATCCTGCACACGCGACGCTGTTCCGCCGATGTGGAAGGTACGCATCGTGAGCTGTGTTCCAGGCTCGCCGATGGACTGCGCCGCGATCACGCCGACAGCCTCGCCCATCTCAACCATCTTGCCCGAGCCGAGGTTACGGCCATAGCAAAGGATGCAGCAACCACGCTTGCTCTCGCACGTGAGCACGGAACGAATCTTCACTCGCTCGATACCCGCTGCCTGAACCGCGGACGCCTTGTCTTCGTCGATCTCGTCATTGATCTCGACGATCACCTTGCCCTCGAAGTCCTTCAACTTCTCAAGCGATACGCGCCCAATAATGCGGTCGCGCAACGGCTCAATCGTCTCTCCGGCTTCGATGATCGGCGTTACATAAATGCCTTCAACCGTGCCGCAATCCAGCTCGGAGATGATGACGTCCTGCGCCACATCGACCAGCCGGCGCGTCAGGTAACCCGAGTCCGCAGTCTTCAACGCCGTATCCGCCAGCCCCTTACGAGCACCGTGCGTCGAGATGAAGTACTGCAGCACCGTGAGACCTTCGCGGAAGTTCGCCGTGATCGGTGTCTCGATGATTTCGCCAGAAGGCTTTGCCATCAAACCACGCATCCCGGACAGCTGACGAATCTGCTGCTTCGATCCACGAGCACCAGAATCGGCCATGATGTAAATCGGGTTCATGGCTCCTTCCTTGTCCGCGCGCTTCATGTTGTTGAACATGTCATCGGCAACGCGCTCGGTAACTCCAGACCACATTTGCGTGACCTTGTTCGAACGCTCCAGATTTGTGATCGATCCGTCCAGATACTGCTGCTGCATCGCGATCACCTGCTTCTCAGCCTCATGCACCACGGTGTACTTCGAATCCGGAATGACCATGTCATCCAGCCCGACCGAGAGGCCAGACTTCGTCGCGTAATGGAAGCCCAGTTCCTTGATCTTGTCGAGAGCCTTCACCGTTACCTCGAGCCCAAGATTCAGATAAAGGTAGTTGATCAGCTGACCAATTCCCTTCTTCTTCATCAAGCCATTGACGAACGGCATGCCCTCAGGCAGCGCATCGTTCAGAATCGCGCGACCAACGGTCGTGTTGATGAACTGCTTGTTGAACTCAACACCCTCGGTGTGCAGGATGTCCTGATCGTCATACGCAACGGTCATATCGAGCACAGTGCCCGTGTAGCGCAGACGGATAGGTGACAACGTCTCGACCTGCTTGGCCTCGAGCGCCATCAGCACTTCTTCGATGTTCGCGAACACGCGCCCTTCACCCTTCGCGCCAACCTTCGCCTTGGTCAGGTAGTACAGACCAAGCACGAGATCCTGCGTGGGCACCGTGATCGGCTGTCCGCTCGCGGGCGAGAGAATGTTGTGCGACGCCAGCATCAGCACCGAAGCTTCGATCTGCGCCTCAGGCGACAGCGGAATGTGCACTGCCATCTGATCGCCATCGAAATCCGCGTTGAACGCCGTGCAGACCAGCGGATGAATCTTGATGGCCTTGCCTTCGACGAGCACCGGCTCAAACGCCTGGATACCCAGCCGATGTAGCGTCGGCGCGCGGTTCAACAACACCGGATGGTCCTTGATGACCTCTTCCAGGATGTCCCACACAATCGGATCCTGCTGCTCAACCATCTCCTTCGCCTGCTTGATGGTCGTGCAATGGCCCGTCTGTTCGAGACGGTGATAGATAAACGGCTTGAACAACTCAAGCGCCATCTTCTTCGGCAAGCCGCACTGGTGCAACTTCAGTTCGGGTCCAACCACGATCACCGAACGTCCCGAATAATCCACGCGCTTGCCGAGCAAATTCTGACGGAAGCGACCCTGCTTGCCCTTCAACGTATCCGAAAGCGACTTCAGCGGACGATTGTTCGCACCGCGAAGCACGCGGCCACGGCGGCCGTTATCGAACAACGCGTCGACAGCCTCCTGCAGCATGCGCTTTTCATTGCGCACGATGACCTCAGGAGCATGCAGGTCCATCAGCTTCTTCAAGCGGTTGTTGCGGTTGATCACGCGACGATACAGATCATTCAAATCCGACGTCGCAAAACGTCCACCATCCAGCGGCACCAACGGCCGGAGCTCAGGCGGGATCACCGGGATCACGTCGAGAATCATCCACTGCGGCTTGTTGTCCGAGCGGCGGAACGCCTCAACAACCTTCAGACGCTTCGCATACTTCAGCTTCTTCTGCAGCGACGTCTCGGTCTTCATGCGTTCGCGCATCTCGATTGCGAGCTCGTTGACCTCGACGCGCTTCAGCAATTCCTTGATCGCCTCTGCGCCCATCATGGCCTTGAAGCCAGACGGACGATACTGCTGATCGAGCTCGCGGAAGCGATTCTCGTCCTTGATGACCTCGCGCTCCTTCACGGGCGCGTCGCCTGGATCGACGACAACATAGCTCTCGAAGTACAGCACCGCCTCGAGTTCGCGCAGCGAAATATCGAGCAGGTGACCAATGCGCGACGGCAGGCCCTTGAAGAACCAGACGTGCGAGCATGGCGATGCCAGCTCAATATGGCCAAGGCGTTCGCGCCGAACCTTCGACAGTGTGACTTCGACGCCGCACTTGTCGCAGATCACGCCGCGGTGCTTCATGCGCTTGTACTTACCGCACAAACATTCCCAATCGGTGATCGGTCCAAAGATGCGCGCGCAGAAAAGCCCGTCGCGTTCAGGCTTGAACGTGCGGTAGTTGATCGTCTCCGGCTTGGTGACCTCACCATGCGACCACGAGCGGATCTTCTCGGGCGAGGCAAGCTGAATCTTAATCGAGTCAAAGTCCGTGATTGGACCGGTTGCTTCAAAGGGGCTGGAGCGGAACATGTTTTTCTCTCCGTATGCAGTGCTTAGCTCGATACCAACTTTTTGCTTCGCTCTTACACTTCAAGAGCTTCCGTTGCGAGCTTCGCTGCTGTCTATGTAGCCTGAAAGCGGCTTCTTGTTCTTTCGCAATGAACCCGATCTTCCGGCCTCACCACGTCTATCTTTGGTCTTCGCCTCTGCTGTCAGCTCCTGCCGTTACACAAGCTCGGAGCTGACAACAGTCGCGAACAAATCAAGTACCTAGTCCGCGACAGCAAGCTCAGGCAGCGGCACAACCTCTTCCGCCACGGCTGGCTTCTTGACCAGTTCGACATCGAGGCAAAGCGACTGCAACTCGCGGATAAGAACGTTGAACGACTCGGGCACGCCCGGCTCGATCGCAGCCTCTCCCTTGACGATGGCCTCGTAGATCTTCGTACGGCCATAAACGTCATCGGACTTCGCGGTCAACAGCTCCTGCAGGATGTAAGCGGCGCCATAAGCCTCAAGCGCCCACACTTCCATCTCACCAAACCGCTGTCCGCCGAACTGCGCCTTACCACCCAGCGGCTGCTGCGTGATCAACGAGTACGGTCCGATCGAGCGTGCGTGAATCTTGTCATCGACAAGATGCGACAGCTTGAGCATGTAGATGTATCCGACCGTAACCGGCTGCTCAAACGACTCGCCTGTCATGCCATCAAACATCTCGCTCTTGCCCGAGCTCGGAAGTCCGGCCGCTGCCAGCAGCGCCTTGATCTCCGACTCCTTCGCGCCATCAAACACCGCCGTTCCGAACCAGATGCCGCGCCGCATTCCAGCCGCAACACGCATCGTCTGCTCGTCATCCAGCACCAGCAACTGATTCAATGCAGCCGTATTCTTGAAGGCTTCCTTGAAGATCTCCTTCACTTCGCTTGCCTTCTCGTGGTTGGCAGCAAGTGCAGCGATCTTCGCGCCGAGCTCATGTGCAGCCCAGCCAAGATGCGTTTCGAGAATCTGACCGACGTTCATACGCGATGGCACGCCGAGCGGATTCAACACGATCTCCACCGGCGTTCCATCCGGCAGATACGGCATGTCTTCTTCCGGAAGGATGCGCGCGATCACGCCCTTGTTACCGTGGCGTCCGGCCATCTTGTCGCCGACCGACAGCTTGCGCTTCATCGCGATGTACACCTTCACCATCTTGATGACGCCAGGCGAAAGTTCATCGCCCTTCTGCATCTTGCCGATCTTCTCGTTCGTGATCTTGCGCAACACATCGATCTGCCGAGACGTCATCTCCTCGATCTCGTCGATCTGCTCGTTCACGCGAGGGTCCTTGTCAGCATAGCGAATACGCTTCAAGTTACGCGTCGAGATCAGCTCGATGATGTCGCGGGTAAGAATGTCACCCTTGGTCAGCAGCTTCTTGTTCGTGCGCTCGTCGTGCAGGTCAGCCAGCACTTCCTTCGCGCCAAGAATGTTCTCAAGCCGCTTCAAGCGCTCGTCGGTGAGAATACGAATCTCATCCGCCAGATTCCGCTCCAGCTTCTCGATCATCTCCTGCTCGATCTGCAGCGCGCGCTGGTCCTTTTCCTGACCCTTGCGGCTGAAGATGCGAACATCCACAACCGTGCCTTCGATACCTGGAGGGCACGTCAGCGAAGCATCACGAACGTCGCCAGCCTTCTCTCCGAAGATGGCGCGAAGCAACTTCTCTTCAGGCGTCAACTGCGTCTCGCCCTTCGGCGTTACCTTGCCGACAAGGATGTCGTTGTGCCCGATCTTCGCGCCAATCCGAATGATCCCCGACTCGTCCAGGTCACGCAGCGCGTGCTCTGAAACGTTCGGAATATCCCGCGTGATCTCTTCCGGTCCAAGCTTCGTGTCACGCGCTTCAATCTCGAACTCCTCGATATGAATCGAGGTGTAGTAGTCCTCGCGGACCAGCTTCTCCGAGATCAGAATTGCGTCCTCAAAGTTGTACCCGCGCCACGGCATGAAGGCCACCAGCACGTTACGTCCGAGACCAAGCTCGCCCTGCTCCGTGCATGGCCCATCCGCAATCACCTGTCCCTTGACCACGCGATCGCCCTTGCGAACAATCGGCTTCTGGTTGATGCAGGTGTTCTGGTTGGAGCGCTTGAACTTCGTCAGCTGATAAATATCCGAACCCACCTCACGCGACAGCTGCGTAGGATGATGCTCGCCTTCGACGCGCACAATAATGCGCTCCGAGTCGACCGAGTCCACAAGCCCGTTACGCTTTGCAAGGATCACGGCACCAGAGTCGCGCGCCGTAACACCTTCCATACCCGTACCGACAAACGGAGCCTCAGCCACAAGCAATGGCACCGACTGCCGCTGCATGTTCGCACCCATCAGCGCGCGATTCGCATCGTCATGCTCGAGGAACGGAACCAGCGACGCGGCAACCGACACCAGCTGCTTCGGGCTCACGTCGACGTAATCGACCTCACCCTTCGGCACCAGCACAAAGTTACCAGCCTTACGAGCATTGACCAGGTCCTCAACGATCTTCAGCTCTGCATCGAGTTCGATGTTCGCCTGTGCGATCGTGTGTCGGTCCTCTTCCCAGGCCGAAAGATAGAAGCTGAACGGCTCAAGATCCATCGTGCGTTTGCCGGCCTTCTTCAGCTCCTTGTTCTGCTTCACCGAATCCGAAATCTCAAGGAAGTCGCCCTGGCGCAGACCGGACTCGCCGGCATTCGTCACTGCAACATAGTCCAGAACGACGCCGTCCTTCACCTTGCGATACGGACTCTCAATGAAGCCGTACTCATTGATGCGAGCAAAGCACGACAGCGACGAGATCAGTCCAATGTTCGGACCTTCCGGCGTCTCGATCGGGCAGATGCGGCCATAGTGAGTCGGATGAACGTCGCGCACTTCGAAGCCAGCGCGCTCACGCGACAGACCCCCAGGTCCAAGGGCGGAAAGCCTCCGCTTGTGCGTAATCTCCGACAGAGGATTCGTCTGATCCATGAACTGCGACAACTGCGAAGATCCAAAGAACTCGCGGATCGCTGCCATCACCGGCTTCGCGTTGATCAGGTCATGCGGCATTGCCGTCGACATCTCCTGATACACGCTCATCTTCTCCTTGATCGCGCGCTCCATGCGGACCAGCCCAATGCGGAACTGGTTCTCCATCAACTCGCCGACCGCACGCACGCGGCGGTTGCCAAGGTGATCGATGTCGTCGACGTTGCCGATATTCTTGCGCAGCTTCAGCAGGTAGCGAATCGTTCCGTAGAAGTCCTCGGACGTCAGGGTGCGCTTGTCCAGCCCACTCGGATCCTGGTTCTCATACAACTTAATGTTGAACTTCAAACGGCCAACGCGCGAGAAGTCGTACTTGCGCGGATCGAAGAACATGCCCTCGAACAGCGCAGTCGCCGTATCCAGTGTCGGTGGGTCGCCCGGGCGCAGCTTGCGGTAAATCTCGATCAACGCCTCTTCAGGCTTGCGCACGGAATCGCGGCGCAGCGTGTTCGAGATGATGTTGCCCACATCGTCGCGCTCCGGGAAGAAGACCTGGAACGTCGTCACGCCGGACTGCAGAATCTTGTGCAGTTTGTCTGCCGTCAACTCAGCATTGGCCTCATACAACAGCTCGCCCGTACCCATATCGATCACGTCGGCGGCAATCATCGCGCCGTCGAACTCGCTGGGCTCCACCTCAACCGTCGCCGTACCCGCAGCGCGCAGCGCCTTCAGCACAGAAGCCGAGATCTTGCGGCCAGCCGCAACAATCTCGTCCTTCTTCGTACCGTGAATCGCCACAGCCGAGCGCGTGCCCGTCAGGTTCGACGTCGTGCCCTCAGGCGTAACCGCCCAGAACAACTTGCCGTCCTTCAACGTGATCGTGTCGACCGTGTAGAACGTCTTGAGAATCTCTTCGTCCGTCCGCAAGCCAAGCGCGCGCAGGAAGATCGTTCCCAGGAACTTGCGCTTGCGATCGATGCGAACATACAGCGTGTTCTTCTGGTCGTACTCAAACTCCACCCAGCTGCCACGGTACGGAATAATCTTGCCCAGGAAATAGGTGCGATTGTTCGCCGTCTCAAAGAAGACGCCGGGCGAACGATGCAACTGCGAAACGATAACGCGCTCCGTACCATTGACGATGAACGTGCCGTTCGCCGACATCAGCGGAATATCGCCGAAGAAGACTTCCTGTTCCTTCATGTCGCGGAGGCTCTTCACTCCGGTCTCGGGGTCCTTGTCGTAAATCTTCAGCCGGATCGTCACCTTCAGCGGAGCAGAGTATGTCATGCCGCGCTCTTCGCACTCGGCCTGGTCATACTTCAGCTGCAGACCCACCGGGTCGCCGCACTTGGTGCAGAAATCAGGCGTGTTCTTGTTGTACGTACCGCAAAACTTACACAGCACATCGCCAGGATGGAACGGGTCGGTGATGACCATGTGTCCGCAGCTTGTACAGGCGCTGCGAAGATGGTTCAGGCCCTTCAGATAGCCGCACTTGCACTCCCAGTTTCCGATCGAATAATCGACAAACTCCAACTCCGACACATTACGGAAGTCGGTGATCGGAAAAACCGAAGTAAAGACCGACTGCAGACCATTGTCCTCACGCTCCTGCGGAAGCTTGTCCATCTGGAGGAAACGCTCATAGCTGCGGCGCTGCACCTCGATCAGGTTTGGGATCTGGATGCTCGTGGGGATCTTGGAAAAGTCGAGACGGCTGCGGATTGGCCGCATTGCGATGTTGCTATCACGATTGTTCGGATTCGACATGCTCTCTCCTGTTGCTTGACTAGACTCGAGGCCCTCTAAAGTTCGCCCGCTTGGGGCGTTCAGCTTCAGAAGGGAGGAGAAACCGCTGTGCGCGGCACCCCTCGTTGGACTCTCTGTGCGCCTGTTCCGGTGCCGCCGCTCCTCGCAGAGATAGCACCTGAAGCGCATACTACAAACCCCGGCGAAGCATTCTGCGGGGTGGAAACTTGGATCGTGCCGCCACCTCATTTGCACACGGTGGACTCTGCTACAAAGGCCCTACATAACGTCATACGCCGCAATCTACCGCAGCTTTTTCCCCGAAAACCGTCCCGAAACGCGCTATTGCTCGCCCGAAGCCGCGAAAGCGCCCTGCGGGACAACCTGCCCGGAGAGCGCGCATACGCTATTCGTAAGTGTTTTGAAACCGAAACGAGGTATAGTCGCCGCCCTTTGATGCCCCGGCTGATCTGGTCGGAACTTCAACAGTTTGCCGCTTGTCGCACGTTTGCACCCTGCGGACCCGCCGCTCGAACCACAAGGTGGCCGGCTCCATAACCTGCTTCGCATTGCCAGGATGAACCGGAAAGTACTATTAACTGCTAGGCTTTCGAGAACCCGCAAACAGACGCTGCACCGAGGCAGACCTGCGGTAGTCTCCCATTGGAGAGAATACCGCAAATCTGCCTCGGCCGCAACTTAGAGGATTTCCACAGGCCTAGACCCGGACTTTTCCCCACAAACTGCTTAGAGTCGTCCCGATTACTTGATTTCGACAGTCGCAACGCCATCAAACTTCTTCGCGATGGCTGCTGCGTCTTCCTTCGAAATGTTCTCCTTCAACGGCTTGGGAGCTCCGTCGACCAGGTCCTTGGCTTCCTTCAAGCCAAGAGCGGTGACTTCGCGTACGGCCTTGATGGTGTTGATCTTGTTCGCGCCGGCATCCTTCAGGATGACCGTGAACTCGGTCTTCTCTTCAACCGGTGCCGCAGCAGCAGCGCCGCCGCCCGCAGGTGCAGCCGCAACCGCTGCCGCTGCCGAAACGCCGAGGCGCTCCTCAAGCTTCTTCACCAACTCCGACGCCTCAAGCAAGCTAAGGCTAACGATCTGATCTTCCAACTGCTGAATGTCCGCCATGTTCTCTCTCCGTAGTGCTTCTAAATTTTTCTAAACCGCTGATTTGATTCTCCCAAAGCCCTGTTCCGCTTTAGGCTGCCGCACCTTCGAAGAGTTTCCGTTGCGCCCAGACTGCGCACCCTCCGAACATTGCGACGAAACTTGATTACCCTTCAACCGGATCGGTCGAAGCCGCTTCTCCGGCCTGCGACGCCGTTCCATTCTCCGGCTGAGCCGCGCCCGAAGGCTGCTCTGAATCCGTAGAAGGTGCCGCTGCCGACTCCTCGACATGTGCCACTGCAACTTCTGCAACAGGAGCTTCCGCCACTGCCTCAACCGCCGGAGCCTCTGCCTTTTCCTCGACCGCAGCCGCAACCGGAGCGCCGAACTTGCCCTGCTCTGCCGCCATATTCACGACAACAGCCAGGTTGCGTCCGGTAGCGTTGATGACCGTAGCCAAACGCTGTGCAGGCGACTGAATCAGGAACAGCAGCTTCGAGAACAGCTCCTTCTTGCCTGGCAGCTTCGCCAGCGAATCAATCTCCTGCACCGTGATGACCTTGCCATCCACGATCCCGAGCTTGAACGTAAACTCCGCGTTGTCCTTCACCCAGGTCGAAAGCGCCTTCGCCAGCGCCACCGGATCGCCCGAAGTATAAGCAACCGAGCTCACACCCTTCAGACCCTGCAACGCCGCCTCAACCTTCGTGCCCTCGGCCGACTTCGCCGCCAGCTTGTTCTTGACGACGTGATAGCTGCCGCCCGCCGCGCGAATTACCTTGCGCAGCTCAAAGTCCTTCGAGGCCGTCAGCCCCTTGAACGTTCCAATGATCGCCGTAGTCGAGCTCTCAAGCTCGCTCGCCAGCATCGCTACTTTTGCGTTCTTCTTCGCTTTGGTCAATGCCATATAAAACTTAGCCTCTAGCTTCTAGCTCTTAGCTTCTAGCTCAATCTGTATCGCTCGAGAGCCTTACCCTCAAGCCGAAATCTTCTAAACCCAAACAGTCTTTAGCTAGCAGCTAGAAGCTACTACCTAGAAGCTGCTTCTAGGCCTTCGTAGCGACATCCGCCACGGCAGCTTCGAGCTCAATGCCCGGGCCCATCGTGGAACTCAGAATGATGCGCTTGACGTACTTACCCTTCGCCGCCGAAGGCTTTGCCTTCATCACCGAATTGATTACCGTCAACGCATTCGCCTCGAGCTTGTCCGCGCTAAACGAAAGCTTGCCAACCGGAACATGCACCAGCGCCGTCTTGTCCGCGCGGAACTCGACCTTACCGGCCTTGATCTCGCGAATCGCCGCAGCCACATCCGTGGTCACGGTGCCGGTCTTCGGGTTCGGCATCAGGCCGCGAGGTCCGAGAACCTTACCCAAACGTCCAACCGAACGCATCATGTCCGGCGTAGCGATCAAAGCGTCGAAGTCGGTCCAATTCTCTTTCTGGATCTTCTCGACCAACTCCTCACCGCCAAAGAACTCAGCGCCGGCAGCCTCAGCCTCTTTCACTTTATCGCCCGAAGCAATAACCGCAACAATCTTGCTCTTACCGCCCAGCCCATGGGGCAGGATCACCGTCCCGCGAACCATCTGGTCAGCATGCCGCGTATCAACACCCAGCCGCATCGTCAGGTCGACCGTCTCGTCGAACTTGGCGTACTTGGCCTTCTGCAAAAGGGGAATCGCATCGCCGATCGTATAAGGACGCTGCTCCACAAGCGCACGCGCCTTCACAATATTCTTGGATAACTTCTTTGCCATGAGTTTCTTCCTCGTCTCCCACCCCATCAAGCACTGTTCCGCAAGGGCGTGGTCCCGACTAGTCCACACAGAAGTGCAGACAACCTTCTAAGTATGCCGGATTTCCGCTAACTCGTCAACGCAAATACTCGATCTTTGCTTGGCGGTAGCGCTCCCAACCACTGTGTACCCCGTCAAATCCGGAGAGTTTTGTATGTTCATCGCTCGTTACGACGCATCCGATCGCACTTTCCAAGATTCGGGGAATCTGAGCTGGGCGGGCGCTCATGAGCTGTTCAATCAGTTCCCTTTTTGTAAACACATCGTCGTGGCGAAGCCCAGCGTTCGACGCGCGTCCATTCGCAGCAACACTCCGATGTCGGGTATTGTATTTTCCGTCTGCCTCGGTGTACTTCCATAAAAGCGTGTCCAGCAGCCTCCGTTTGTAATAAGGCAAAGGCGCTTCACCATCGACAGCTATCACTGTCTCAATGAGATGAACGATAGCCCGCCTCTTAGCATCGGCCTGTGGGTGAGGACAAAAAGGCTTCACGTTTTTCAGCTCCAGATTCTTCCGAAGCCTATCACAAGCCCCGTCACCGGCCGTTCCCCCTCCACGGCTCAACTCACATACGCACCATCACTGCACGAGAAACGTCTATAATACGCTTGACAGGATATACTCTCAGAGGTATTTTACATGCAGTGGAACGTTCTCGTTGGCGACGAATTTGAACCTGAATTTTTCGCTCTACCCGTTGAAGTTCGGCGTGAAATAGTCGCCGTCACCCGCTTGTTAGAGCAGCTTGGCCCACAGCTCGGAAGACCGCATGTCGATACGCTGAAGGACTCGCGCCACGCCAATATGAAGGAGATGCGTTTCAACGCTGCTGACGGAGTCTGGAGAGTGGCCTTCGCATTCGACCCGAAGCGAAGAGCAATCCTGCTGATCGCTGGCGATAAATCCGGCGGAAGCGAGAGGCGCTTCTACCGCGAACTGGTACGTAAAGCCGACCAACGGCTCGATGCTCACCTCGACCGCCTCAATGATGAAAGGAAATAAATCATGGCACGCAACATAAACGACGTCATCAAGTCCCTTCCGGCCGCAGAGCGTCGCGCCATCGAAAAGCGCGCCGCCGAACTGATCGCCGAAGAGATGACCTTGCAGGAACTCCGCCGCGCCCGCGAGATGACCCAGCTCAAGATGGCCGAGAAGCTCGGCATCGCACAAAAACAAATCTCCGAGATCGAAAAGCGCACCGACATGCACATCTCCACCCTGCGCCGTTCCATCGAAGCCATGGGCGGCACGCTCGCATTAGTCGCCGAGTTCCCCGACCGCAAGCCGGTAAAGCTCTCCGGCATCAAGGCAAAGATCGCCTGATCGCACCTCCGCGAAGCCACCCCTACCGCCAGATCCCATACGCCTTAGCCCCCGCGGCATACAGCAACCACGCACACACCGCCACCAACCAAACCCCCGCCGCCCGCACTCTCCTCCATGCAAACACCGCAACCGCAATCCCAACCACCGCCGTAATCGCATTCCCCACCAACTCCACGCCATCATCGCTCAACCCCACGGTATACAGCGGATACAGCAAGCAAAGAAACGCCAGCAAGCTCACCCACTCTGCGCGCCTCTGCTCCTCGAGCCCCCGCGCCGCCCGCAGCAGCAGCCACCGAGCCGTCCCCATCCCCGCAAACAACACCACCCACAGCGACCCCACAACCCATCCCGGCGGAAGCCCGCTCTGCGGCCCGCTCGCACGGTTCCACCCCAACCCAAAGATCAAGCCATTCAGCACCAGCGGCAGCCCTACAAACACCGCCAGGTTTGCCGCCAACCCCGGTATCACTCCCTTGCGCTCAGCCACGACCCTCACCTCCGCCCAGCAGCATCTCAATCTCCCCCCTCCTCGGCATCGACGGCGCGGTCCCCGCCCGCGTCACCGAAATCCCCGCCGCCGCGCACCCAAACCGCGCCGCCTCCAACACCGTCCGCCCCTCACTCAGCGCCGCCGCAAACCCACCGCAAAACGCATCGCCCGCGCCAGTCGTCTCCACCACCGCCCCCGCATCGAACGCCGCCACGAGCACCGCCTCAGCACCCCCCGCGCAAACCAGCGCCCCCTGCGCACCCAGCGTCACAATCACATTCCGAGCCCCCCGCCCCATCAGCAAACGAGCCGCGCCCTCCGCCTGCTCCACCGTCTCCACCACCCTCCCCGTCAGCAGCGCGGCCTCACTCTCATTCGGAATCAGAAAATCCACCAACCCCAAAACTTCATCGCCCAACTCCTGCGCCGGAGCCGGATTCAAAATCGTCACCACGCCAGCCCCCCGAGCCAGCCGCAACCCGCGCTCCACCGTCTCCAGCGGCAGCTCCAACTGCGCGAGCAACACCCCCGCCGAGCGAATCGCCTCGCCCACCCCCTCCACATCCTCCGCCGTCAGCGTAAAGCAAGCCCCCGGCACCACGATAATCGCGTTCTGCCCGCTCACTTCATCGATCAAAATCACAGCCGACCCCGTCGGCGTAGCACAACTCCCCACCAACGACGCGTCAATCCCATCCGCCGCCCAAGTCTCCCTCGCCAGCCTCCCAAACGCATCGTCCCCCAGCCGCGAAATCATCTGCACCTTCGCGCCCGCCCGCGCCGCAGCCACCGCCTGGTTTGACCCCTTGCCCCCCGGCCCCAGCGCAAACCCGCTCCCCATCAGCGTCTCGCCCCAAGCCGGCAGCCGCGCCGCCCGAAACGCCACATCCGCCACAAAGCTCCCCAGCACCACAATTCTGTCTCTCATCAACCCTCTCTCAATCAGCCTGCATAAGCCCGAGCAATCAACACCAGCGCCAGCAAATAAGACACCACCATCGCCGCCAGATATCCCTTCGCCTTCCGATTCGCGCCCTTGAATTCCTTCCACACAAACACTCCCCACAGACACGCCACCATCGGGGACGCCTGCCCAATCGCGTAAGAAATCGCCACCCCCACCAGGCTCGCAGCCACAAAATTAAACACCGTCCCCAGCCCCCAGATCGCCCCACCCAGCAACCCCAGCGCATGATATCCAGCCGGCGCGCGAAAGTAATCTCCCGCCGCCACCGGGCTCCCCACAATCGGCTTCCGCATCAGCATCGTATTGAAGAAGAAGCAACAAACAAAAGCTCCGAACGTCAGATACACCGCCGTCGTATAAGGAGTCAGCGTGTGCCCATGCGTCATCGCGCGCGTCACAAACGGTGCAAAGATCCCCATCAAAAATCCCGACACCACGCACACCACTACGCCCTTGCGCGACACCGCCTCCGCCCCCG
>Ga0208357_1001475_pt1 | contig 16957 bp, 16 predicted proteins | sample NGESurdeep092012_6_FD_184487 | JGI IMG/M metagenome (GOLD analysis project Ga0208357, IMG submission 184487) | Arctic peat soil microbial communities from Barrow, Alaska - NGEE Surface sample F52-2 deep-092012 (SPAdes) | ecosystem: Environmental > Terrestrial > Soil > Wetlands > Peat ... | reverse complement strand
GTACCCATCGACGCCGAACCAAAGGGATGGAACAAGCTCGATCCCAGCTGCGGTGGTTGGCCATCCAGCATGGAGGAATGCTCATCGGGTGGTCGTGGTGCACGGATGTTGGATACGTCGAGGGCATGAATGTGGGTATCAACTCCAGCGGGCTCCGCCCGGGCGCAGCGGTCCATACACGTTGGGCCGTGGCTGCCCGAGTCCGTCCTGATGCATGACACTTCGCCATTGGAAAATGACGACACCTTGGCGCTGGCTTTCTTGGTCCACTGAACTCAGCTGCCGGAAGAGGCCCGGTACCGCCTGGAAGTAACTACATACAGACAGGAGGAGCTCATGAAGGGTGACGACTCACATATGGGAACTGCGACTGACCTGGCCCGCTTTGGCACCCATACAACGGTGCTACTGGAGACACGCAAGCGCGACGGCAGCTGGGTCGTAACTCCGGTCAGCCTGATGGTCGAGGGTGATCGGGCCTATTTCCGAACCTATGACGCAGCCGGCAAATACAAGCGACTGGGCAATTTCCCAGAGGTGCGTCTGTCGCCCAGCACATTGAGGGGCAAGCCCAAGGGCCAGAGCATCGAAGCGAAGGCTTGGTTGCTCCACGGGGTCGAGGCTGAGCACGCCCGGACTCTGCTGGCCACCAACTATCCGATCCTCCACGGTCGCATGGTGCCATGGATGCACGGGCAGAAAGGTTGGACCACCGAGCACTACGAGCTGACAGTTGTCACGTCGTAGGCGGGCAGAAGGCGCCGATATCGGATTGTCGTGGTGTTGAGGACGCTAGGGCCGAAACGCGGGCGCGAGGCAACCAGGCGTGTTCCTCACCAGCGATACGCCATCCGTGCCTGGTGCACTGCGTGGAGCGTCACCGAGGGGAGACACACGCGCCGTTGACCAAGGAGGGTCGATGGACCGTGACAGGACTGAGATAATGGATCGAGCAGGTGAGATCCAGGCGACGTCGAACGGCGACCATGCCCTGACCTGGGCGACGTAACGGAGGAAGCACAGATGCAGATGGACGACATGATCCTGGTCAGCATCGACGACCACATGATCGAGCCACCGGACATGTACGAGAACCATGTCCCGGCCAAGTGGAAGGACCTCGTCCCGAAGGTTGTTCGCAACGACCAGGGGATCGATGAGTGGCATTTCCAGGGCGCGGCAACCTCCACGCCGTTCGGTATGGCCGCCACTGTGGGCTGGCCCAAGAAGGAATGGGGTTTCAACCCCGGCTCCTACTCCGAACTGCGGCCCGGGTGCTTCGATGTGCACGCCCGTGTCGCCGACATGAACGCCAACGGGGTCCTCGCCTCCATGAACTTCCCGACGATGGCCGGCTTCAATGCCCGCACCTTCACGGAGGCCAAGGACAAGGAAATCGCGCTGGTCATGCTGCGGGCGTACAACGACTGGGCCATCGACGAGTGGGCCGGCTCGTACCCCGACCGATTCATCTCGCTGGGCATGGTGCCGATGTGGGACATCGACCTCGCCGTCCAGGAGGTACACCGGCTTGGCACCAAGGGCTGTCGTTCGATCAGCTTTCTCGAGACCCCGCACGTCCAGGGATTCCCGAGCTTCCTCTCCGGCTACTGGGACCCCATGCTCCAGGCCATCATTGAGGAGAACATGGTCCTGTCGTTGCACATCGGTGCCGGCTTCGAGGTCATCCAGAAGCCCAAGGAGGCGCCGGTCGATCACCTCATGGTGCTGGCATGCCAGATCAGCGCCATCACCGCGCAGGACCTCCTGTTCGGGCCGACGCTGCGAAAGTTCCCCGACCTGAAGGTGGCCCTCTCGGAGGGCGGCATCGGCTGGATCCCCTTCTACCTCGACCGCATTGACCGCCATTTCCAGAACCAGGAGTGGTTGCACGGGGCCGACGACTTCGGCGGCAAGCTGCCGTCCGAGGTCTTCCGCGAGCACTTCCTGGCTTGCTACATCACCGACCCTTCCGGTCTGCTGCTGCGGGACCGGATCGGCCTCGACATCATCGCCTGGGAGTGCGACTACCCCCACACCGACACCACGTGGCCGGAGTCCCCGGAATTCGCATGGAAGGAGCTCCAGGACGCCGGCTGCGCCGACGACGAGATCGACAAGATGACCTGGCAGAACGCCTGCCGGTTCTTCGACTGGGACCCGTTCAAGCACACGGCAAAGGATGACGCCACCGTCGGTGCCCTCCGCTCCCGCGCCACGGACGTCGACGTGACCCGCATGCCACGCGCCGAGTGGAAGAAGCGCAATGAAGCCGCGGGCATCGGTGTGTTCTAAGCCGCTCGGGACTTCTGCCCCTCGGAACAGCCCATGTCCTTACCGCCGGAGGCGAAAAGCCAAGCAATGGCACCAGCGGATGGCGACCGGACGGTGAAGGGCAGCTGACGGAGGAAGGTTCCCGCCGATCTCAGTTCTTGCTGGCCACCGCGAACCCGACGTCGCCGGACCCGGGGAGAATGGCTTCGATCGGGTCACGCAGGTCGTCGACGTAGCCGAGGGCGTAGGCGCCACGGCTGTAGCCCATGAGCCGCAGGAGCTCGACCGGCAATGTCTGTGCCAACTCGCGTGGTGTGGCCAGGTACTGGTTCTCCTCTTGGCGAAGCCAGGCCAGGTTGTACGTGATGTTGAGGCCGATGCGCACCTGGTCGGTCTGATTGGCCCCGCCGCCGTGGTTCACGCTGCCGGAGTAGAACAGGACCGAGCCCCGCTCCATCTCGGCCGGTTCGGTGTCATCTTGGGCAAATGTCTGTGTGTCGTCGGCCGTGTTGCTACCGAGAACGATCCGGGTGGCGCCGTTCTCCTCGGTGAACTCGGTCAGGGCCCAGATCGTGTTGCACTGGACCTCGTAGCCAGTGGGGAACGGGAAGAAGTCGAATGCCCATCGGTCCTTGTGGATGGCCTGGGCCGGTTGGCCGGGTCCGATGGCTATGGCCTGGGTGAGGTGCAGCTGGAAGTTGGTGGCATGAGCCAGGACCTTGCTCGTCGTCCCCAGTGCCAGCGGGTGCATGACCAGCTGGCGGGCAGAGGGCGAACGGGCGATCAGGGACCCGGTGCGCCGGGTCAGGTACCCGGTGAAATCATCCGGTCCGGGCGGTGTGGCCTCGAGATACGGTCTGAGCTCGGCTTCGATGCTGTCCAACAGGTCGGATGACGCCACCCCATCGACGATGACGGCGCCTTCCTCCTTGACGAGTTCGGCCACCACCGCGGGGTCGGCGTCGGCGGGAAGATGTTCGACGGGCATAGCACTCCACCTCACTTGTCGCTCCCCAGAAGCCTAAGCCTCCGAGAAGTACCAGCGGGTGGCTCCGCCCGGTTCGACCGTCCCGAGTGCTGTCGCCCGATGGGCAGAGAGGCGGTACACCGTCCAAGGCGGGGCGCCGGCGGACGGAGCGCTGAAATCGACGGTCAGCGCCCGCCCTGTCTCGTCGACCTGCGCGGGCCACCCGGCATCGCTCCATCGCGCCGCCATGGCCGCCACGGTCGACGGGTCGGTGACCTTGTCGGCCTGGCCATCGACCACGAGGTCGAAGTCGTCGGTGGCCAGGCTGAGTGTGCAGCGCGGGTCACGAGCGAGGTTCTTCCCCTTGCGGGTGTGCTCTCCGGTCTCGAACCAGAAGGAACCGTTCACCCAGAGGGCGCCGACACCGGTGACATGAGGGCTTCCGTCCTCGTTGATCGTCGCCAGCCAGCAGGTGTGCCGGTTCGGACCACCTGATTGGGGACCCTGGGCCACCCCCTGGTCGAGACGAGATTCGATGCGGTCCCACTCGAGGAGGGGCAAGCCGTACAGGTCGGCAAGGTTCTTTGATTCCACGTTCTTTGGTTCCATGTTGGGTTGACGCACGAGACGGGAAGAAGTCATCGATCTCCCGAGGGAAATGTCTCGGTGCAGAGTGGCGATCCGATGGCCCCGATCGGTCCGGGTGGCCAGGAGCCCGGCCCACGGTAGGCGACGTCGGATAGATTCTTGATTCAGATGAGTAGGTCGATGGATGCGTTCGGCCCACCGAGGTCCAGTTAGAGGAGAGTCTCCATGGCGATCAGTGTGAACTATCCGGTGTTCGATGCCGACAATCACATGTACGAGACGACGGATGCGTTCACCAAGTACCTGCCGGCCGAGTACGACGGTCTGGTGAAGTTCGTGCAGGTGAACGGTCGGACGAAGATCGCCCTGCGCAATGTGATCAGCGACTACATTCCGAACCCCACGTTCAACAAGGTCGCTCCTCCCGGGGCGCAGGAGCTGGAGTTCCGGATCAAGAATCCCTCGTCGAAGCATTCGGTCGGAACCACAGCCGGGCTCGACACAAAGTCTAAGCACGAGCCACGGCTGCCAGGCATGCTGCCCAGGTACATCGAGTCGCCGCCGGCATTTTTCAACCCCGAAGATCGGATCGTCCTGATGGACGAACTGCAGGTCGACCGAGCGATGATGTGGCCCACCCTGGCCAGCCTGCTCGAGGAGCGACTGGCGGACGACCCGAGGGCCACGGCGGTCGTCGTGCATGCGCTCAACGAGTGGATGCACGAGCACTGGACCTTCAACTTCGAGAACCGCATCTTCGCCACGCCGGTGCTCAACCTGTCGATTCTTGACGAGGCCCTCCGGGAACTGGATTACGTCGTCGAGCGCGGGGCACGAGCGATCCTGATTCGGCCCGCCCCCGTGCCTGATTTCGGTGGCCGTCGCCGCTCGCTGGCCTTGCCCGAGTACGACCCGTTCTGGCAGCGGGTGCAAGAGTCCGGCGTGCTGGTCGGCATGCATGCCTCCGACGACGGCGCGCAGCGCTATATCAACGAATGGGACGGCAGGCTCTCCGAGTTCAGCGCCTTCGTGTCCAGGAGCATGTTTTCACAGCTGGTGGAAAGCGAGTACCGCAACATCCGAGACACCATCTACTCGATCATCGGCCACGGGCTGGGCACCCGGTTCCCCGATATTCGCTTCATGCCGATCGAGAACGGCAGCCAGTGGGTTCCGACCGCACTCAAGCAATTCCAGAAGCTCTACGATCGGAGTCCAGGCGGATTCGACGAGGACCCGATGAAGACCTTCCAGCGGTCGATCATCGTGCATCCGTTCTTCGAAGAAGACGTACTGAACATTGTCGACCTGGTCGGAACGGACAACGTCGTGTTCGGATCGGACTACCCACATCCTGAGGGCCTGTCCGAGCCCCTCTCGTTCCTCGAGGAGATCGAGCCGCTTCCTGAGGTGGACAAGGCCAAGATCATGGGCGGAACCCTGTCCAAACTGATGCAGTGCGACCCCACCGAGAAGGTCGTCGCCACCTGACGCCGAAGGTTGTCATCCGAGGATTGAGACGGTGAGAGCCGGTTGCCGATCGGAGGCAGGGTGAGAAAGCTCATCAAATCAACCCATGTTACGCTCGGGGGTGAGATCTGCTCGCCCCATGAGTGGGGATTTCCCTATCTCGACGACGAGCACCTCGCGTACGCCAGCAAGTTGCTCTTCGGTGCCGACGCGCTCTTGCTCGGGAGGCATACCTATGAGGGACTGTCGGCCGGCTACACCAGTATGGCTCGCAACGCCTTCGTAGACCGTATGAACAGCATCCCCAAGTTTGTGGCTTCGACGACGCTGCACGACGCAAGTTGGAACGCCACGGTCATCGACGGGGATGTAGGCACTTTCGTCGCCGATCTCAAGAGCCAACCCGGTGAGAACATCGTCAAATATGGCAACGGCCCACTTGATGTCAGCCTTATGGACCAGAATTTGATTGACGAGTTTCACCTCTTGCTCACGCCGGTCGCCGTGGGCAGGGGCCAGCATATGTTCGAGCACCTTGACGAATCGCCTCAGCTGACGCTTGTCGACGTCACTCGGTTCAGCAATGGCGTACTCGTTCTCGTCTACGTACCAACATGAGGAAGGCCATCGCCTGAGACATCCGCCGTCTCGGTGCTGCCGAGGAACCGTCGGTCAGGCACGATGGTGCCGGCCGCCTTCCCATTGCGGTTCATAGAAACATTAAGATAGTTTAGCCTTGTGGCGCCGTCAGGCTCGAGCGCCCGGTGCACAAGGAGACTGCTGATGGAACTGCGGCCGTTGGTATGACCGCCCCTGCCGCCGACAACCCCGGCTCGATCTTTGCCGACCCCATTGCCTACGCCGATCCCGTGGGCTGGCACGCCGCCGCCAAGCGGATCCGCGAAGAGTCACCGATCCTGAAGGTAACGCTCGGGGACTTCCCGGAGTTCTACGCCATCACCAAGCACGCCGACGTGATGGAGATCGAGCGGCACCCCGAGGTCTTCACCAATGCCCCACTGCCGACGATGACGCCGAAGGCGAACGTGAAGGCGGCGATGCAGTCGCCGGTGCAAACGCTGATCCAGATGGATGGAGACGAGCACAGGGCCCACCGGAACATCGTCAATGACTGGTTCAAGCCCGCGAACGTTAAGCAGATGCAAACCCGCATTGATGAGCTGGCCAGGCACTATGTCGACCAGATGGCGGCCATGGGTGGGCGATGCGACTTCGCTAACGAGGTCGCCCTCCACTATCCGTTGCAGGTCATTCTCTCGATCCTCGGGCTACCCGAGGACGATTTCGCTCGGATGCTCAAGCTGACCCAGGAGCTGTTCGGTGCCGAGGATCCCGACGTCGCTCGCGCCGGCACGGACCAGCCGACCTTTGAGGTGCTCCTCGACTTCGTCAACTACTTCACCGCCTTGGCCCACGACCGTCGGGCCAGCCCCACCGGCGACCTCGCCTCGGTGATCGCCAACGCCGAGATCAGGGGCGAGCCCCTGCCCGATATGGACATGCTCGGGCACTACGTGATCATCGCCACCGCCGGCCACGACACCACTTCGAACTCGATCAGCGGGGGTCTGCTCGCCCTCATTGAGCAACGCGACCAGCTGGAGCTGCTCCAGGCGCAGCCCGAGCTCATCGACAATGCCGCCGATGAGCTCATCCGCTACGTCTCCCCGGTGAAGCACTTCTGCCGCACCGCCCAGGAGTCGTTCATGGTCCGGGACGTCACCTTTCAACCGGGCGACCTCCTCTTGCTCTCCTATGCGTCGGCCAACCGCGATGACGAGGTCTTCTCAGATCCGATGCGCCTGGACGTCCGCCGGGAGAATGCAGCCAGCCACCTGGCCTTCGGCTTCGGTCGGCACTTCTGCCTCGGGGCGCATCTGGCGCGCCTGGAGATCCGTTCTCTCTTCAAGGAGCTGCTGCCGCGCCTCGAGCACGTCGAGTTGGCCGACGATCCGACCTGGATCAAGGCCTATTTCGTCCAGGGTCCGAAGAGCATCCCGATCCAGTACCGAATGCACTGAGCGTCACAGCCTCGGCTGCCGTCAATGTCCTGGCGCGGTGCCGCTGGTGTCTAGAGGTCGCCCAGCATCCGGTCGAGCAACGGAGCAAACATCACCAGGTCGTCTGGGTCCTCGGGCATGGTCTTGACACCGAACGCGATGCTGCGCTGGCTCATGCGGGTGAGGATGATGCCGAAGCGCAGCCCGGCCAGCGCCTCGTACCAGGCCAGGTCGTCGAGGGTGTCGCCGGACAGACCCTCGTAGGTGGCCACCGCCTCGGCCCGATCGAACATGGTGGGCACGGGTGGTAGACCGTACTGCTCGGCGAAACCGGCGAAGAACCGCTGGAAGAATGTGGTCCACGCCAGGTCGACTTCGGGAGGACCGACGCCCGCCATTTCCCAATCGAGTACGGCGACCGGCTCGAAATCGCGGTAGATGATGTTGCCGGGCCGGGCGTCGCCCCAGTTCAGGATGTGACGGGTGTTCGGCGGCATCGTGGCTTCCAGCACGTCGAACGCCCGCTCGAGGATCGGAACCGTATGACCCTGGCGCGCCCACCCGTAGTACCGGCGGTGGGACGCCAGCTGCCGGGCCAGCGCAGTGTCACCCGGCTCCATGAGGTGGAGAAACGCGGTCTCCTCGCCGTCGTCGATGACCCGGTGCAGTTGCACGAGTACCTCGATGGTCGAGGTCTCGAACCGCTTCCACTGCTCCGGTGTGCCCTGGAGGAACCAGCCGGTCGGGTCCAGGAGGTATGGCGGGCTATCAGATGGGACAACGCCATCGATGGCCCGCACGACCATGAACGGCACGCCTAGCCATTCTTCGGACGACTCGATGTGGACTATCTCGGGAGCGGGGACCGAGGTCCGCCTCCGCACGAGCTCGATCACCCGCTGCTGGAAGGTCAAGTCATACTTCGGGAACGTCGGGTATGAACGAGGCGCCGGTGCCAGGCGGGCGACGAGTGCCTCGCCACCCAGCCGGAACAGGACGGTATCGTTGGACATACCGCTATCGGGTATACGGACCTCGGTCACCTTTGCACCGGAGTCGCCGAAGGCGTGGGCCCACGCGATGAGACCTGATTCGATCTCTCCCGGATGGCGACGCCATGGCGTCGTCTCATGTACCGCGTCGGTCATCCGCCCTCCCTTCTGTTCAGAGCCCTCAACGACGCCACTGGTGCCGCCCCCCGGTGCGATCCGCTGACGTTGGCCAGCCCCCCCTCGATCGGACTCCGCAGGATCAAGGGCGTTCTTCCGCTGGCTCCCAGTACACGACACCGACGCCGGGCTCGACCTCGACCGAATAGGCACGGACAGCCAAGCCGATGGAGACATCCTCCGGCGCGCAGCCCGTCACGTTCGCCATCATCATGGGGCCCTCGTCGAGAGCGATCATGGCCACAACGTATGGCACTTCACCCTTGAACGGCTCTGCCCCCTGTTGGCGGATGACGGTGAAGGTGTAGACGGTGCCTCGTCCTGATGCCTCCTCCCATTCCGGATCGGTTCCGCACGTCGTGCACATCGCCCGTGGATAGAACTGCCTCGATCCACAGGACGGGCAGCGCTGAATAAGGAGCTTCCCCTCTGCTGCGGCACCCCAGAATGCAGCTGAGACTGGATCCGGCGCCGGAATCGGCTTCGTCCAAGCCTCGACCGCCCGAACTTCGATGGTCATGGATGTTCCCTTCCCAACACGACAGTGCCTATGCAAGAAAGCCAACCGCCCGATCCACACGCGACGGCGATGTTGCAATCGGGGACTTGAGCCGCACCTGCTTGGCCTCGAAGCTGGCGCGTGGCTTCGATCAAGAGAAACATGCCGCGCATCCCAGAATGGCATGACGACAATCCACCCCCGTCGGTATTGAGGGGGAGGTCTCCGCCGCGCCGGAGATGACCCTCGGCGATGTAAGCGCCACCTTCGCCCCTCTTGCAGAAGCCAAGGCCCTCAAGCAGGAGCAGCACCGTGATGGTGAAGCTGTCGTAGAGCTGCACCGTGTCGACGTCGTCGGGCGTCACGCCAGCCTCGGCCATGGCCGCCGGGCCACAGGTGGCTGCCGCGGTGGTGGTGAAATCGGGCATCTGGCTGATGTGCCAATGGGTCTGCCCACCGGCGGCGCCCAGAACGTAGACGGGAGGTTGACGGAGGTCTCGTGCCCGCTCGGCCGTAGTCATGATCAGGGCGCCCCCTCCATCGGAGATCACGCAACAATCCAGCTTGTGTAGGGGATCAGCGACCAGCCTCGAATTCACAACGTCCTTGACGGAGATCGGATCGCGGTACATGGCGTTCGGGTTGAGCCCGGCATACTCCCTCACCCCGACAGCGATCTCGGCCAGCTGCTCCGACGTGGTGCCGTATTCGTGCATGTGTCGACGGGCTGCCATCGCATATGCGCCGACCAGGGTGTTGCCGTACGGCGCCTCATACTGCGCAGGACCCTGGACGTGCTGACCTTCTCGTCCAAATCCGCCCGTCCCCAATGTTCGTCCCATGCGGGAAAGGAAGTCGGATCCGTAGGTGACGAGGACCGTTTCGCAAAGTCCCTGCCGGATGGCGGCAGCAGCGTGCTGCAGGTGGAACTCGAATGACGATCCACCGGTCATGGTCCCGTCGATGTACCGATGGTCGACGCCAAGATACTCAGCCATGCTCGCCGGACTCTCGCTGTCTCCGCCGCCCATGGAGGCCGAGAGGTAGCCGTCGATGTCACTCTTCGCCACACCCGAGTCCATCAACGCCCGCTGGGTGGCTTGCGCGTGATGCCCAATAGCATCGAGATGGGGTGCCCGGGGGTAATCGCTCAGCCCAATACCGACAATGACTGGAGTTCGATCGGCCATGGTGCAGACCATAATCAGCGGTGGAACAGACAGCCACCTCATCATCGGTCGTCGGTCGCCCTGGGTGAGCCCGGTATCGTCGGAGTGGACAGGGCGATGGACCCGGGGGAGTGGCAGCTAAATGTATTAATGTATATGGTGAGGACAAACGAGTCGGCCCGTCAGCATCTCCCATGGAGGTTGGTTCATGACATCATCGAACAGTCCCGACGGCTCCAAGGGAAAGCGCCGAGGGATCGAGCTGTACGGCGCAGATGACGCCCGTCCGCTGTTCGAGACCGGAATGATGTCGATGCCCACGATGTCGCCGGAAGCCCCCGAGCAGCTCACGGAATGGGCGATGTCCTCAGGCCACGTGGTGAAGACGCTCTTCGAGCAGTCGGGCGGCAACGGCATGAGCCTCATCTGGTCATGGTTCGGCCCCGGATACGCCCTGCCCCGTCACTCCCACAGCGCGGACTGTCTCTACTACGTGTTGAAGGGCGAAGTGAAGCTGGGCCGCCGAAGCATCGCCGCCGGTGGCGGGTTCTTCGTCCCCAACGATGCCCCCTATGCCTACTCTGCCGGCGATGAGGGCGTTGAAGTGCTCGAGTTTCGAGGGGTCAGCTCGTTCGACATGAAGATCTCCGAGAGTCTGGCCCGGTGGGATCAGATCGTCTCCATCGTCCGGGAGCACAACGAGGGGTGGAAGGACGCGCAGGTCGAAGCGCCCGTCGGTGCCTGACATGGCGGAGCCCAGCCCGGCCACGGGGAAGGTCGCCCTGGTCACAGGAGGTGCATCCGGTATCGGGCTCGCCGCCACTCGCCGGTTCGTTCGAGACGGGATCGTCGTCGTGGTGGGCGACGTGAATGACCAGGCCCTTGAGTCGGTGAGAGAGGAGCTGGGCCATGCGATACGGACGCTCCGCTGCGACGTGTCCAAGGAATCCGACGTCGAGGCGCTGGCTTCGCTGGCCATAGAGGAGTTTGGCCGCCTCGACATCGCCTTCGCCAACGCCGGCATCGGTTCGAGTGCGGCCATCGTTGACATCGATATCGCCGAGTGGACGCGCGTGCTCGATGTCAACCTGGTGGGTAGCGTGCTCACCATCAAGCACGCGGCCCGACGCATGGGGCCGGGCGGCTCCATCGTGGTTACTGCGAGCCTCAATGCCGTTCAGCCCGGCCTGGGGCTGAGCGCCTACTGCGCGTCCAAAGCCGGCACCAAGATGCTCGTGGAGGTGGCCGCCATGGAGTTGGGGAGCGCCGGCATCCGGGTCAACGCCATCGGCCCCGGTCTCGTTCGCACTGGATTGACCGAGGGCGTCTGGTTGGTCCCGTCCATCGTCGACGAATTTCGAGAGAACACCCCACTTGACCGCTATTCCGGTCCCGAGGAGATCGCCAACCTGGTGGCGTTCCTGTCATCGGATGAGGCCGCCTTCATTTCCGGCTCGTTCTATCTCATCGACGGGGGCGCCCACACCATGCGCTACCCGGATATCCCAACCAGGATCGCCGAGGCGACCCGGTGAACGAGGGTAGCGAGAACAGGATGAGCTCTCGCATCGACGATCCGGGCCCATCTGCGCACCAGTAGAAGCCGATCCGAAATGGACGAATAAAGGGGGAATCATCGTGCGTGCCGCCGTACTGGGTAGTCGAGGGGACATGACGGTGGAGCAGGTCAGTGATCCAGCACCCGACCCGGGCCAGCTGGTGATTCAGGTGACGGCCTGCGGGATCTGCGGGTCGGATCTGAAGGCGCGACCGGCCATGCCCCATGGGACGGTGATGGGCCATGAGTTCTGCGGTGAGGTAGTGGCCCTCGGTAAGGGGGTCGGGGATCCCTGGCGCATCGGCAATAGAGCGGCCGTGCTGCCCGTACTGTCTTGTGGCGTGTGCTCATGGTGTCGGGCGGGAGAGGTGGCACACTGCGAATCGGCGAGACTGATCGGCCTGGGCGGGAGCCCCGGTGGCTTCGCCGAGTTCGTTGCCGTGAGTGCTGACCTGTCCTTTGCCCTTCCCGAGGGGCTGCCTCCGTCCGTTGGCGCCCTGGTGGAGCCCTTCGCCGTGGGCCTCCATACCGCCCGCGTCGGCACCATCGGCAACGGCGATTCGGTATTGGTCATCGGGGCCGGGCCGGTCGGTCTGACCACCGCCAAGTGGGCCCAGGTCCTGGGAGCGAATGAAGTCGTGGTCTCCGACCCGGTGGCGGCCCGGAGGGAGCTCAGTGGGACCTTTGGTGCCACCCGCGTGCTCGACCCGGCAACGGACGAGATGGGCGACGGGTACGACGTGGTCATCGATTGCGTGGGGAAGCCCGGGCTGCTCGATCAGTGCGTGGCCGCCACAAAGACGAAGGGTCGGGTGGTGGTGGCCGGCGTTTGCGTCGAGCCCGATCCCTACCTTCCCGCCATGGCTCTGATGAAGGAGCTCACCGTGGCCTTCTCCGTCTACTACCGCCCCGAGGAGTTCCGGTCGGTGATCGATGCCTTCATGACCGGTCAGATAGATCCGAATCCGCTGGTCACCAGGAACGTCCCGCTCGACCAGGTCGATGGGGCATTCGACTTGCTGAGCGGGTCGGTCGTCGATAGCAAGATCTTGGTCGACCCCAGGCGGATGGGCAGTTAACGACCTTCGAAGTGTGGCGTGCGGTGATCCCGGAAGGACTCGAGCCCCTCGCGAAAGTCTGAGGTCCGTGACGACAGTTCAAGGGCGAGCGCTTCGTTCACGAGATGGCGGCCGACATCGAGCGAGGACCCAGAATGGATGAGCCACTTGGTCAGGCCGATGGCAACGGTCGGTCCGGCAGCCAGCCGCTCGGCAAGGTCGGCGATTGTGTCCTCGAGCAGGTCTTCCGGAACCGATTGATGGATCAGCCCCCATGACGCAGCTTCTCCTCCGCTCAATTCGCGACCGAGGATGAGCAGCTCACGGGCGCGAACGGGACCAACGAGGCGTGGGAGCAGCCAACTGCCCCCGCTATCCGCCGTGAAACCCCGAGCAACGAATGGCTCCCAGAACCTGGCCGTGTCGGTGGCGACGCAGAAGTCCGATGCGACGGCAATGTGGAAGCCAATGCCACAGCACCAGCCCCGTACGGCGCACACGACGGGTGTCTGGGTCTGCAACAGGGCCGGAATCAATCGGTGTGCCTGTGTCGGCAAGCGTCGCTGCAGGCTGCCGACTCGAGGACGACGTTTTCCGCCACGATTGCCGGCGATCAAGTCGGCACCACTGCAGAAGTCATTCCCGGACGAGGAAATCACGATGACGCGTATGTCGTCGTCGTTGCCGGCCGATTCGACAGCATCGGTCATCGTTTCGATCATGTCTACCGATAGGGCATTGCGAGCGTCTTCTCGAGAAAGGACAATTCGGAGGACGGCACCATCGAGGCGTACCTCGACCCCGTCGGCTTCCTTGTTGTCGCTCATCGTATGTCTCCTACCTTGAGGCCTGGAGCTGTCGTCTCCACAACGTGCCCTCGCACGCCACCGGAATAATCGGTGGTGGAGGTCTCGTTGGCGAAGCTCCGTGGATGTGTCGTCATGGACGTTGTCCTTCGAAGATGGATCGCACTGCTTGAAGATCCGGCTTTCCGACTGGCGTCCGGGGCAACGATTCGACGAATCGAACGTCGACGGGCAGCTCGTAGCGAGCGAGTTGCTGCTCGACGTGGGACAGGACGTCCTCTGCGCTCACGGAAGGGGCTTGGGCTCGGAGTTCGACAACGGCTACCGGCACCGCCCCCAGGCGCCTGTCGGGCACCCCGATCACGACGGCGCCAGCCACCGCCGGGTGGCTCTCGATGGCCATGCGGACCTCTTCGGGTTGCACCTTGAAGCCACCACGGATGATGGTCTCGTCCGACCGGCCCAGGATCCAGAGAAAGCCGTCCTCGTCCAGCCGGGCCAGGTCGGTGGTCCGGATCCATCCGGACTCACTGCCCAGCTGGCCCGCCTTCACCTCGAGCAGACCCTCTTCTCCGGGCGGGAGCGTCTCTCCTTCGGGCGTAACCACTCGAAGCTGGCAGTCGCTGTGGGCGCGACCCACGCTTCCGCGCTTCGACGAGGCGAACTGTCGGTAGTCGGCCAGGTTCCATCCCGCGACCCCGCCTCCGAACTCGGTTGCCGCGTAGGCGACAAGCACCGGTACCCCGAATCGGGCGGTAAAGGCCTCGGCATCGTCGGGGGAAAGTGGGGCTGTGCCGGAGACCACCGATTTGACGCTCGACAGCACTTCCGGGTCGATGTCTGACTCGAGCACCATGCGCAGAGCGGTGGGGACCAGGCTTACTGTCCGGGGTCGATAGGTCCGCACCGCCTCTGACCACGAGTCGACCGAGAAGCGTTCGAGCAGCACGAATCGCCGCCCGTCGGCCACGCATTGGAGGATCCTGAACAGGCCCCCGAGATGCACGAGAGGTGAGTTGACCACGGCCACACCGTTTCGCAGTTCCGGCTGTTCCCGGGTCTTTGCCTCATAGTGTTTGGCTCCGAGCAGGGCCCGAGAAAGGGTGACGGTGGTCAGATCGATTCGCTTCGGTGGCCCGGTGGTGCCGCTGGTCAGCATCTTCACCGCCACACCGGGGTGGCTCCGAATGACTCGCTGCTCGCCTCGGCGGACGATGTGCGGGGCGCCGAGGTCCTCGGCGGCGATGAGGGTCGCCCCTGGGTCACAGCCCTCGATGGCGGCCATGTCGCCTCTCTCACCGACGACGAAGGGAAGCCCAAGGGAACGGAGATCGGCGCAGGCCCGGTCAGGTTTGGCCGGGTTGATGGCTACGGCGCAGGCGCCGGCCTGGATGATCGCCAGCAGGAGGCCCACCGCCGTGGGCCGGTTCCTGAGCAGCACGCCCACCGGACACCCGGGGCCCACTCCGCTCTCGTCCAGGAGGCGGCGGAAGGTCTGGGCCATGTGGGCCAATTCGCCCCACGTATGCCATCTGCCTTCGAACTCCATCGCCGGAGCGGCTGGGTCGATGGCCAGGATGGCGTCGATCCGTGATCGAAGTTCGCCCCCGTCGTCGACGCCGGTCATTATCGAGTCCGATAGTCGACGGACAGGATGCCGTCGTGCCCGAGTTGAGCCTGACCGATGGGATTTCCCAATCGCGTGTAGAGGAGCCCCTGCTCCATGGCGGCCCGGTAGGGCTTGTCCAGCGACTCCCAAATGGCCCGAACGGTGCCCTGGGTGGCAGAAGTGGGCTTGGCCGCGATCGATTTCGCAATCTCATACGCCCGGTCCCACAGTGCCTCTCGCCGAACCACTTCCGTGACCAGACCAATCCGAAGCGCAGTATCGGCCGTGACCCGCTCGTCGTTGCCCATGAGGGCTATGCGCAGGCTCTCACCCAGCCCGATTCGCCGCATCAGGCCCACCGGCTCGAGGGCGCAGACGAATCCTCGACTGACGTGCGAGTCGAAGAAGGTCGCCTCCTCCGAGCAGATGACGATCTCCGACTCATTGAGAAAGTAAAAGGCACCGGCCGAACAGATTCCCTGTACCGCACAGACCACCGGTTTCCAGACCTGTTGCCATTTGGGGCTCAGAAGCTCGCCCGGGTCGCCGTGGTTCCACACGTCATCGGGCTGCCCATAGTCGGAGTGGACATCGAGGCCGGCGCTGAAGGCTCGATCGCCTGCGGCTCGGAGGACCACCGCGTTGACCTCCGGATCAGCCTTGACTCGATGCCATGCATCCCGCACTTCCTCGCACATCTGACGGTTGAACGCGTTGAGCTGGTCGGGGCGGTTGAGGGTCAGGATTGCCAGCCGATCTGCCGGACGGGTCTCGTAGGCAATCGTCTGGTAGTCCGTCGGGCCTGGAGAAGCCGGCATCGATGTCATGGCGAGGCGGAATCCTTTTCAGAGATCAAAAGTATCTACATATTATGCTAGCGGCTCCCTCCGACCGGATTAAGGGCCGTCGCCCCGGCAGGCCGCCACCAGCTCGGGATGGTGGGTCCTCGAGATGAAGCTCACCCGGTCGACCACATCGCCCAGCCGTCGGTGCAGGATCTCCGGCACCTGATTGACCGGTGCGACGATGGCGAAGGCCTCGACGACCTCGTCGGTGATGAGGTGCGGCATGTCGCTCCAGCGGCCTGCCTTGGACAGTCGAGTCAGCTCCGCCCCCATGTCCCCCCATCCGTGAAGCTCGAGGATGGGGCGGTAGGCGGGGGTCGAGGCGTAGAAGGCCAACTGTTCCCGGATCGTGCCCAACTCCGCCTCGATCTGCTCGTCGGCGCCGGTGGCCAAGAAGATGGCGGCCTTGACGGTGAAACCGTCCATCGACTGGCCGCTTCGTCGTCGACCTTCCACCAGAAACGGCAGGGAATGCTCCCGGATCCACCGCTCGGTGGTGAAGGCGTGGCAGAGAAACCCGTCGGCCACTTCTCCGGCGATCCGGGTCATGGCGTCACCCACGCCGGCGACGTAGACGGGTGGAGGACCGAAATCGTGAGGGACGGGGACGAACCTCGGCGGCATCAGGGTGTGGCGGTAGTACTCGCCCTCGAAGTCGAGTGGTTGGCCGTCGGCCCATGAGCTCCAGGCCGCCCGCAGGGCCAGCACGAACTCTCGCATCTGAGCCGCGGGCCGGCCCCAGGGCATGGAGAAGCGCCGTTCGATGTGGGCTTTCACCTGCGAGCCCAGGCCGAGCACGAATCGCCCGCCCGACGCCCGCTGCAGATCGTGAGCCGTGTAGGCCAGGGTCATGGGTGATCGGGAGAAGGCCACGGCGATGCCGGTGCCGATGGTCAGCCGTGTGGTTGCCCTGGCGGCCAGGAC
>Ga0208357_1001473_pt1 | contig 16962 bp, 15 predicted proteins | sample NGESurdeep092012_6_FD_184487 | JGI IMG/M metagenome (GOLD analysis project Ga0208357, IMG submission 184487) | Arctic peat soil microbial communities from Barrow, Alaska - NGEE Surface sample F52-2 deep-092012 (SPAdes) | ecosystem: Environmental > Terrestrial > Soil > Wetlands > Peat ... | reverse complement strand
GTCGATGGCGAACAGTTCGCCATTCGCCGAGTTGGAGACGGCGGCACCGCCTACGACTGGCTGAGCGGGCCTAACGAGGGCTACGGATTCGGGTCGAGCGGGACACCGAATCGGTCGGTGGAGGAACACCGGGAGAGCATCCGCGCCTTCCTAGCCATGATCGATCCCAATACGGGCTACATTGGGGACGAGTGAGGGAAGCGTGTAATCCGCCTGAGCCTTTCCAGGCGCAGACATCGTCATGAGCGCGTCGTCGAACTGGCGCTACCCCTTGGTTGTGGCCGGTGCCTAACGTCGCTCGGTCAGCGGTAGATCAGTGCGTTCCAGCGCGTCGTGTGGTGACGCTATCAAAGCGGCCGTCGCCGTGGTTGGAGCGGGCTACGGTCGTCAACCCCATCGACAACGCAGACGCGACTCCCGTGCGGACGGGCGGTCTCCGCCCGCGGACAAATGAGAACCTGACCTGACGGAAGAACACAGGAGGATGTACCCCATGTCGCCTATCCGGCACTTCGATCACGTCGGCATCACCGTCAGAGATCTCGACACGGTGACGGCCTTCTTCGTCGGGCTCGGCTTCGAGACTGAGGGCCGACGGTTCTGGAGGGCGAGTTCCTGGACACCGTCATTGGCATACCTAACTCCCGTACCGAGATCGTCATGCTGCGGCCGCCCGACGGAGGAACCGGGCTGGAACTGTCGAGCTTCATCCGCCCAAACCACGAACCAGGTTCGCCCCACCCCATGCCGAACGAACTGGGGTTGCGCAACGTGACATTCGAGGTGGACCACCTTCAGGCGATCCTCGACCGGCTCGCCGCGGACGGCTACCACCTGGTCGGCGGCGTCGGTCAGTACGAGGGCATCTGGCGCATGGCGTCTGTGCGCGGACCCGAGGGGTTCATCGTGAACTTGGCCCAGCGAATCAACTGATCCGCGCCCCGTAATGCGGTGTGTAACGACAGTCCTCTGACATCCGTATCTCGGCATAAGCGGACGTTCGCAGTCGTCCGTAGACACCCAGATTTGCCAGTTCTGCGTGGACTTCAGGTGGCTGAGCCATGGGGCAGCCGACGCGCCCGATCGGCGGATATCGGATAGGTGAAGCCGCCACGCTGTCACCGTCAGATGCAGGCAGGCTGGAGCTAGGCACGCCTGACTTCGGCCGCTTCGACGAAGTGACCTGGCAGATGGCCGGATGCTTCCGGGCTTGTCCGGCTCCGCCATCGCGCTGACCGCGCAATCAGCTGACGAGGCTGGCGATGACCTCGCCCGCGGCCCGTGCGAGATGCCCGGGATGTCGCCGGGCTCGGCGACCGACGCGTCGGCCAGCACGGCCGGGGAACGCACCGGAATCGACGGTGCCGGGCTGCCAGTCCGGAGCAGCGCGGGAGAAGGGCGGAGCGGGGCGCGGGGCGGGAAGGGCCAGGTGTGCCAGGACGGTGGTTTTGGCCGCCGGGACAGTGACCGGACGGGCCGTCAGGTGCACTATAGGGATATGGAATCCGGTGCGGGCGAGGTCGCGTCGGCCAGGGCTCGCCTCCTGGCCCGTTCGGGATCAGATATCCCGCCGCCGCCGAGTACGACGCAGGGCTGTTCCTCAATCCCGCCGCCGGTGACCGCGCTGGCCTCGCGCTCGCCGATCCCGCCGCCGCCGGAGACGGCGCTGGCCTCGTGCTCCCCGATCCCGCCGCCGCCGGCCACCGCCCTGGCGTCCTGCTCGTCCGTGCCGCCGCCACCGGAGACGGCGGTGACCTGCTCCTCGATCCCGCCGCCGCCGGTGACCGCGCTGGCCTCGCGCTCGCTGATCCCGCCGCCGCCGAGCATCGCGCACCTCGCCCCGGCTGATGACACGGTGTAGATATGGATGTTCCACATCTCGGGAAACAAATCGCCGACTCGGCGTGGCCCAGGCTGGCTCAGCCCGCAGGCTGAGACCTTGCAGATCCGCCGGTTCTGTGCGTGTGAGCCGAGGACAGAAGTCCTCATCGCGGATGAGTGCGGTTGGACTACTCGTAGCCGGCCGCAGCGGCGATGATCTCCGCGATCACGGGCCGCATGACGCTCGCGGGGGCTGAACGGCGGTCCCGCGAGATTTCCGGCAGAGCGCTGGATCCGGAGCGAGTCGTTCGTCTACAAGTTGAGCCGCGGCCGGAGGAGGCCGCCGGGACAATGGAGTGATGATATGACGCGGTACCTCATCTCGTTCGGCGCCCACGCGATGGACATGCCCGCCGTGGACATGCCCGCCGTGGCCAAGGCCGCGCACGCGGTGGTCCAGGAGACCATCAACGCCGGCGTGCATGTGTCCGCCGGCGGACTGGAAAACCAGCCGGCGAGCATCGTGGCCATCGACGGGACGGTCACCGACGGCCCACCCGGAGGCCATCGGCGGATACACGCTCATCGACGTGCCCTCACGCGAGGAGGCGCCGGAATGGGCTGCCAAGATCGCCGTCGCCTGCCGCTGCGCGCAAGAGGTCCGGGAGATCGGGTTCGACCCCGAACTCGATGCGATGCTCCGCCAGCCAGATAGCCGACGGTGACGTCCCGGCGGCGTCGGATCAAACGCCGGCGTAGGGCCACCCTGGCCAGGCTGCCCGGCGACCGGTTAAGCGGCATCACCGGCCGTCTGACCGGGGATTGGTCCCAGAGGTCGCGTCAGCCACGGTCGGCATTCCTCAGACGTAGCAATAGTCACAGGCCAGGTCACAAGATGCTGGGGCGGTTATGCCCTGTCATCTCAATGAGCCTGGCAGCGATTTCTCGCGGTAACGCTAAGGCCTCTAAGCCCCAGCTGCCGTCTTGTACTGCTCGACGACGCCGGCCGGGACTCGGCCGCGGTCCTTGACCTCGATGCCCTGTTCCCTCGCCCACTCGCGGACCTTGGCGGTGTCGACGGCGGCTCCGCCGCGCCGGCTGCGGGCCGCGCTCCTGGCCGTGCCGCCGACCCGCCGGGCATGCGCGAGGTACCGCCCCAGTGCATTGCGCAGCTCGTCGCCGTGCGCGGGGCTGAGGTCGATCTCGTATTCCGTGCCGTCCAGGCCGAAGCGGACGGTGCCGGCCGCCTCGCCGCCGTCGATGTCATCAATGAGCAGCGTCTGAATTCTCTGAGCCATGAAAGGATCCTAATCCCCTCCAATGAGGGAAAGCACGCAGCCGTGCTGCGCCTAACAGTTGTCGGCCAGTCATGCCGACCGCGAACCAGCGATTCCCGCGGTTTGACACGTCTCCGCCCACCGACCCACGGCCGTCACCGCCGCGCCCGTTCCGCGTGAGCCTGCGGAATGCCTACCATTTGCGTGGGCTATCGCTGCTCTTTGAGTGCATATCACCTATTCGGTCATCGTCCCCGGTGCATTGCTGCGAGCTGGAACGACGCGGCGCTGCACCGAATCGCCGCTGACGCGAGCGGTGTCCCGCGTGCGTCCCGGGACGTGCGCCCGGACGTGAGCAGCACGGGCCTTCGGGGCCTGTGCCGGCCGGGGTCGCCGGCAGCGGCATCCCGTAGTGCATGAGATCATCCTGGGCTATGCGCAAAGACCTGCCGGAATCTCCCGAGTACGCTGCCGTCGCCGAGCATGTCCGGCGGGTGCACGAGCCGGCTTTGGGCAGGCCGCACCATGTTACCGACCTCGTCACGACGGCCGACGCCAGCCGCATCGTGGTGACGGGGTCGGTCTATGACGAACTCGAGGGGCTGCCGCGCACGGCCTTGTACGAGGTGCGGGACGGCGCGCTGCGCGCGCTGACTTCGGGTGGCGGGTCAGCCAGGTCCGCCCGGTTCGCGCCGGACGGGTCATCCCTGGCCTTCCTGTCAGACCGGGCCAAGCCTGAGGCGTTCCAGCTCTACCTGCTGGCCGACGGGCAGCTCGGCGAGGCCCAGGCGGCGCCTGCTGTCCCCGGCACGGTCGAGTATCTCGCGTGGTCACCGGACGGCACCCGGATCCTGCTCGGGGTCGCCGGGCTCGGAGCGGAGATGGCTGACGCGCAGGGATCGGGAACGGCCGGCTCCGGCGAGTCCGGGCTGCCGTCCTGGCGCCCGCAGGTCGAGGCCGGGGCATCGGAGGACGCCTGGCGCGGCCTGTGGCTCTACACCCTGGATTCTGGCGAGCTCGCCAGGGTTTCGCCCGACGGGCTGAACGTCTGGGAGGCGGCTTGGTCCGGCCCCGGGCATGTGCTGGCGATCACCAGCGAACAGCCCGGTGAGGACGACTGGTACTCGGCGGTGCTCGGCCGGCTCGACATCTCGACGGGCGAGGTGACCGAACTGCTCCGCAGCGACGTCCAGCTCGGGCTGCCCGCCGGGACGCCCGACGGCAGCAGGGCCGCCGTGGTGGAGGCGGTATGCAGCGACCGGTTGATCGTGGCGGGCGACCTGATCGTGCTGGACCTGGTGGCCGGCACCAGGTGCGCCGTAGACACCGCCGGGACGGATGTCACCGCGGTCCAGTGGATCGACGGAACGCGGCTCGGCTATATCGGCCAGCGCCATCTGGACTGCGTGGCCGGGATCGCCCACGCTGGGGAGGGACCCCTGCCGGAGACCATCACAGGCAAGGAGCTGGCCGCGTCCGCGCAGTCGTGGGCGAGCTGGTTCAATCCGGCCGGCGCCTTCACCTGCGACGGCCGGGTCGTCGTGGTCCGGGACGACTACGACCTTCCGCAGCAGGTCGCGATCGTCGGCGCGGGCGCCGACCAGGTGCTGGCCTCCCTGGCCCACGCCGGCACCGACTACATCCGATCGGCCGCGGGCTCCGCGGCGGACGTCACCTGGAGCGCACCCGACGGGACAGCGATCGAAGGAGTCCTGTGCACGCCTCCCGGAGCCGGGCCGTTCCCGCTGATCTTGCACGTCCACGGCGGGCCGATCGGGGCCTACCAGCGGAGCTGGACGATGCACGGCTACACGGTGCCCCTGCTGGTCTCCCGCGGATACGCCGTCCTGCACCCGAACCCGCGCGGCAGCTCCGGACGGGGTCGGGAGTTCGCCGCCGCGGTCGTCGGCGACATGGGCGGCGCGGACACCCACGACTACCTGTCCGGAATCGACGCCATGATCGAGCGCGGGATCGCCGACCCGGCGCGGATCGGCACGATGGGCGTCAGCTACGGCGGATACATGTCGGCTTGGCTGGTGACCCAGGACCAGAGGTTCAAGGCCGCCGTGGCCGGCTCGCCGGTGACAGAGTGGTACAGCTTCACGTTCACCACCAACATCCCCCGCTGGGGACTGTGGTTCCTGGGCGACGCCGATCCCGAGGAAATCGGCAACCAGGTGCACACACGCAGCCCGGTGATGCACGCGAGCAAGGCCAGGACACCGACCCTGCTCACGGCGGGCGCGAAGGACCGCTGCACCCCGGCCGGCCAGGCGAGGGCGTTCTACCAGGCACTGATCGGCCATGGCGTCGACTCGGAACTGGTGATCTACCCTGAGGAAGGACACGGCGTCAGCCGGTTCCCGGCCATCACTGACTACCTGACCCGGCTCGTGACCTGGTTCGAGAGGTACATGCCGGCGTGACCTATGCGTGCGCGCCAGATGCCCAGTTCGGGCACGGCCCCGACGCCGAGGGCCGATTATTTGCGGCTTGTGGTCCGGCTCCCTGTCCCCGTTGGGTGTGCGCAGATTGCCCAATTCTGGCCGCCACGCCAGCGGCCTGGCGGACCGGGTCGTGACGCTGACTGGCCCCGGCCCGGGCGATCTGCTCCAGGATCGGACGTGGCGCCCCGCGTGTGGGGGCTGGTCAGGGGTCGCGCCGTCGCCTGCATCCTCCTGACGATAAGTCGGGAGAAGGCGCGGAGCAAGACGCTGACGTCATGATCGATCCGGCAATGCGTGCACTGGCAAGTGGCGGCACGGCGGGAGGCCCGGCGACCGGGGCTGTCCGCCAGGCCTGGGCGGGAAGGCAGATGAGGCTGACCCGGCACTTGGCCGCCGCGCGGCGTCTTCTCGTAGTGTCGGTGATGGTAATCGCGCCGGCCATCAGCCTGGCTGCAGGATGCGGCAGCGTGCGCAAGGCCGTCCACAACGCCGACGCCAGTGCCGCGGCGTACAGCGACCTGCAGGGTTCATCCGGGACCAGCTCACCGCGAAGTTCAGCCGCTCGGTCCGCTCGGTGTCCTGCGCTCCTCGCGTCGACCAGGTCCTGCCCGGCGACGCCGCCGATCCGAGGTGCGCCGTGGTATGCACCGACGGCACGTCGTACGCCACCCCCCGCGAAGATCACCGACCCGTCGACCGACCCGGACATCGCGACCGAGTCGTTCAGCTTCAACGACCCGCCGGCGATCGACATCACGACCGCGCCGCTGCCCGGCCCGGCCGTCGCACTCGCCGCCACGAGCCCGCACTCGCTGCTCCTCGCGGGCAACCTGGCGCCCGTGCTCGGCAAGCTCACCGCCCGGTTCGGCAGCCAGGACCTGATCGCGCAGCTGGCGATCTACCCCGGCGAGGTCGAGGCGGTCATCGCCGGGGACAATGGCGAGGCGCGGGCGATCACCGCGACGTACGCCGGGGCGCTGACGGCGGGATCCCCGGCCGCCTTCGAAGGCCCCCGCAACGGCATCGACTTCTCCCAGTTCGTCCCGGGCGTGATCCAGCGGCTCACCGAGCTGATCACCGCCGAGAGCAAGGCCCGCCTCGGCAGCGTCAGCCGCTTCGTGCTTGCCAACTCCCTGCCCGGCGGCGATTCTGGCTGGACTATCTACCTGACCTCGGGCAGCACCCGGTTCCAGGCGCTCGTGCTCGGCAACGACCCGCAGATGATCACGCCTAGCGGCACACACGACCTGAACTGAACGTCGACCCGACCGAGCACCCAAATGCTGCCGCAACGATCTTTCCCGAACCGTTCTGCTGGTTTTGGAAGTAGAACGCCACGGCGTTCCCAGCCGTCCGCAACGGCCTAATGCCTGACCCGATGCCGACAGAGCGTCCCGTCTCTGTGATGCAGATCGCCGAATCTGCGAGTTAGCCCAACCGAGCTTTACGATAGTCGCGTGCAAGCAGATCGGCCACAAGTGCACGTCATGAGGGCTCGCAGCGCTGGTCCACGCCCGAGATTGGACGAGGCGATGCAATTCTCATTGAATTTTACCCGTGACTAATAATCGGATGTTCGCATCCAACGCACGACACCATCTCGGTCTGATATCTAGACGGCGAAGTTTCGAATGGGACTCCGTTGTCATCAATACGAGCCTGACCGTTGACGCCATCCGATGACCAGAGAATGTCCGCCGACCAAACATCATCATATTTCTTGGCAACGCCCGCGATTATTAGCACCAAGCCTTCGGTATTACTTATTTCGTATGGAAACGTAAGCGGCTTGTAGTCGTTGGGAGTTGCACCGACCGTAGCATCAGGGCCCGAAGAGCTTCCAGTGATCCTCGCTGGCCTTTGGTCAAGATCCGCCTCCACGTATCGACCAGTTACGGGACCTCCACAGGGAGGACCTACCATGATTCCACGAATGGGTGGACTGCGTTTCACATTGAAATTGATACCCGTAAGGTATACTTTTTGGCCGAATCGCCCCTGGATCGTTATAGTTGCATATGTGAAGTCTGCATCTGCTGCTCCGGCGGCCTTGACCCATGGAGTCCAATCGGCATCATCGGCCGTTGGCGTTTTCGGAAGGGCGGACAGCGGCCCGTGAACCATCCATGCCCCACCGCAGGCGGGATTAGCCTTTCTAATTGCGACCGCTACCGGAGGCGCGGCTGAGTTCTTCTTGGATGAAGGAAGCAAGTGTGAATTGACGTAGCCGCGTAGAGGAATAATCCACGCGCCAAGCACTATGATGGCCACCCCCGCCGGGATCCCCACTAGCGTGTTTCGCAGCCAGTACGTTTCGGAATCCGACGAGGATGCTACTTGTCCTATTTTCGCGTTTTTTTGAGGTTTTTTAGCGCCTTTTTTTCGCGTGTTCACCGACTTAGCCTGTCACATTTTCAAGATCATCTTCTTCAATTGCGCTCTCCGGAGTCCTCATCGTGATTCTTTTGATAGTATTTAGGCGATCTGCCCGTATGACAGCGAGCTTCGAGCGCAAATTACATTGCCGCGGGTATGGGGTAATGAGGCGTGCGCAGAACAATCAGTTATGCGCGGCAACCGGATAAGTCGCGCTCCCTCCAATACGGCCAGATCGGCCGTTCGAGGGTTCGAGTCCCGCTTCTCTGTGAGTGCCGCGGTGAACGGCGGGGAATCCGTTGCGACCCCGAGGGTGTCGCGAGATGCTCACGACCGTGCGCCGGGCAGGAACGGCCCTGCGGCCAGCGGGTCGCTCAGGCACAGGATGAGCCGTGGCCGCGGGTAGATGGTGGTTGCTATCCAGGCCAGCTTGAAGGCATCAGCCAGGACCTTGTGCTTCTGAACGCTCTTCGGCGCCCCCTGGTGCGCCCAGCACTCGGCCAGGACCGTCCGGCTCGCGTCGGCGCCGTCCACTTGGACGCGTTCCCCGGACGGGACGGTGATGGTGTCTGGATTCAGCTCGAGGCCGAGTTGCGAGCCGAGAAGGTCAAGCATCACCCGTTCCGCGCCGCGTTGCTCAGCTGAATCTCCCGCCGGCACGACTCGGGCCGCGGTGACGGCTGGATCAGGCGTTGCTTGTTCACCCGTAACGGCCATGCTTGCTGGCACCGGGGGTATTCCCCGATTCACGGCCCTGGTCCCCAAGCCATTCATTGACGATCTTGCGGTCGGGACCGGGCCGGCGCCGGACCATCCCAGCGCCCTCACTCGCGGCTGCCACTTGACCTGACTGCGCGATCCAACCACGCAGATTACCTATTACGGCGCGTGAGGTGTCCGGATGGGCATCGATGAACTTCGGCCGCGACGGCGGTCTGACCCTTAAACCGGCAGGAAGGAGCAGTTGCAGTGGACCTGTACAGCGTCGTGTGCGTGCGCGACCGGGCGGCAGCGCAGAAGTGGTACGAGGTGTTCTTCGGTCGGCCGGCGGACGAGGTCATCGGCGAAGAGTACCTGTGGCAGGCCGGCGAGAACGCGTGGGTCGTCATCGACGACCGGTCCATGCGAGCCGCACGGGTGGGCGGCGCGACGATCACACTCGGCGTGACAGACCTCGACGACATTCTGGCCCGGCTGGCACGGCACCGCATCGGGCACGAGCCCGTGGAGACCTACGGCAGCGGCGTGCGCCACGTGGAGGTCCTCGACCCCGACGGCAACAGCCTGTCGCTCGCGGAGGCGCCCACCCGTTAGTCCGAGCCCGGCAAGCGAGCCGCGCAGTTCATTCCTTCTCGCATCTTCTGACCGATCACCCTGAGCAGCACCAAAAACGCACCTAACGGCGGTTATCTTAAGTCGGTTTGGAAGACGCCCTGGTCAGGATGGGTTTTGCGTGGGAGACATGTCTCCCACGTGAAGTTCTGGGCGTGAACCAAGAGCCAAAAGCGGCACCGAGAAGAGGAGAGCCGCTGGTCAGCGCAGGGCGCCTCACATCAGCTACGTCGGAGACACCACTGAAGAGAACGTGTCCACCACGCAGGCCTCTGGGTGCGTCAAGCTACATGGGAGACACGCCAAGACCGACTTAAGATAACGGCGGTTCGGAGTGCCTAAGGCGGAGTCGTCCGGGAGGGTGCGGGATCGGGAACGCAGGGGTGCGCTAGTGCTCAAGATTGTTCCCCTAGCCGCAGGTAGAGTCTGGCAGGTGACTGGAATCGACCCGGGACGAGCAGGAATGCTCACCGAATTCGCCGGCCTCTCCACACCGCTGGTAGCCGACGCCTGCATCCGCCGGAACGTGCCGCTGCGCGTCGCGCCGCCTGGCATCGGCGCAGTCATCCCCGGTCGGCAGATCGCCGGCCGCGTGCTGCCGGCCCGCCACTACGGGAGCGTCGATGTGTTCTTGGAGGCGTTCAGCAGCGCCGGACACGGCGACGTGCTGGTCGTCGACAACGGCGGCCGGGAGGATGAGGCCTGCGTCGGCGACCTGGTCGTGCTGGAGGCACAGGCGGCGGGCCTGGCCGGGGTGGTGGTATGGGGACTGCACCGCGACACGCCGGAACTGACCCAGATCGGCCTGCCGGTGTTCAGCTACGGCCGCTGTCCGGCCGGGCCGGTCCGCCTCGATGAGCAGGAGCCATCCGCGCTGGCCAGCGCACGGTTCGGGTCATGCCTGGTCACTGGCACCGACATCGTGCTTGGCGACGACGACGGCGTCGTGTTCATCGCCTCCGATCAGGCGGGGGAAGTCCTGGCGACAGCCCGCCAGCTCGCCCAGGCCGAACGGGACCAGGCTCGCAAGATCCAGGCAGGTCAGACCCTGCGCCAGCAGACGGCCTTCGGGGAGTACCTGGCGCGGCGCGCAGCCGAACCGTCATACACCTTCCGGAGGCATTTGCGGCAGATCGGCGGAGCCACCGAGGAGTAGGCAAGCCGTCACTACGAGCGTTCCAAGGCCCGTTCCGACCGGCCTTCACAAGGCTAACCGCAGTCGCGCCAAGCATTTCATCTCGCCGGGGCCAGGCGGCCGAAGCGGCAGGAGCAAAGGCGGCGCCTCACGGCGCTCCTTGGTAGCTGTTGATGGGTTGTTCCCGTGTGAACTGCTCATCACCTGCCCGCCAATCTGCGCCCGGCGGAGACGGGGATCAGCGCTGGCGCTGGGCGGTCATGGTGCCACCACCTGTCCCTTGCTGACCACGGTGACGCCGCCGGCCGAGACGACGAATCCGCGGGCGCGATCGTGTTCCTTGTCCACCCCGACCGTGGCGCCCGCCAACACGGTCACGTCCTTGTCCAGGATGGCGCTCTCCACGACAGCCCTCGGCTGGACGTGGGTGTTGTCCAAGATCACCGCCCGGTTCACCTGAGACTGGCCGTCCACGCGGACTCCGGGCGACAGGATTGAGTTGCGGATCACCCCGCCGGATACGATCACGCCGTTGCTGACCACGCTGTTGACTGCCCGTCCGGGCCGGTCGCCGTCCGCGTGGACGAACTTCGCCGGCGGCTGGCAGGACATCCGCGTCGCGATCGGCCAGCAGTCGTTGTAGAGGCTGAACGGCGGGATCACCGCGCGCAGATCCATCTGCGCGTTGAAATAGGAATCGATTGTCCCCAGTTCTCGCCAGTAGGAGCGCTCGCGCGCGCAGGCCCCGGGGACCTCGTTCGTTCCGCCGGAAGTCGTAGGCCTGCGCGGCCCCGTCGCGCGCCAGCCGGGGGATGATATCCCCGCCCATGCTGTGCCCGCTGTCATCGTCGGCCGCGTCCTTGTGCAGCGCCTCGATCAGCACGTCGGGGTCGAATACGTAGATGCCCATGGACACAAGCGACTCGTCCGGCCGTCCGGCGCGGCCCGGCGGGCTGGCGGGCTTTTCCAGGAACGACTCGATGGTGTGACCGTCGGCGCCGACCTGCACGACGCCGAAGTCCGACGCCTGCGCCTGCGCCTGCGGCATCGGGATCGCCGCGACCGTGACCCCCGCTCCCCGGGCCAGGTGCTGGTCGATCATCTGCACGGGGTCCATGCGGTAGACGTGATCGGCTCCGCAGACCACGACGAGGTCCGGCCGGTGTTCGTCGAGCAGGCTCAGCGACTGGTAGATCGCGTCTGCCGATCCGGATTGCCAGCGTGGTCCCACCCACTGCTGGGCCGGCACCGGGATCACGTGATCGCCGGGCGCGCCACTGCGCCCCCAGGCGGTCGCCAGATGCCGGTCCAGGCTGTGGCTCTTGTACTGGGTGAGCACGCAGATCTGGCGGATCCCGCCGTTGACCAGGTTGGACAACGCGAAATCGACCAGGCGGTACACGCTGCCGAATGGAACGGCCGCCTTGGCCCGCTCCGCGGTCAGCGGCGTCAGCCGCCGCCCGGGCGCGCCCGCCAAGACAATGCCAAGAACACGCTTGCCAGTCATCCCCGCACCCCCTGCCGCGCCCCACCGCGGCTTGTGAACGACGCGCGACGCACGGCCGTCAGGCCCTCATAAGCGAGTGCCGCTAGCTACCGGGGGCCGAAACGCCCCAACCCGTACCGGCGAGCGCAGAACAATCTCCCAAACGTCTTCCCACCAGCGGACGAGCTCAAGCGTGAGCGCCGGCGAGTCGCCGCCGACCACGCGCCCGCCGCTCGGCCCTAGCTAGCTGACTGAAGAGCCGGATTCGACGGGCTGGGTGACCACCGAGTTGACCTCGTCGAAGATGCCCGGGGCATTCTGGAAGGCGCCGCTCGTATTGTCCGACAGGGTTGAACCGTCGATGGTGAGCGTTCCGCCGTCGGCGTCGACGACGAAGAAGATGGCGCCGCCGCCCTCGCGGGCTGTGTTGCCGGTCATCACCGAGCCGTCGACGATCAGGTTGTAGCCGTCGCCGTCGGTGTAGATCGCTCCCCCGCTGCCGCCGCCTGGCGTGCCGCTGGCGGCGGGGTTCGCGCCTGACCCGATCGCCTTGTTGCCGGTCATCCGGCTGTTGTAGACGGCGAAGTTCGCGTAGAGCCCGCTGAGGGCCGCGCCATTGGAGCAGGAGTTATCGGTGAATGTGTCATTGGTGATGTAGACCGGGTCCTGCATGTACATGCCGGTGGCGCGGATCGCCCCCCCGCCGAGGTCGGGGCCGCTGGCGTAGCACTGGTCGCCGGTGAACACCGAGTTGACCACCTTGAGCTGGCCGCCCTCGTCGAAGATGGCCCCACCCCCGTAGGAGGCCGTGCTCGACTGCTGGATCGCCGAGTAGGCGTCAGTGAGCGTCATGTTCTGCACGACGAGCTGCGGCCACTGCTGCTCCCAGCAGTCGCTGGTGGTGTACTTCTGCGCCGGGTCGCAGGTGTTCATGTACAGGATCCGGGTGGTGCCTGCGCCGCTCAGCGTGACCTTGCCGCCGCCGTCGAGCACCACCTGGTGGCTGGTATTGACGACCTTGGCGGTCGCCGTCATCGTGATCGTTACCGGGCTCGGGCCGCAGTCGAAGGTGATGATGCCGCCCTCGCCGACCGCCTGCACGACCGCCGCCGACGTGCACCCCGCAGGCGAGCCGTCGCCGATCACGTGGTCGGGATGGCTCGTGTCCACGGCCAGGCCCGCCGCCGGGACCGACGCGTGCCCGTCTGGATTTCCGGCCTGCAGCGTGGTGCCCCCGGAGACGGTGGCCGCGGACGCGCTCGCAGCGCTGCTGGCGGTCGGACTGCTGCTTCTCTTGGCAGCAGATTTGGTCTTGTCCACCGCCGGGACGGCGGTGACGAAGGCAGGCTGGCCGTTCAGGCCCGCGTCTTCGGGCGCGGTGCTGGCCGACCCGGCAGCGCTGTGGGTCGCCGCCGCGGGCGCGGCGGCAACGCCCGCGCAGGCCGCCGCCCCGGTCACAAGGAGGCCGACCGCCGCGAGCTTGGCGCAGACCAGGCCGAATCGCCTCACCAGTCGCATAACGCGCCATGGTAGCGTCACCGCCGCCACCGGTAGGGGTCATCGCGCTTATCCCGGCCGGCGTTTCGCCCGGTCATGTCAACGGGCGGAATGCCGGCCGGCTGGCGAAGGCCCTGGTCTTCGTCACCGCCTACACGCTGTTTCTGGTTCAGGAGATGGTGAGGACCGGGTAGGGCGACCGACGCCGCAGCCGGACCGGGACCGAGCCGATGACCCGGCGGGCGGCGCGTCGAGAGCGACCAGTCACGATGACGGGCGTGCTCGCGGGCTGCGCTGCCTCCTGGGTTCTGGCCGCGATCAGGATCGCGTCTGCGGGCGACTCCCGGCGGCGCTCGAACGTGTGCGGGACGCCTGCTGTGGCGACGATCTGCGCTGCGGTGGCGGCCGGGATGTTCGACCACGTGCCGCCGCCGGTCCCGCCAGCGGGGACGGCGAACGAGTTCGTCGACGGGCTGCCGATCGGCCTCGGCTTCCGGGTCCCGGCGATCGTCGTCTCCCCCTGGTCGGTCGGCGGCTACGTCTGCTCGGACGTCCTCGACCACACGTCGCTGATCCGCCTCATCGAGGCCCGCTTCGGCGTGCCCGAGCCCAACCTCAGCGCCTGGCGCCGCGCCGCCTGCGGTGACATCACCACCTCGCTGCGCCTGCCCGGCGGCCCCGCCCGGTGGCCGGCGCAGAACCCGGCCGTCAGCCTGGCCGCCGCCGAGGCCGGCTTCCTCACGGCCCAGCAGGAGGTCTTCGACAACCCCAGCCCGACGATCCCCGCCGTCAACGAGCCGATCCCAGAGCAGTGATAATCCTTCAGCAACAACAGGGTCGTCACAGGCTGCTGCCGCCGAGGTAGCGGTCGACCGCTCCGCGCTCCAACGCGGAGCGTCCGAGGCGCGTGAGCGTGTAGTAGTTGTGGTGCGATCCCGATATCGGGCCGCATACGAGGCTCGCGTGTTCCAGGACCTGGAGGCCCTCCCGAACAAGCTCGGCGAAGCGCGAGTGCACCTCGCCATCAAGCGGGCCTATGTCTTCGGGGGCGAGGCGGCTGATGAGTCGCGCGAACACCGGGTACGCGCGCTCGTTCTCGTCATACCTCGGAACATCCGTGAACCCCGTGGCCATCACCTCGGCCGCCAGCTGTGGCAGTGTCAGCGAGCTGAGGTGGTCGGCCTCCGCTGCCAGCACGGCTCTGCGGGCGTCACGTTTTTCCTTGTGGCCGGACGGGGGTGTCATGCGGTCCTCCTGCGGGGTCTTTGGCGTCGCGCGGGACGGAAGCCGGGCTCGGTAGCGGGCGTGCTCAGCGTCGGCGTCATACTTCCATTTTCCGGGTTGCGCGGTCTCGTTGTAGCCGATGGTGAACTCGGTGATTCGGGTCTCGAGATCGTCGCGGGACGCGAAGTCGCCGCGGCGCAGGAGCTATGACGTCGTTGACCGGCGGAGAGCGGACGTGGACGACCGGGAGTCACCTCGGACCGTTCGATATCAGGGTCTTGAATCTTCTCCTATTCAAGCAGCGGAAACCGTCCGGAGCGGAGCAGCGCCGCGATCGCGTCGACCTTCGCCTGGGGGGCGGCGTAGTCCGGGTGCGCCCGCATTACGGCGGCGGCGTCGTGCAGGCGGCTCAGTTGGGCGGCAGCCTCGGCCACGCCGCGGCCGGACGGGCTGACCGGGTGGGCGGTGAAGGCGGGCCTGCGCGGGTCCACCCGCCCGGTCGCGAGCGCCTTCGGCACCCGCCGGGCGCAGCGGCAGAACGCGTCCGGGTTGACCACGCCGCAGGTGGAGTTCATGAACGCGCCGATGCGGTGCCGGGCCCGTTCCAGCCGCTTGCGGTACGCGGCCGGCGTGGTGTCGAGAATCCACGCCGCATCCGCCGACGACAGCTCGAAGATATCGCTGAGCACGAACGCAATCCGCTCGCCGCGCTCCAGGCACTGCAGCATCGCCTGGGTGCAGGACAGCCGCACCTCCTGGGCGAGCACGGTCGCCTCGGGTCCCCGGTAGTCGGCGTCGGCCAGGCCGTCGGCCAGCGCGCCGCCGAACTCCTCCAGGCTGAGCTGCTGCGCCTCCTGCGGGGTCTTCCGCCGCAGGTTGAGCAGGTAGTTGACGCCGATCCGGTACGCCCAGGTGAGCAGCTTCGCCTCGCCGCGCCAGGACGCCAGCCGGGTCACCACCCGGATCAGGATTTCCTGGGTCGCGTCCTCCGCGTCGGCCGGACGCCACACCATCCGCAGCGCCAGCCGGTAGAGCGGATCGGAGAGGAGTCTGATCACCTCCTCCAGCGCCGCCTTGTCGCCGTCGACCGCCCGCGCCACCAGGCCGGCTTCGTCTGGTTCCATGGTCACGACGCTACTGCCGACGGCCTGGTCAGCGCGTGCCGGCCGAGCCAGCCCGCGATGGCGGCGCCGATCGCGTCGGGCTGGTCCTCGGGCGCGTGGTGCCCGCCCGGCCCGACCGACTCGACTTCGACCGCCGCGAACGTCTGCGCCGCCCACGAGATCATCTCCGGCGATCCCAGCCCCGCCCCCTTGTCCACGGTCATGAGCAGCTTCGGCACCCGCGGCGTCTCGGCCATCCAGCGGTCGTAGCGGAGCACCACCTCGACGACGTCGGCCGGCTCGCCGTCGAGCGGGAACTCGCGCGACCACGCCAGCATCGGCTTGCGTGAGGCAGGCTCGAGGAACGGGGCGCGGTAAACATCGTGGTCTGACTCCGCCATCTCGCCGATCAGCCCCCTGGTCAGGTTGACCTCGATGAACATGTTGTTCTCGAGCACCATCCGCTCGCCCTCGGGCGAGCGGTAGCCGCGGAACAGCTCGGCGCCCAGCGGCGGCATTTCCGCCCAGCGCATCGGCCGCAGGAACGTCTCGATCACCGCGATCCCACGGACCCGCCCCGGATGCCTGGCCGCCCAGTCCATCCCGAGCGTGCCGCCCCAGTCGTGGCCGACGATGACCACCTCGGCCAGGCCCATCGCGTCGAACCAGGCGTCGAGGTAGCGGACGTGGTCGGCGAGCCGGTAGGCGATCTCGGGCTTGCCGGACTCCCCCATCCCGATCAGGTCCGGCGCGAGGCACCGGGCCTGGCCCGCCACGTGCGGGATCACGTTCCGCCAGAGGTAGGACGAGGTGGGGTTGCCGTGCAGGAACACGACCGGGACGTCGCCGGTCCCTGCTTCGGTGTAGCTGATGAACGAGTCGAGTACTTCGATGGTGGCCATGACGCCGGTCCTTCCTCGTGAAGATCTGGTCTCACTTGGTTGGACACGCGCTCCCGGCGGCTGTGACCGCGCTGGCGCGAAATTCCTCGCGTTACCCGGACTGGTGGCGGAGGGCGAAGATCGCGGCCTGGACGCGGTCCTGGAGGCCGAGTTTGGCGAGGATGCCGCGGACGTGGGTCTTGACCGTCTGCTCGCCGATCGCCAGCTCCCGGGCGATCTGCCGGTTGCTGTGACCGCGGGCGATCAGCCGGAGCACGTCGCGTTCGCGCGGCGAGAGCGGCTGCAGCGGGTCCGGCGGCGGGGGACGGCGCAGCGCCTGGGTGAGCCGGGTCAAGAGCTCGGGGCTGAGGCTGGCGGGG
>Ga0208357_1001472_pt1 | contig 16969 bp, 21 predicted proteins | sample NGESurdeep092012_6_FD_184487 | JGI IMG/M metagenome (GOLD analysis project Ga0208357, IMG submission 184487) | Arctic peat soil microbial communities from Barrow, Alaska - NGEE Surface sample F52-2 deep-092012 (SPAdes) | ecosystem: Environmental > Terrestrial > Soil > Wetlands > Peat ... | reverse complement strand
GCTCTCGGTGAAGCACGTCGTCGAGCGCCCGATCGCATTTGCATCGACTGGAGAGCGCCTCGACGACTTCGAGGTGTTCCATCCCGACCGCATGGCCAGTCGCATCCTCGGCATGGGTGACGTCCTTACTTTGATCGAGCGGGCCGAACGCGACTACGACGAGGATCTCGCTGACGAGGCGATGTCGCGACTGCGTTCGGGTCGTTTCAACCTCTGGGATTTCCACGAGCAGATCCAGCAGATCAGGAAAATGGGGCCTCTGCAGAACATCGTGGGTATGCTTCCCGGACTACCAAAAGAGCTGCGCAACGCCTCGATCGATGATCGGGACGTAAATCGAGTCGAAGCCATCATCCGGTCGATGACACCAGGTGAGCGCGATGACCCGGATCTCATCAATGGATCGCGTAGGCAACGGATTGCAAATGGGAGTGGGACGACCACCTCCGACGTGAACAACCTGCTTAGGCAGTTCAAGGAGATGCAGAAGCTGATGCGGCAGTCGGGGCTCGTGAAGAACCTCGCTCGCGTCGGAAAATCACGGGGAAAGCAGAAGGGCGGAAGGGTCACCCCCTCGGCCAAGAGCTCTCGCTAAATGAATCGACTACCGGAAGAAAGCGAAGGACCGTCGTGGCAGTAAAGCTCCGCCTGATGCGGATGGGAAAGAAGAAGCAGCCGACGTACAGAATTGTGGCGGCGGACAGCCACAGCCCGAGAGACGGTCGTTTCATTGAAATCGTGGGAACTTACGCGCCTCGCGCGGAGCCCTCAGTGGTCAAGATCGACAACGACAAGGCAGTCGCCTGGCTCTCTAAGGGCGCGCAGCCGACTGAGACCGTGAAGAAGCTCCTCGAGATCTCCGGTGCGCTTAGTGCGTTCTCCGATGCCAAGAGCGCGGCCCAGGCTGTCGCGAAGAGCAAATGAGCGACATCACCCCGGCATTTGAAAGCCCATCGTTCTCGAACGAGGAGGACGACGAGTTTGAAGACGACCTTGTCGACGAGCTAGATGATGAGGCCGAGGACGGCGATGAAGACGACGCCGACGACGATGACGAGGGGGAGGTCGAGGTAGTCGGCACTGGCGAGAGCGCCTCGGCCTCGGCCAATCGCCTCGATGGCGGCGCCGCCAAAGCGGTAGCCGAGCACGTCGCGCGTTCGATTGTTGACGATCCTGAAGCGGTCGTCGTTGACGTGGCGAGCGACCGCGCCGGCGTGCGTCTCTCGTTGCACGTTGCTCCCGGCGACATGGGACGCATCATCGGCAAGCGTGGCAGGGTCGCGCAGGCGCTTCGCTCGCTCGTCCGGGCTGCAGCGGCGAAGGACGGAACCGACGCGAGTGTCGACATCGTCGACTGAGCACCTCGGCCGTACCTGCTTCGCACCCCTGCGATGACGCTGCTCGAGGTCGGTCAGATCATTCGACCTCACGGACTACGCGGCGAGGTGGTCGTCAACCTCGTGTCGAACCGCAGCGATCGTCTGGACCCAGGATCGATGCTGCATACGAAGGTCTCTGGGCAGCGGCGCATTCCCGATGTGCTCGAGGTCGTGGCATCTCGCCCGTTCCAGACACGCCATCTGGTTGTCTTCTCGGGAGTCGCTTCGAGGGAAGATGCTGACTTGCTACGGGGAGTGACGTTGCTCGCTGAGCCGGCGAGTGACGACGATGACGCGCTCTACGTACACGAGCTGATCGGCAAGCATGTCGTCGACCAGGCCGGCGTGGATCGCGGCGCGGTGCGCGCCGTCGAGGCCAACCCTGCAAGCGACCTGCTCGTCCTGCCCGGAGGAGCCTTGGTGCCGTTGCGCTTCGTCGTTCGCACCGATGATCGGACGATCTTCGTCGCCGTCCCCGACGGGCTCTTTGAGTGAAAGTGTCGACTCCCGCGCTCCGGATCGGCCTGTTCTCGATCTTTCCCGACCTCCTCGAGCATTATCTCAACGAGACGCTCCTTGGCCGCGCCAGGCGCCAGGGGCTGCTCGAGCTCTCCTGCTTCAACCTGCGAGACGGTGCCGACGATGCCCGCCGGAGCGTCGACGACTCGCCATTCGGCGGTGGTGCCGGCATGGTGCTTGCACCGGAGCCGGTCTTTGCCGCGGTGGAGCGAGCAGACCCGCCCCGTCCGATCTATGCGATGAGCCCGTCTGGGCGTCCGTTCTCGCAACGAGTCGCCGAGGAGCTCGCTGCTCGAAGCGGATTCTCGCTGCTATGCGGTCGCTACGAAGGCATCGATCAGCGCGTCATCGACGAGCTGTGTGACGGCGAGATTTCGATCGGCGACTATGTCCTCGCTGGTGGCGAGCTCGCCGCGCTTGTTGTCGTGGAGTCGGTCTGCCGCCTCATTCCAGGTGTGCTCGGGAACGACGAGTCCTCGGGGGAGGAGAGCTTCTCCGAGGGACTTCTCGAATACCCCCACTACACGCGTCCAGCGGTCTTTCGGGAACGCAGCGTCCCTGACGTGCTCCGATCTGGCGACCACGCCAAGGTCGCGGCCTGGCGATATGCGGCTTCACTCGACAAAACGCTCCGAATCCGTCCGGATCTGATAGCTGCTCGCGGCGGGCTCAAGGCGGCCGAGGTGCGGGCCCTCGTAAACCACGGCTATCCTCTTCCTGCTAGCGCGGCCGGTTTAGAGCCGGGCGATGATTTCACCCGTGACGCCGCGTCGTCTGAGGAGCGTGACCAGCAATGAACCCCACCGACATCGTCGACCGTGCGTATCTGCGTGACGACATCCCAGACTTTCGTCCCGGAGACACCTTGAAGGTGCACGTTCGAGTCGTCGAAGGTACCCGGGAGCGCGTGCAGATATTCCAGGGTGCTGTGATCCGCCGTCAGGGATCTGGCGCGCGCGAGACCTTCTCGGTTCGGAAGGTGAGTTTCGGTGTTGGTGTTGAGCGGACCTTCCCCGTGCACTCGCCGATTATCCAGAAGATCGAGGTCGTCACGCTTGGCGACGTCCGGCGCGCCAAGCTCTACTACCTACGTGACCGGGTCGGACGCGCGGCGAAGATCAAGGAACGACGGGTCCCTCGCTGAGTTTCTCGCGGCTTGGCCCTGTTGGACGCCGAGGAGCTGTCGTCGTAGGTTTGGCAGTAGCCGATCCCACAAGGAGGCGAGGGTGAGCGCGGAAGAGGACCTCGACCAGTTTGAGGCAGAGATCGAGCTCGCTCTGTATCAGGAGTACCGAGCCGTGCTCCCGATGTTCCGCTACGTCGTTGAAACCGAGCGGCGCTTCTATCTCGCCAACGATGTGACTGTTACGCCGCACGAGAACGAGGGGGCGACGCACTTCGAAGTTGAGCTCGGCGACGCCTGGGTCTGGGACATGTACCGGCCGGCGCGCTTCGTCTCGTCGGTCCGTGTCGTCACGTTCAAAGATGTGAACGTCGAGGCACTACCGGAAAAGGACATCTAGGCGCAGCCGTATTTCGTCGTTCGACGTGCAGCTCAGCTTCCGAGGTTTGTCGGACTCGCCAGCGAATCACACCGCCGCTGCCTCGGCGCAGCGTGCTACTTGTTGTCGAGGGGGTCAGACGACCGCACGCCGGCGTCAGCGACGAAATCCGCCCATCTTCGGCCGTCGAAGTAGCGAAGCTCGTGGCGCCGCAGCGGATCCGCGTACCAGCCGAACAGTGCTGTGCGCCCCGCGTCGTCCTTTGGAAGCGCCGGTCCCCGATAAATCGGCTCGACATCGATTCCCGCTGGTGGTCCAACCGGCGCCGCCACCGTGGGTGCTATTGCGACTCCTGGAATTCTGGCATTGGCGCCTTGGCGAGTGGCAGGGTCGCGAAACGCCAGGCGAGTGAGCGAGCTCGGAAGGCGAGGCTTCGTGGTGACTTCCGCAAAGAGCTCGACTACCAGGCCGATAAGTGGGAATGCGAAACAGATCGCCGCCCACACAAATGACGGGAACCGCCACGGGGTGACACCCCGAAGTACCCGGTGGATCTCCGAAATCCGGTAGCCGAGCAGGGCGAAGAGCGACAAAAGCGCGAACGCGAAGATGAGCTCGCCGCCAGAGACACTCTTCGTGGCGGCCGCTGCGCTAAGCATAATTGACGCCCATTTCGAGCAGACTCATCGTGATTTCGCTTCTCATCAGGCACATCTTATCGTCCAGCGCCGAGACCTCACCTGCCGGGTCGACGCGTGCCCCGATGTTCGAAACATCCGCGGTGCCAGTGTCGTCGTTCACTCGAGTCCGCGAGCGGGACGATCACGTAGTGGAAGGTAGCCGTTGGAATCTCGTGGTTGCACCCCGGGCAGCGGTAGACCTTGAGCGCCTGGTAGGGCTGGATCGCACGAACCTCCGCCATGTGGCCAGTGAGCGGGTCCTTGATGAAGGAGCCGCTCGCACTTGGGCGCGCAGAGTTTGGAGATTCCGGCATCTCTCCATTATCGGCGTTGTTGGCGCGTCATGTCGCGCTAGGTCGCTCACCGAGCTACAACAAGATGATGCAGAGCTTCTCGCTAGGTGTTCTGATCACGAGCTCACTTGGAACCGACGGCATCGATCCCGGCTCGATTTCGACGCTTGCATCCCGGATCTCAAGTGCAGGAGTGGGCGCCCTCTTCGTTGCTACCTCGAGGATCAACGCCGTAGAGCCCGTCACCGTCCTGGCGGGGATAGCTGCCGTAAATGACCTCGTGCTCGGCGCGGTCGTCTCCCTCGAGTCCGGGCGCAACCCCGCGATAGTGGCCAAGTCAGCAACGACACTTGCCCTTATGGCACCGGCAAGAGTCGCGCTGCTCTTCGAGAGCGACCAAGCAGCGGACTCCTTACGTCTTTTGGAGGCCGTAGAGGTCGCGGCTTCATTAACTCTCGACGGGCCGGTGAGCGCGGGCGGAGGCGAGTTTTTCGTTCGCGACGCCTATAACGAGCCTCGGCCCAGCGAGAGGGAAGCACTTGCGGTCGGAGTCATAGTCGACCGCATCTCTCCAGAGCTCGCCATGGCTTGTGACCTGGTTCTTACGCGCGTCGATAAGGTGGATCCCGGCGTAAATAGCGGTGCGAATGTGGTCCCGGTCGTGGGCGAGAACACAGCAATTCCGATCAGCATCGAATCGGTAGTTGTGCAAGTTGACGGCGCGAGCATCGATCACGTCGTCGAGGTCGTTGCCCGAATGCGGTCGCGTCGGTCCTAGTGGCGAAGAGAAGCGCTCCTAGGGCTCGGAGGTCGTCTCGAGGAGTGTGTTGTAGAGCTCAGCCGCCTTCGTGGTGATGGGCCCTGGGGCACTCTGGGTGGCTGCTCCATCAATGGCGGCGATCGCCTGGACGCCTCGGATACTCGAAGTGAGGAATGCCTCGTCGAGCCGGTCAGCGCTGAAGTCCTCGAGGGCGATATTAGCCTCGCGGCCGATTCCTGCCTCGAGGATGAGGTCGCGGGTGATGCCGGCCAGGCAGCCCGATGAGAGCGGAGGAGTGAGAATCTCGCCATCGAGGACGACGAACACGTTTGACCCCGTTCCTTCGCAGAGCATGCCTGCGGTGTTGGCCAAGATCGCTTCGTCGGCGTCCACCTCCTCGGCTTTCGCCAGTGCGAGCGCGTTCTCCGCGTATGAGGTCGTCTTCAATCCGGTAAGTGCGCCGAACTCGTTTCGACGATAGGGGACCGTCGCTACAGCGCTGACCTCGTGCACCTCACCGAGGTCTCCGATCGCGGCTATCAGCGTCGGCGCCTCGCCCAGCCGCCCGGAGCCAAGTGGTCCACGCCCAGCGGTCAAGGTGATGCGAATCCGGCCCGACTCTTCGCCGGAGGCCTCGATCGTCATCTTCACTGCTCGCTCCACGACGTCGCGCGCCGGGCAGTCGATGCCGAGTCCACCGGCTGATCTGGCGAGCCGGTCGAGATGTCGTCGAAGCGCAAACGGGCGCCCGCGGTGGAGCAGGATCGTCTCGAAGACCCCGTCACCGACGACAAGGCCATGGTCGAAGACCGAGATCGTCGCTGCATCTTCATCGACGAGCGAGCCGTTCACGTAGACCTTGGGCACATGCTCACCTTACGCGTCCGCGGCGCGCGTCACGCGGAGGGGATCCGACATTTTGAAAGCCGTAAACGGCACTAACGCATTTGAGCTGAACGAGCGTCTGTCGTGGCTTGTTGGAGCCAAGTGCATATGCGATCGTGGCCGTATGCGAAGCGTGTACGAGGCTGTGGGTGGCGACGAGGGTCTAATCCGGCTGGCGGCCGCTTGGCACGCCCGGGTCTTAGACGATGAGATGGTTAGCCACGCGTTCAGTCCATGGCTTCCATCCCGAGCACACTGAGCGGCTCGCAGCGTGTTTGGCCGAGGCGCTCGGTGGACCGGCTAGGTACAGCGAGGCCTACGGCGATGAAACCTTTGTGGTGAAGCTGCACAGCGGCGAGGGCCGGCATGAGGAGATGGACCAGCGAGCGATCCTCTGCTTCGATCAGGCGCTGAGCGATATCGGGCTCGCCGAGGACGCCCAGGTTCGTCAGGTCCTTTGCGACTACTTCGTGTGGGCCACGACGACGTCATTCACCAGTCATCAACGCTCCGCCGATGACGTTCCGATCGGTTTCGACGTTCCGCACTGGTCATGGAGTGGACTAATTGGCTGAACTCGCGACGCGATGCGATAGGTAGTGTCGAGCACGGCGTCCCGAAGTCCTCGGTTGGTCTCGCTGGTTGCCAGAATGACTACAAGCACGACTGACACCGCCCTTATTGCTCAATGCGATACGCCGACGCCCCCTTGGGTCGTTGCCCCGAAGCGTTCGATCTCACTAACCAGGTTGAGCGGCAGCCCTTGGATCGCCCGGTCCTCCGCTGTGATGGAGGCGGCCGGCAGGAGCCACTGGACCTCGAACTCGAGGCCATCGGGATCTTGGGCGTAGAGCGACTTCGCGGTTCCGTGATTGGTGGCGCCGACCAGTGCGCCCTGATCGGCGAGAGCCTGGCCGATCCGGCCGAGCTCCTGCAACGAATCGACCTCCCATGCGATGTGGTACATGCCGACGGTCTGGCGTCCCGCGGTCGATGGCGCGGCGCCGTCGCCGATCTCGAACAGGCCAAGATCGTGGTCGTTAGAAGAGCCAGGTGCCTGCATGAAAATCGAACGGCCCCCGCGGGTCGACGCGACTACGCGAAAATCGAGGATCTCCTCATAGAACGATGCCGTCCTGCCTGCGTTCGACACCCACAAGACGACATGACTTAAACGTTGAATCGGCACGACTCGTTGATCCTCCTCGTCGTATCGGCGGTCTAGTAGAGCGACCCGGTTGCTTGCGGCTAGCTCGCCGTTACGACGACGGCTTATTACGGACGATCGTGTGCGTCGACTTCCTTGACTCGTAACCGACGCTAACCGCGGACAACCACGACCGGGCCATCTCAGGAGTGCGCGGTCGTTCGATCACGACTCTCGTCGGTGCGGATCCCTTCTCGCCGACGGATGTCGCACATGCCGAGAAGGGACCGTCGGCCCAAGGGCGCGGGCTTTTTATGCGGCGCGTGCTCGTAGACTCCGGTCGTGTTCGAGCGATTCACCGATCGTGCAAGGCGAGTGCTGGTGCTTGCTCAAGAAGAGGCGCGCCTACTCAATCACAGCTTCATCGGCACCGAGCACATTCTCCTGGGACTCATCCATGAAGGCGACGGGCTGGGCGCAAAGGCGCTCGAGGCACTTCACATCTCTTTGGAGGCGGTCCGAGAGAAAGTCGAGGAGACGATCGGGCCCGCGGGCAAGGTGCCGATCGGTGCACCGCCATTTACGCCGCGCGCGAAGAAGGTCCTCGAGCTTTCGTTGCGAGAAGCGCTCCAGCTTGGCCACAACTACATCGGCACGGAACACATGTTGCTCGGGCTCGTGCGCGAGGGCGAGGGAGTAGCAGCCCAGGTCCTTCAGAGCCTCGGCGCGGACCTCGAACGGGTACGTGAGCAGGTCATCCAGCTACTCACCGTCTATCAGGGTCAGGGCGGCGATGTGACTCGAATGCAGCGTCTCGGTGGCGGAGGCTCGATCGAGGGCGCCTCTGGCCTTAGTGGTGTGCCCGAGCTGAGATATCCCTACAAGGTCCTCTCAGGACCCGAGCGGCCACTCGGCTCTGCCACGCTTGGGCTCCGCGTCGTAGGCGTATTGTTCTTCGACGACGGAGTGCGTGTTATCTGGCGCCTGCACGGGGTGCCGAACGCGGTGACGCGCCTGGTTGGGACCGCGACGTCGACTTCGGAGATGTCAGGCAATGCTCTAATTCCTCCAGGGCCACGTCCCGCAATCCGCCGCATGATCGCTCGTGCGCAGTCACGCCAATGGGAAGTGGAGCCGTTCGTTCTGCTCTCCGATGATGTCGGGACTCCGTTCCAGCCGATTGAGACGACGTACCAGCCTCTTGAGAACGGCGAGTGGGTGGGTAGCTCCGAGTTCGCCCCGAATCTGCTCGAGGGCGCGTCGACGCTCACGATCGGTTGGGAGAGCGACTCAATCACGCTCGCGCTGTAAGACATCTCGTCGGGCGTATCCGCGACGTTGACGTCCACCGTCGCTCGAAGGACCTAACAGCAGTGCCGCTCGTGTCGCGAATTGATAGCGGTCGGTGCTGGCAGAATGGCGGGCCATGGATGCTCCCGAGTTCGATCTCGATCCCCTCCGCCAGCTCGCTTCGTGGCTTGAGGCTGCGCGCGCAGCCGCGGCGCCGATGCCAGAAGCGATGGCACTTTCGAGCGCGAGCGCTGACGGGCAGCCTTCGGTTCGAATGGTGATTCTCCGGGGGCTTCGCGATGGCCTGACATTTTTCACCGACGCGGAAAGCGACAAGGGAACCGAGCTCGTTGCCAATCCCCGGGCCGCGGCGGTGTTCCATTGGCTATTGCCGATCAATCGTCAGGTCCGGGTCGCCGGATCGGTGTCGGTCGTCTCGGACGAGGAAGCTGACCGGTACTGGGCCTCTAGGCCGCCTGGGGTGCGGTACAACGCGATTGCGTCGCATCAAAGTCGCGTCGTTGAGAGCCGTGAGTCCTTGGCGGACGCTCTGCAAGCGGCGGCACGACGGTACCCAGACGAGTCGTCTATTCCGCGCCCCGCGCGCTGGGGCGGTTTTAGGATCGCTCCTGAGGTTGTCGAGTTCTGGGAAGAGAAGCCGGACCGGATCCACGATCGGATCCGCTACCGACGATCCAGCGCGTCGTGGGAGATCGAGCGACTTTCGCCCTAGACAGGGTTCGTCGTGAGCGATGACGCTTCAAGCGAGGCGGTTGCGGATCCACCAGATCCAAAAGCAGCCAAGCAGCAGCGTCGCTGTGTGTCGACGGCAGCCCGCGCCCGCTCGACTGCCAATGCTGCGCCTCGTTGCCGCCGCTCAGACATCGGCGTGAAAGCCCATGTACCAGGCGGGAAAGTCCGTTAACGACTCGAGGATCACCTCAGCGCCGGCGTCGGCAAGCGCCGCGGCATCAAATGAACCTGTCGGGACGCCGACCGCAGTGACGCTCGCGTCACTCGCTGCCCGCACGTCTGCTGGCGTGTCGCCAACGTAGAGCGATGCTCCGATTCGCCGAAGAATGACGGCCTTCTCGGGTCCGTGAGCCAGGCTGAACACCTGATCTGCGAAAAGACCCGTGGCCGCAAGGCATAGACCGACTGCGGATTCATGTTTGGCGGTGATGATCACGGTCTCCGCGCCGCTCTCTTTCACCGCGAGGAGTGACTCGTGTGCTCCCGGCATGGCCGCGCTAGAGGTAGGTGCAATATCGACGTAGTGACGCCGGTAGAGAGCGGCGACACCCGCGATCTGTGGAGCGTCGAACCAGTGTGCGAGCTCGTCCTCGAGCTTTAAGCCCATCCTCGACTCGATCTCGTCGAGGTCGAGCGAGACGCCGGTGCTATTGGCGACAGCGCGAAACGACTCCAAGATGCTCGCTCGAGAGTCGATCAGCGTCAGGTCGAGGTCGAATCCGACTGGGCGAGGCATCATCCGCGAAGTCTGCCAGGGCGCCAGGCGCTATCCGGCTCGTCCCGATGCGCAGTTGTGTCGCCGTCGCCTAACGCACTGCTCACTTTTTCGCACCCGCTTCACCGCCGCCGTCAGGCCGTGCAGCTGCGTTCTCGTCGCGTGCGAAACTTAGACAACGATCGAAGCGGGGTCGATATGAGATACCTTCAGCGACATAGGGACGCAGTCGCGATAGTCGCCGGCGTGGTCCTTCCAATCGGGGTAGCGGCTGCGCTCGCGCCGTTTCGAGCGAGCTTTGCCAGTACCGCCTCGGCGCTGATACTTGTCGCGGTGGTCGTCGGGGTTGCCGCCAACGGAAGTCGCGGCGCTGGCTTTGTCGCAGCGATCTCTGCGAGCTTCTGGTTCGACTTCTTCCTCACCAAGCCGTTCGAGCGATTCTCGATGACGCAACGGCCCGATATCGAAACCGCAGTCAGCCTTCTTGTCGTCGGCATTGCTGTGACTGAGCTCGCGGCGCGAGGCCGTCGTCACCGCGTCGTCGCTAACGAGGAGTCGGACTACGTCGCGGCCATCTACGGCCTCTCCGAGCTAGTGGCCGCAGGTGCGCCTGCCGAGCAGGTCCTCGCACACGCAAGTGACGAACTTGTGGAGTTACTCCATCTTCGGAGTTGTCGCTACGATTCAGCGCTCTCCTCAAGTCGAGCGGCGCAGATTGAACACGACGGGTCCGTGTACCTTGGCGCCGTCCGTTGGAGTGCCGAGCACATGGGTCTTCCCGGCAAGGAACTAGAACTGCTTGTCCACGCGCGAGGTCAGGTCGTCGGCGGATTCGTTCTTGTACCGACTCCGGCTTGGCCGGTGTCGAAGGAGCGTCGTCTCGTAGCGGTCGCAATCGCGGATCAGGTTGGTTCGGTCTTCATGCCCCAGCTCCGGTCGGCCCAGTCGTCCGCTTATGGCGACTCGTAGGTCGCCTACGGTCATCTGACATCTACCGTCGCTGAGCAACACCAAGGGTGGATGGATATTGCAAGCTGGGCGCTGATAGAGAGCACCGTCGAGCGCCTCAGAAAGTCTGGCCCAGGTTCTTCGAGCGCTGCTGATTCAGTGTCCGGACCTCTTGCAACCGGAGCTCCGCGAGCTGATCGACCATCGACAGGTGCTCGACATCGGCGTCTGGTAGAGGATCCGATCTGTCGAGATCGGCTGCGGCGGCTCGGGCTGCCTCGTCGATGCGGAGTTCGGGAATCGGTTGGCGTTTGCGAAAGCTGAAATTCATCATGCCCCTCCTTGTTCCCCTGTAAGCGAAGCGTACGACTAGCAACGCCGCTAGGAAAGGAACGATCCCATGTCGAGCTCGTGACACGAGTCGCTGCGTTGTTCACTCCGGTCCCGCAGTGCCTTGTCAGCTACCGAGGCTCCGACCATCGGGGCGTCTCGACGAGGTGCGGATTAGATCTCGCAACGCGTAAGCAAGTAGGTGCGTAGCGTCACAGGACTCCGACGTTGCGGAGCCCAAGCGCTATGGAAGCGCCGCGAGATCCGGTGGGAGATATGTCTCCTTCGCGGTCCCGGAAGCAAGGACCGTGGCGGAGTAGTGCTGGCGCGCGAGGCCGCTGTTTAGAAGCATCGGAAAGCGTTCGAGGTGATCCTCGAGGTCGCTCACGTCTCCTCCGGCGGATCGTGTGTGCGCTACGACACTCACCCAGTACTGCGTCAGTGTCTCGTGGTATTTCCCAGGGGCATGAGCTTCGGCGAAGTCATGGATCTCGGTTGCAACGAATAGCACCGCCTCTTCGGGTGGCAATTCACCGAGAACGGTCCACGCGAACCTCAGGTGCTGACGATGATCGAACCGGGACTGGATGAAGGGTCCCTCTCGGTGAGGCATGTTTAATTTTACCCCCGCATCTCCCTCGCTCGCGGCGAGCGTCTTCGAAATGCCGGCGTCTGTCGACTTCAGTGGAGCGAGCGTCCTGCTCGATGTGCGCAGGCCGAACTTCGAGACGCGCATGCAGACTCGGGTAGTGAGATCAAGACCTTGCGCGGTCTTTGCACCACGAACGGCCTACGGCTCAGGACCCACGTCGGCTTCTTCGTCGGGAAACATGTGTGCGCCCACGTGCACGACCACTGGACGCCGATGCAGCAGTGCGAGGTAGGCCCGGAGCCGCAGGTCGCGCGCAGGAGCTGAGCCGAGTCCGTCAGCTCAGCGTCGCTGAAACGACCCGGTCGAGCTTGTTGCCTCGTAGCCGAGTGAGGGTCTCGGCAATGTCAGCGCCCGACGCGGGCCGTGCGAAGAGATAGCCCTGCGCGCTCTCGCAGCCGAGATCGTCGAGTGCCGCGAGCTGAGTTTCGCCCTCGACGCCCTCGGCGATGCAGGTCAGGCCGAGCGCCCGGCTGAGGTCGACCACGCCTCGGACGATCGCTGCACCGTCTGGATCCGGCGTCACCCGGTCGATGAAGGACTTGTCGATCTTTACGACGCTGACGGGCAAGTCGGCGAGATAACTGAACGACGAGTAGCCGGTTCCGAAGTCGTCGACCGCGAGCCGCAGGCCGAGGTAGGTGAGCGCCTTGAGGCGGGGCAGTGTCAGATCGAGGTTCTGGACGAGGGCGCTCTCTGTTATCTCGAGCACCAGTGCCTCTGGTGGAAGGCCGGAGTCTTCGAGGGCCTGAGCGACGTCATCGACGAAGTCGGGGTCTTGGAGTTGCAGGACCGAGACGTTGACACTGACATAGAAGTCGTCTCCGACCAGATCACTTCGTCGCCACGCCTGCGCCTGCTGTGTGGCGTCGCGCAGCACCCTTTTGCCGAGCGGGATGATCAGCCCTGTTGCTTCTGCGGTCGGCACGAACTCGAGCGGCAAGAGGACGCCCTTGGTCGGATGGTTCCAGCGGACGAGCGCTTCGACGCCGGCCAGTCCTCCCGTATGCGTCACCACTATCGGCTGGTAGTAGACCTCGAACTGATTCGCCTCCAGCCCCTCTCGCACGCCGACGGCCGTTTCCAAGCGATGTACCGCCTCGACGTGCATGTCGGGCCGGTACATCTCGAAGCGTCCTTTGCCATTGTGCTTGGCGAGGTACATGGCGAGATCCGCGTCGCGAAGGAGGTCATCTGGCGTCTCGTGCGGTCGCTTTCCAATGGCGATGCCGATGCTGGCCCGCATCGCGACGTCACTGTCTTGAACCCGCAGTGTCGGAGCGAGCCCGGCGGTAATTCGGCTGGCGACGACCTGGGCCGCCTCGGGCATTGTCCCCGACTCGACCAACACGGCGAACTCGTCGCCGCCAAAGCGAGCCACCGTGTCGCCGGGACGCGTGGCCGCGAGCAGCCGCGCGGCGACGGCCACGAGCAGGCGATCCCCCGCAGGATGGCCGAGGCTGTCGTTCACCGTCTTGAAGTCATCGAGATCCAAGAACAACACTGCAACCGGATCCGGCCCCCGGTCGGCCCTCGCCATGGCGTGCGTCAGCCGGTCGAGAAACAGTGCTCGGTTCGCCAGGCCGGTAAGTGTGTCGTGGAAGGCTCGGTGATTGAGCTCTTCTTCGAGCACGCGGCGGTCGCTTACGTCGCGCCCGTTCAGCACGATCGCCCCGATGGAACGCTCCTGGAGAAGGTTGCTGATGACGGTGTCGATCGTCCGCCACTGTCCGTCGAGATGTGCCATCCGGTATTCGAACGTCGAGCTGGAACGTGGCCCCGCGGTGACCACCTTGGTGAATTGCGCCTGAACGGTCAACAGATCGTCGGGATGGATGAACTCGCTCAACAAGTGGCCCGTCACCGCATCTGGCGAACGACCGAGTACGGACTCGAGGGCGGGGCTCTGGTAGGCAATGCGGAGATCGGGGCCGACGAGGGTAATCAGGTCGGAGGAGTACTGCACCATGGATTGGAACCGTCGCTCGTTTCGCTCAGCATGCACAACACGCGCGAGTTCGACGCGGCCGAGCGCCAACGTCAGTTGAGCTGCGATCGCGCCGAGAATCGACCGGAGCCCAAGCGGGAGCGGCTCGTTGTGCGCGAGCAGGAACTTCTCGCGGTCGAAGTTGCTCTCGGCCACCTGGAGCTGGGTCCAGGTCGTCGATGGCGAGGCAGTTCCTATCGCCTCGCCGGTTGCGAGCGTGACGCTGCGCTCATCGGTCGTTCCCTTGACCACCGCCACGTCGATGCGAGCGCCGACGACATCGAGCCAGGTAGCGGCGACGATCGCTTCCTCAGACAACGTGATGTCGGTAACGACTAGGCCGACGACCCCGGCGACGCCGAGGGCGGCGACTGCGTCGACGGCTGCTTTCCACACATCTGTGCGCCCGGTGGCAGCGACAAGACGCTCTGAGAAGCTCCGCAATGCCAACTCTCGGCTGGCGTTCAGCGCCTGAGCTCGTGCTAGTCCGGTGAGGCGAAGCATGACCAGGGTGAAGATCAACACCGAGGCGGCGGCTAGGACGCCAGCATCGGCGGGAGCCCCGCGCGCATCGCGCCAGATGATCAGCGCGGGAGCGATCAGTGCAGTGACGCTTAACAGCACGAGCGTGCTCGGCGCCAAGTGTCGGGCTCGGCGAGGCTGTTCTACCGTCAGGTCACGCATCGTCGGATGCAGTGCCGCTGCTCCCCAGCACACGTAGAACAAGATCCATCCGAGGTCGGTTGGTCCGCCTACCTTCCAGGATCCGTGTAGTTGGATCCAGCCGTACGCGGAGTCGGCGACCAAGACTCCAAGCACGCCCGTTACAAGGAGGCGCACCGAGGTGTTCTTAGCTCCGTCAGCAAAAACGAGGCGAACGACCACGCAGAGCAGCAGTATGTCGCCGAACGGGTAGGCGACCGAGACCACCTTGGTAAACAGCGTCATGTCCGCGGCGCGTACGTACGGCTCGATCAGATAGACCCACGACAACACGCCGAGTCCCGCGGTGATTATCAGTGCATCCAAGAGTGGCCCCGTGTCGCCGTCGCGGCGTCGACGGCCTCGGACCATCATCACTAACCCTGCGGCAAGGAGGATATAGGTGGCGAGGTAGAACGCGTCCGCGATGGACGGAAACGGGTTCGACTGGTGCAGGAATTCGGTCAACATGTCGTAGGTGATGTCGCCTGCAGCGAACGTCCCGACCCCGAAAACGAGGAGGACCCATGCCATTCGATGTGATGGCTGGTTACGCACCACTCCAACGACGATGGCTCCAGCGGACCCAACGCCGAGTAGGCCCCACAGATAGACGTGGAGATGTGGCAGAAGGTAGACGGCGACTACCAGTGGCACGTTCGCGCCCAGATACACCCACGGCGCAATTGATCGTCGTCGAGGTCGCGGAGAGGTCGTCGACGCAACTTTGCTCGCCTGGCGGGTCACCGACGTCGACTCCTCGTCTTCAGCTGGAGCCGGCGCATCGGTCGCGGGCTCCTCAGCCGACGCCAGGAGATAGGTGCTTCTGAGAGGAGATTCAGAGAGGCTCATTCTTGATCGCTTTTGTTGAGCGAAGGGACGTTCATGACATTGATTTCCCCTACACGCAATGCAGCATTATTTGCTTGAACCATTTCGACAGAAGCCGTGAATGCAGACGGATAGGTACTGAGGTACCGGCGACCGAATGTCACGTTCGGGCCCACTTGCGTAATCGAAGAAATCATCTAAACATTGCCCTTGGCGGCGTATTCAGTCACGACTGTCTCCGACACGACTGAGTTTCAGCACACGGGAACGCGTTATGCAGGAGTCAGTAGGTTGCTAACCACGCTAACGAACGACTGCGTTAATCAACCGATTTGGGTGATAATCCATCACCAAAAATCAAATAGGCTGCGTTCATACTAGTACAAATGAACTAGTTGCAGCCATGGTATTTGTCGCTAATGCTGCGGGAAATAGTGCAGGTGACGTTCGCTGGTCGCGGCGTTCAGGTGCGGCGAACCGCTGATGAAGAGTGTCGCCGAGGTCGAGTCCGTAGTCGCGCACACGATGCTGACGTTCGAAGGAAGTCACGATCTAGCCAAGGAGACGTTGCGCGCGCGCCATGACTTTCGCGGCTACCGAAGTTTCCCAGGCCGATTCGACGTGCGAGTCGAGATTCACGTAGGAGAGACTCACCTCGGCTGCCCCCTCGGCATAGAAAAACGCGTCGTCGTAGAGCGTCCCGGCTACGCCGGCATTGGTGATGGCAAAGCGCACGCCGACGCCACCGGTGCCCGATCCATGCCGCGGGATGGTGATGAATGAGTCGGTTAATCCGATTTGGTGTCCAACAGCTGCGGCAGTCAGGGTTCCGATCAATGCCGATATACAGCCGAGGCCGCCACTCGTGGCGAAGGCCGCGAGGTCCGTCGAAGCTTGTGCCGCGGTCCTCATGAAGGTGACGTCGGAGCTGACGGTAGGTAGCCCGATGGTGGAGACCTGTTTCGCGAAGAGCGGGGATTCAACGTCGCTGACGACGGGCCGCCCGATCCTTTCGGAGGTGCCGAATGGATCGGGACTGACGTTCTGAGCGACTCCGCCCGTCCGCTGAATACAAGTCACAGCTACCTCGGCCTGCTTGGTCTGGGCGGCAGTGTTCGGTGTCTGCGACGAACTCGTCCAGGCGATCGCGGGTGGCAGGTCGTTCGAGGTGACATTGATCTGCCTGGCCAGCACGCCATCTGACGCAGCATCGGCGTGCTCAGCTCCAGATGCGCCCGCTACCGGGCAGCAGAAGATGGCTATCGGGATCGTCAAGGCGGCCAAGCCAGTAGCTATCAATCGGGGCCGCATTCAACTCTCCTTCGTAGGTGCCTTGTCAGAGTAGTCAGGCTGTGAACCAGACCGGTGTCGTAAGGGAGAGCGACCAGGTGTTCTCACCGGAGAAACGACAGGGACACTGTCGCGCTTGCTCGCGCGCGCCCCCAACGCCGTCGACCAGGCTGTGCGACAGGTACCTTCGACGCATCGCGACGCGCGTGGCGGGATCGGATAAGCCTGAGCAAATCGAAGTGCCGTCCAGACGTCGTTGATCGCGATCTGACGGACTGGCTGAATTCCACTCGTCTTCAAGCGTGCAGC
>Ga0208357_1001470_pt1 | contig 16979 bp, 16 predicted proteins | sample NGESurdeep092012_6_FD_184487 | JGI IMG/M metagenome (GOLD analysis project Ga0208357, IMG submission 184487) | Arctic peat soil microbial communities from Barrow, Alaska - NGEE Surface sample F52-2 deep-092012 (SPAdes) | ecosystem: Environmental > Terrestrial > Soil > Wetlands > Peat ... | reverse complement strand
TTCGTATAGGGCGTCGTCAGCGGGATATGTTGCACGACACCGGCGCGATCGGCGTAGACACCCGTAGAGCCATTGATCATCAAATCCGAGATCGACGGGTCGAGCAAAAGCCCGCGCAGCTCTTCTGGAAAGAACGGGAGGATCAACTGGAAACTCATCGTGACTCTCCTGTCGTGGGCGTGGCCGGAAGGGCCGCGGCCTGCGGCGGTGTTGCCGACGCGATCGGATCGACGGAGACGCGATTCTCGTGAAACTCCGTAATCGTCAGCCCGAGAGGATTGATGGTCTCGAATTGCGGGAACACCTTCGCCTGGTCACTGACCTGTTTCGGATTCAGATAGTAGGTGATGCTCAGAATCCAATGCTCACGGCGAGGCTCGCGAGAGTTTCGGGGCGAGTAGAGCTTGTCAATGGCGACAAGGGCGGTCCCGCGAGCGATGACGGCCCCTTGGACCGTCTCTTGGGACATGGAGGTAATCGTGACGTCCTTAGCCTCCACATCGCTCTGCTCGACCTGCCCACCCATCACCTGCGAGACGAGGTGACTCTGGTTATCGTCGGTCATCAGCTGTGTGGCGAGATTCTGCGACAGAAAGTAGTAGTTGAGCGGATACTTCGTCCCGATGGTCTCGCGATTGATGGTGTAGCGATAGTTCGCCCAATCCGTGAGGTAGGTCCGGACTTCGCCCTCTCGCGGGCTGTAATTGAGGTCGCTGTATGCAATCGCCTGGGCGCGTCCCATCTCGTCGATGCGGATGTACCGATTCGCAATCGGGCGGTGCGCTAGGGAGAAGATCAAACCCATCGATGCCAGGAGCAATGCGGTCTCCGTTCCGATGACGAACCGGGCAAGCTTGCGCTCGGAATAATGTGAGGCATACACCTCGTTCCCGATTTCGTCGATGAGCAAGGCTTGCTGCGGCGTCGGGCGACTTTCAATGGGAAGAGTGGTGCTGGACATGATGACCCGAAGTCCTTTCATTAAGGGCGTGGAAGACCACGGCTGCGTAGATCGCTCCGGCAATCAAGGAACCGAGCAAGACCACGAGGAGGAGAATGCGGAATGGCCGTCCCAGACCCCACCGCCGAAGGGCGAGAACATCAATCAAGAACCAGAACATGGCTTAACCTGCTCCTGCAATTACAGCTGTGGAAATGACTCTAGTGACTGCGCTGCCCATATTTCCAGCCAATCCAGAGGCACCTCCAAAGATCGCCTGCGTCATGCTCGGAATGAAGAGCATATTGATGATGAAAGCGACGAAGACCATCGCGCATGGGATTAAGTTTGCTAACCACATTTCGATGGAATAGTTGCCGTTGAACGTCTGCTGAATAAAGCCATTCAGGAAGCCTGCCCAGACGAAGATAAAGGCAGCGGCCACGGCGCGAATCATGGCGAAGCTGATGAGCACATCGAGGAAATGGAAGAACTTTGCTCGAAACATCTTCGTCATGAGAAGGGGCACGAATACCGGCCCGAACAGGGCTGTGACGCCGTACAGGATGAAGGCGCTGCAGTTGATGAGAAACAGGATCGCAGAAGCGAGCCCGAGCAGGACCTGCACGATGAAGTAGCAGAGTATCTGTGCAGGGGCCGTGAACGACGGCACTGGCGTGCTGTCACCTGCCGTCTTGAGAAGCTGCAGCAAGTTGTCGAGCGAACTCTGATCGAAGGCGGCGACCATCGCTTGAGCGATATAGGAGAAGAAATGATTGATCCCAAAGCTCGCGCCGGGGAATGGAGTGACCCAGTAGTTGAGCAGTAGCGAGCAAATGATGAGCCGCATGAGGAAGTTCACAAGATCGCCTGCACGAACCGGCCCATGATGGAGCCGGAACGTCATGGTGCTCGTGTTCCAGTTCACGACCATGCTGACCAGAACGAACAGAGAGATGCAGCTCAGCTCGATAAGCCCGAATTGCGTGAGGGCACCGCCGTTTTGCGTGGTCAGATTGGTCAGATTGTTGGTGAACTGATACAGCCAGTCCACACCCGAGCTTGTGCCCGGCAATGCTTGTGCAAGGACCGCGACGGAAACCATATAGCTGCTCTCTCTGATGGCTGGGTTGATGTTTAGGGGATGTAGTTCTGCCAGGTGCTGCCTTCGTTCGCGGCGCTCACGTCGTTTGCGGCGCGCTGCTGCTGAACGAAGGCCGCGGTGTTGAGGTCCTGCGCGGCCGCGTTACGTTGCTGCATATTTGCAACCGTCATCTGTGCGGCGAGACAAGTCTGTAATCCACCCTGGGACTGCGTCTCCGTCATCTTTTGCGACTCAGCCGCATTGAGCAGGTTGAGTTGTTCCACCTCGGTGTTCGTGGTGTCGGTTCCGTCGACCTCCTGAGCTGCCAAAGTACTGTTTGCTGTGGTGTTCTGGGAGCGCGTGGTCCGATATTGGCCGATTGCCGTCAGGCAGTCGGGGGAAACCGAGTCGGACATCTCGACCATGGCAAGCTGCGACATCCTATCGTTTCCGACCGGCTGACCGGCTAGATAGGTGTTCGCGTTGCTGTTGACCGAGACGGTTGCTGACTTCCAGCCGGTCAGCGATGCGCTCGGTGAGTTCGTATTCAATGCGATATTGATGCCCGCAGTCTCACCAAACATATTCGCAACGTTCGCATTCTTGAGCGCTGTCAGCGTGGTTTGCCACTGCTGCTTCCACGAGAAATGTGTGAGGTTGTTCTGCAACATCTTGTACTGCGACTCCAGCGTAGTGAGCTGGGAGACAAGTTGGGCGTAGCTGGTCGGGTCAAAGACGATGTCTCCGACTCCGAAGAACGCGAAGCTGGGCGCGGCGGTGAAGAGCAAGGCTGCCCCCGCGCCGATAAGCCACTTGCGTTTCCGAGTGAACTTCATGGGTTCCTCCACGGTTACAGGGTTGGGTTGACGCGATGTTCTGCGTAGGACGGGAGAAGCAGATCCGTGCCGATATACACACGCGCCCGAGAACCTTCTTTGAGCGTGATGATGGGGAGCCGGTTCAGGAAATGGTTGAGGACTTGTTCTCCCTCTTCCGCAGACTGCCCGGAGATGCTGTTCCGAATCTCGGTGGACGGCGAGAGGACGCTGCCGTTGTTTCCGATCTGTGCGAGCCCACCCAGGCCGCCCACGGCAGCGGCGGCGGCGAACGCCTGCAGGTAGCCGTGGTTTACATTCGTCGCAAGGCCGGTCGTGCCGATTTGGTCGAGCGCGAGGTACTTGCCGAACTCCAGGGAGAAGCCATCGGGGCAAATGGCACGGTGGAAGGTGACGAAGAGCTTGCGCTGTTGTGCGCTGCCGACGCTCTGGACGCTGCCGAGGATGCGTGTTCCTTGCGGAAGCAGGAGCTGTTGATGATCGTGCGAATACAAGTCGGTGGTGAGATCCAACATGATTGGGCCGCTCAGTCCGCCGTTGATGTGGTTGGTCACCACGCCTTCCAGAACCGTTCCCTCAAACACCCGATAGAGGCGACCTTGGTAGGTATCAAAGTCGTACGACGCCATCGAATCGGACTTGCCTGAAGTGGCCGCTTTCGTTTCAGCAGGCGGGCCGACCGCGACTGTTTCGTTATTTGCCGGAGTGCCAGCCGTGGCTTTGGTTGCGAGCTGATCTCTCTCCGACAGGACCGCCGTGGAAGGGACCGATGCCGTCTGTACAGAAGCCTGAGCGAAATCGATTGCTACGGTGTCGCTATCGAGAGCGTCCTGCCGCTGCTTCTCGCGTTCCAATGCCTTCTGTTTCGCTTCCGCCTGCGCTTGGGACACGTTGGACGTATGAGACGGCGCATTGGGGCTGTCGCCATAGATCGCAGAGCGTTGCGCTGCGGTCACGATATGGATGTCGGTTGCGCTGTTCGCCACCTTGGGCTTCACACTGATGAAACGGCTGGCGACGTGACCTCCATCGAACACCCAATCGACCGTGTCGCCGCCGAACACGGTTGCAACCTTCTCCTCAGCCGGTAGGAGGATGAGGGTCGATTGCAGGAGGCCGGCACGGACGATTGGCGGCGCGTCCGACTCGGACACGGTGATATAGCGTGGCGCACTCGGCTGCAGATGGTGTGGTTCGATGGCCAAGCAATGCGTGGCATTGCCGAGCGCCAGTCCAAGGGCGACGAAGATGAGAATGGGCGGTTTCACAGCGGGTACCCACATCCACACTCCACTCCACACCCAGAACGTGACGAGTCGTTAATTCCTCATCGAGCGGCGTTCCCTCACGAATTAACGCGAGTCCATGACCTTCTTTAACTAGCATCTGCATCTCGATCGGGTGCGAAGCGCACGAATAGTCCGCGATCTTGATGCCTGCCTTGCTAAGGAGTTCCAGGAGCCGCGCGTGAGCGACAGGATATCGTTGCGGATGATAAAGAACGGCAAGCTTGTCGTGCAGTTCCGTTACGTGTATTGCCGCTCTCTCGGCGAGCGGATGATCTTTCCGCAAACAAACCACAAGCTTGTCTCGGCGGAGGCCCTCAACGCGTAGCTCCGGATGTTTCAAGGGCAATGTAACGATAGCGGCATCGAGACGTCCGGAAAGAACATCCTCCGTAAGCTGAATTGTGTCTCCGTGAGAAGAACGTATCGTGCAGTTCGGAACCAGCTCCTTGTGCATCGTTCGGAACAGACGACAAATCTCCTGATCAACGAGGGAGCTACAGCCGAGATGGAGAGTCTTCGGTTCTCCACGATCAATGGCAATCAGAGCATTGATGGCATCTTCTCGACTTTCTAATACGGTTCGAGCGAGCGAAATGAACGCAAGTCCAGTATCTGTCGGATGAATGCGACCGTCTTTCGACTTGCGAAAGAGAGTGACAGAGGCATACTCCTGAAACTGGCGGGCCTGCACACTGAGATTGGGTTGGGATGTGTGAAGGTACTCCGCAGCTGGGCGGAATCCTCCCTTTTCAAGGATGGTGAGCAAATACCAGAAGTGACGAAACTCAGCCCAATCGTACATAGGTCAACTCGAGAAGCACCCAGTGGGCATTGGAAGCGCCCTCTTTACTTCAGATGAAGCTTCTTCACGGAACTGCTTCCAATAATCGAGAGCTGGCCAAATTTACTCCAAAAAGGTGGTTGCCTTTTGATTGATGCAAGAGCCGTCGTGCGCCTTGGGCTGAGGATTGGAGGCGCGTATCCGATACGCGGCAACTATCACCCTATAAATGAGAAATATTGGACTTGAATCGCCCGCTAAGGGCACCCTAACGAGAAGACGGACTTCAGTCCTCAATACAGGCTGCTGCAAGAGGTCATTCATGGCACAACCATATGCATCGATTACACCGGGGCTTGGGTCCTTCTCCAGGGCGCGGAAGCAATCAAAGGATTCCTCAACGAATGAGCCTCCGGAAACATTGGGTCGCTCGACCGCTGAACAGGCTAAACCCGGGTCACCATTTGCTGTTTCCGGATCGGCAAAACCGAGAAGGGACGCTCTCGGTTTGACAGAGCTTACAGCGACCGCCGAGGACGTGACGTTCCTCCGCCTGCCTGAAGTGAAGGCGATCACGGGTTTGTCGAAAACAAGCCTTTACTCCTTGATTCGAGAGCAAAGCTTTCCATCGCCTGTTCCGCTCGGACCACGAGCGGTTGCATGGGTACGGTCCGAGGTCAATGCGTGGGCCATGGCTCGTGTCGCGGCAGCCCGATCTGTTAGTTCCGCAACAGCTCGGAAAACGCCCAGCTCGGTTAGGCCGCACCTTCGGACAGAGTTAATAAAACGTGCCTAGGCGGACGATGGGCAAGCCGGGTATTTTATAGCTTCCAAGGGTTGATCACACGGATGCCGGCAGCCTCGAACGGAGAAACATCGCGCGTTGCGACGGCGAATTCGTGATGAGCGGCAATGCCGGCGATGAATGCGTCTGTCACACCGATTGCCTTACCTATTGACCGCGCCTCCGAGCGAATCCGCGCGTAGGTGATCGTGGCAGCCTCATCAAATGCGAGGATTCGTCCGCTGAAAAGGAAAAGGATCCGATCCTCAAAATCTTCCTCTAGGCGGCGTTTCCGCTTGCCCGAGGGAAGAGCTGCAATCCCGAATCGAAGCTCCGCAACCGTGATCGTCGTCAGGTAGAGGGTCTCTATATCCTGCTGGTCGAGCCAGGTAAGGACGGCGGCATCGCCGGCCGGCCGGAGCGGTTCGGAGATCACATTGGTATCGACGATGATCATCACAGGCGAACTGGCGGGGCAGGGGACTGGTCACGCTCAACCGAGAGGTCGACGCCGCCATACTGGCGGCCCAGTTCTGCAAGCGTAGAACCCAAACGAACACGCGACGAGGGTTTCACCGCGGATTCGATAATCTCGCGAATTTCGGCCTCGGTACTACGGCCGTGTTTTGCGGCTCGCGCTTTCAGTGCGCGATGGGTAGTCTCTGGAATATTGCGGATTGTAACGGCAGCCATGGTCGTAGCCTCGATTGATGATATCACAAGGGTGGAAGTGATATCGGTTCAAGGATTCGAGTCAGTCGGCGGAATTGAGAGGGCATTTGCGCACCGCGCCCTAACCCGAGTCTTGCGCTCTCATATGTAGAGAATTCGGTAACAGCAACCATAGTTGCTGTTACGTTCCTTGTGGCCACGGAACCATAGCTCTGTGGCTAAACCGGTCGGGGCGGACAAAAGGCGTAAGGGCACCACGCCAAGTCAGGTGTTTGGCAGGGCCGTCACCGAGAGAAGGGTCTTGCTTAAGCAATCTCAGGCAGCGTTGGCCGCTACACTCGGATATAGCAACTACTATCTGGGGCGAATCGAGCGCGGTCAAGCAAATATCACATGTGATGTGATGTCGGCGATCAGCAGCTACTTCAAAATGTCAATCGGCGACTTCTGGATATATGCCGAGTCGCTGTCGAAAAGATTTGGCAGCAAGTAGGCGAGACCCAAGACCCTAGACAGGGTCGATCGTTGGTAGGTTCTCCGCATACTTCCAGAACCGGCTCAGGGGAAGCATCTCATAGTAGGAGACGATCGCGTACATAACATCAAACGTCAGGTTCTCCCTACCCTGTTCAATGTTGCGAAGATAATACTCATCGCATCCCACCTTTGCTGCGACGACTGCCTGAGACGCCTTCCTGGAGATCCGTAGCGTCGTAACCGCGCGCCCGAACAGTTCTCGCGGGGTCTTGGATCTTCGTGTTTTTCCAGCCCCGATCGGTTTCGGCACAAGCCAATCGTCGAAGGAAAGTTTTGATTGAAACAGCAACTATGGTTGCGTATACTCCATTTCAGCAACTATCGTTGCCCTTTTGCGGGGAGGCACGGATGAGCTCCGAAGCTGTGCTCCAATCTCTACACGCCGTGCCGGAGGTAGAGACTGCGACCAGCGAATCGTCGCCGATCTCAGGGCCGGTTGGGGTCGCCCGCATCGGGAGAGCACTCGACACGCTTACCGATGAAGAATTGCTCGAATTTGTCGGCGATGGTTCCAAAGATGCCCTGGGAACACTTTTCTTGCGTCACGGTCGCGCGGTATTGAATGTCGCCTGGCGCATTCTCCGGGATACTGCCGAATCTGACGATCTCCGCCAAGAAGTCTTCCTTTATGTCTTTGAGAAAGCGAAGTTCTTCGACCGAGGCAAGGGCTCGGGATCCTCGTGGATCATGCAGATCGCTTATCATCGCGCGATTGATCGCAGGCGTTACCTCGCGAACAGGCAGCATTACGATGCCCCGATCTTCGATGAACAACAATCGCCTCTGGGTGTCGCGCCGCTTTCTACTGATGTGATCGACGGCAAGGCCATTCTGAGCCGTTTGCGAGAGACTCTCTCAGTGGACCAGAGGGAGACTTTGGAGCTACACCTCTTCGAGGGATACAGCCTGCGGGAGATCGCCGAGAAAAAGGGCGAGAGCGTCGGTAACGTCAGACATCATTACTACCGCGCCCTGGACCGTCTTCGCGTTCAGCTCTTTTCCCGGAAGCGCGAGTAGAGTGAGAAAATCGGAACACAACTGCACCGCAGGAAGCCGAGCCGGTGAATCCTGAATTTCACGATGAGTTCGTTGCTCTGGTCCCTCTCTTCTATTCAGGAGAGCTGACGGACGAGGAATGGGCGCTGCTACAGGTGCACATGGCCCATTGCGACTCCTGCCGGGAGGCGTTTGAGCAGCATCAGCACCTTGCCTCAGCTGTGATTCCAGCGATGGCCGCCAGTGCAGCAGCTGAATTCACGGATGGTCCACATGAGTCGAAACGCTCTTTGCATGACGCCGAAGGTCGGCTGATGAGCCGTTTGCAAGGACGAAGCATTCCCAATGAGAGGCAGACCTCCAAGTCTCCGTGGGTCTGGATCTCGGCGGGCGCGATTGCGGCGTGCATCGCCGGCGCTCTGGCCTATACCGATATCCGGTACGTGCGTCCCGCTCCGCAGCAACCAGTCGCCTCCGACCAGAGAGGGGTCCCGCCACAGTCGTTGACATCTCCGGTTCCCGATCCTCGTACGCAGGCCGAACAACATGCACTGAAGCCTGAAGGCGAGAAAATTCTATCCCTGAAGAGTGAACTCTCTGAGGCCGAGAAGCAGTCCGCTGACGCCAAGGTCGCGGTAACCAATGAAAAACACCTGCTCCAGACCGAAGGGATACAGCAACAGCAGCTGGTTGCACAGCGTGATGCCTTGACCCAACAAGTTGCCGCGGCGCAGACAGAAGCCCAATCGTTGCGGGACAAGCTGGCTGCCACACAAAGTGGCGCAGGACAGCAGACCGCGCAGTTAACGGGCTTGGAAGCGAAAGTGCAACGCTTGAACTCTGCGCTGGATGATGCGAATGCTTCTCTTGACAGCAAAGACAGGATGATCGCATTCGACAAAGATCTGATGCTGCATGACCGGGATATCCGGGACGTCATCGGTGCACGTAACCTCTATATTGCCGACATCTACGATACGAACTCGAACGGAAGCACGGCGAAGCCTTTTGGGCGCATCTTCTATACGAAAGACAGCTCCCTGGTTTTCTACGGCTTCGACCTCGACAAGCAGGCCGGAGTGAAGCAGTCTGTCGCGTTCCAGGCGTGGGGCAGTGGTACTGACCGAAGTCCGGTGAGCCTTGGCCTCTTCTATCAGGATGACGGCCATAGGCGTTGGGTTCTCAAGTGCAAGGATGCGGGTACTCTGGCTCGCCTAAACATGGTCTTTGTGACCGTAGAACCACCGGGCGGAAGCAACAAGCCGACAGGGAAGCAATTTCTCCGCGCTTATCTCCAAATTCAGCCGAATCACCCATAAAGCAGCGATGCGCTGGTACAACGTTGGCTGGCCCAACGTAGACAGAGTGTATCCTCTCCAATCTTGCCTCTACGGAGCGCGACTGCATGAAACACCGGTTCCTAGTTCTCTGTCTCTGCCTGTCTCTTGCTTTCTCGATCGCTTTGGGACAGTCCACAAGCGCGACCCTCAGCGGCGGAGTCACCGATCCGCAGGGTGACCTCATCCTCAACGCAGACGTGGAGATTGCCAACGACGCGACGGGAGTCGTCTATTCTGCGAAGACGAACGGTTCGGGAATGTATCTCGTCCCTGTTCTGCCTCCCGGGCATTACCACGTTCAGGTATCGAAGCCAGGGTTCAAGACCATTATCAAGGCGGACGTGGTGCTGCACGTTCAGAGCGCAGTCGCTCTGAACTTCACCCTTCCCGTCGGTGCCACGTCGGAAAGCATAACCGTCGACGCCGCTACCCCATCCCTCAACACGACGGACGCGTCTGTGAGCACGGTCGTCGACCAGAAGTTCGTGGCGAACATTCCTCTCAATGGCAGGAGCTTCCAAGACCTCATTTCGATGACCCCGGGTGTGGTCACCCAGACTCCACAGAACACGTCGCAGGGCGTGGGAACGAGCGGCGACTTCTCCGTCAACGGGCAGCGTACCCAATCCAACTACTACACCGTGGACGGCATCTCTGCGAACGTCAATGCGGGCAACGGAAATGGCGTCAGCGGAGCCGCAACCGGGGGCACGTTAGGTGGCACGACGACCCTCGGGACGACGCAAACAATGGTGCCGGTGGATGCGCTGCAGGAGTTCCGGATTCAAAGCTCTACCTACTCGGCGGAATACGGAGGATCCCCTGGCGGTCAGATCTCCTTGCTTACGCGATCCGGCACCAACGTTTTTCACGGAAGCGCCTACGACTATCTGCGTAACAACTTCTTCGATGCGAACGACTGGTTCAACGATCACTATGGCAAGCCACAGTCGGCTCTCCGCCAGAACGATTTCGGAGGCACCTTTGCCGGGCCGATTCGGATTCCACGTTTGTATAACGGGAAGGATCGCAGCTTCTTCTTTGCTGCATTCGAAGGGCTGCGGCTAACGCTCCCGACCGCCGCGACCATCCAGTACGTGCCGGATCTCGCGATGCGGCAACAGGCGATAGCGGCGATGCAGCCGATCCTCAACGCATTTCCGCTACCGAACGGCGTTGATTACGGCTCTGCCTCCGCGCCCAGCCTCGCCCAGTTCATCGCCCCTTTCTCGCTTCCGAGCAGCATCGATTCCACGAGCATTCGCCTCGATCACAGCCTCGGTCCAAAGCTCGCTCTTTTCTTCAGGTTCGGCGATACACCTAGTTCGACGCAATCGAGGCCGAACTTCGCTCTCGACACCAGTAGCATCGATAGTCAGAGTTTTAGCTTGGGAGCGAATAGCCAGTTCTCGAGTACGGTCACGAACGAGTTCCGGCTCGGCTATTCACGTTCCGATTCGACACAGACCGGTGTTCTTGATGACTTCGGAGGAGCGACGCCCGTAGATCTCGCTGCAGCGATGGGTGCGGGAGGCGATGATTACGGCCGAGTGAACCCCGTTGTCGTGATGTACATCGGCGGAGGGAATCCGGAAATGGACGTGCTGAACTCGCGCGACGCGGAGCGACAGTGGAATGTCCTGAACACGGTGAGTGTGCTTATGGGACATCACACGCTCAAGATCGGGGTTGACTATCGGCACCTGAAGTCTCTGCTTACGCCTCCCAACTTGGAGCCTTATACGTATTTCAGTTCGGCGCAGCAGGCTCTGAGCGGTAGTCCGATTCTCCCCTACATCCTTCATTACGTCCCCTCCACTCCTCTGTTCAACGAAACGGCACTCTTTGTAGAAGATCAATGGAGAATCACTCCGACGCTTAGCCTCTCGTATGGTTTGCGGTGGGAGGTCGATCCTCCGCCGACAGAACAGCATGGAAACGATGCGTACACGCTTGATGGAGATTTCAACGCCCCGGCGTCTCTGACCGTGGCTCCGAAAGGTACGCCTCTCTGGAAAACAGCGCCGTACAACTTCGCGCCGAGGCTCGGTGTCGCGTGGGCCGCTCACAATCAGCCCGGACTTCAGACGATCCTGCGCGCCGGCGGAGGCGTTTTCTTTGACTCTCTGAATGAGGTAGCGGGTTTAGGGTATAGCGGCTTGGGATTCAGAGCCTTCACGATTCAGACCGGCGCGACCATTCCGTTCACGCCGAGCGAACTGAACATCCCAGTCACCGTAAATCCGCCATATACAGGAGCCACGATCACGGCCTTTCCGGCGCATTTGCAGCTGCCGTACACCCTCGAGTGGAACGTCAGCCTGCAGCAAGCCTTGGGGTCGAGTCAGTCCCTAACTCTCTCCTATATTGGGGCAGAAGGGAGACGGCTCCTTGGGCTGCAGGAGAAGCTGCTAACGGGCTTCAACCCGAACTTCGGCTATGTTCAATACTTCCAGACCGGTGTCACGTCGAACTACCAGGCGCTTCAAATTCAATTTCAACGATCCGTTGCAAAGGGATTACAGGCACTCGTTGCCTACACCTGGTCTCACGCGATCGATTACGGATCGAATGCGACCGCCCTTCCGCTCGAGCGAGCCGATTCTGACGTTGACATCAGGAACAACTTTCAAGCCGGACTGAGCTGGGACTTGCCCAAGCTACGGTTAGGGCACATCCCGAATGCCGTGCTGAACGACTGGGCGTTGGACGCACGCGCCAATGTGCGATCGGCGTTTCCCATAACGTTGGGTGGGCAGCTTGTGCTCGACCCGGGAAGTGGAGAGGAATACCCGGGCACACTGAACATTGCACCCGGGCAACCCCTCTATCTCTATGGACCTGAATATCCCGGAGGCAAGGCGATCAATCCCGGCGCCTTCACCGTGCCGCCCGCAGGGGAAATCGGCGATGCCCCTCGTAACTTCGTGCGCGGCTTCGGTGCAACGCAACTCAACTTTGCGGTTCGACGAGACATCCAACTGCATGATCCGGTGACACTCCAGTTCCGCGCCGAAACGTTCAATCTCCTCAATCACCCAAACTTCGGTTATGTCGATCCGACTTACACCGATGCGACCTTTGGTCAAGCTACAAACATGCTCAACGCCAGCCTAGGAACGGTCGCCTCGCAATATCAGCAGGGCGGATCGCGGTCCATGCAGTTTGCTCTCAAACTGGTTTTCTAAGTCGCTAGCTAAGCCCTTCCAAGGAACCGATCATGCGTCTTGCACTGCCCGTATCCCGGAGGCAGCGAGCGAACTCGCGCCTTTTCGTTCTCTGCCTCGTCGCAACAACCTCGTTGAATGGGCAGGCGCCTAGCGTGGGGCCGACCTTTTCCGTGAAGGATGACATCGCGATGGTTCGCTTCAACGATCCTTCTGAAGATATCAACGCTTCCGAGAACGACAGCGCCAACTATTCGCCGGATGGCAAGCATGTTGCTGTCGTCACGACACGAGGTCTTCTCCGATCGGATCAGGTGGAATCTGTCGTCGAGGTCTTTGATGTCGGCGAGATCCATCGGTTTCTGTCATCAACTTCAGACCCAAAACCCTCGCCTCGGATCGTGGCTTCAGTGAAAGCGATTTCCCAAGGACAGCAGACAATACCCTATGCATCGATCATCCACGATCTTCGCTGGGCGGACGACAGCAAATCTATCTACTTCCGTGGCCAGAATGAGCAAGGGGGCTACCAACTATATCAGGCTCGTGTCGACGGGACGGGCGTTCGCATTCTGACGCCAGCCACGGACGATGTGAACCGTTTCGACGTGGCGGGGGACACAATTGCTTATACGGCTGCCCGAATCGACGCTCCTCCACCCACCCCCGGGACGCTGATCAATAGGGACGCCTTTGACGCCACCGGGTATCGTTCCTTCGAAATTCTGTTCCCTGGTCGTGTCAGGTCGTTCGAGGTCAAGACCTTCACGATGTTCACTCTTCGTGTGGGGCAACACCCGAGCTCTCCGCGGCGAGTGCCGAGGTACTCCATACGTGACAATACGTTGTTCCAGTACCTTTTTCCGTTTCGAATTTCACCCGACGGCCGATGGCTCGTCTCGGTTGAGCCGGTGGTTGATGCAATTCCCCCGTTTTGGGAGGGATTTGACCCTACTCCTCTCTTTGAGCACCGACGTTTGCGTGTCGATGATCCGGACCTCACGAGACCCGATAACGTCCTGCGCTCCCGACGGTATACTCTCACGGACTTGAGGACGGGAACGGCCACAGTCCTCGTCGATGCTCCGAGCGCTGAATTTCTCGGCTATGTGGAAGAGGAGAATCGAGCTGTGTGGTCTGTCGATGGGACCCGTGTCCTGCTGACGAATCTGTACTTTCCTCCAGATTCCTCTAAGACAGGAAAGGTGGTACTGCATCCGAAACCCTGTGCGGTAGCCAGCATTGACCTACCGTCGCTTCACCGCCGCTGTCTTTACTTTGACGGGGCGGCGACACCGTGGATTGCCGAGCATGTTGCCGATGTGAGCTTCGGCCGGAACCGTGATGAGGCGTTCGTCGATCTCAAGCGGGAGAACGGCGAGCGGAAAATCGTGGCCTTTCACCTGACTGAGACGTGGAGCTTCGATTCCGGGAACAGCCGGAGCGCAGGGGGAACACTCCTTAGCAAAGCGGCGGAACATGGGAACGTCCGCGTATTCCTGAAGCAGGATCTCAATGAGCGTCCGACACTGTGGACTTCAGATGTCCTCACGAAAACGGCTCGGCAGCTCTGGGATCCGAATCCGCAGCTAGGACATGTCGAATTCGGTCGAGCCAGCGTCTATCGCTGGAAGGATCCATCGGGGCGAGACTGGATTGGTGGCCTAGTTAAGCCGGTCGGCTATTTGCCCGGGCAACGCTATCCGCTCATCATCCAGATGTACATCTTTCGAGAACATGCGTTTCTGACGGACGGAACCGACCCATCGGCGTTTGCAGCACGCCACCTCGCCAGTGATGGCTTCGTTGTTCTTCAGGTCCTCAAACAGCCGAATGTCTTGTCGGATCAGGATGCTCAGACAAGTCTTGCAGGATATAAAAGCGCAATCCAGCGGCTATCCGACGACGGTCTCATTGACTCCAGTAAAGTTGGCGTGGTGGGCTTTAGTTGGACCTGTTGGTATGTGATCAATGCGCTAGTCAAGGCGCCGAATCTGTTCGCCGTCGCAACGGTCGCCGAGGGTGTAGATAACAGCTATATGCAGTACATGTTTGGTGCTCCCAGCCAACCCAACTTTGAGGCACAGTCGAATCAGATACGAGGAGGGAGCCCATTCGGGTCTGGTCTGAAGCGGTGGGTCAGGGAAGCGCCCGGGTTTCATCTCGATCAGGTGCAGACGCCGGTGAGAATTGAGGCTATGGGGCCGGATTCGATCTTGCAGGAGTGGGAGCTGTATGCGGCGCTCTATCTCCAACACAAGCCCGTAGACCTGATCTATTTTCCTGAGGGCACGCATATTCACCAAAAGCCATTGGAACGGCTGGAGTCGCAACAGGGAAACGTTGACTGGATGCGCTTTTGGCTCCAGGGGTATGAGGATCCCGATCCAACGAAGCGGGCTCAGTATGAGAGGTGGAGAAGGCTACGACACGATCTGCCGGCGCGGAACTCGGATGCTGACGCGCCAGAGGAGAGAGAAGATCCGGCCTCTTTTCGCTAGAGGCCGGACCGGTCATGCATCGTGCGGAGTAAGCGCAGGGTTATTCGTCAGCCTGGTAGCTCGCTCCACTGCTGAAATTGCCTGTTGGCAGTTCTTCTACCACAGGAATCTTTTCGCTCTTGATCATGGCAAGAGCGGCATAATTGCCGGTGACTTTTGGTTGTGTATAGCGCATATGGAGTTACCTCGTTTCATTTTCGAATTTCCGCACATCTCGAATGGATGACGTTCGAGTCACGCGGAGCCTGGCGACCGTTGCTGTACGGCCAAACTCGAAGGGACGGTCTGCGGCGAGCGAACAGTACTGCCGGTTGCACGCGTTTGTAACCACAGTTCATATGCGATCGTTCGCAGGATTGCCTGGTACCACTGCGAGTCCCCATTTATGGTGGCTTTTAATGCAGAGCAGAACGCATCGATCTCGATGAATCCCATCTCAGCGGTTAGGGAAGTGGACATCATCTTCACCAATTTGTCGTGGGCTGTACGGATCGCACTCAGCGAAGCATGAAGTTGGAATGCCTTTCGTCTTCTTTCGAGAATCTCCGCAGGCACAATGCCACGAAGCGCGCGGCGCATCATGGCCCGCCGCCGTCCCGGTTGGACCAACTGATCCGGGGGAATCGAAAACAGATACTCCACGAGATTCTTGTCGAGCATGGGATAGCGATACTCGGGTCGAAAGAAAGTCTGTGGCGAAACGTGCGGGAGCGTTTCCATGATGTGCCACCATGTCACCGCGTTCTCCAGCCGGTGTGGCGCGACACCAATTCTGTTCGGAACCACTTCCATCGTTCGTTCCAGTTCAAGGAACGAGTCGCGCATGCATCGGGACAGCCATGCTGGAAGCGGACGACGTTTCGGGTTGTTCTGCGCATAGAGCCGGGTAGTGTACCGGGCTGTGTCGTAGAGCGTACCGATTAGCGCGGTGCGCTCCGGCAGAGACCATGCAATCGCTCGTTGCAAAAGGGTGCCGAGCCGTCCTGAGACAAGATAGTCCGCGAGCTCCGGCAGGCCATTGGGAACTCCGCCCAATACTTCGTCACCGCCAATGCCCGAGAGGATGGAACGATAGCCTTTTTCCCAAATCAGCGTGAACAACGCCCTTTCCAATTTCAGGGAGAAATCATCGCATCCGGGATAGTGATAAGTTCCGAGCTCAGACGGCGGATCAAAGGTTCTCTGGGAAGATACGATCTCGAGGTGAGTCCCGGCCTTTCCTCGGTGCTGCTCCGTGATCAAGAAGTGGCGCCTCTCGTCCAGCGATGCCTCGGAATCGTCAAAGAAGGAAATAGTGTCAAGGATTTTCGCTTGAGGATCTATACACCGGCGCAGGTGATCCGACATGCAGACAATAGAGGTGGAGTCCATCCCTCCACTTAGCTGCGCGATGACGGGATTGCCGGGGCCGGCGGCCGCGGAATAGAAAATCTTGTCGGCGCGGGCGATGCCGACCGTCATCGCATTGACGAGGATGTTGCCGTCATAGCTCCTATGGAAATTGCACTCGCCGCCGACCGTCGGCACGCCGACGCAATTGCCATAAAAGCCGATCCCGGCGACAACGCCGGCGACGAGATGGCGGGTCTTCGGATGATCCGGCGAGCCGAAACGCAGCGCGTTGAGAGTGGCGATCGGTCGCGCGCCCATGGTGAAGACGTCGCGCAGAATGCCGCCGACGCCGGTCGCCGCGCCCTGAAAAGGCTCGATGAAGGACGGATGATTGTGCGATTCCATCTTGAAGATGACGGCATCGCCGTCACCGATATCAACGACGCCAGCATTCTCGCCTGGCCCGCAAATGACCCGTGGCCCGGTCGTCGGCAGGGTCTTGAGCCATTTGCGCGACGATTTGTAGGAGCAATGCTCGCTCCACATCACCGAGAATATGCCCAACTCGGTCAGGTTCGGCTCACGCCCCATGATTTTTTCGGCGCGGGCATATTCGTCGGGCGAGAGGCCATGCTGGGCGACGATCTCGGGGGTAATGGCGGTCATTTCTTTTAACCCTCCCCCCTTGAGGGGGAGGGTAGGGTGGGGGGTACGTCTTGA
>Ga0208357_1001468_pt1 | contig 16995 bp, 10 predicted proteins | sample NGESurdeep092012_6_FD_184487 | JGI IMG/M metagenome (GOLD analysis project Ga0208357, IMG submission 184487) | Arctic peat soil microbial communities from Barrow, Alaska - NGEE Surface sample F52-2 deep-092012 (SPAdes) | ecosystem: Environmental > Terrestrial > Soil > Wetlands > Peat ... | reverse complement strand
CGATTTACAGAAATATTGGTAGATATTGCCAAAATCGCCGGGCGCACGGCGTGGATCCGGTCCGGAACCCCTACAGCCCCGGTGCCGGGACCCGGCCGCCGGCACTCGTCGGGCGGGAACGAGAGATAGAGGCCATGGACATCGCCCTCCAGCGCCTCCGCCTCGGCCGCGACGGGCGCTCCGCCATGCTCACCGGTCTCCGTGGGGTGGGGAAGACGGTCCTCCTGAATGAGTTCGAGCAACTGGCCCAGGGCCGGGGCTACTTCCACGAGCACGTCGAGGTCAACGAGGACGGGGACCTCCAGGGGACGTCGAGCGGTCCATCCCGGTGGCCACGGCCGAGCTCGACCACGGCTTCTTCCGGGTCCGCACCGGTCGGACCTCCGACCCCGAACGGGCCTATCTCCGGGCCATGGCCGAGCTCGGTCCCGGTCCCGTCCGGTCGGGGGCTGTGGCCGAGCTCCTGGGCAAGAAGACGACCGCCCTCGGACCCACCCGCGACGGCCGTCTGCTACTCCCCCCGCCGGGGCGAGATCGACTTCACCGTCCCCATGTTCGACAGCTTCATGAGGCGATGGATCCTGAGCTGGCCTCCGTCGTCGATCGGTCAGACCTCTAAGTCGCGCGGCTCGGGGAGGGATTTGGCTCCCCCCGTTGCTCGGAGGGTCGCTCCGAGGCCTATTTCAGGTCGCTGGTTGCTTCCCGGTCCAGCACACTGCCCTATTTATGCCCTACAGTTGCTTTCAGTGACCGATAATCCCTCTCCAGTTGCTGGATCGGCCCTGGAGCGGCTCGATAACGGTGCGTCTGTTGCTCCGGCGCTCCCCCACCCGGCCGGCCGGCTGGCCGTCGCCACCCCGCAGACGAAGGCCGGGCTGTCCCGACAGGCCAAGGCGGGCAGCGCCGTCCGGGTGGCGCCCAACGTCTACATCGTCGGGGCGACCCTGGCACCGGAGCAGGCCGTCGCCTATCACCGCAGCGCCATCATCAACGTGTTCTGGCCGGGTGCCGTCTTGAGTGATCGCACCGCTCTGACCGGCGGTATGCCCTTCGAGGGGTGGCTCTTCATCGCCCATCCGGACCCGGCCCGGCGATCCGACCTGGAGCTGCCCGGGGTCACCGTCTCACCTCGTGTTGGCCCGGGTCTGTTGCCGGGTGATACGCCGATGCCCAACGGCCTCCACATCTCTGGACCGGCCCGTCGACTCGTCGAGAACGTCAGCGTCGCCGGACGACCACCTCGCGGGCGCCCGAGTCGCCAGGCGGGCACCGAAGTCGTCGAAGACGAGATCGACAAGCTGGCCCGCCAAGGAGGTGCCGGCTCGATCCAGAACGTACTGAGCCAGCTCGATACGATCGGAGGCCAGCTCCCGTCGGGTCCGGTCGAGGCCGTGCGAAGCCGCCTCGCTGCCGTCTTGGGGTCCTTCAGCGGCTCGAAGCCCACGTCAGAGCGCCTGGCGGCGCGATTGGCCGGCAAGCCCTACGACGAGCACCGCCTGTCGATGTTCCGCTCCGTCGCCGAGCTGCTCAGCGACACGGCGCCCGAGCCCCGTCCCACCCTCGGCTCGCCTGAGCGGTGGACATGGGAGCCATTCTTCGAGGCCTACTTCTCGAACTTCATCGAAGGAACCGAGTTCGGTGTGGACGAGGCCCGTGAGATCGCCATCGATGGTGTTATCCCCGCTGAACGACCGGCCGATGCTCACGATGTTCGTGCCACCTACAGAATCGTCTTCGACCCGGCTTCGCGTGCACTGGCGCCAACTAACGCTGACGAACTTCTGGACGAGCTGCGAGACCTGCATCGCGTCCTCATGGCAGCACGGCCCGAGAAGCGACCGGGCGAGTTCAAGGTCCGGCCCAACTACGCCGGCGGCTATACATTTGTCGAACCGGACCTCGTTGTGGGCACCCTGCGACGGGGGTTCGACATCTTCAACTCGGTCTCCGACCCGATGCATCGAGCAGTGGCCCTGATGTTGTTGATAACCGAATGCCACCCATTCGACGATGGGAACGGTCGCATTGCCCGTATCGTGTCGAACGGAGTACTGACGGCTGCCGGTCAGGTACGGATCGTCATTCCGAACGTCTACCGCAACAACTACCTCGCCGGGCTGGCCGGAGTCAGCAATGGCAACGGTCGTGGGGAGTCGCTGATTGCCGTTTTGCGCTTTGCTCAAAAGTGGACGGCAGCTATCGACTGGACGACATTCGAAGCCACTGACGGGCAGCTCCGACGTCTCGATGCGTACATGGACCCTGGACTCGCAGAAGCATCGGGAATCCGTCTCCGTCTGCCCGAGGCATCCTGATTCGACTCTCGCTCCATCTGCGCGACATCTCGATCATCTCATCGAGAGCCTGAAGCTGCCTGACACTGCCCTCATCCGGCGGGTTGGGAGACCGTCAAGGCTTCTGTGCTCGTGAAGAGCTGGGACGTCAAGGAACTCTTCTTGGTGCCCTTGCCCGAGTGGGATGTGGTGATGAGGTCCAGCCTGAGAAGGCCCCCGGGGAAAGCGCCGCTCGTGACCGTCCCCGAGAAGGACTCCGTGCCCCCGCTGTCCGTCACAACCGGGGAACCGTCCGATGAGGAGAGCCCGGAGGAACCCGGCCAGGTGATCGAGAACGTACCGGTGAAGTTCTCCGCGTCGTAGTTCGCTCGGCCCGAGAGCGCGGCCGAGATGGTACCGGTGCCATCGATAGGCTCCGAGAAGACGCTGCAACCGCTGATGATGTCGTTGAGCGTGGCTTTACCGGTCTTGGCCTTCGCCTTTCGAAGCCCGGGCGAGTAGGTAACGCTGGCGGCCACACTGGTACAGCTGCCCACCGCGATCTGGCCGTCGGTACTGGCGGCACGGGCGACCCCACCGGTACCGAGAATGCCGGCGGTGGTGGTGCCGCACACCATCGTGGCGACCAGGAGGACGCTGCGCCCTCCACGCCGGATTCTCGTCGGCAGACTGGCCATGATCAGACCCCCCTTCGGATTGTGGGTGGCACCTCGCCGACCCCACAACCAGCGTGACGCCACCGTGCCCCCTCCCACCAGGGACAGAGCCCTCACGTCACCCTCACAAACGGGAATTACTGACCAAATCCCGGCGTCACGACCGACGACCGGGGCAGAGCGGGAGCAGGTCAGCTACTCAGGAGCTGCTCGGAGGCTCGAGCAATCCGAGGCGCCATGCGGCTGAGACGGCCTGGGCCCGGTTGTGGACCTCGAGCCTCCGGTAGAGGCTGGACGTGTAGTGCATCACCGTCTTCGGCCGCAGGCTGAGAGCAGAGGCCACATCCTTGGTCGAACAGCCCGAGGCGATGAGCCGAAGCACCTCGAGTTCCCGCCGTGACAGGGTGACGGCGGAGCCAACAGGCGGGTCGGTCGGTTGATCGCTTCCGGACGCATCGCGCGGTGACTCTGACGACGGACCCATCAGGGCGAGGGCCCGTTGCTCGGCCAGATCGAGCGCCGCCGGCCAGGTCCGTAGGCCGCCGGTGGCGGCCAGCCGTTGGAAACCGCTCTCGCCGAGCGACCGGCGAGCTCGGCCCACAGCCCTGTCGTACGTGCGTATGACGAAAGGAGGCAGCCGGAGACGGATGGCCGGGAGTGCGTCGTAGAGCGCCCCGTGCAGCTCGACGGCTTCGGCGGGGGAATCAAACGCCAGGAGCGCCATCACCAGAACAAAGAGGCTGTGATCCTGGAGATACCAGGTTCCCGTCCGTCGGCCGAGTTCGAGCGCCTCAATGACGCTGCCGGCAGCACCGACACGCTCGCCGGCGGTGACGTGCCGGATTGCCGCGCCGATGAGCGCGTGACCCTCGATCCGGACATCGCCCAGCCGGCGGGCGAACTCCAACAACGCGTCAGGATCAGGGGGGCACGCCCTCGGGTCTTCGAAGGCCCCGGGAACACCGGCCAGCACGTGCGATGCCATGAGCAGTTGGTGGTCGTCCCCGACGATCCGGGCCAGATCGCGGGCCACGATGGCGTCCTCCAGGGCGGTGATGAAATCCCCGGTCATGTTGGCGGCCACCGAGCTCCATGTGAGGAACCGCATGCGCCAGTAGTCCTCTCCCAACCCTTCCGCCGCGTCCAACGCTTCCTTCACGACCAACCGTGCATCGTCATGAGCGCCCTCGACGATGAGCACCTGCACCTCGACCTCTTGACTGCGAAGGATCAGGTCGAGGCGGCCTGCCTGCCTGGCATACCGGCCGGCGTCGGACAGTCGGGCGTGGGCGGCGGGACCGAGGACCGGCCGCCGCGACCAGAGGTCCAAGAAGACGAGGGAGGAAAGAGCCCGGGAGAGAAGTCCCGGCTCGCGCCAGGCGTGGGCTTCTTTCCCGTTCCGATCGGCATCGAGGATGCCCGAGAGCCGGCGGGCCCCCGCCTCCGCCGTCCCACCGCCGAGCCACATGCCTTCCAGGTCCACCGCCAATGACAGGACGGAGGCCACGTCGTCCTCGGCCTCGAAGAAGGCGAGCGCCGCCGAGAAGTTCTCCCGTTCGATCACCAACTGGTGATCGGACTCTCCGCCGCCGAAGGTGAAGCGCCGGGAGGCCAGCTCGCGAGCGCGGTCACGGTAGTACTCGGCATGGCGGCGCCGAAGAAGCCTGGTCTCGCCGGCGTCGTCGTGCTCGAGGAGGAACCGCTGGATGGGTTGGGCCACGAGGTAGCGGACATCTCCTGGCCGACCTGAGCTCTCGACCCGGCGGACAAGGCCCGACGCCACCAAGGCACCCAAGTCGCCCGACAGCCGGACCCCGGTCGCTTGGACCGACGCAGAAACTCCCCCGGCCGTCACGGCGGCAACGGCCCGCCAGTCGAAGCTGCCGGCAAAGACGCCCAGACTGCGGAGAAGTTCTTGAGATCCGGGGGCGAGGAGTGCATACGTCGACTCGATCGTCTGGCTCAGGCTGTGGTGCCGATCGGCCGTGTCAGACGACCTCCTGGTCAGCGCGGCCAGACCAGATGTTCGGTAGAGCTCGAGGAGTCCTTCGACGCCCAGGCTGGCGGCGCGGCTGGCGGCAAGCTCGAGCGCCACCGGCATGCCGTCAAGGGCAACGCAGAGCTCGACGACCGCCCCGGTGTTGGTACCCGTGAGCTCGAAACCAGGGTCAGATGCCCTCATCCGATCGCAGAACAGGCGCACAGCCGGTGACGTGGCCGCTCGCTCGGGGTCACGTATCCCAGGTTTCGGGAGAGCGAGGGGGCCGAGAGGTAGCAGTTGCTCGCCCCGGACGTCGAGCGGGAGCAGGCTCGTGGCCAGGACCAGCAGGTCCGGATCGGCGTCGAGGGCCGTCGATAGGAGACGGGGAGCGTCGGCGAGGGCGTCGGCACCGTCGACGAGCACCAACCGCCGGCAAGGCGGGGAACCATGCCCGGACGCGCTGTCGCCCGAACCAACAGACAAAGTCGCTTCGACGGACTCAGCACCGACCTCGAGAGCCCCACTTTCGTCGAGTGTCACCCGATGGACGATGAGGGGTGCCGAGACGATCAGGCGGCGAACCGTCTCTTCGGCGACGACGGTCTTTCCGATGCCGCTGGGGCCCTGAATTGTAACGAGACGAACACTCTTCGTTGTGAACATGGCCGCCAAAAGCTGCAGTTCTGTCTCCCGGCCGACGAGTGGCACTCGGGCCATGGGCACACTGACAGAATTCGACGCGTCCTCGGACATGACGGCCCCCGCTCGACCACGTTCCGTACGGCGAAGCGAGCATAACGCGTTCAGCCGGCCACCCTTCGGCCTCGCCCCGGACGTCGGTACGGGCATCTGCCCGTATATGCCCGGGCATCCGGTCCTGCTCTGATGAATGGCAGAAGGCGCGGGGGCAACGGGGCCGCCTTCGCGGAGCGAGAGGCCAATCCGGCCCGCTGTTGTACCCCGAGAGAAATGAGGAGAGTCATGCGACTACGGAACGCGATGGCATCGACAGTGCTGCTTCTCGGCGGAGTGATCGCCGCCACCGGCGCAGGGGTTCTGTCCTCACCTTCCGCATCGGCCACACCGACATGCGGCGTTATCGTGACCACCGCGGTACCCCATGGGAAGCACGCGCTGACGGTCACGGCCTACGGGGGCAACGGCGGCGCCGGAGGCGGCGCCGCCTCGGCCAGCAATTCCCCCGGGGGCACGGGCGGCGGCGTCAGCGCCAAGTTCAAGCACCTCGTGCCGGGCACCACCGTCAAGTATGAAGTCGGCTGTGGCGGCGCCAACGCGCCCTCCGGCTCGGGCGTCGTTGGCGTCAACAACGCCGGGGGTGCCGGGTTCGACAACGGCGGCAACGGCGGGGTCGGGTACTACTGCGCCGGCCTCAACGGCTCACTGGGCTGTGCCGGAGCGTCGGGCAGCGACGGCAGTGGCGGCGGTGGCGGCGGTTCGACCGGACTCCAGGTCGGCGTCACGACCGAGTTCGTCGCCGGCGGCGGTGGCGGTGGCGGCGAGGCGATGTGCGCCGGTTCGAACGGCGGGAACGGTGGCAACTCGGGCACCACGGCACCGAACGGAGCAACCGGCGGAACGGGCGGCGGTAGTGGCGAGAGCGGCGGCGGCGGCGGTGCCACCGGTACCCCGGCCGCTAACGGTGGCGGTGGCGGTGGCGCCAACACCGGTGTGAGCTTCGGTGACAGTGCGGCCGGCGGCGGTGGTGGCGGTGGCTCGAAGCCCGGCGGTGGCGGGAACGGCGGAGGAACCGACTGCCAAGCCGCCGGCGGCGGCGGCGGCGCTGCGGACTGGACGGCCACGGGGGCCAAGAGGGTCAGGTACCACTCGAACACGGCCGGCAACGGAGTCCAGGGCTCCATCACCCTCAGGTTCACCTAGGGCACGACCATCGCGTCGACCATCGCGTCGGCCATCGAGAAATGATTGGACCACCCCCAGCTAAGGCTGGGGGTGGTCCGCGTCCGAGCCCGACCGCAGTATTCCGTTGCTCGGGGCAAAGCGCCGATTCCCCCGAGTAGACCTGGATCCGGCCCGTGAGCCGTGTGAATGCGATTCAAAGCCGCCAATGGGGAGGCGTCAGACGGCTTGCGCCGGTCTGACGTGGGAGCACATCGGTGACCGGAAGGTCGTCGACAGTGCCCCCCAACGGCGCTACTTGTCGAGCAATCTGTAGGGCAACGCCCCGTTCCGGGGGCACTGCGACCCCGACCCCCGCCTCAAATCGTTAGCTGCGGGGGCTCGATGTTGAAGCTGGTGGTGTAGGTCGAGTGGATTCCGGCTCCGATGTCGGCCGTCACTTCCGAGGACCCCGCCGCACAGGAGCTGCCGAAGAAGACGAAGACGGCATTGCCGTCGTTGTCCAGGTTTCCTGTGTTGGTGCCGCCCAGGAAGTTGGTCCAGGTGAATCCGGTCCCGCAGCGGTTCTGGAGCTGTGCGGAGCTGATCTCGACCGGCTGTTCGGCGTACACGGGGTCCGTTTCCACGTAGAAGATGGCGTAGACGTCGGAGTCACCGCTGGTGGCCGTGTCTCCGGTCTCCACTTCGCCCGAGGTCACGATGCCGCTGGTGGTCGGGTAGCCGGCCACCCCGGGGGTGGTGACCGCCGGCGGGTCGACCGTCAAGGTGGTGGTGGCGGTGAGGTAGGGGGCGACGTCGAGGTCGGCCTCGATGAGATTCTGACCGGGGGCACAGTCCGTGCCTTCCACCACCACCGAGGCGTTGCCGTCGTTGTCCAGGGTGACGGTGACACTGTTGAGGCCGGCCGTCGTGTTGTTTATGAAACCGACGATGCCCCCGCAGGCGTTGACCAGCTGCAGGGAACTGATGTCGACGGGATCACCGGCGAAAATCGGGGCCGTCTCCACCTGTATGACAGCCGTCACCAGCGACGGACCGGTCTCGACCAGGGGGTTCGGGTCGACCTGGACGGTGATGGCAGGCGGGTTACCCGAACCGGTGCCCGAGCCCGACCCTCCACCGCTCTTGCAGGTGTGGGTCTTGTGGCAGCCCTTGGCCGCCTTCACCTTGGCCGCCGTGGCCACCCCCGACATACCGAGCAGGGGCAGCGCGAAGACGACGGCCAACGACACCGCACGCCAAGACCGACTCTTTCTCATGGGTCATTTTGCCCCGCCACCTTTAGCGGGCGCATCGTCACACTTGATTAACTTTGGCCGAGTGGGAGATTGGGACTGCCCCCGTGCTCCTTTTTTACATAAGATCGGAAACCAGTGAGCCATACCGTGGGGTGAGGCTGGAACATCAAGCATCGGGGGGCCACGGTGACATCGTCCAGTTCGGTCAGTCGCATGCTCGGCGCCAGGGCTGGGCTACGGTTCGTCGCCGCCAGCCTCCTCTTGGGGCTCGCCACTGTTTCGGTGGCCACCCTCCCGGCCTCGGTGGCCGGGGCCAGCCCCACCTCCAGCCCCTGTCCGGCGCCCGTCATCACCGGCAGCACCGCCGTGGTCACCTGCTCCTACGACGGCACCACGGGCGCGGACGGCACGACGCAGGCCTGGACGGTGCCGGCGGGGGTGACCCAAGCCACCTTCGACGTCTTCGGGGCTCAGGGTGGCGACGGAAACGGCCCTATTGATGGCGGCGGCGACGGCGGTGAGACGAAAGCTCTCCTGTCCGTCACGTCCGGCACGAGCTTCGACATCGTCGTCGCCGGAGCCGGGGAGCCTGGTAACAGCAATCCCGGTTTGGGCGGATTCGGCGGCGGCGGCGCCGGTGGGGCCACCAACGGTTCCGGTGACACTGGTGCAGGCGGTGGAGGGGGATCTTCGGTCAGTGCCGCCAGCAGCGACACCCTCCTCCTCGTGGCCGGCGGTGGTGGTGGCAACCAATTCGCCACCAGTGGAGGAGCCGGTGGCGGCCTCAGTGGAACGTCAGCGCCATCCACGGGGGATCCGGACGCCGGGCCGGTGGGGCTCCCGGGGACCCAGCTCGGCGGTGGTAACGGAACCGGTGGCGCCGGCAGCGGTGTGTCCGGTCAAGGAGGCTCTGGAGCGGAAGGCTCTCTAACGCGGTGCAGTTTCGCTGGCTCTGGCGGAGGAGGCGGATACTTCGGCGGATCCGGCGGCGGTGATTGTTCCGGCGGGGGCGGGGGTTCCGGCTTCGCCGGGGCCGGCCTCTCTCCGACGTTCAAGACCGGCGTCCGGTCCGGCAATGGCGTGGTGACGATCACCTACGACGTCCCGTCACCCTGTCCCGCTCCCGTCATCACCGGCACCACGGCGGTCGTGACCTGCTCCTACAACGGCACCACGGGTGCTGATGGCTCGGGCCAAACGTGGACGGTGCCAGCAGGGGTGACCCAGGCGACCTTCGACGTCTTCGGCGCCCAGGGTGGCACCAACGACGGCGGCCTCACGAAGGGTGGCTACGGGGGCGAGACGACGTCCTCCGTCTCGGTCACACCCAGCACGATATTCACGGTCGGCGTCGGCGGACGGGGGGGCTATGTCGCCACCTGTGGCCTCAGCGCAAGTCCAGGGGGATTCGGCGGCGGGGGAGCTGGCGGAGCCGAAGAGTGCGCCGGGTCGGGGGGCGGAGGGGCGTCGTCGGTCAGTGACGGCGACACTCTTCTCCTCGTCGCCGGCGGGGGCGGCGGTGCCACCAACATTTGTCGGTCCACCTGCTCCGACGGCGGTACCGGTGGGGGCCTGAGCGGAACGGCAGGCGGTTCTCCCGCCGGTATCGGTACCGGTGGGGCCCCGGGAACCCAGGCCGGAGGGGGCATCGGCACCGACGGTGCCGGCACCGGCGTGGCCGGGCAGGGAGGCGCCGGATCATCCACCGAGGAGCCGTGTTCCGAGCTCTCCATCGGCGGGGGCGGCGGGGGCGGCGGATATTTCGGCGGAGCCGGTGGTGCTCCGTGTTCCGGCGGGGGTGGGGGCTCCGGGTACGCCGCACCGGGGCTCCCCGCGACGCTCAACACCGGTGTCCAGTTCGGCAACGGCGTAGTGACGATCACCTACACCCTCCCGGCCACCACCAGCACCACGAAGGTCAGCCTGAGCCCGACGGGAGCGACCGCCGTGGTGGGCAACGGCGCCACGTTGAGCGACGACTTGACGGTGACGGGGACGGGTGGCGGTCCCGCACCCACCAACACCGCCGGGGGGGTCGACTTCTACGTGTGCCAGGTGAGCACGTCCACCACCTTCGCCCCGGGGGTGTGCCCGGCCACCGGCCCTCCCTATGACGCCACCGAGATCCTGGCCGGAACGGGAGACCAGGGCTTTGCCGGATCCACCTTTTCCCCCACGGGGGCGGGCACGTGGTGCTTCAGCACCACCTACGCCGGTGACTCCAACTACGCCGGCTCGGCCGACAACACCACCGTCACCGACGCCAACGAGTGCGCCCTCATCAGCCCGGCCAGCCCGTCGATCACCACGACACCGAGCGCCACCTCGATCACCGTGGGGCCGACACCGCCGACTCTTAAGGACAGCGCCATCCTGGCCGGTGGCTACAACCCCACCGGGACGATCACCTTCACCCTCTACAACCCCGGTGGCACCCTGATCGACACCGAGACGGCGACGGTCAAGGGAAACGGCACCTACACCACGCCCAAGGGATACACGCTGCCCGGCACCGGCACGGTCACCGGTACCTACCAGTGGGACGCCTCCTACAAAGGTGATGGCAACAACACCGGAATCTCGGAGAACAACGCCGCAGCCGAACAGGTGAAAGTAGTGTCGCCGTGCGGGTCTCTGACCGCCTACTTCCTCTCCGCCACGTCCAGCGCCGGGAGCTTCACCGGGCTCTTCTGCGTGAACTCTGCGGGGACCGGGACCTACTCTCAGAACGGCGGCCCCACTGTCACCGGGACGGTGAAGATCTCGGGAACAACGACGGCCATTGCCGCCTCAGGGCCGAACCTGGTGCTGTTGGGACAGAGGACTTCGACCTACAGCACGTTCACCGAGACAGCACCGACTCCCATGAAGACTGGGACCTTCACGTTGGCCACCTTGCCGTAGGCGATCCGGTTGCGGGTGCGGCTCGGCCGCCTCATCTGCCACTCCGACGTGAGCACCATCGCCATCGGCTTCCAGACGGTCGGTCCCTCCTATTCAGGAGCCTGACCGAACGTCCAACCCTGGGCTTCCGGCGGGTTCCCTCATGTCAATGTGAACGTCCCTGATTTCATCGGTGCCGGAGCCGTTTCGGTGAAGCTGCTGAATGTGGACGTCTTCTCGCCCAAGAGGGCCAGCTTCGTCCCTGAGGCGGCGATTGCCGTGGTTGTTCCTGAGACCTTGATCGTGCCTGTGCCACTGGCGGTCTGACTCACCGTTGGTCCCACCGAGAACTGGGTATACGGGCCGGTCCCGGCCGAGTTCACGCAGAAGATGCCGAAGAAGTTCCCCGCCTGGGACGCGGCGGTGAGGAAATGGGCGGTGAGCCCGGTGCCGCAGGGCTTGGCCGGGATGGTCAGGGGGGACGAGTTGGTGACGTTGGCGCCCGTCCCCGAGGCGGAGATGAACGTGGTGGTGCCCGACGCGATGATCGTCCCCGTCCCGTGGGCCCCTCCGGCCCGCCCTCGCTCAGATGGCGGCAACCGCCACTTCGTCGAGAACGCCAGCCAAGGACGCTGGCGCGCTGATCATCACGTTGTGGCCGGCGTCGAGCTCGAGGACGTCGACGACATCGACCTCTTGGCGGAGCCGGGCGATGCAGGCGTCCTGGGTAGCCGGTGGCAGAGCGTTGTCCCGGGACAGGCGGACGAAGGTCACCGGCATCGTCCGGGGCGTGCCCGTCCGGCTCACCCCCTCGGTGAGCGTCCCCACCACTTCGGTGCCGACGTTGTCGAGGACGAACTGAGTTTGGTCCTCGTCCATGCCGGTGCAGAACATGTCCCGTACCGCCTCCTCGGTCAACCCGCCCGCCATCCGCTCGAGCAGCTCCGCCGGCAGCATGTCGAGGACGGATCCGCCCTCCTCGGGCACCACGGCCGACACGTAGACGAGGTGGGCCACCCGGTCGGGAGCCCGCCGGGCCACTTCGGCGATGGTGGCTCCGCCCAGCGAGTGGCCGGCCAGCACGAACCGCTCCCAGCCGGCAGCCGCGGCGGCGTCGAGCACGGCGGCGGCCCAGTCGGCCAACGTAAGGGTCGCGCACTCGGGAACCTCGACGAACCGCCCCGCCCCGCCCCGGATCGACACCGGAGGGAGGTCGACGGCCAGAACTGCGGTCGTGAGCTCGGCCAGTGTCGGCTCCCAGCACCAGGCCCCGTGGCCGCCGCCGTGGACGAGAACGATCGGAATGTTCACGGCGGCGATGGTAGCGAGCTGTCGGCGGCAGCCCGGCCCCGCTGCGGATAGAAACACGTGAACGAACCCACCCGAAATCGTCGGAGGAGACAGGACATGCCCAGCGTCACCAGCGAACGGATCGAGCCCGGCGTCAGTCTTCTCACCCTGAACCGGCCCGATCGTCTGAACGCCATGACGTCCGACCTGGTGGGCGAGCTCCACGACGCCCTCGGGGCGCTCGACGGTGACCGGTCCTGCCGGGTGGTGATCCTGACCGGGGCGGGCCGGGGTTTCTGCGCCGGCCTCGACCTCACCGGCTACGGCCGCCCCCGCGGTCCAGTCGAGACAGGCCGGGCCGAGTCGGGCCTGGCCACCCAGAAGGAGATCGCCGCCCTGGTGCCGCGCCTGCGCGCTCTCTCCCAACCGGTGATCGCGGCCGTGAACGGCCCCGCCGCCGGGGGCGGGCTGGCCCTGGCCCTGGCCAGCGACGTCCGCCTGGCGGGAGCGTCGGCCCGCTTCAACGTGGCTTTCGTCCGCCTCGGACTCTCCGGCTGCGACATCGGCGTCAGCTGGCTCCTCCCCCGGCTGCTCGGTGCCTCGAGAGCCTGGGAGCTCATGCTCACCGGCCGGATCATCGACGCCGCCGAGGCCGACCGCATAGGACTCGTCCTGAAGACGGTGCCCGACGACCAGCTGCTCGATGAGGCTCTGGTGACGGCCAGACTGATCGCCGCCAACAGCCCCTGGGGCGTGCGGATGACCAAGGAAGTGATGTGGTCACAGCTGGAGGTGGGATCGCTCCAGGCCGGCATCGACCTCGAGAACCGCACCCAGATCCTGTCGACGTTCACCGGCGACATGCAGGAGGCGGTGACCGCCTTCCTGGAGAAGCGTCCACCGAACTTCGGTGCCGCCAGGCCCTAGCTCATCCGAAGCGCCTCTACCCCCCGATGACGTAGGAGTAGGGGATGGCCGCCACCGTGTCGGCGTTCGGGGCCAGAACCCCATACACCGAGAATAGGCTGTCGTCGTCGAGATACAGCACGCCCGACACCTTGGTCCCCTTGGGGCCGGACGGAGCGATGGTCACCGGGATGACGGCGCTCTTTCCGGGTTGGACGATCACCGGGCTCACCGTGATCGGGGCACCGATGGCCGCCTGCCACAGGTCGCCGGTGTCGGAACTCACCGCCGGGTCGAACGCCTCCGTCGTGGCCGTGAGGGCGGTGTCCACCGTCTCGGGCGTGGCACCGGTCTTGCCGAAAGGCCCGATCACGTCGGGAGCGATGTCCCATTCACCGGCGGTGACCGGGGTGCCGGTCACGCTGGCCGTCACCGACGTCCCCTGACCCGATATGACGTCGGGGTCCCCGGTGGGAGCACCCATATCGAATTGGATGGGTTCGGTTCCAGCGGTGGTGGCCGTCCCGTCGATGGCCGTCGTCTCACTGGGCACGACATAGAAGGGGATGCTCCCCGTCGCGCTCAACGGGACAGTGGCCTGTGACGACGATATCGACGGCAGGTTGTACTGCGTGGTGGCGTCGGTCCGCCCGTCGATGAAGTACGCCTCCGGCGCGATCCCGGTGTTGGTGACGGTGACGTCGACCACGGCGGGATGCTCGGCGTTGATCCGTCCCGCTATAGGAAGCCCTGACGTACTGACGGTGGGGGCGGTCTGGTCGACCGACACCGTGAAGGGCTCACTGAGCGCCGTCCCCGACACTGTCGGGGCGAAGACGATGATGAGCGTCCACCGCCCGGCGGCCGGGTCGACCACATGGAGGCTCGTCCCCAGGCTGTTGGTGTACGAGAGCGCGCCACCCTGCTCGGTGACGATGCCGTTGCTCTGGGAGGCCTGGGCCTGACCGGCGGGATCGATCAACCAGGCGTAGGTCTGGTTGTCGGGATTGTTGCCCAGCATGACCGAGGCGTTGAGCTCGGGCGCTCCTGACGGCACATCGACCTGGTAGTACTCCGTGACCCCGGTGAACGACGCCCGGCCGTTGCCTCCGGTCAGGACGCCGGAGAACGTGGTCGGGCCGCTCGGGACGAGCGACCGCAGGGTCACGGGGACGGCCTCCGATGGCTGTGACGGGGAGGAGAGCACGAGGGAGCCGGAGATGTCCCCTGGTGTGGCCGGGGTGGGGACCGACAGCGTGACCGGAACGGTGGCCCCGGGGCCGATGGTCAGACTGGGGGCGCTGACGGTGCCGAACGGCTGGTAGGAGGCGACGCTCGCTCCGAAGAGCACCGGGCCCGTGGTTCCCCCGCCGGCGGTGTCGCGGCTCCAGATGTAGGCCGTCCATTTCCCGGGCGCCGGATCGGCCACCTGGGCGTCGCCGTAGTTGCCGATGCCCTGGGGAAGCGAATAGTCAGCCAATTGCCCCGACGGACTGATCAGGTCCATCCGGACCCGGGCGGCCAGGGCGCTCGACGCCCCCTGGAAGGCGATGGAGCCGTTCAGCCGGTCCACTCCGCTGGGCACGGTGAAGGTCACCGTCTCGTAGTTGTCGGTGTACCCCTGGTAGTCGACGCTCTGCGGGCTGGACGTATCGCTCAGCGTCACCGTCGCCTTCTTCACCGGCGAGTAGGCGCCCAGGGTCCGGCTGGAGACAGCCACCGTCTCCGGCGTCGACCCCAGGTTGGTCAGCTGTTCGGCGAAGCTCTCGGATGTCCCTTCCGGGGCGGTGGCGTTGAACTGGGGCGTGCTTTCGAGGAGGGTGTCGGGCCCGGCGGGGGCCGCCGGAGCCTGGTAGGCCTCGGCCGCCAGCACGGCCCGGTAGGCGTCCACCAGGCCGGACCCCTGCTCGTCGGCGGGGGCCTGGATGTCATCGGCCGTGCTGGTCAGAATCTGCTTGACCAGTGCCGGGCTCGGTACCGCCCCGTCGTGGGTCTTCCCGTAGGCCTGGATCACGAGCGCCGCCACCCCGGCCGTCAGGGGCGCCGACTCGCTCGTCCCTCCGCTCTCCTCCACCGGCGACCGGTGGCCGGCCAGGTCCACGCATTCGTCCCACTTCTTCACGTCCTTGGAGCACAGCGCCCAGTTGAGTTCGCCCGGCGCCACCAACGAGATGGTCGACCCGTCCTGCTGGTAACCGCTCGAGCTGAGAGCACTGATGTTGTTGTTGAGATAGCCCGTCACGCCCGGGAACTGGAAGCCCCCGTAGCCGAGCGCGGCGGGTACCTGGTAGGTGGTCGAGGCGCCGGCCGAGATGACGTTCGGATCGGTGGCCGGGGTCCCGATGGTGTTGGTGACGCCGGCATCGCCGCTCGACACCGTCACCGTGGTCCCGGCGGCCACGGCCGCATCATTGGCTGTCTTGATGAGATCGAGGCTGGCCTGGTCGTCGGGGTAGTAGTTGTTCCCGAGCGATTCGTTGAGCACGTTGACGTGGTCGGCCGACACGGCGTAGTCGATGGCTTGGAGGAACGAAGAGTTGAAGCCGGCATCCTCGGCGCCGAAGATGTCCAACCCGACCAGGCTGGCACCCGGGGCCACACCTTCGATCCGGATGTCGCACTTCCGGTTCAGGGGCAGGGCACTGTACTTACTGATGTCGTAGACGTTCCGGCCCTGGGCGGCGATGGAGCTGGCGTCGAGGAAAGCCTCGCCCCCACCGGTCGGGACCCCGGTGCCCTCGCCGCTGAAGTCCTTGTAGTCGACGAAGACGTGACTCCCGTCAGCCCGGATGAAGTCGGTGTCGTTAATGTCGAGGCCGTCGGCGATGAAGGCCACGGTCACACCGGAGCCGTCGATCCCGAGGGAGCGAGCCGTCCCGGTGTCGGGCACGGCATCGGCGTGGATGGTCTGCAGCGCCTGAGGCTCGAGCAGCGGGGGCGCCCCTTTGGCCGGACAGGTTCCGGCCGGCGGCGTCCGGGCGGCTCCCGAGTTCGCCCCGTCCGGGGTGGCCGGAGCATCGAACGGGCTGGCCAGGTGGATGATCTGGTCGGGGATGACCTCGGACACCGCCGGGTCGGCGGCCAGACGGGCGGCCTCCCGGGGCGACACGGTGGCGGACACCGCGTTGATGGTGGTGTACGAGTGGACATTGTGGGCTTTGGTCGCCTTCAACGCACCGAGGATCGGACGTTGGAGACCGTTCACGACGGCCGACCGGCTCTTGACCAGTGCCCGGGAGGCCGGGTACTGAGGCACCTGGTCCTTCAAGACGACGATCACCCTCTGCGTGACCTTGTTCGACAGACCTGTCCCGGTTGAGGCGGCGGACACCGCCGATGTCGTCATGAGCGGTCCGACGGCCAGAAGGAGAGCGACCGTCCCCGTTCCCCACGCAATCTTTGACTTCCGCATCGGTTGCCCCTCCCTCCACCGGAGCCCCAGACTCCGGATGCGCCGAACGGCGCCTTTTGTCGAGCGAGATCGACAGCCGGGTGCCGCCCTACACCCCGATTTTCTGGGGCTGAAAAACCCCAATGAAACCGGACCGAATGGTAACAACGATGGCCGACCCACGACAATGGGGTAGTCAACCGAGTCACCGAACTCCTCGGACTCGACCTTCCCGTCGTCCGTCGTCAAAGCATGGTTGAGATGAATTTCTCGGAGACGGCCCTCCCTGCATCGGCGTCGTCCGTCCGCTAGCCGAGTCGCCGTTGTCACTGGGCAACACTGGCAACGTCACAATGTCGCCGGGGTTTCCGGTGACATTGGCTGAGAGAACCACCTGGCCCGTCGTGGCCGCCGGTGATGGCGATAGTCCGGGGCGTCGTCGACCACTGCCGAATCGACAAGACCATGGCCTCCGGTT
>Ga0208357_1001467_pt1 | contig 16997 bp, 13 predicted proteins | sample NGESurdeep092012_6_FD_184487 | JGI IMG/M metagenome (GOLD analysis project Ga0208357, IMG submission 184487) | Arctic peat soil microbial communities from Barrow, Alaska - NGEE Surface sample F52-2 deep-092012 (SPAdes) | ecosystem: Environmental > Terrestrial > Soil > Wetlands > Peat ... | reverse complement strand
TCAACGGGGGGTAAGAGAAATCTGAGATGAGGGAGTGCTCGGAGAAATTGAGCGCTGCTCATAGGTATGACTACTAAGTCCAGTGACCGCTGAAAGAGGGTTCTCCTCGCCTTTCTGTGGGCGAACACGCGTGCGGTCATGACCGCTCGAAGGGCAACGTCACGGTGATCCCGCCACAGCAGAGGTAGATCATGGCGATGAGTGCTGGGAGCGACCGGTGCCCGTAGCCGCGGTGGTTGATGAGACGGATCTTCGAGTTCAGGCCCTCAAGCTTGGAGTTCGAGAGCCCGAGCTCGACCGCCGCGAGGATGCGGTCGCGATTCGCGCGCACGGTCTTTTGGAACGCGACGAAGGCAGGGATTCGTGAGCGACTCGCCCAGGCGAGCCACCACTCGAGATGTGCTGCCGCGTCACTCGGGTCGGCGAGGCGATAGAGGTCCCGAAGGGCCTCTTTCAGTTGCCACGCCCGGAAGAGCACCGACCGTCGGCGGGCGAGCTCGTAAAGGATCTCGAGCTGGGAGTCCAACAGATCGCCCGGGTCTTTCACGAGCGCCCAGCGCGTCCGCTTCACCCACGCCGCTCTCGGCAGCCCGAGCTCGCGCTGCACGTTCCACGCCCAGCGACGCGTCTTGTCGATCGCCTCGTTGCACAACTTGACCAGGTGGAACGGGTCGACGCACTGGCGGGCCTGGGGAGCCTTGTCGTCGGTCGCCTTCTTGTAGGCGCCGCCCATGTCCAAGCTGACTGCCTCGAGCCTCGCTGTGCGCTCGGGGCCGAGCTCGTCGTAGAAGGCCGAAAGCGTCGCTGCGCTCTTGCCCTCGCCGACCCAGGTGACCGCGCCGTCTCGGTCGTGGTCGGCGACGACGGTCAAGTAGCGATGCCCCTTGCGGTAGCTCACTTCGTCGACCCCGATCCGGTAGAGGTCGTCCAATCTGGCGTCGTCGAGCTCTTCGGCGACGACGGTCGCCACGATGCGGGCGACTGCCTCGAAGCTCGTGCGCATCAGCCGACAGATCGTCGTCTTGTCGCAGCGCTGGGCGAGGTAGCAAAGGACATCTTGGAAGTCGCGGGTGTGGCGCGAACCGGGCCGTGCCCAGGGCACCTCCTCGGTGCGGACGCGCCCGCACCTTCGGCAGTCGACCCTGACGATCTCGGCCTCGAGATAGCAGCGGGTCGAGCCGAGGTCGAGGTGGCGCCAACGACGGAGCGAGCGGTCGTAGCGCGCCCAGGTCTTCCAGCCACACGGGCAGGCGTGCTTGGTTCGCCGTCGCCGAAGCGAGACGACGATGCCGACGCTCGAAAACTCGATTCCGGCCACACTTGCACCAGGGACCGCCAACATCTTGTTGAATGCAGTGCAGACGCGCACGTGTCCTCCTTGTAGGTTCCATGCCTTGGACAGCACCGAACCTACGAGCGGCGCGTGCGCGTCACCTCCTCGCGAGAAGGCCCCGGCCAGGGGCCGGGGCTTAGTTCATTGTGCTTCCCGACACGGCACGACGGCCGGCCTCAAGGGTCCGTCACGACCGCCCTCCGGGCGCCCTTGACCCCGGCCTCAGCGGCGCGAACGACCCACAGAAACCCGAGTAGTCCCGAAATACGAAGGTAGGGACTCGAATGGCACCCGGACGCGCAGCATTCGCGACTGCGCCGATCTTTGATCTCGGCTAGTCGTTTTTCGCCAAATCTCGACGAGGACCGCCGCTCAAGCGCAAGCTCCGATCGATCGAGGCGGTCTCGTGGAGTTGCAGGCTCACCTTGAGGGATCGCATGCAATAGTCATGAATGGATTCGGAAATATAAGGTTGCTGCGGGAGTTGGTGGGCCTGTGCATGTTCAAGTCGATGAAACTGTCCGAGGTCTGCCTACCCGCCTCGTTTCAGTGGAGTCCGGATTGGCAGCGCCTCGTGGCTCACTGCGATCGGATATCAGCGGCAGTCATCGAGAGCGCGTGGACGACGCACCTTCATGTGCGTGCACTACCAGTGGACACAATGAGGATTCGGAAGAGCCCGCCTTGAGGTCTTGGCTCGGTGAACTGCCGGCATGATTCGCACCTCTGCCGATCCGCTCGAGCAACCTGTTCTTTCGTCGCTTGCCGGAGCGCATGCTCGGTTTGCTGAGGTTGTCGGACAGGTCGTTCGGTATCAGCCTGAGGTCTCGCCCTTCGTCGCGTTCACGCATGACGCCGACGACGCCGCTTGGGATGATCTGGTTCAAATGGTGGGCCCGAATGCGACGGCTATCATCTACGGGGCGCGATCCGAACCTCCCAAGGGGTGGGCGATCCGCCGCCGACTCGAGGCGATCCAGTTGACCGGAGTCAACCTTGTGGCTGTGCGGGACCTAGAGGCCACCGTGCTCGAAACGCGCGACGTCCCTCAGATGCTCGACCTCGTCGGCCGGACTCAGCCCGGCCCGTTCCTCTCTCGCACTATCGAGATGGGTGCGTATTTGGGTATTCGGAGAGGCGAGAAGTTGATCGCGATGGCCGGTGAGCGGCTGCGCCCGGCAGGCTGGACAGAGATCAGCGCCGTATGTACCGATGAGGACTACCGCGGCAGCGGCTTGGCGACGCGTCTCATACGAGCGATCAGCGTTGGCATCCGGGAACGCGGCGAGACGCCGTTCCTCCATGTATCGGCGTCGAATCACGGCGCCCTTCGCCTCTATCGGTCGCTCGGATTTGAAGTCCGTCGGTCGGTGAACATTCTCGCGGTGCAGACGCCGCCGAGCGTGGTTGATCCCAGGCCGTCGATGAGAGAGGGGTCGAACCGATGAGCGAGCCCGGGCGCGAAGCCGTCGGACTAGCGAGTGACCTTTTTCGGATCGATACGACTCGTATCGGAGCCGCGGCAACGCTCGGCGTGAATGTCGCGCGGCCAAATGCTTGGCAACGACTTCGAGCGTCATCGGATATGACGCCAGCGATCTAGAGTCTGGCGCTCGAAGGAGAACACCATGATCGTCGTCGTCAGCGAAGAGCCAATTGCCAATCTGCCCATCAATCGTTGACCGGCGTTGCGATGCCACGCAGACTTTGGCAATGTGTGCGCTGACTACAACCTGGCGTCGAGCACCCTGGCCACGAAGACGATGGGCGACCACAGAAGGCCGTCGTGTGGAATTCGTAGTGCGCCATCACGACGTGGCGGCGGACCGCGATCCAGCGATCTGCTGCGCGATCTCGTTGCGTAGGAAGATGGGCCGCTCGTGACGAGAGCCAGGCGGGTCTTGGTGCTCGCCGGACTTGCGGTCTTTCTTCTCAGCTCTCCCGTTGTGGCCTCGCGAGTCGGGCTCGCAGCGGGCACGACGACACCGGCGCGCAACGCGCTGATCCGAGAGTCCTCCACCAGCCCCTATCCACTGCCGGCTCCTGCCGTGGAGCCGGGAGCGTGTATCACGCTGCCGCCTGGTCCACCAGGACAGCCGCTCCCGGCGCCGAAGGTCCCCGAGACCTCGATCCCGATCGTCGCATCGCCTGGGCCGCGCGACGTCTCGCTCGCCGTATTCAAGGGCAAGGGCATCTGGGTCACGTTGTTCCCCGGCCAGCCCGCGAAAGCGGCGGGCCTCGTCAAGACCGCGCGGCGTGCCGGGCTGGACGCACTCTACGTGCGAACCGGGAGCAGCACCGACGGCTTCTACGGCGGTCGTCTGCTCAAAAAGCTCGTCCCCCTCGCTCATCGGTACGGCATCGCCGTCATCGCCTGGGACTTCCCGACGCTCTCTGACCCCGCCGCCGATGCGGCAAGGGCTGCCGATGCATTCCGCTACGGCGTCGACGCCTTCAGCACCGACATCGAGGAGGAGCCGGAGGGGACCTATCTCACGTCGCGCCGCGTCGCCTACTACCTCTCCGTCGTGCGCAAAGAAGCTGGGTCGCGTCCGGTCGTCGCGACGGTGCCGCGTCCCACGAGCCTCAGATTCGCCGCCTATCCGTATCCTGCAGAGGCGCCCTTCGTCGACGCCTTCGCGCCGATGGTCTACTGGTCCTGCACAGAGCCCGGCGCCGCGGTCGCGCTCGCTGTCGAGGTGCTGCGTCCGCTGCGGCCCGTCGTGCCGATCGGAGAGGACTACGACATGGCGAGTGAGGGCGGTCCAGTGGGGCTACCTTCGGGCGCGCAGGTCTGGCGCTTCGTCGACGTCGCGGCACGCGATGGCGCGATTGGCATCAGTCTCTACGATCTCGAGTCCGGCGGCCCGGTCCAGCTCGCGGCGCTCACCGAGTACCCCTGGCCCGCGGTTGCAGCGAAGTAGGTCCGGCAGCTGCAGCGCGGCGGAGTTCCCTAATGGTGCGGTCGGCGCAGACGCGGAGCGGCTGGCCGCGAAGTGGACGACAATGCTGAGATGCAGGAACGTGAACAGCGACACCGGATGGAAAGCTGATGGCACGTCTCCTCATCGCCGCGCGGAGCCCAGCTCGAGCCGCCGACGCGACGCGCCAGGTCCTCGAGCTGCTCGGTAGTGACCACACCATGATCATTCTCGTCGTCGTGCGTCCCTCGCTCGTCGCTTCCGCGGTGGGCGACGGTGGTGACATGCCGGCTGGACGCGTCGGCGACAGCAACGAGACGGTCCCCGAGGACGTCCTCGGGGCCGCAGCGAGGGCCGAGTCAGACGTTCGCAGCGAACTCGACGACGAACTCCGTGACCTGCACGTCCATGCCCAATTGCGCGTCCGGGTGGAAATCGACGATCCCGGCGAGGCCTTCTGCCGTGTGGCGGCACAGGAGCGGGTTGACTTGCTGGTTCTGGGCCGGCGTAACCGGACCCTCGCGAGCCGCCTCCGCCTCGGCTCGGTGACGCACCATGTGCTCGAACATTCGCACTGCCCGGTGCTCGTCGTCCACGAGAAGGACGGCTGACCGTTTCGACGACGGCTTATCGTTGAGCATCGCCGCTGGCTCTCGAGCGCCCGTATGACGAACGCGAGCAGTTGCGTGTCATATCCGCGCTCGCTTGAACGCCGCTGGGCGTGAGTTTCAGAAGCGAGCGACTCTGACACGGATACAGCCTGTGCCGAGTTACCGACATAGAGGGTGCAGATTTCTGGCTGAAAAATACCTGCACAAGACCCATAACCGTCGCGAATCGAATCCAGTTCGCGCGTAGATGCGTCGCGAAAGTGCTGCTCAGTGCCATTCGGGGTCTACTCGAGTCGAGCCAGTAGAAGGCCCAGTTGCGACTGGCAGTCCAGCGCTCGAGGGGTCGAGCCTCAACGTCTCCACCAAGACAGCGACGTTCGCATCCCGGTCCTCTTGAGGCCCGGGGGTTCGCGGCGCTTTGTGCCAACCACTTCCGCGGCTACCTTGGCGAGCAGCGGTCGTTAACCGACGAATTGGGGGTCAAAATGAAGCTTGTTCTGTTCGACGACTACCGGCCCGGAGTTCTCCGAGGCGACGGCGTGGTGGACTGTTCATTAGCCGTTCCTGACGCGGTGGGCAACACCGCCATGACCACCGTCATTGAGCAGTGGGCTTCCGCGCGACCGAAGTTTGAGGACCTCGAAAGGAATGGGAAAGCTGTCCCGTTCGCTGACGTCACCCTTCGCGCGCCAGTGGCCAAGCCGGGCAAAATCTTGTGCATGGCCGCGAACTTCAGGGAAGGAACGGGCAAGCCACCACTGCCGATCGGCGGGTTCATCGTCTCGCCGGAAGCGGTGCTCGACCCCAATGGAACCTGCGTCCTGCCGCCGCAGGATTTCTCGATCTGCCATCACGAGGCGGAGCTTGTCGCGGTGATCGGTAAAAAGGGCCGCGACGTGAGCGAGGCAGACGCGTTGAGTTACGTATTCGGCTACACCGCAGGTGTCGACGTTTCTGCTCGACCGTCGGCAACCGTCAGCTGGGCGTACCTTGGGAAGGCATTCGACGGGGCGAAGCCGCTCGGCCCGTGCATCGTAACAGCGGACGAGATCGGTGACCCGCACTCGCTCCAAGTCCGGCTTTCGGTCGACGGCGCGCTCCGCCAGGACTACAACACCAGTGATATCGGCCACCCGATCCCCGAGTGCCTCGCTTGGTATTCGTCGTTTATCACGATCCTTCCGGGCGACCTCCTTTTCATCGGCACGAACCATCAGCAGCTGGGCCCGCTTCAAGACGGTGAAGTCTGCAAGATGGAGATCGAAAGGATCGGCTCGTTCACCTTCTCGGTCAGTGACCCGAAGAAACGCTCATGGCCGAAGGGCCTCGATCTGAGCATCGGCCAGACCGTTCGTCAGCGGCTCGAGGAGGCGTAGCTTCGACGCGGGTCGACCTTCTTGAGCCCTCGCTCGGTGCCTGCTGACATAGTGTCTGGTTCGTTCATCACCGATCGGGCTATGAAGCATTTCCCGCCGGCTCCGCTTGAGCAGAAACGAAACGTGCTCGCCTCGCTTCTCGTCTCCTTCTATCTTTCTGCCCAACTCTTCGGGGCGGTTTCAAGGGCTCGCGCAAGTTCTCGGGAGCGAACGAGGCTTCGTTGGATCTGGCGAGGTCGAGAACGGTGACATCTCTCGAGATCGGGTAGGAGGCGAGAAAGGATGCTCCGGCCGATACGGTTGGCGCTGTGAGCGAGACGTCTGCCGGACTTGCCTGTGTCTACTGCGGCGCCCATCACCGTCGGGCCGCCGAGGTACGGACCTGCTGGGAGCGCTCATTGCAACTTGGCGCGCCGTCACCTCCGAGTAACGGATGGGTGAATGGCGACGTCTTGGCGAGCGCCGGGGTCGGCGCTGGGACCATGGGTCCGGTGCTCGGGCGGAGCGTCATAGTGAGTGGGGGACAGGCACCGCCCGTCGCCTGGGCGCGGAGCGAGCGGGCTGGCGGTGAGATTGGAGAGCTCGAGCAGGCGTGGCTCGAACGGACACCGCTCGTAATCGAGGTCGAAGAGGAGATACCCACCGAAGAGGTGGAGGGGCGTCCGGTGTGGTCGCTGTCACCGTCGTTCGCATTCCCCGGCGAGCGTCGCGCTCATGCCACCTTCGCCAATGCCGTCGACGCCCGGGGTGGGACGAGCCGTTGGTACCTGGCAGAGGACGCGGTGCGGCTGGGAGCGACGTCTGGGGGACCTGCTGACGTGGTGCTGCCCGACGGAAGATCGGCTTATTGTGATGGCGGACCTCTGCAGTGGCGCGGAGAAGTCGGCGGGATGCTGCTCGTACCCCGCCTCTCGTTGGCGGCCGGCTCCCTCGTCCCATTCGGCTCGAACGACACCGATGCCGTCCTGGCGCCCGACCAGCTGGCGGCAGTCACCCACGTCGGCGGTGCAGCTCGCATCATCGCGCCAGCGGGATCGGGCAAGACGCGGGTGCTTACCGAGCGGGCACGGCACGTTCTGCGCCGCTGGAATGTGCCGGGCCGCGCCGTCACGCTCGTCGCGTTCAACAAACGCGCGGCCGACGAGATGAAAGAGCGCACGCCTGATCTGCCCGAGCTCGGAGTCCGAACGCTGAACGCGCTTGGACTCTCGCTCGTGACTCGGTCTGGACCCGCGACCACGATTGACGAGCGCGAAGTTCGCTCGATCCTTGACACGTTGGTTGACCTTCCCCGACGGGCAAATACGGACCCGGCCGCGGCGTGGATGGAAGCTCTTTCGGGGGTGCGACTTGGACTTCAGGACCCAGCGGCGGTGGAGGCCCAGTTCGGCGGCGACGTGGACGGCTTGCCCAGAGTGTTTGAGGCCTATCGACGTCTCCTGGCCGATAGGAGCCTCGTCGACTTCGACGAGCAGATCTACCGGGCGGTCGAGATCCTTCTCACCGACCCGGCGGCCCGTCGCTCGGCGCGGGCGACATGTCGGCTACTCCTTGTCGACGAGTTTCAAGATCTCACGCCTGCGCATCTCTTGCTCATTCGATTGCTGGCAGGCCCTGACGGTGCGGTTTTCGGGGTTGGCGACGACGATCAGACGATTTATGGCTACTCGGGTGCCTCGCCGGAGTGGCTTATCGACTATCGGCGGTTCTTTCCGAGCGCTGGTGAGCACTCACTCGAGGTCAACTACCGCTGTCCGGTCCCCGTCGTCGAGGCGACCCGGACATTGCTTACCCACAATCGTCGCCGGGTGCCGAAAAGCATCGTCGCCGCTCCAGGTCGCGAGGCACTCGGGTCCGAACTCGAGGTGAAGATCGGCACGGATGCGCTCGCTGCGACTGTCGAAGTGGTCGAGGGCCTTGTCAAAAGCGGCGTAGCGCCAAGCGATATCGCGGTCTTGACTCGAGTCAACGCGTCGCTGGCATCGGTCCAGGTGGCGCTCGTGCATCGCCAGATTCCGATGCAGCCGGCGGTAGACGTGTCGTACCTCTCACGAAGCGGGGTACTGGCGGCGCTCGCATGGCTTCGTCTAGCAGTCTCTGCACCAGAACGCCTCGCCGGCCCCGACGTAGCGCTCGCAGCCCGACGGCCGTCGCGCGTCTTGTCGCAGAAGGTGATCGAGTGGATGGGCGAGCAGCGGAGCATCGCTGAGCTAACGGGGCTGGCAGACCGGCTAAAGGACCGCGATGCAGAGAAGATCCGAGGCTTTCTCTCCGATCTCGAGGCAGTCCGCCGACGCGCCGCCTCGGGTACGACCGCCACCTTGCAGGCAGTACGCGACGACGTCGGTCTCGACCGTGCCATGGAGTTACTAGAGGGCGCCCGCCGGCGCCTTGACCGCTCTGCTCAGACCGACGACCTCGATGCGTTGGTAGCCCTCGCCTCGCTTCACCCCGACCCGGGAGGTTTCGAGGACTGGCTTCGCGAGTCGCTACGTAATCCTGGGTCAGCCGATGGGGTGATGCTCTCCACGATCCACCGAGTGAAGGGACAAGAGTGGCCACACGTGGTGCTGCATGAAGTATCTGCTGGCCTCTTACCGCACCGTTTGGCGACCGATGTGGAGGAGGAGCGCAGGATCTTCCACGTCGGCTTGACCCGTGGTTCATCGTACGTCCATGTCGTAGCGGGCGACCCGCCCTCCCCATTTCTTGCCGAGTTGACTGAGGAGTGGCAGCCAACCCGCCCCTCGCTGCCCGAGCCAGGTCCTCGCCCAGGTTCAGTGTTGCAGCGGGAGAAAGTGGGCCGGACGAAGCGTGGTGACGTCGCGAATGATGGGCAGGCGCGGAAAGCGGAGCCGAAGTTGGTGCCAAGGCTCGACCTGGAATTCGAGCACCGCGGCCATCGATCCCGGATCGTCGCTGTCGACGGCGAGGGCGTAATGGCGGCTGTTGGCCAGGCGAGGATGCGCGTGAACTACGGGGAAGTGGTCCTGGTGGAGGGTCGCAGGGTGCGTCTCGTTCCCGAACCCCCCGCCCCCGAAGTCATCGAGCGGGTACGCCAGGCGCTTCGCGCGTGGCGTTCGAAGCGTGCGACAGAAGACGGCAAACCGGCCTATGTGTTTCTCCATGACCGCACGCTTGAGGCGCTGGCCAGCACGTTGCCGTCGAGCATGGCGGCGTTGGCACGAATCAATGGGATTGGCGCGGCCAAGCTCGAGTCCTACGGCGACGAGCTGCTTGCCCTCGTCGCGGTAGCGCGCGACGACAGTCGAGAGTCCTACGGCGACGATCGGGAGCAGACCTAGGCGACAGTGCTCGGAGCGCTGCGGGCCCGAGGTGCGGAGATGTTCCTTCTAGCTCGCCGCAGGCGGATATCCAAAGAACCGGTAGCCCTGGCGGGGCAAAGTCGAGTGGAGTCGGCTCGGATCGGGTACGCACGGATGACTCGCAGTCGAAGCGGTCGTGGGGTTCGAGTCCGATCGCCGCTACCGAGTGACACCGACCCCGTTTGATGGAACACTGTTCCAGCCACAGGATGTCGGCGTGGGCGGAGTGTAAATCCTCGAATCAATGCGTGCGGCACTCGAGCGAGCTGGGGGCTAGGGCTTATGACAGTGCTGCCGCTCTTTTCACCGCTTTGTATGCCCAGCTATCTGGAGCGAGCGGGTGATGCTCCTACCGAGTCCGCTGCCGCCGTACCAGGTGGGCCGGCCACAGCGACCACCGATTAGCCAGACGAAGAAGGGGAACCTGATGAGTGTCGCGTCACGCCTTGACCCGGAGTTCCGAGAAGTCATCGCTGCGTTGCCCGGTTACGGCTTCGATTGGGCAAGCGTTTCGATCGACCAGATCGCCGAGGCGAGGGCGCGGCTTCGGGTTCTGCGTCCGCCGCTCGATCCGGCATTGATCGAAAGCGAAGTACGCGATATCTCGGTGCCTGGTCCAGCGGGCGCCTCCGACGTCGTCTTGCGCATCTACCGGCCGAAGGCAGGAGGCAACGACCTGCCCTGCATCTATTGGGTGCACGGCGGCGGTTACATGTTCGGTTCGGCGATGGATCCCGACGCTCGGCTCGACCGCTGGGTAAATGAGATCGGCTGTGTCGCCGTCTCGGTCGAGTACCGCCTTGCGCCCGAGACCCCTTTCCCCGGGCCGCTCGACGATGTGTACGCAGGACTGCAGTGGGTCGCGAAGAACCCGTCCGAGCTGGGCATCGACGCTTCGAAGCTCGCCATCGGTGGCGGGAGCGCTGGCGGCGGGCTTGCGGCCGGACTCGCGTTGGTAGTTCGTGACCGTGGCGAGATCCCGGTCATCTTTCAGTTGCTGATCTACCCGATGATCGACGACCGATTCGTGACCGTTTCATCCACGATGGATACGATCGGCTGGACGACGGCCGCGAGCCGGCTCGGCTGGTCCTGCTATCTCGGGGTGACTCCCGGCAGCGACGGTGTGTCGCCGTACGCGGCGCCCACGCGGGCCGAGGACCTGAGCGGGCTCCCGCCGGTCTTCATCTGCGTCGGCGATCTGGACAATTTCCGAGACGAGGACATCGAGTACGCCCGGCGGCTCTCCGATGTGGGGATTCCGACGGAGCTTCACGTTTATCCAGGAGTCCCGCACGCCTTCGAGAACTCTGCGCCAGAGATAGCGATCTCGACGCGCTTTTCGCGCGACATCACCGACGCCCTAAGGACGGCCTTTTTTCGGGCCGGGAGCTGACCGGCCCGCCTGGAGCGGCAATGGAGGACGCCTTGGCGTGCCGACGGCCCTGGTGTCTACACCCACAGCGTCTATCGCGAGCGAGTCTCGTAGTCGATGCTCGGTCGGTCGCTGCACTTCGTAGGAGTTCGTCCTTAGAGACGTTCAAACCGCCCAATTGAACCCCACGGATGATGAACAAGACGCCCGAGACGATCGCGCTGCCGTCTAGCTTGGACCCGGGAGCGCCTCAGGAAGTCCGAACCAGGGGAGCACGCTCGTCTCGAAGCGGGTCATGGCGCAGATCTGGTCGCCGCTTAGGGTGAGAACGAAGAGGCCCGTCGCGTGGCGGAGGCCGGCAGAAGTGCGTACGTAGGCACCGAATGCTGGTTGCCCGTTGGCGCGAGTCTCGATGAGGTCGAATTGCCGTCCAGAGCCGAAGATGAGGCTGCAGAATTGGGTCACGAGATCGCGGCCAACGTATTCGAGGGACATCGGTGGCATCGACATGAAGACATCGTCGGTAAGCACGGCCACGAGCGCGCCGAGATCGTCGGATTCGTACGCGCTGACGAACCTGGTCAACAGGGCACCCTCCGAGGGTGAGCTTGAGGCGGGAGGCGGCTCGCGACTATCTGCCAACGACCATCGGTTCTGCAAATTGGCGCGCGCTCGTTTCAGTGCGCTGTTGACCGATTCGAGGCTCGAGTCAAGGATGTCGGCGACCTCGGCCGCGTGGAAGCCGAGCACGTCGCGCAAGATGAGCACGGCGAGCTGTCGAGGCAGGGCTTGGATGGCAGCAAGGAACGCCAAGGAGATGGATTCGGTCCGCTCGTAGCGCGCCTCGGGGCCAAATGGCGCGTCGAACGCGCCAATAAGGAGGGAGTCCGGAAATGGCTCGAGCCACACGGTTTCGCTGAGTCGAGTGGGCTCGGGAGGCTGAACTCCGGGGATGTTCCACTCTCTGGCCGGTCGTCGGCTGGCCGCGCGACGGTAGTTGAGGCACCTGTTGGTGGCGATCCGGTAGAGCCAGGTTCGGAGCGAAGCGCGCTCCTCGAAGCCGCCGAGCCCTTGCCACGCTGCGAGCAGCGCGTCTTGGAGCGCATCCTCGGCGTCTTGGAGGGATCCGAGCATCCGGTAGCAGTGCACTTGCAGCTCTCGCCGGTGTGGATCGGTCAACGCTGCGAATGCATCACTATCCCCAGCTCGCGCAAGCGAAATCAGGTCGGTTGTCACCGCCATCACCGTAGGTCCCCCTCAACTCGCACCTTGTTGCAGTCCATCTCCATATCGACACCAGCGAGACGACGAACCGGGCGGTCATCATGCGCCCAATCTCTTGAGGTCGCGGTGTCTACATCAGTGGCGTCGACGAATGCCAACGATTAAAGGAGAACTTGGATGGGAAAGCTTGTGATCAGCACGAACGTCTCCCTCGATGGAGTCGTACAAGACCCGGACGGGCAGGAAGGCTTTAAAAACGGCGGTTGGTTCACCAAGTTCGGCGGTAAGGACCTCGAACCATGGGCGAAGCTGTCATTCGAAGAGTCACTCGGTGCTGAGGCCCTCTTGTTGGGTCGGCGCAGCGAGGAATGGCTCGCTACGCGGTGGGCATCGCGGACAGGCGACTGGGCAGATCGTCTGAACACGCTTCCGAAGTACGTCGTGTCCTCGACCCTAAGCGAGGCGAAGTGGAGCAACTCGAGGGTCCTTCGGGGAGAGATCGTGGAGGAGATATCGAGCCTGAAACGGGAGCTCGATGGCGAAATCGTGCTGTATGCCAGCTATCAACTCGGACGTAGCCTCATCGAGCACGATCTCGTGGACGAAATTCGGCTGGTCGTCTTCCCGGTCGTGCTCGGTGCAGGCCAACGTCTGTTTAGCGCGACGAGCGTCATGAAACCTCTGCGCCTTATCGGTACGCAGCCCATCGGTGACGGCCTCGTACTTATCACTTATGAATTCGTGCCCGACGCCCCGTAGCTAAGGATCGACCTCGATCTGGCCAGGGGCAGCTTTAAAACGAAAGCGGATTCGAGGGAGCGATGATCCGCAGGTTGTTCGGGTACGAGAATCCGAGTGAGGCGCCATCGCCGGATAGGCCGAGAGGAAGCGGCCTCCCTTGTTCCGCGACGTAGATCGTCCCGCCGTTCGATGACCGCAACGGGATCGCCGCATGTCCCTGGTAGTTCGTCACCGCACCCTTGGTCAGCACGCCGTTACCGTGGATAAGCGCGTGCGCAAGTTTTCCGGGCTCGGTGAAGGAAGCGAACGAAGTGACGATCGGTTTCCCCTCGGAGCCGGAGAGCAACACCCACTTCGACTCCAGCTCGGTCGAAACACTCGCCGCGCTCTTCTTCTGAGCTGCCGTGGTACCGCCGATCGCAGATAGCCAGAACGATCTGGAGCCCTTCAGGTACGACTGGGTACCTATGTCGATGATGGTTACGGTGCCGATAAACCCTTCCTTCAGCGAGGACGAGGTCAACGTCGCCCGGACGAGAGCACCCCGCTCCATCGACTGCACGTGCAGGCCGAGTGTCGCGCCGCTGTCACTGACGGTCCCTGAGAGGACGAACTCTGGGGCGGCGAGGAATGCCTGTGCCGCGTGCGTGACCAGCTGCGGAGCGGTCAAGGTGTCATTAGTGTGGCTGCTCGATGCAAAGACCGCCGATGGTGCGAGCGCAAGCGCGAGACACCCAGGGAGCACGATAAGGCCCTTCAGCGTGGCGCGTGAACTTCTACGCCGACGCCGTTGATTAGTACTCCGCATTCCGGCTCCGTTCGCCTAGATGTTGGCGCGAGTATCTCAGAACTACGCAGGTCAACGGTGCGGATCGACTCCCACGAGCGAACTCCTCTCAACAGAAGCATCTGATCTACGAAGCGGAGGAGACGAGATGCCCGGCCAAAGCGCGATCCGCTGCTGCGTCCACGTCCGGCTGAATCGTGAGATCGCACGCCGAGCTTGGCCGAACCATGTGTGCAGACCACAGGTCAACTCCCTCATCGCTCACCGCACGAACTACCCGGACGCCTGCTGGCCACGAACGCTGACCAACGGCGTGTAAAGGCGAACCGCTCGGAGCTGTCGGTTCGGCGCCTGACGAGTCGCTCTCGTTGAACCACGACGCTTTAGGAATGCACCTGCGCCCGAGGGCTTGGTATGCGGTCCCGACCGGGGTCATCGAAATCGAGTTCCTCGACCAGATGAGCCTCACACTCGCGCCCACTTGTGCCGTTACCTAATTGTGCCGTGGCTAGACCCCGGGAGCTCGAGCGAGATGCGAGGTGATCGCGAAGTGAAGACGAGGTTGTTCGGCGACCCTTGCAGCCAGCGCGCTTCGAGGTCAGGCCCTGTTCCGATGGGTCCTCGAACCGGCGCTCGACGGCCACTTCGGGTCGAATCGGAAGGCGAAGTCGAAGCGCTCGCACCGTGCTTGATTGGGAGCTCCCATATCGTCGGTGTCACTGCGCCGACAACTCTCGAGGAACTCTTGCGTTCGTTCCCGGGGAGAACGCGAGTCACGTGACCGGGCGCCACACATTCTCGAGAAGATCCGCGTGTCGATGGTTCTCGACTGCCCTGATCACGCTCGTAGCGGCGTGCGTGTTCGGAAGCATCGCAACGATCGCACTCCCATTTCTCGCATCCGCGGCTACCTACGACACCGTTCCGATCCCTGGGGTCGCCGCTCCATGGGGCATTGCTCTCGACGCTGGAGGGGATCTGTTCGTAGCCAACTACAGCACGAACACCGTCACGGTACTGCCGGCGTCGAGCGGCACGATATTTGGACAGTCGGTAACGGCGGGTGACGCGGTCACGCTGGTCGCAGCGGCCGGGCTCGATCAGCCGACGGCGCTCGCTTTCGACGCCGCGGGTGACCTCTTCATCGGAAACAACGGCAACAACACCCTCACGGTCCTCCCCAACTCGAGTGGCACGATATTTGGACAGTCGGTCACTGCGGACGTGGCCACGACGGTGACGGCAGCGACGAGCTTCGACGGTGTCTTCGGTCTAGCTTTCGACGCCGCGGGCGATCTGTTCGGCGCGTCGGAGGGCAACAGCTCGGTCGTCGTCGTCCCGGTCTCGAATGGCACGATCTTTGGACAGTCCGTTACCGCCGACACCGGGAATGTCCTTCTTACCTCCCCGAACGCAGACGGTCCCTCGGGGGTCGCGTTCGACTCGGCGGGCGACCTGTTCGTCGCAAACCTCGCTAGCAGCACGATCACCATCGACCCCGCCTCGAGCGGCACGATCTTTGGACAGTCGGTCATCGCGGATGGGCCGACGACGCTGAATGCAGCCACCGGCTCGGACCTATCGGGTCCGTGGGCGATGACGTTCGACGCCGCGGGTGACTTGTACATAGCCAACGATGCCGGAACCGGCGGCGTTACCGTGATCCCTTCGGCCAGCGCGACGCTCTTTGGTCAGTCCGTCGCAGCAAATACCGCGTCCTACTTCACCCCCGCCCAAGACGGCGTCTACTACGCGTGGGGTCTAGCGTTCGATGCCGCAGGCGATCTCTACAGCGCGAACGAGGGCAACAACTCGGTGACGGAACTGTTGGCAGCGACGCCGCAGACGGTCACGTTCACCTCGACCGATGCCAGTCCCACCTACGGCTCGACGTACATGCTGAGCGTGAACGTCGTCCCTGCGCAGGTCGGCGCCCCGCCGCCTACGTTTTCGATCGGATCCGGTTCTGGCCCGGGCGTCTGTACGGTCTTGGGCGGCGTCGTCTCGCTCACGAAGGTCGGTACCTGTGTCATCGACGCAACCGTCGAGGCATCGGGTTCGCTGTCTGCGGCAAGTACGTCCCAGACCTTTGACGTCATCCCCGCTCCGGTCACGGTCACCGCGTCGTCTGCCTACATGCCGTACGGCGGCGCTGTGCCCGCTATCACGCCCGAGATCTCGGGTCTTGTGAACGGCGACACCGCGGACAAGCTCGGCACGATCGTCTGTGCGACGTCGGCAACCTCGGCCTCGCCGGTTGCCAGCTACGCGAGCAGCTGCAGTGGGGGCGGCGACCCGAATTACGTCGTTTCCTACGTGCCGGGACAGGTCTTTGTGGACGCGACCGCCCCCGGGGTTCCGACTGGTGTCAGTGCGATAGCAGGTAACGGGTCGATTACGGTCAGTTGGACTGCCCCTTCCTCGACGGGCGGAGCGCCAATCAGCGGGTACATCTTGGCGGCCACGCCAGAAGGTGCCGGTGGCGCAATCGGTGAGACGTTCGCCTCAAGCGCGACGACCGAGACGCTCGGCGGCCTTACCGACGAGACGCCGTACGACGTCACGGTTGCAGCGATCAACCTGGCCTACGCCGCTTCGGGAGCTGCTGCTCCGGCGGCAGATAATCCCGTCACGCCAGATCGAATGACCCAGACGATCACCTTCACCTCGACGCCACCGACAGACCCGCCGCTTTCTAGTACCTACTCGCCGAGCGCGACCGGCGGGAGTTCGGGCAACCCCGTCTCGTTCTCGATAGACACCGCAACGACGGGTTCGGCCTGCTCGATCTCTAGCGGCATCGTGACCTTCGCACGGGTCGGCACCTGCCTCGTTGACGCCAACCAACTCGCTGGCGGAGGGTTCAGCGCCGCACCGCAGGTCCAACAGAGCATCTCCGTCGACCAGCACACGCCCATCATCACCTGGCCGGTCCCGCCGACGGTCACGTATGGCACCCCGCTTGGATCAGGCGTGCTCGACGCGTCGGCGAGCGTTCCTGGCACATTCGCGTACTCGCCACCGTTCGCCACCGTTGAGAGTGCCGGCTCGGACACGCTCACCGTGGTGTTCACGCCGACCGATTCCATCGACTACTCGAGCGCCACCAAGACGGTCACGCTGCGAGTCGCCAAGGCGATTCCGAGCATCACCTGGCCCACCCCCGATCAGATCGCCGCCGGCACCGCGCTCTCATCTGTCGAACTCGACGCGAGCGCGTTGGTTCCGGGGACCTTCACCTATTCACCTGCGGCAGGGGTTACTCCGAGCATCGGCTCGACGACGCTCTCGGTGACGTTTACA
>Ga0208357_1001465_pt1 | contig 17006 bp, 15 predicted proteins | sample NGESurdeep092012_6_FD_184487 | JGI IMG/M metagenome (GOLD analysis project Ga0208357, IMG submission 184487) | Arctic peat soil microbial communities from Barrow, Alaska - NGEE Surface sample F52-2 deep-092012 (SPAdes) | ecosystem: Environmental > Terrestrial > Soil > Wetlands > Peat ... | reverse complement strand
ACACTCGACCCCACCCACAACTACCAACCCCTCACACCCACCTAACCCGTCAACCATCACCCGAGACACCAGTCTCCGATGTCCCGCGACACAACAAAACGGAGAGGGAGGGATTCGAACCCTCGAACGAGGTCAACCCCCGTTACGCGATTTCCAGTCGCGCCCATTCAACCGCTCTGGCACCTCTCCAGGGCACGCGATGCGACGGCGGCATCTGAAGGCTACGACACGCCGGCCCTCGGCGTTGGTAGGCTCCCTCCTGAACACCGCAAGCGAGCGCCCGCGGGCGCCACCACACGATCCGGAGACCATCAATGCTTGTCCTCGCCAGCGCAGCCACCACCAAGGATATTGGCCTGCTCGCCACATTCTTGGGGATCGGCGTGGTCGTGAACGTGATCGTCGTGTTCATCGCGGTTCAGGTTCGCGGCGAGCGCCAGCAGAACCAGCAGCGGCGCTAGCGCGACGCGCATGCGGGCCGTCCAGATCAGCGAGCTGACGGGCCCGGAGGGCGTCCGCGTGGTGGACGCGCCGAGTCCCGACTTGAGCCACATGCTGACGCCCGGTGAGGGCGTCGTGATCGACGTGGCAGCTGCCGGCGTGTCATTCCCGGACGTGTTGCAGACGCGCGGGCTGTACCAGCTCAAACCGGATCTCCCGTTCATTCCGGGTGCGGAGGTGGCGGGCACCGTGGCCCACGCGCCCGCGGGCAGCGACCTACGCAGCGGCGACCGGGTGATGGCGTTCACCGTGCTCGGCGGCATGGCCGAGGAGGCGGTTGCCCCTGCCTACCTCACGTTCGCGCTTGCAGAGCAGCTTGACTTCGCCCAGGGGGCGTCGGTGATCCTCAACTACCACACGGTGTACTTCGCGCTGAAGCTGCGCGGCCGGCTGCAGCCCGGCGAGTGGGTGCTCGTGCACGGCGCGGCCGGCGGTGTGGGGACCGCGGCATTGCAGGTGGCCAAGGCGCTCGGTGCGTCCACGATCGCGGTTGTGTCCACCGAGGAGAAGGAGCGCGTCGCGCGCGAGGCCGGCGCGGATGAGGTGGTGCGCTCTGACGGCCCGTGGCGCGAGCGGGCGGTGGAGCTCAGCGGTGGCGGCGTGGACGTGGTGCTCGACCCGGTGGGCGGCGAGCGCTTCACCGACAGCCTGCGCTCGCTCAAAGAGGATGGGCGCGTGCTCGTGGTGGGCTTCACCGAGGGATCGATCCCCGAGGTCAAGGTCAATCGCCTACTGCTGCGCAACGTGTCGGTCGTGGGTGCCGGGTGGGGCGCGTACGTGATGGGCAATGTCGAGCGCAATCGCGCCATCGGCGAGGCCGTGAGCAAAATGGTCGACGAAGGGTTTGTAAGGCCGATAGTTGGGGCGTGCATCCCGTTGGAGGACGCGGGTGATGCGTTCCGCATCATCGACGAGCGGCGTGCCCTCGGCAAGGTTGTGCTGGGCCTCGCATGAGGTCCGCCGCGCGCTGTGCGCGGTGCCGTCGCGTGAGGTGAGCATTGATGGGGTCGGTCGGCGCGGGCCACCGCATGGGCGTTCGGGTCGGTGTGAGAGGGCCTGTCATGGCGTTCTGGTTGGTATCAGGACGCCGGCCATGCGTACGGGTCGGGGGGAGGGCGCTCAGGGTGTGACGATCGCGAACGCAGGGTCGCCCTCGTCGAGCAAGCCCAGGAACTCTCCGAGCTTGGCGCCATCTCCCTCTACGGCGATGGCGCCACTCGCGAACAGGGCGGCCCCGTCGCCCTCGCCAAGCAAGACCGCGTCGAGCGCCGCGCGGGTGAGCGTGATCGTGGCGTGGGCGTCCGGTGCGAGTTGGTCCCGCACGGCACTGAGCGCGGCGTTCTCGACGGTGACGGTCCAGCGCTCCCGCACGTCGGTGAAGTGCCAGGCGATCACGAGCCGTGTGTCCCAGGCACGCGGGCCGTCAAGACGCGCGCCCATCGCGTCCCACAGCTGCTCGATCGACAAGGCCCGTGCCACGTCCGCGCTTGCCATGCGTCGCCCGCTTGGTGGGGGCGGCGGTCCATGGCGCAACTCGTGGGCCCCGACGAGGTACAGGTTGCGCCACACCGCGCTCTCGGACTGGTAGCCGAGCTGCTCCAGGGCTTGTGCGTGCAGCTCGCGCGCGGGTGCGCACTCGGGCTCGGCAAACACTGCGTGCGAGCACACCTCGGCCACCCAGCGGTACTCCCCGTCCTCGAATGCGGCGCGCGCGTGGGCGAGCAGCGGCTGCATCCCTCCGGCGAGTCGTACATAGCGACGTGCCCCGTCGATGGGCGGGAGCGGGTCGAGGTGGGCCGGGTTGCCGTCGAAGAAGCCGAGGTAGCGTTGGTAGACGGCGCGCACGTTGTGACTGACAGTGCCGTAGTGGCCGCGACACGACCACGTGCGCGCGAGGCTCGGTGGGAGCGTCACCTCGGCGGCGATCTCGGTGGGGGTGAGGCCGCGGTTGGCCAGACGCAGGGTCTGGTCGTGCAGGTAGCGGTACATGTCGCGGTGGCGCGCGAGGTGGTCGACGATCCGCTCCGAGCCCCAGCGGGGCCAGTGGTGCTGGGCGAACATCACATCGGTGCGGGCGCCGAATAGCTCGATGGTCTCGCCCAGGTACTTGGACCAGCTGAGCGAGTCGCGCACGAGCGCGCCACGAGGGGTGAGCACGTTGTGCATGCAGTGCACGGCATTCTCCGCCACGCACAGGACTCCCAGCTCGGGGAAGTGAAAATTCATCTCCGCCGGCGCCTCGCTGTCCGGGACGAGTTGGAACACCATGGGAACGCCATCAATATTCCCCTCCTCACCAGTACACGAGACCTCGTGGGTTGGCGGGATCAAGGTAATGCTCCCGCTCGAGGTGGTCTTGCCGATGCCCGCGTCCACCTGGCCCCGGGGTCCGCGCGCAAGGCCCGGCGCGAACATGTAGGAGGCGCGCCGCGCCATTGCCCCGCCAGCGAGCACGTTCTCCACGACAGCATGCTCTAGAAAGCCGGCGGGCGCCCACACGGGCACGTGGCCGGCGCGCACCGCGTCCTCACTCACCACTCCCTTCACCCCGCCAAAGTGATCGACGTGACTGTGGGTGTAGATGACAGCGCTCACCGGGCGCTCCCCGCGATGAGAGCGATATAGGGCGAGTGCGGCGGTGGCGCACTCCGTGGAGACGAGAGGGTCGATCACTATGACGCCCGTCCTCCCCTCCACAAGGGTCATGTTGGAGATGTCATAGCCCCGCACCTGGTAGATGCCTGGGACCACCTCGAACAAACCGTGCATACCGTTCAGCTGGGCCATGCGCCACAGGCTCGGATGGACCGTGTCGGGCGCGTCCTCGGCCGTGTCGATGAATGCGTAGCTGTCCATGTCCCACACGACACGCCCGTGCGCGTTGCGCAGGAGGAGGCTCGGGGTGGTCGCGATCAGGCCGCGCCGCGCATCCTCGAAGTCCTCGCGATCCTCGAACGGAAGCTCATCTCGCACGCGGTTGTGCAGCGCGCGCGTGTGTGTGCTCGCCGCCGCAGGCTGGGCCATTGCGCCTGAATCGCTCACAGCAGCTCGAGCACACGCTCGATCGGTCGTGCCAGCAGCGCACGCTCACCGCTCACTACGATCGGTCGCTGCACCAGCTGAGGGTGCTCCACCATCTGCGCGATCAGCTGCTCGTCGGAGACCTCGGGCTGGTCAAGCCCCAACTCCTCGACCAGTGGCTCACGCGTCCTCAACAGCTCCCATGGTCGGACATCGGCCTTGCGCAGCAGCTCGCGCAATTCACTCTCGGAGATGCCCGTCACGTGGTAGTCGACGCTCTCGAAGTCGACAGCGTGTTCGCTCAGCAGCGCGTGCAGCTTGCGGCAGGTCGTGCAGGTGGGCTTTTCATAGACGGTGAGTATTGTGCAGGCGACTATGTCAAACGCCTACGACGGGACGACCCTCGCGCGTGGACAGGACGGCTATGAGCGGGCCCGCCGGGCCGCCGTTTGGAACGCTCGGACACCGGAGCGCTACCCGCAGCTGATCGTGCTCGCCGAGAGCGAGGAGGACGTGCTCCGGGCGGTGTCCCACGCGCGCGCACACGACATGAAGATCGGTGTGCGCTCAGGTGGACACTCCTGGGCAGGCAACCATCTGCGCGACGGGGGCATGCTGCTCGACCTCTCGCGCCTGCGTGCGATAGAGCTGGACGGCGAGGCGCTGACCGCGACGGTGGGGCCCGGCTGCCGTGGCGATGAGCTGCTGGCGATGCTCGCCGAGCATGACCTCTTCTTCCCGGCGGGTCACTGCCCGGGGGTGGGCCTCGGTGGTTATTTGCTGCAGGGTGGCTATGGCTGGAACGGGCGTGTGCACGGGCCCGCGTGCATGAGCGTCGCGGGGATCGACGTGGTGCTCGCCGACGGCTCGCTGGTACATGCGAGCGAGCGTGAGAACGCCGACTTGCTGTGGGCTGCGCGCGGCGCCGGACCCGGCTTCTTCGGCGTGGTGACGCGCTTTCATCTGCGTCTGGTGCGCAAGCCCAAGCTGGTGGTGAACAGCGTGTTTCTCTATCCGCTCGACGTGCTCGAGCAGGTGTTCGCTTGGGCTCGCGAGATCGGCCCTCGGGTGGCGCGAGTGATGGAGCTGATGGTGTTCATCCACCGCACTGAGGAGGGCGAGCTTGAGATCGCGGTCACCGGGCCGGTGCTTGCCGACAGCGAAGAGCAGGCGCGCGCGGCGATTGCGGTGCTCGAAAGCTGTCCCGTGCTCGACCATGCCAAGCTCGCGCTGCCGTATGTGCCGGGCGAGCTCGCGGACCTGTACGCGGGCGCCCACGCCGCCTACCCCGACGAACATCGCTATTCGGCCGACAACATGTGGACACACGCGTCGATCGAGCAGCTGCTGCCGGGATTGCGCCGTATCGCCGATACGATGCCACCCGCGCCCTCGCACATGCTGTGGATGAACTGGCAACCCGGGCCGAGCCCACAGCCTGAGCGTCCCGACATGGCCTATAGCGTCGAGGACGACACCTACATCGCGCTGTACGGCGTGTGGGAGGATCCCGCCGAAGACGAGGCGAACGTGGCGTGGGCGACCGAGCGAATGCGTGAGATGGAGTCGCTTGCCAGTGGTATTCAGCTCGCCGATGAGAACCTCGGCAAGCGGCCCGCGCGCTTTGTGGGGGAGACTCAGCTTGCGCGTCTGGACACGCTGCGAGCGAAGTACGATCCCGAGCGCCGCTTTCACTCGTGGATGGGGCGTCCCGGTTCTTTGGTCGCATGAGCTTGCGAGCGCTCAGCGACTACCTCGTGCGTCCGATGGCTCCTCCCGAGCAGGCGACGCTTGAGGCGATCGAGGGCGGGCCGATCGATTCTCGACAGGCGCTGGCGCTTGAGAGCGTGGACCGTCTGCTCGACCCGGTGCCGCTCGAACGCGAGACCGGCTGGTGTGTGCTGGGGGATGGGGTTGCCTACGTGGCGGTGCGCACTGCGATGCCAGGCGTGAGCGGGGAGATGGTGGACTGGTGGTTTGACTGGCATGCGCGCGATTCGCTGCGCTATCGCATCTGGCATCCCAGGGCGCACCTGGAGAATTCCCTGCGCCCGCCATCCGTCGTGGGCGCCAAGGCCCACTGGGGTGCCGTGCACCATCCGGTGGAGGACGTGGGCACGGGCCTCGTACACGCTCGCATCGAGTTCAAGGCCCCAACCGAAATGGGCATGCGAGGCGACGCACTCGAGGACTCCGACGTCGCGAGCATCGTGTGCGGCTATGCGGGCGACGATCGTCTGCGCGTGCGCCACTCTCCGATGTTCCACGTGTTCCTGCGCGAGGGCGAGGGCGAGGGCGAGGGCGTCGTGCTGCGCAGTCGTTTCTGGCTCGGAGCCGCCTTGCGCCCGTATGGACCGCTGGGTGCTCTCGCCGAGCCCCTGCTCAACACTCCCTTTGTGCGTCGTCGGGCGCTCCCCAATCATCTACCGAGCGGGCTCGCGCGCCACTGCGCCGAGGAGTACGCCAACCTTGGGGCGCTGCTCCCGGAGCTATATGAGCGCTTCGGTCCCGGCGCCACTCCCGCTTAGATCACGGCACAGGTGAGACGAGGCGTGCGGAGTATGACGGCGCTGGGTCCTCAGACTGTGTGGCCGTGACCGGGCCAGGCCTCGATCTCGCCTTCGACAGCGAGGGCGAAGATCCTCGCTTGTCAATCTCCTCCTCACGCAACTCGAAGGCCCGCGAGCGCGAAGACCAGGCGACCGTTCAGCGCTTACCGCTCCACTCCTTCTTGTGCATTTTCTTGGCGGCCTGGTAGTCGATTAGTGCCTGCGGAGAATCCACGTCGCCGAGCGTGGGGTGCGGCGGCACGAGTGCCTTGGCCGCCTTGACGCCATAGCGCTTAGCGAGCACGGCGCCCATCGACTTGACCTTCATCTCCCCGAAGCCGGGAAGCGCCTCCAGGTTGGCGCGCAGCTCGCCGGAATCAGTTGCGTCGGTCCAGACGCGGGCCGCGTCGCCGTCGTAGCGGTCCTCGACGTGGACGGCCAGATCGTGAACGCGCTTGGCCATCGAGCCGGGGTAGCGGTGGATCGCCGGCTTCTCGCGAAACACCGGCTCCAGGTCCGCTTTCGCGAGCGTCGCCGCATCGAACGCGCCAAGGCGCTGCCTCAACGTGAGCGGTCCGCCGAAGGCTTGTTGCACCGTGATCTGTTGGTCCAGGGCGAACCCGACCAACAAAGCCATCGGATCGGAGGCGATCAGCTCGTTGGCGGCGTCGGACTCGGTGAAGTACAGGCGATCCGGCACGGACCTCACTTCTCGGGCGCAATGATCGCTGGCATCGCTTCGTTCACGCCAAGGCCGCGCGCGTCAGCCGACAGGTGGGAGGCCACTCGGGCACAGCCCAACAATACCGAGCGTAAGATCGGCCCAGGCTGGAACAGCGGCGGACGGTGCACGGGACAACTCCTCGAAACATGGCGCCGCTGGAGGGACGACTCTCGAAACATGGCTCGTGTGGCAGCTCATCTGTGAGCTATGCGCCGAGCGGTTTGGCAAGCGACAAGGCAGGCGCATATGAGCTCATCAAGCATCTTGGCGGACGTCCGTACAGTCGAACCGCCGCCATGCGGCGACCTCCTACTTGGCGGGCGTCGTGAGTCTGAGCTGCACTGACTTGCTCGCGTGGATCGGCGCGCTGCCGCCTCGACCGTTGATCACTAGCTGCGCTTGCACGCGCCCGCGGTGCGCGTGCAACAGGCGAATGCCCGTACCGCTCAGCACGATCCCTACCTTTGCGTCCTTGCCCCCCGCGATGGTCCGCTGCGCTGAGCCCATCGGGACCGGATGCTCAACGGTGCGCGCCACAATGGCACCATGAGGGCTGCTCCCCAGGCTCAACTCTATGGAGCAGGAGGCATCTCCGGAGCATCGAACCGGAACGACCGCGCGACCCTGTGATACGACCACCGTTGCATCTCGCGGCAGGGCTATCCGGCTGTTGGCCTCGCTTGGTCCGGGTTCTGGTGAAATCAGGGTGGCACGTGATCTCGGTTGGACAGCCACGTTTGGTTCAACGGTCACGCTGGGTTTTAGTTCGACCTGCGGGTCGAAGGTGGTCTCTTCATCGTCTGCGACGATCGTGCACTGGGTGAGTTGGGGACACGCAATCGCACTCGCGAATCCGCCCCCGATGCCATTCAACAATGGCGGGCGTTCAGGATCGAGCGGATCGAATGTGGAGGTTTCGAATTCGCCGACGGCGGTGCACTGTTCGATCGAGGAGCACGCGACGTCCCAGGGCGCCGAAATGCCGATAGGGCTTGCCTTGGCGCCGGTCGGCGCGGAAGGATTGAATGTTATCTCCTGCCCGTCGAATTGGACCGCGGTGCACTGTGTCAGCGTCGGGCACGCGACCGCATGTACTGAGCCTCCCGCGCTGATCGGCACAAGCGCTGCATTGTCAGGCGCAGCCGGATCGAACGTGATCTCGTTCCCCAGTGTCGTCGCCGTGCACTGCGAAGCCGCCGGACACGACACTGCTCCGAGCCCGTCCAGCTGCTCGATTGGGAGCGTGATCGATGGAGGCGGCCCCATGGGATCGAACATGACAGCTGTGTTCTGAGGATTGCCCACGCCGACGCATTCGGTGGTCGAGACGCACGCCACCGCAAAAAGGCTCACAGCGCTCACCGGCCAGGTCCCGACCGCAGCGGGCGTGGCCGGATCGAACGTGAACTGGCCGCCATGATTGTCGACCGCGGTGCACTGCGAGATGGAAGGGCAGGCGACGCCCGAGAGGTCGCTCCCCCAGTCGATCGTCGTTGGTTCCGGCGGCGTCGGCTGCTGTGGGTCGAATGTATTCACCTGGCCCTGCGTGTCGACGGCAGTACATTGAGCCGTCGATGGGCAGGCCAGCGCATCGGCTCGGACGGCGGATCCGCCAGTGCTCCCCGGTGGGACTTCCGGAGACCAGCTGAGGCTCGCCGCGCTGGCGATGCCCCCGGGGAGGAGAACCAGCCCCGCAGCCAAGAGCGACAGGATGAGCAGCCCTCTGGCCCTCAAGCTCGGTTTCCGGTCCATCTGGATCCTCACCCCCTTCGTCGGCAACATGCGCAGAGAGGATATTCGCCGCATCGACCTTCGATAACCCGACGCTCGGAGTGGAGTTGCGCAGCTCGGCGTCCAGGCAATCGCCTCGGCCTGATTCGAACTACGAGTTCAAACCCGACCAAAACGGGGCTGGCGGGACGACGACTGAACGCAGACATAACCCTGGACCGGCTGGTTGAGGCACTGATGGAGCCGGTCGGGCGGCAGGCGCGCTGGCAGGTGGCGGAGGCGATCAGGAAGGCCGATCGCTGACACCCAATTGTCGCGGAGCCTGCCAAGCACAGACCGCCCGGCAGCTTCGCTACGGTGTCGTCATGGTTCCGCAGGAGGTCATCGAGATGGCAGGCCGGACTTTGGTCGCTGTCGCTGCCGATCCGGTCAAGATCGTGCTCTTTGGCTCGCGTGCTCGCGGTGACGCTGGTCCGGACAGCGACTTCGACTTCCTCGTCGTGGAGCGCAGGCCTCAGGACCGACACGCCGAGATGGTCCGTCTCGGTCGAGCGCTCCGCCCACTCGGGATGCCTTTCGATGTCCTGGTCGTAAGCGAGAACTACGCCGAGGATTGGGGAAGGGTAGAGGGCTCGATGATCCACGCCGCTCTCACCGAGGGTCGAGTGCTTCATGCCGCCACATGACCGACTCGATCTGGCGCGCGTGCTGCTTGCCAGGGCGATAGATGACGAGACACTCGTACGGAAGGTCTCGCCAGACACCGACACGCCGACGCGATTGTCGGCTTCCATGCCCAGCAGGCCGTCGAGAAGCTGATCAAGGCCGTCCTCGCCGCACGCGGCGTGGCGTTCATGAAGAGTCATGCGCTGAGCTATCTGATCGGACTTGTGGAAGAAAACGGGATCGAGGCTCCGAAGGAGCTCTCCGAGGCCGACGTTCTCTCCCCCTGGGCGGTCGAGTTCCGCTACGAGGGCGACGAGCCACCGGCTCTCGACCGGCCCGCAGCCCTCACGACGGTCGAGCAGGTGAGGGCGTGGGCCGAAAACGAGCTCGAGGACCGTGGGTCGGCCACAGCAACCTCCGGAAGAACAACCGCAATAGCCACTCAGCGGCGACGCCGCGGGAGAGCCTTGGGTCCGGACATTACCCAAGTTCTCATGTCCCATCGGTCGCTCGTTCTTGGCTTCACCAAGTCAAATTCCGGCGAAAACGGAGAGGGCGGGATTCGAACCCGCGATGGAGTTTAACCCCCATACTCGCTTAGCAGGCGAGTGCCTTCAGCCGCTCGGCCACCTCTCCTGGAACTTCGGAGGCAAGTTTAGAGGCTATAAGCATCCGTAGTACGCCCCTCCGCCGATCGGCTGCGGAGGATTACCTACCGTGAAGCCCTCCACGCTGTTCAGGCCGGGATTCAGGCGGGCGTGACCACTGGTGCGCGAGAGCTGCAGCCCCCTAAGCTCCGGGTTCCGGTGCGCACTCGGCGCTCAATGCTTGCGGCGATGATGCTTGTGCTTCTTGTGCTTGCTGGCGCGGATGATCGTGATCGATGTCGTGCTCGTGTTGTTTTTCTCGTCGAACGCCTTGGCCATAAGGGTGTGCTTGCCCGGGTGCAGCAAGCGCGCGCCGTACCACACCATGTGTCCGCTCAGCGTCGTGGTGCCGCCATGGACGTAGAAGCTGCGGATGATGTGCCCTTCCTGGTACAGGGAGATTTGGTAGACCTTCGCGCTGTCGCTGGCGGTCACGGTGATCGGCAACGTGTTCGTGTAGCGCACCCCGGTCTTGGGGCTCGTCAGCTTGACTGAGGGCCCCTGCTCGCCGCCGCACTGTTCGGTCAGGCGATCGCCGTTGCGGTCGTATTCGGCGAGCGCGCCATATGCGGGCCTGGGGAGGAGGTTGGGATCGAGCAACCCGTAGCTACCACGGGCGCTACCGAACGGTTCGGTGTCTTGCAGTCCGTACCAGATGCCCACCTGCACGTAGGGGTCCTGGGCGAGGCAGTGGTAGGCCTGCAACAGGAACGTCGCCTGCTGCTCAGGGTTCACGCCGGCTGGCTTCTGACCTGCCCACGCACCCGAGTTGCACACCTGAGTGTCGGTGCTCCAACCAAGCTCGGTCATCCAGATCGGGCTGTCGTCGCCATGGGCGAGCATGACTTCGTGGACTGTCCGGTAGCCCAGGAACGACCAGCGGTTGATGCGCTGGTCGGTGCGCCCGTTGCGCAGGATTTCATAGGGGGACTCGACGTCGCAGATCGTGTCCGTGTGCACTGCCACCGCATCGAACGAGCCCTTCGCCCCATCGGCGTAGAGCTGGGACAGGAATTCGTAGTCGTTGCCGGTCAACCCACCGAGCACCACCGTCGCGCTCGGATCCACCGCCTTGATCGCGGGGTAGGTCGCCTTCAAGAGCGCGGTGTACGCCGCTGGTTCTGGACCGCTCGCCCACCAGAGCGATGCGTCCTCCTCGTTCCAGATCTCCCATGCCGCCACGCGGCCCGCGAAGCGCTTGGCCATCGCGCCGGCGAAACGGGCGTAATCGGCCGGGTCGCGCGGGGGCATCTCGGGATTGCTCGAACCGGACTCCCATTCGGGCGTGTTCACCACGTCGACGATCACCTTCGTGCCCTTGGGAAGCGCCGCTAGTCCCGTTTCCAAGGCATCGATCTCCGGTTCGTTGAGATGGCCGCGATTTGGTTCAAAGATGTTCCAGGCAGCGAACACCCGCACCCAACCGACGCCGAGGCCGGCGACCTCTTTGACGCTCTGCAGGGAGAGCCCCTGCGGACCGTTGATCACCACGCCCGTTTCCGCCGCCTGCGCCGGAGCGCCCGAAAGCGCGAGCATCAGCACGAGGGTGGCAACGGGGGCGATGGTCAGGCGAAGCAGCCGCATGGCGTATGCATCGACAGGGCGCCCGCCAGGCTGGACAGACAAGCGTCCACAATCCATCGTTCGTTGAATGTCCTCTAACATTTGCGGTTGGGACACCCCGGCCGGCGAAGTCAAGGTCTACGGACTGGATCAGCTGAAAGAAGCCAGGAGCTACGTCGCTGCCTGAACGTCGCCCAGGGCTTGATCATGGAGTACGCCGTTGCGCCCGACCGCTGGATGATCGTCCTCGCCAGCGATCCAAGCCGACGGCGACTGAGCCAGCCGAACGTCAGCGAACGACGCGTTTTGCAGAAGCACGTTGCCCAACGTTCCCCCGAGAGCCCTCATGCCACCTCCCACTATTCGTACCGCGAGTGTCGATGATCATCTGCCTGCGGTCACGGCTTTTAGCTCTTCGAGCGACTCTCGTATGAGTCGCGGCAAGTCTTGCTGGTCGGTCTCGGTGGTCCAGTGTTCAAATGCAATTCTGAAGACAACGATCCCTGCCTCGGCAGTCAGACTCGCGGCTGGGTCTTCGACGCCGCGCTGGCGCAACGAGTCGGCGAGCGCAGAGGCAAGTGACGCGAGCTTGATGAGCTCGCGCTCCGTCGAGCGCCAACACGCCGATCAGCCGCTGCTGTCCGTCGAGATAGAGCGCTCCCGGACCGCCGTTGACCTCGACGGGGCGCAATGACATGCCCGGAGCGCGGGCGGCCAGGCGGAGCCAGTTGATCACCTCGCTCACATCGCGATCGGCATCGGGGAAGAAGGCAAGCGTCTCGCCGCCCGGGCGGCGAGACTGGCGTGAACGCCGACATCAAACACGCTGCTTGCCTTCGGCGTCATGCTCCGAGTACGCGCCCATGTGGCTGAAACGTCCGAATCCACTAGCCTTCGTGCTTCGCATGGAAGGGTGGCAGAGCGGTTGAATGCACCGGTCTTGAAAATCAGACGGGCCTCAAGTCGCGCCTCGCAGCAGAATGTCGATTTCTTGGCTCTACTGAGCCATTTTCGCATGGTTGGGCGGGATTCATCGGGACGGGGACCGCGTTGGCGAGTCGCCCTTAAGCCGCTAGAGACCGCTAGAAACCGCTAGATCCGCGCTTGGACTGGCGCGAGTTTGGCGCGAGCAGGGCCAAGTTAGTCGAGGGTTTGTGGTTACCGCCGTGATTGGAGCGATACTCCATATCGTGTATGAGATACCGCTTTTTACGGTATCTTGTACAAATCATGCCTGGGCGTGTCTACACCGAGCTGCTTGATCTGGCGCAGGACCACCACGGGTATCTGCGTGTCGAGGACGTGCGCGACGCGGGCTTCGACCCTAAGCGCCTAGTCGACTATGAGCGACGCGGCGTGGCTGAGCGTGTGGCCTATGGCGTCTACCGGATGAAGGCCATTCCACCGGACGATCTGGATGAGTACATGCGCGCGGCGCTATGGCCGATGGGCGCCGGGCTGCTCTCGCACGAGACAGCACTCGACCTGTATGAGCTGTGCGACGTGAACCCTGCCGGTATCGACGTGACGGTTCCGCACAGCTATCGCACTCACCGACCGGTGCCGGGGCTGTACCGGCTACATCCTCGTAGCCTGGCGAGCGAGGAGACCGGACGACTGCGGGGGCTGCCGATCGTGACACCGCTGAGAGCGGTCCTCGACGGGATCGAGACTCATATGCGCCGCGAGCTGATCGAGCAGGCCATCCAGACTGCCGAGCAGCAGAGCCTCATCACGGCTGACGGCGTAGCTCTGGCGCGGGACACCCTCGCCGAGCGTCACTTGGAGGTCTCCCGTGGGCGGTAGACGCTATGACGTCCCGCCGAAGAACAGGCGTGCGCTGGAGCAACGCCTGCGCAATGTCATCACCGACACAGAGCTCCAACAACGCGCACGCAGACAGCTCGGCTACGTCGCCCTCGCCGCGACACTCATGCGCCATGCACGCGACGAACACGACGAGCCCCTGTTCCTGATCAAGGGCGGCGTGGCGGTCGAGCTGCTGCTCGGACTAAGGGCACGCGCGACGAAGGACCTCGACGCCAGCGCGCGCCTCAACAGCGAGGACATCGGCCCGCGGCTGCGGGCAGCGCTAGCTCACGGCTGGGAGGGATTCACCTTCAGGCTCACCGGGCTCCAGCAGGTACGCGACACCGCGGCCCTCCGCGGCGACGTCAAGGTCAGCTATCAGGGCGACCCTTGGAGCACCGTGCAGTTCGAGGTCTCACCGGCCGAAGGGGTCGCCGGTCACCAAATCCAGTGGACCGGGAACACGTTCGTCGATCCCGAGCGCCTGGGTCTACCGTCCCCCGGCGAGCTGCCGCTCGTCACGATCGCCTACCTCGTTGCTCAGAAGCTGCACGCCTGCACCGATCACACCTACTCAGAGCGGCCAAACGACCGCTACCGCGATCTCATCGACTTGATCCTTGTGGATCGACTCATGCGCGATGAGGATCGCGCGGGAGTGCGAGAAGTGTGCGTGGAGATCTTTCGCCTACGCGGCAAGCACACCTGGCCTCCACGCATCACGGTGCTCTCGGATTGGCCGGAGGGCTATCGGACACTTGCAGGGCAACTCGGTTTCGCTCCCGCCGATGTCCACCAAGCCGCGATCGACGTCCACGAAATTATTGCGCGCATCGACGCAGCACACGCGATGACCTGACCTATACCTCACCCGCGTACTGTCGCTCTGGCGTTTTCATCGAGCCATCAGCGGACAAGTAGTAAGCGGAGGGGAAGGGACGAAGATCGAACCCGAGCCTTGTATGGAAGCGCATCAGTAAGTTGCACGCCGAACGTTTACGAACGCGCCCGGAGGGGGCGCATGAAGACGGCTACTCTGCGCCAATGACCGATACCGGGGGAGATCAGGCGCCTGATCGTTGCGCGCGTATCGTCTACGCGGGTACGGACATTGTTGGTCCGGCTACTGCCGCCGGGATCGGGCTTGCCGTCGGCGGCCCGATCGGTGCCCTCCTTGGAGCCGCAGCGACCAGTCCCCTGACGCGCACGCTACGGTCAGCTTTGGGCGAGTTTGCTGGCCGACATCTCGGTAAGCGGGAGATCGAGCGAACAGGCGCGGTTCTTCTTGCGGCACAAATCGAGATCGAAGCCCAACTCGCAGCAGGTAAGAAGCCGCGTAAAGACAACGTCAAGTCAGCCTCATCGGGTGCTCCGCCAGCAGAGGAAATCGCAGAAGCAGCGATCCTCGCCTCGCAACGAGACGCGCAACAGCTGAAGGCTCCTCTAATGGGCCGTCTATTGGCTCGGCTACAGTTTGAGCCGGATGTCGATTCAGCCTTTGCCTATGAGTTGATCCGCCAAACGGAGTCCATCACTTATCGCCAGCTATGTTTGCTCTCGCTCTTTAACCTCAACTATCGCGATAGGTACAAGCTTCCAGACAAGATTGATACAAAGACTTTTAATGGCCCCTATGAGATCCGTGTAGGGCTGCTCCAGGAAATCGTCGATCTTCACAGCCGAACGATGCTCCAACAGCGAGCTATCGATCACCCTGGCACCGATTTGATAGTTGCAGCAGTTAATATCGCTCCCGCCCGTCAGGAGCTCGTGGCACTCGGAGGTTGGCTCTACCGCCTGATCTGGCAAGACGCAGATCTCCCACTTGAGGAAATGGCTAAGATCGCAAGCACGTTGCAATCTATTGGCCAGATCCGTGAGTGAGACATGAGGAGAGTTAGGCTTCGGGTGGCATTGCAGCTGCTGCTCAAACGGATCGACGAAGGGGCATCACCGCCACCATCGCCCCACCTAAAGCGACGCTCTTCTACAAGTGCTTGGGCTCTACCTCAGAGCCGCACACCATGCGCTCCGCAACGCCGAATGACCTGATCGTTCAACCGCAGCTTGTCGCGGTACTAAGCGCAGCGCATCGGGCAGCGATCTTCTCAGGCGAGAGCATCGTGTCATCGTCTCCCCAACGCGATCTCATGGGACTTTGGAGAGCTCGTCGTCGTTGCTATCAGTGTGCCCGCGCTGTATCGCTCGCACCGCGACCTCCGCGTCATGCGCTCCTGTATGGCGGCGTATCCGCGAGCTACACGCGAAGCGCTTCGGCGGCGGCTAGGGCCGACTCGGCCGATGCCCTGGCTCCGTGGCCTCGATGGGCGACCGCGCGTTGCGTGGCCCGAAGTGGGTCGGAAATGACTTTGGGGACCGAACTTGCTGCAAACTTGCAGATGAGTCATGTGCTTGAGCAACAGGCCCGCACGAAGCTGAGCATGCGGGCAAGCAGACAGGTCGCCGGGTTCGCCGATCGGTGCGCAAATCTATTACGGGACGCCTAGCCCCCACTGGGATCACAGCCTTGACATAGGAGGTCCAGATGACCGAGCACCCCTTCCCCGCCGCTATGTCCCTGCCAGAGATCATGGGCGACCCGTGCGCCGGAGAGCTGCGCAAGAGCTCCCTGGCGATACTCCGCGCCGTGGCGAGCTCTCAGAAGCTCATCCGCTCACACCCGCAGGTACTGCAGGAACTACGCGATAACGTCCAGAGCAACGTTTCTGAGGTGCTGAACACGCTTGCCGACGAAGCGGGCATGCCAGCCGAGGGCGAGTCGATCTCGCCGCTGCGCACACCGAATGGCGACTATCGAGTAGACCGATCGAGCAACTGCTGGATCTGGATGAGGACGATCGACCGGCGTGGATACCCGTTCGTTGGCCGCAAGGCTAACGGTCGTGAGAATGTACCCGCCAAGATTTATTGGATGCTCGCGCACGGCCCACTCGCCGAGCACGAGATCGTCGTGCGGACGTGCGGCTTGCGCCTATGCGTGAACCCCGACCACGGGCAGGTTCGCGGTCGCGGCGAGCACACAGCCGAGCAGATGCGCCGAGGCAGCCGGCTCGATTGGGATGCCGTAAGTGAGATCCGTACGAGCTTGTGTGCCTCGCGCGAAGGCATGCGTGAGAGAGCTGCCGAGCTGGCCGCCCGCTACAGTATCGGCGAGCACAGCGTGCTCGATGTCTTCCGCAACAAGGTCTGGTTAGACCCGTCCTATATCCCCGGCTTCGATGTCGTCTGCGCTGGCCCAGCCTGCGATATAACGTTTCGCACAACTAGCACGGTGCGCAAGTATCACAGCAAGGACTGCCAAGCGGCTGCTATTGCCGCTCAGGCGGGTGCTTCACGGCGACGATATCTAAGCGCAGCACTTCCAATGAAGTCGCCACAGCGCGAGGCGCGCGAGCAGGCGACGCTGCAAGCGGAGCTTGCTACAGCGGAAGCCCAATGGTCGGACGTCGTCGTACAGGACAATCGCACAAGCGTCTGGACGGTCACAAGCATCGATCAGCCACTGACAAATGACGGCGCTACTCTGCACGACATCCTCCCGTCGCGCGAGCACACTGGTGACCCGGCGATCGAACTCGAACGAAAGCAGGTCGGTGAGCTGCTCGGCGACCTCACGGAGGACGCAGTAGCAGAAATGGGCGAGGAGGAACTGGCGCCGTTTCGCAAGCGTCTAATGTGGGCAGCCTCCGGGATGTGCCGACAGGTGTGGCTCATCTTGCCTCCATCTTTCGGGCACGGTAGACGATGTCTGCGGGGATGCGTCCTTGTGTGAGT
>Ga0208357_1001464_pt1 | contig 17008 bp, 12 predicted proteins | sample NGESurdeep092012_6_FD_184487 | JGI IMG/M metagenome (GOLD analysis project Ga0208357, IMG submission 184487) | Arctic peat soil microbial communities from Barrow, Alaska - NGEE Surface sample F52-2 deep-092012 (SPAdes) | ecosystem: Environmental > Terrestrial > Soil > Wetlands > Peat ... | reverse complement strand
TGTTTACAATACCGAGAAACATGTTGTTCTCATTGGGTTTACCTTCCGCTGAAAATACATTTTATCAATTGCCTCCCGATGAATTATCCCGGCAATGTGTGGATAGGAATGAAGGTGTATTTAATGACACAGGCGCTTTGGTGATCAATACCGGAAAATTTACAGGTCGCTGCCCCAAAGATCGTTTTATTGTAAAAGATACCATAACGGCACACTCTGTTGACTGGAATGACATCAACCAGCCTATCGAAGGAAAATATTTTGATGGTCTTTATCAAAAAATAATTGACCATTTGGGCAAAAAAGAAATCTGGATCAGGGATTCTTACGCCTGTGCTGATCCGGAATACAGGCTGAACATCCGGACCATTAATGAAGATCCTTCGGGCAATTTATTTGCTTATAATATGTTTTTGCGCCCCACAAAAAAAGAACTGAACAATTTTAATCCGGATTGGTACATTATTCACGCTCCCACATTTTTTGCAAATCCCAAAGTAGATGGTACCAGGCAGGGGAATTTTACAATAATCAATTTCTCAAAAAGAGTGATCCTCATCGGTGGCTCTGCTTACACAGGAGAAATTAAAAAAGGCATTTTTTCAATTTTAAATTTTGTATTGCCTCACGACAGGAATGTGCTAAGTATGCATTGTTCTGCCAATGTGGGAAAGGATCATGATACCGCTTTGTTTTTTGGATTAAGCGGAACCGGGAAAACCACGCTAAGTATAGATCCATCCAGGAAACTAATAGGAGATGACGAGCATGGATGGACTGAAAATACTGTTTTTAATTTTGAAGGCGGATGTTATGCGAAAACCATCAACCTGGATGAAGAAGAAGAGCCCGACATATTTAATGCCATACGGCCTGGAGCTTTGGTTGAAAATGTAACTTTTTTTAAAGGAACGAATGAAATAAATTTTGCCAGTAAAAAAATCACTGAAAATACAAGGGTAAGCTATCCCTTGAGTTTTATCAAAAATGCCCTGCATCCATCTATTGGCGATATTCCAAAAAATATTTTTCTTCTTACCGCGGACGCTTATGGAATTTTACCTCCTGTGAGCCAGCTTACCCCGGGTCAGGCCATGTACCAGTTTATAAGTGGATATACTGCTAAAATTGCGGGAACCGAAGAAGGGATTACTGAGCCGAAACCGGTGTTCAGCGCCTGCTTTGCGTCACCTTTTATACCATTGCATCCTGCAAAATATGCCGAAATGTTTGGCAAAAAAATAAAAGAAAATCACGTAAACGTATGGATGATCAACACTGGCTGGAGTGGCGGCCCTTATGGTGTGGGAAACCGCATTAAATTATCATTTACAAGGGCCATGATCACAGCAGTTTTGGAAGGCAGCCTTGAAAATGAAGAATATGAAACACATCCAGTTTTTGGAATAATGATGCCGAAAAAATGCCCTTGTGTTCCAAATGAAATTTTAAATCCCCGCAATACCTGGAAAGACAAAGCCTTGTATGATAAAAAAGCAAATGAACTGGCGAAGAAATTTACTGAAAATTTTAAAAAGTTTGCTGATCACGCAAGCAAAGAAATCATAGCTGCAGCGCCGCTTTACAAATGATAAAGTAACTGGCAATTCAAATAGAAATCATAGTTATTTGTTCATTTACTATAATCATAAGAATATTGAGAATGAATTTGGTTAAAAAAATGAATTAAATTGTTCTTTTTTAAAAATTAGCCAAATAATCATGCACAAAGTTTTACTATTTGTAGGTTCCCTTTTATTGCTTACCATATCCACCAGCGCACAGGAAAACAACAATAATTATTTCGCAGTTCAAACTAAGACTGAAAACGGAATCATTGAAGGAAATTTTGATACCAAAACAGGTATTCAACTTTTTTTTGGAATCCCTTTTGCCAAACCGCCCATTGGCCCTCTTCGCTGGAAAGCGCCACAGCCATTGGAAAACTGGAAAGGTGTAAAGCAAACAAAAAAATTTAGCGCACGACCTGTTCAGGCAATTGTCTATGGAGATATGAACAGCCGTTCTGATGGGCTAAGTGAAGATTGCCTTTACCTGAACGTATGGACACCAGCCAATAGCAAAATAAAAAACCTTCCTGTATTGGTATATTTTTATGGAGGAGGATTTGTAGCCGGAGATGCTTCGGAGCCCAGGTATGACGGTGAAAGTATGGCCAAAAGGGGAATTGTGGTAGTAACGGCCAATTACAGATTGGATATTTTCGGCTTTCTTGCCATGCCGGAACTAAGCGCAGAATCTCCCTACAAAGCATCTGGCAATTATGGGTTACTCGACCAGGTAGCCGTGTTGAAATGGGTTAAAAAAAATATCGCCGCCTTTGGTGGTGATCCTAAACACGTTACGATCGGAGGGGAATCTGCCGGTTCCATTTCTGTAAGTGAATTAATGGCTTCACCACTTTCAAAAAATTTAATTAACGCCGCCATAGGGGAAAGTGGCGCAGGCATCAAGCCTACCATGGCCCCGGTTCCATTAAAAGAAGCTGAAAAGATAGGTTCGGATTTTGAAAAAAAAGCGGGCTTTCATTCTTTGGCTGCACTTAGAAAATTAAGCACGAGAGAAATTTATGAAATCTATAAACAATCCGGCAGGTTTGGTTTCCCGGCTGTTATTGACGGATATTTTTTAAAAGGTAGTTTGCCCGAGATTTTTGAATCAAAAAAACAGGCCATGATACCCTTATTGGCAGGATGGAATTCAGCCGAAATATCTGGAATAGCATTTATGCAGGGTTCACCCTATACAGAAGAAAATTTCATAAAAAAAGTGAAACAGGCTTTTCCAAATGATTATGAAGAAGTACTGAAACTATGGCCGCATAGTTCGGAAAAAGAAGTAGAGCGATCAGCTACAGACCTGGCTTCAGATGGCTTTATAGTGTTTAGTACCTAGAAATGGCTTAACCTTCAAATCAACAATAGTTCGCAACCGGTGTATCGCTATTTATTCAGTAGAATGCGGCCCCCGCTCATTGATAGAAACAGCCAGTCTGTACTCGCCGGAAGTACTTTAAAAAAAGATCCAAATGCCTTTAAAATGCCGGTACCAATTGGAGCACCGCATGCCAGTGAAATTGAATATTGCATAGGCAACCTGCAATCGAACAAACATTACGACTGGACGGAAGAGGATTATAAAGTTTCAAAAACGATGGAAGACTTTTTTGCCAATTTCATAACCATTTATAATCCCAATGAGAGCACTGTACCCTACTGGCCAGTTGCAAAACCAGGAGAGGTCAACCCCGACGTGATGGATATCAATGTAGATTCAAAGGCCGTGAAAGCCACTGATGGCAATCAGTTTAAATTTTTGGATCAATTTTATAACAGGGAAAAATAAGAGATTTTTAGTGAACGATATGATTTAATACAAAATGATTTTTGTAAATTTATGTGTAAACGCTAATATACCTCATCATGTGTGCCTATATCAATTAGCAAAATGAATTCCCCCCTTTAATTTGCTATTTTTTTCAATTGAAAAAACTATTCTGCAATCATATCCACAGGTGCAGGCAAAGTAACCATATAAATTACCACTTAATTTGTGTGTTTTTAATACGGGAGCAAAAGCATTTTCTTCTAATTTCAATAATGATTCCCCGATTGCAGATTTCAGCAAAGGATTTTTAATAACAAATCTTTTGTAAGCTCTTTGAAATGGTTTTGATAATACCAGATTCCTTTTGGTCATTTGCTTAATGATGCATTTAGCGTACGGATAATATCATCAGCTTTTGCAGGAGCTATTTTCCCGGATTTAAAATCTGTTTTCGCACCTTTTCCGTTATGCGCTATTTCTTTGCGCCTTTCTTCAATTTGGCGTTTTTGCAATATTTCAAGCAGCATTTCTCTTGACGAAAAATCCATTTGCATAATGGCATCAAGGGATTGGTCAAGTGTTATCATGAAGTATAAAAATTTTGATTACAAATTTATACTTTATTTTAAGATTTTTAAAATCAAAAATCCGCCCCAAATATATTCAATTAGATAACGATGCTCTTTTGTGCCATAAAGGCTTTCATCTATCAAAGCTAAAACTTAATGTGTCAGATTTTTATAAAAAAATAAAATAATTAATGAGTATTTCCAAAAAATAAATACGCTAAAAATATGGATGTGACAATTCCTACAAGATCTGCCAACAACATTGCTCCAATCGAATAGCGTGTGTTTTTTATAGAAACCGCTCCGAAATAAACCGCTACTACATAAAAAGTAGTATCGGAGGTTCCCTGTAAAATGGAAGACAAACTCCCCGCGAAAGAATTCGAGCCATAAGTTGTCATGGTATCAATCATCATACCGCGGGCTGCGCTTCCGCTCAATGGTTTTACCAATGCAGTTGGCAATCCGGAAACAAATCTTGTATCTGTTCCTAAGGCGGAAAACAAACTTCGCATACCGTCTATAATCACCTCAAATGTACCACTGGTGCGCAACATACTGATAGCAACCAGCATCCCTACTAAGTAAGGAATGATTTTTACAGCCACTTCAAAACCACCTTTGGCGCCTTCTACAAACGCATCAAAAATGTCTATCTTTTTATACAAAGCGCCAAGTATAATAAAAAAGAAAAGCAACAAAATAATACCATTGCTTAATACCCCCGAAAAAGTTTGTACGCCTGAAAAATCCAGGGTTTTTAAATAAATTACCATTAAAGAAATTACGGCTGAAATTCCTAATATCCACAATAATATTACCGGCTGAAAAATATTGATCTTTTGTTTATAAGAAACAATAAGCATTGCAGCAATGGTAGCAGCGAAGGTGGCTATCATACAAGGAATAAAAATTGAAGTAGGATCGGAAGCATTCAACGAAGCACGGATAGCAATGATGCTTACAGGAATTAAAGTTAATCCTGATGCATGCAAACACAAAAACATGATCTGGGAATTGGAGGCCGTTTCTTTGCTCGGATTTAATTCCTGCAGGCTTTCCATTGCCTTAATTCCGAATGGCGTTGCGGCGTTATCAAGGCCTAATAAATTGGCCGAAAAATTCATGACCATGTGGCCCATTGCAGGATGATTCTTTGGTAATTCAGGAAATAATTTTGAAAAGAATGGGCTGATTATTTTTGATAAAAGCCTTATCCCCCCTGCTCTCTCGGCAATGTTCATAAAACCCATGAACAATGCCATGATACCTATAAGGTTGATAGAAATATCCACAGCCGTTTTTGCAGTGGAGATGATGCCATCCGCATTTTGTTCTTTATAAGAAATATAAGCGCCATCCGCAATTCTGTTATATTTCGTAGTTCCGTCAGTGAAAGATTTTCCGCTTTGTAATGTACGCAAAACAACAGGAGATAAAGAGGCAGTATCAATTGATTTGGTATTGGAAGTATCTCCCGATTTTCCGACCACCATCCTACTGTAAATATTAGTGTTGCCTTTTATGAAAATGGCCTGGAAGCTTGCTGCCAGTATGGATACAATAATGAAGGCTGCCCATATTCTGCTTAACGCCATAAATGAAGATTGTAAAAAACTAAGATAAGGGATAATGAATTAATGTGAAGATGAAAAGATAGGTAAACTTCAAATTATTTATGTGCCCAATATTGAAACTGTTTGGTTTTCTATAAAATGTTTATTCAGGTTTGTTCCCAAAACCCAATAATTTAAAAAGCAGTTTGAGTTAATTAAAATAAAATAAATAGAGCTGGCATAAAACCTTTAAACTACTAAAATTTATCATTTTTAATTCTTAATTCATTTTTCCTCAATTATTATTTACTTTGCTTCTTAATTGAAAAACTATACATGAATAATCCTAAGTTGAAAAAAATACTTCCGCATTTAATAGCAGTTGCCATTTTTTTAATTGTAGCTGTAATTTATTGTAAACCAGCTTTACAGGGAAAAGTAGTACAACAATTGGATATCCAGGGCTGGCGCGGCATGGCGCAGCAATCATTTGAATTTAAAGATAAATATGGGCATTACCCGTTATGGTCAAACAGTATGTTCAGCGGCATGCCTGCCTATCAAATTGCATTTGACCCAAGAACAAAAATCACTGTGGGTTACCTCGCTTCCGTGTTAACTTTGGGCTTGCCGGTTCCGATTAGCTTTTTCTTTTTAGCCTGTATTTGTTTCTATTTTCTGTGCGTCGTCGCCGGTGCCAATCCATGGGTTAGTATCATTGGAGGCTTGGCCTATGCCTATTCTACTTTTGACCCGATCATAATTGCAGTAGGGCATAATACTCAAATGATTTCAATAGCATACGCACCTGCTGTATTGGCCGGATTGCTTTTATTATTTCAGAAAAAATATTGGTCAGGTTTCGCCATCACAGCATTATTCTCTTCTTTTTTAATTGCTGCAAATCATGTGCAGATCGTTTATTATACTCTGGTAATTGCTTTGATCATGACGATTGCATTTTTAATAAAAAGTTATAAAGAAAAGCAATTACTCAGCGCAATAAAATCTTCAGCCCTTGGACTTTTGGCCGGATTGTTAGGACTGGCTTGCCTTGCGGTTTCTATGATGCCTACTTATGAATATGCAAAAGAAAGTATGCGTGGCGGCAAATCGGAATTGACATCGGAAATAAAGGGCAATAAAACCAAAGGCGGTCTGGATAAAGATTATGCATTTCGATATAGTTTCGGTTTTGGAGAAACATTTACTTTCATAGTTCCGGGATTATATGGCGGCAGCAACGGTGGGAATGAATATACGACTTCTTCAAAATTTGTTGATAAATTCTCTCAAATAGGAGTGCCTGAAGACCAGGCTCTGCAATATGCAGATAAACTTTCCTATTGGGGCGATCAGCTGGGAACAGCCGGCCCGGTTTATCTTGGAGCTATCGTGTGCCTTCTGTTTATTTTTGGAATTGTATATTTAAAATCATGGTATAAATGGTGGCTGATAGCTGCGAGCATACTTGGCGTATTGCTTGCGTATGGCTCTAATCTTAAAGGATTCAATTATTTCCTGTTTGATTATCTTCCTTTTTATAGTAGTTTCCGCGCGCCTACGATGGCGTTGGTAATTCCACAATTATGCTTTCCATTATTGGGGGTGCTGGCATTAAGTAAATTTATTTCAAATGATATAGACATTGCTGAAGCATGGAAAAAACTAAAGACCACAGCAATTATCTCAGGCGTTATTATTGTATTGCTAGCAGGGTTTTATATGATGGCATCTTTTAGAGGCCCTGGTGACAAAGATTTTAGAGACAACCTTAAACAGAATATGATGCATGTAGCTCCTGGCCAGCAGGCTCCGCCACAAATGGAACAACAGGCAGATCAAACCAGCCGGAGTATTATTGAGGCATTGCAAAGCGACAGGCAAAGTCTAATGGGAAAGGATCTCTTAAGATCATTAATTTTAATCGGGTTAGCTCTTTTATTAATGGGATTATATTTAAAGAAAAAAGTTTCTGCAAAGATCCTCGTCGCGGCACTCATTATCCTTACGGGATACGATCTTTTAGGTGTCGCATTGCGATATTTGAACTCTGATAATTTTGTAGAGCCGGAAGATTTTGAATCAGCATTTATCCCTACACAAGCCGATCTGCAAATACTGAAAGACCCTGATCATGATAACTTCAGGGTATTTAATGAAACATTCGGAGATCCCTACAGTGACGGAATTACGCCTTATCATTTCAATGCTATTGGTGGTTATCATCCTGCAAAACTGGATTTATACAATGACATTATAACCAGGCAATTGAGTAAAGGAAATATGGAAGTATTTGATATGCTGAATACCAAATATTTCATAGTACAAAATCCCCAGACAGGTAAACCAATGGCAGAATTGAATCCAAATGCTTTTGGAAATTGCTGGCTGGTAAAAGGAATCAAATATGTTGATAATGCAGATCAGGAAATGGCGGCGCTCGACAGTACGGATTTAAAAGACACCGCTGTGGTAGAAACCAAATTCAACGCGAAAATTACTGCTGCTCCTAAATATGATTCCGTAGCTTATATCAAACTGGTACAGAACCGGAATGATACAATTGATTACAGGATATCAGCGCCAAGTCCCCAGTTTGCTGTATTTAGCGAAGTGTATTATCCAAAAGGATGGGAGGTGTATATAGACGGAACAAAGGCAGATTACGTAAAAACGGATTATGTTTTGCGCGGCATGTATATTCCCGCTGGCAATCATGAGATTGAATGGCGGTTTGAGCCGGCTTCTTTTTATACGGGAAGAATGATAAGCATTATCGCCAATATTTTAATAGCATTAATTTTAATTGCAGCAATCATTTTTTATGGGATGAAAAAGAAGAAACCTGATGCGCATGTGTTGTAAAGTAATCCCCAGGCTTACTTATGCGGTTAAACTGTTACATCTTTAATTTAGCAAAAAAGATAGTTTATCATAATCATCTTTTAAAAAAAAGAATTATAAAGCGTGATAAAATTATCCATCATAACTATTTGCTTCAATAATCTGCAGGAAGTTTTAGACACCTGCCAATCTGTAGATGAACAAACCATTTTGCCTTTTGAACACCTGATCATTAATGGTTCTACTAATAATGAGATTGAAAATTATTTTGAAACAATTGAAAAAGTCTCTTACAGGAAAGTTGTTAATAAAAAAGATAACGGTATAGCAGATGCGTTCAATAAAGGAATTGAAAAGTCTGCAGGCGACGTAATCCTTTTGCTCAATTCAGGAGATTGCCTCTATGATAAAAATGTCATCAGAATTGTTTTGGAAAAATTTAATGAAGATCATAAACTGATGTGGTTACATGGAAAATACAGATTGAACCGCAGTGGCATTTGGGTAACGATTGGAAAGCCATTCGAAGAAAAAAAATTATACCGAGGCATGCGGAGTTTATCCCATCAGACAATGTATGTAAAGAAAGAATTGTACGAAAAATATGGATTGTATGATCCTTCTTTTAAAATAGCCATGGATTTTGATTTCGTAGCACGCATCCGCAACGAAAAATTTTTATTTCTGCCGGAAATACTGGCAACTTTTGTTCCCGGGGGAATCAGCTCATCACAATATAATCTATCACTTAAAGAAGCCAATCGCGTCGTTAAAAAATACCTGGGGAAAACATGGAAAAACAAATTGTGGAACTTCAGGCTGAGAACGCTTAAAACAATTCAGAATATTCCTGTATTGGGCAAAGTGCTTTATCGCATAAAAGCAGGATTGGGTTTGGCTAATGCATAAATAGGAAACAGTCTTATTTGTTTGTTTACTATAACTCTCATTTTCAAAAAAAAATATTTCTAACGCTATAAGCAATCAACATAAACATTTTAGAAACAACTCCTATCTTCAAGACTGAATAGGGAATTCTTTTTTGAAAATTAATTATAAATACTATTCCGGATTTTGGTTTTGTGTTTTCCAAAAAAGAAGATAATTTTTTTTCGGAATCTATTTTCAAGTTACGCATCAGCCGCCAGTAATAATCAAAAACGACTACATTTTTCAGAATATCTTTTTTTTGCTCGTTCAAAAAAATAATATTTTCAGGAATCTGCACTTCAGGATTGTATTTGGTATAAGTAGTTACCTGCTCATCGTGAAATCCAATATTCAATAACACTTCATCAATATAAACTGGCATTCCCGTTTGCTGAATTACACGGATATAATAATCAAAATCAACAATGAATTTATAACGGTTATCATAAAAAATATCCAGGCTTTTTCTCACAAGAGTGCAACTCGGATTTCCAATATATACTTTTTTCAAAAGGTGATAAGGATTCGATTTTAAAAATGCTTTATCGGCAGCAGACATTTTTACAACCTCTGTTTTCCCTGAATTCACTTCTACATTTTGAAAGGCGCAAAAGAAAAAATCTGCATCCGTATGCTGTTGAATATTATCATAAAAAATCTGCAAGGCATTATCATTCGCAAACCAATCATCATTATGCATAATCTTTATCCATGTTCCATTTGCTTTTCTTATAGCTTCATTCCAGTTTTCAGGCGTTCCTAATGGTTTCTCATTTTTGTAATAATAGATAGCAAAAGCTTCTTTAAATTTTCCCAATAAAATTCCAATTTTATCATCAGGGCTGTCATCTGTAATGATCACTTCAAAATCTCTGAAAGTTTGAAGTGAAACTGATTCCAACAATCTTTCCAGGTAATCAATATGTTTATAAGCAGGAATGCAGATCGAGATAAAAGGTGAATCTTTCATTTACTTTTTAAATTAAAATGTATTCTTTTTAGTCCAAGAGGGTTGTATAAAAAAAACTTTAAAATGGAATAATAAAAAACCGGGTTCAAATATAATTTCTGCAGGGTTATCCATTTTATTTTATTGCGAAAAGTGATTTTATAATTTTTCAAATGATCCATAGTAGCAATTATTATTTTCTTATCCGCTTTGCTTTTATTTACATTAATTTTCGAATAAGGTAACACTGATTTCATTTTTTTATGAAATTGAAATGCTGTTTCTATCCAATTATTACTGTAATCTCCTCCTGATGTAATATGCACTAACTCAATATCATAAGTAACTATCACTTTATATAAACCTGCCAGTTGTAATGAAAAATCAATATCATAAAAATGAAAACCTTTTAAAAACTTTTCATCAAAAGAAATATTTGCCCAGGCATCTTTTGTGGTACACATAAATACACCATCTATGCATACCACTTCCTGGGGTATCTTTTTATCATCCGGAGTCAAACATATATGCTCAGTTCCGGTTTTATATTGATGAATATAATTAGCACAATCTAATTCCTTAACGCCAGTATACCATCCTGAAAAATAAGCAGATTTAAACTTACTTCCGGCAATTCCAATTAACCCGATCTCCTTATCATTTATAAAAATATCCGCGATATTTCTGCCCCAGTTATTAGTCTGAAATAATACATCTTCATGTAAAAAGCATAAGTAAGGAAATTGAGCCTTACGGGCTAATTCATTATAAACTTTACAAATCCCCTTTTTTTCAATCCTGTTATCCCAATAAAGGATTTCAAAAGGAACTCCTATAGTTTTAGAAATATTTTCTGTTACATTTTTTAATAAATCAGGATTAATAGAGCAAATAAGTACAGATATCATTGGAAGATATTAAACGATGTGTTAATTTGCCCAAAATTATCTTAAATGCCAGTATCAAACTCTTTTTATAAAAATTTATTTAATGGAATTAATTCAAGAATAAAGAAAACAATTAACAATCCATACAAAGAGGTAAATATTAACTGGTTTTCATTAAAATATTTAAAGCACATACCCGCTGACAAAATTCACTCTCACAAATTATTAGATCATGATACTTTTTTTTGTGGCGGCCCTGAATATTTACATGGTTTAAAAGAAATTTTTATTGATGGCGTTTACAATCAACAGCTTCCCGAAAACGCTTATATCATAGACTGCGGAGCGCATATAGGATTAAGCGTTATTTATTTAAAAAGTATTTGCCCTTCTGGTCACATAATCTGTTTTGAACCTGACGCTAAAAATTTTGATCTTCTTCAAAAAAACATCTCTTCCCATCAATTAAAAAATATTGAAGCAAGAGAAGAAGCGGTATGGGTTGAGAATACCACATTAAATTTTATTCAGGATGGAAATATGGGTAGTAAAATTGGAGATACCAAATCATCGAATTCTGTTAAAGTAAAGGCGGTAAGACTAAAAGATTTTTTAAATAAAAAAGTTGATTTTTTAAAATTAGATATTGAAGGAGCGGAGTATGAAGTCTTAAAAGATATTTCTGGTAGTTTAGAAAACATAGATAAAATGTTCATTGAGTATCATGGAACTTTTGAACAGAATAATGAACTTTTAGAAATTCTTGACCTGGTTTTAAAAGCCGGTTTTAAATTTTATATTAAAGAAGCGGCTTCAGTATTTGATCAACCTTTTTTGCCTAAAAAACATACAGGGCAATATGATCTGCAGTTAAACATGTTTTGTTTTAAAACTACTGACTAATTATCTCTAAGCTTTTGTAAGAACAACTCTAATCCTTTCTGTTTCTCTTTGTCCAGGTTAAAACTGATACAATCTCTATAATAATGATGAAGATCAAAAATTTCGTAAGGATTTTCTTTTACTACTTCTTCTATTTTATGAAGTCCAAAAGCATTCGCATTATTGAATTGGTTGATAAAATTTTCATCCAACCTTTTATTGCTTATCCACGCCGCGAATACAAACGGCAACCCTGTAAATTTTCCCCATTCGAGTCCCAAATCAAAAATATAAGGCGAAACTTTTCTTTGTTGCAATGCCCTATCGCCAATTACAAGCCCGGCAGTAGTTCCTGAAATTCGGGACTGATAACCACCTGATGTTTCTTCAAACGCCACATCTATCTTCCAGAAGTTTTTAATTAATACCTTAAGGAGTGCGACAGAAGTCCTGCTTTGATAATCGAGCAATACAGTCTTAATTTTTTTCAAAGGCATTTCGCTGAAAAGGCATACACTTGCTACTGCGCCCACACTTCCTATACAATAATCAGAAATAATATAATGCTGTTTCATTGCGGGAATAACAGCCACGGGAACTAATCCTACATCAATTTTATCTTCCAACAACATGGAGGCAATCTTCGCAGGATAATCAATTAAAAGTTTGGCTTCCTCTTTTATCATTCCTTTTTCGATTCCATAGATCAGCGGTTTTGTATTAAGATAACTTACTGCTCCCACTCTTATTTTTTTCTGCACTGTTTACTTTAATTTTGCGGCAAATTTAGTGCAATGAGGTGAATGGTGAGTTGTGAATGGCCAGGCGAGGATGAGAAATGAACAACAATTCAAAATCCAACGATATAATAATATAACAATTTAGCAATCCAACAATTTAACAATTCAAATAATACATGCAACTTCAACCTCTTACTTCTATATCTCCTGTTGATGGACGTTACCGCGCCCAACTGCAACATCTTGATATATATTTTTCAGAATTCGCCTTAATAAGATATCGTGTAAAAGTTGAAATTGAATATTTTCTTTTTTTGTCAGAAAAAAAATTCTTCAAGGTTTCTCCTACACTGAAAAAACACCTTATAAAAATTGCTGATGAATTTTCCCTGGAAGATGCAGAAAAAATAAAAAATACAGAAAAAATTACCAACCATGATGTAAAAGCCGTTGAATATTTTTTAAAAGAAAAATTAAAAGAGGAGGGTGAAGAAAATCTCCAGGAATGGATACACTTCGGCTTAACCTCCCAGGATATTAATAATACGGCCATTCCGCTAATGTGGAAACATGCTATTGAGCATGAATATTTGCCTGCAATTATTAATCTTCAAAATGAATTATTATTGTTGGCAAAAAAATGGAAAGACATTCCTATGCTGGCAAAAACACATGGCCAACCTGCATCCCCAACTATTTTAGGTAAAGAGATTATGGTTTTTGTTGAAAGAATAGATAATCAAATTCAGCAGTTCAGCTATATTCCATTCACAGGAAAATTTGGTGGAGCAACAGGAAATTTTAATGCGCATTATGTTGCCTATCCGAAAACAAACTGGATGAGTTTTGCCAACCAGTTTTTGGAAGAAAAATTAGGATTGCAACGTCAGCAATACACTACCCAAATAGAACATTACGATCTGCTTGCAGCTCATTTTGATAACATAAAACGCATCAATACAATTCTGATTGACTTATGCCGCGATATGTGGACTTACATCAGCATGGAGTATTTTAAACAAAGAATAAAGGAAGGCGAAATAGGTAGTAGCGCCATGCCCCACAAAGTAAACCCGATAGACTTTGAAAATGCCGAAGGAAATTTGGGAATTGCAAATGCTTTACTGGAGCATCTTTCAGCAAAATTACCTATATCGCGTTTGCAACGGGACCTTACCGACTCTACCGTTATCAGGAATATCGGAATGCCAATTGCGCACACAATACTTTCTATTCTTTCTATTAAAAAAGGAATTGGTAAATTAATTTTGAATGAACAAAAATTGCAGGCAGACCTTGACAACAATTGGGCTGTGGTGGCGGAAGCGATTCAAACTATTTTAAGAAGAGAAAATTTTCCAAAACCTTATGAGGCATTAAAAGAATTGACAAGAGGAAAAGCATACATTGATAAAAATGTAATTCATTCTTTTATTAATTCTTTAAAAATCTCTGCTGTGTTAAAAAAAGAATTAAAGATGATCACACCTTTAAATTATACAGGATTTTGTGATTTATAAAAATGAATCTATCTTGTTGCTGCAATTCTAAACCAATAACTGATTTGCATTTCATTTTAATTGAAAAGAGTTTTTTTTATATGTTTTTTTATATTTAATCATTCAGCTTATGCACAAATAAGTTGTAATAATTGGTTAAGCACTCCTGCCCGTTATTCTTATGTAGATATAGGAAAATTAAATGTAACAGGAAATCAAATAACAGTTGAAGCTGTTATTAACAGAACTACTCCTTATGTTCCCGGAGGAGGAGACGGAACGGAAGGAGATGTCGTTTCAAAACATGATAATCCTTCTGATGTAAATTATCTTCTCCGTCCAAATCATGCATTTATCACAACAACAAATGGTTTTTTTGAAACACCGGATATTCCTAATATTAATTTAAATCAAACTTATCATATAGCGATGGTATATGATGGAACAACTTTAAAATTCTATAGGAATGGATGTTTAATGAGCCAGATAGCTGCTTCAGGAGATTTATTTCAAAATTCCTGGGATACTAGAATAGGATATTACCAAAATCAAATTTGGAACACTAATTTTATCGGCTACATCAATGAAGTACGTATTTGGAATGTAGCCAGGACACAATCTGAGCTCAGAACAAACATGAATTCTTCTCTTCCCAATCCTACCACCCAACCGGGCCTTTTAGCTTATTATACTTTTGATAATTTAATAAACAAACAGGGAAATCCCACATGGAACGGAACTTTGGGTGGAACCGCTACAATTAATCAAACTAATCCGTCCTGCAATTCAATTCCAGTCACAATCATTTCGGTTTCAGCAGATACAACAATATGCGATAATACTTCTGTAAAAATATTTGCTTCGGGTGGAAGTACTTATTCATGGTCACCTGCATCCACATTAAATGATCCAACAAGTGCCACACCCATTGCTTCTCCATTGTCTTCGACGGTTTATAATGTACAGGTTACAGATTCCGCCTCTTGTATTTTAAATGACTCTGTCAAGATATCTGTCACGCCGGCTCCGGTTATTGCTATATCTAATGATACCACATTGTGCACAACAGCATCTGTAAAATTATTTGTGTCGGGTGGCAGTACCTATATATGGACTCCCGCTTCCACACTCAATAATACAACAAGCGCAACACCGATAGCTTCGCCATTATCTTCAACTCTTTATCATGTGAAGATTACAGATACGAATTCCTGCATTTATAATGACTCTGTCAACATTGCTATCAGTCCGAAACCTGTTATCAAAATTTCTTCCGATACTGCAATATGCATAAATAATTCTGTTCAAATATTTGTGTCCGGTGGCAATTCTTATGTATGGTCGCCGGCTTCTACTCTGGATAACCCGGAAAGCGCAACACCTGTGGCTTCACCATTGTCCACAACACTTTACCATGTGCAGATTAAAGATACCAGTTCCTGTACCTACAATGACTCTGTAAAAGTTTCAGTAAATCCAGCCAATGCAATTATTAAAAAATCTAATGATACTAGTATCTGCCAAAATACATCAGTACAAATATTTGCTTCCGGGGGAAATTCTTATACCTGGTCGCCTGCTTCATCACTCAACAATGCTACAAGTTCAACACCCATTGCTTCACCGTTGTCTTCAACAGAATACTATGTAAAAATAACAGATGCCAATTCCTGCATTTATAACGACTCAGTAAAAATATCAATCAAGCCGGTGCCGTTAATTACAAAATCAAACGACAGTACCATCTGTAATAAAACATCTGTACAATTGTTTGTATCCGGTGGCACCTCTTATGTATGGTCTCCTTCTTCCTCACTTAATAATCCTGCAAGTTCTGCACCCGTTGCTTCACCATTGGAAACTACTGTTTACCATGTAAATATTACTGATGCAAGTTCCTGTGTTTATAATGATTCAGTAAAAATAACTGTCAGGCCACCGGTTGTATTTTCAGTGTCGCCGGATATATCTGTTTGTAGTAATAATTCTCAGCAATTGAGCGCTTCAGGAGGTGATACTTACCTGTGGAACCCTGCATCTTTTCTCGATAATCCGAATTCAGGTAATCCCGTATCAACCCCTGACTCATCAATTATTTATTCAGTAACGATCAAAGAAAATACATGTCATGATTCAGCTACTTTATCTACAAAATTAACTGTGCTTCCTTTGCCAAATATACAAGTGGAAAAATCTAATGACATTACGTGTACCGTACCTATCGCTCATTTATATGCCTCCGGCGCCCAGAGTTATACATGGACCCCTGAAACTGGTTTAGACAATCCGACCATCGCAAATCCTGTTGCTTCACCCGTGGTCAATACTCTTTATACAGTAGTTGGTAAAGGCATAAACGGATGTACCAATTCAGATACGATCTCTGTAAATGTTGACTTCAATGGAAAGGTATTATACGCTGTGCCCAATTCGTTTACGCCTAACGGTGATGGATTGAACGATTGTTTCGGCATAAAATATTGGGGCCACGTTGATCAGCTTGATTTCAGCATTTATAACCGCTTCGGGCAAAGAGTTTTCTATACCAACAATCCTGCTAATTGCTGGGATGGCACTTTTGAAGGAAATCCCCAGGATGCTGCTGTTTTTGTTTATGTTATAAAGGCAAAAACCGCATGTGGAAATATTGAGAGAAAAGGAACAGTTACATTGCTTCGGTAAAATAAACAGATTGCCTTCCCTATTTATGTATCTCACTCGTAAAATGAAATTCAATATCAGGGTTATTGGTTCTTTCCGTATTTAAAAACCATTCGCTTTGCGCAAGATAAACCAGCAGT
>Ga0208357_1001461_pt1 | contig 17024 bp, 16 predicted proteins | sample NGESurdeep092012_6_FD_184487 | JGI IMG/M metagenome (GOLD analysis project Ga0208357, IMG submission 184487) | Arctic peat soil microbial communities from Barrow, Alaska - NGEE Surface sample F52-2 deep-092012 (SPAdes) | ecosystem: Environmental > Terrestrial > Soil > Wetlands > Peat ... | reverse complement strand
GCCAGCGACGCGGGACTGGCCCTCGCCCCCGCCGACGCGTTCACCGCGCAGCCGGGCCGCGGCGTCCGGGCCCGCGTGGGCGGGCACCGGGTGGAGATCGGCAGCCCCGCCCGCCTGCTCGGCCCCGGCCCCGACGCCGCGATCGCGGCGCAGGTGGCGGCCCTGGAAGAGGGCGGGCAGACCGTCGCCGTGGTCTGCATCGACGCCGTCCCGGCCGCACTGCTCGGCATCGCCGACCGGCTGCGGACGGCCGCCCCCGGTGCCGTCGCCCGCATCGCCGCGGTCACCGGCAGCTCGCCGCTGCTGCTGACCGGGGACAACCAGCGCGCCGCCAGCCGGCTGGCGGCCCAGGCCGGGATCGCCGACGCCCGGGCCGGGCTGCTCCCGCAGGACAAGGTCGAGGCCGTCCGCGCCCTCCAGGCCGACGGCCGGCGGGTGCTGCTGGTCGGCGACGGCGTCAACGACGCCCCCGCCCTGGCGGCGGCCGACATCGGGGTCGCGATGGGCCGCGCGGGCTCGGATCTGGCCCTGGATACCGCCGACGCGGTCATCATGCGCGACGACCTGGCGACCGTCCCCGCGATCATCACGCTCTCCCGCAGCGCCCGCCGGGTGGTCGCCGCCAACCTCGCCATCGCCGCCACCATCATCGCCGCCCTGGTGATCTGGGATCTCGTCGGGCGCCTGCCGCTGCCGCTCGGCGTCCTCGGGCACGAGGGCTCGACCGTCATCGTCGGCCTCAACGGCCTCCGCCTGCTCAGGAAGCGGGCCTGGGCCAAGGCGCTGCGCGTCTGAGGAGGTCCTAGCGGGTGGGACGGCGCTGACCACGGCGCCCTCGTGTATCCCCTCTGATCTCGGCTGATACAATCACTTACAGCGAAGGGGAGTAGCCCCGCAGCTGGGATGTCGACATACTGGCTAGCTCCGTCAGGGGCGGGCCCGGCCCCCAGGGCGCCTGGTTGAGGCGCTGGGCGAGACCTTCGGCCGCAGCCTGACCGCTGCCGTGCCGAAGCCTCCCCGTTGGGCCCTCGGCGCGGCCCCACCGTAAGGATCCTGGACTCTCCATGAACTTCGCCGTTCTCGGCACCGTCTTCGGCCTGATCTTCCTCGCGGAGCTGCCCGACAAGACCGCCCTCGCCAGCCTGGTGCTCGGCACCCGGTACCGGCCGCTGCACGTGTTCGCGGGGGCGGCGGCCGCGTTCGTGGTGCACGTCTCGCTCGCGGTGGCGCTCGGCAGCCTGCTGACCCTGCTGCCGCACCGGATCCTGCAGGCCGTCGTGGGGACGCTGTTCCTGGTCGGCGCGGTGCTGCTGATGCGCGGGCGGCACGGCGAGGAGGAAGAGAACCTCGCGATCGCCGAGGGCAAGCGCCCGACCTTCTTCCGGGTCGCGAGCACCAGCTTCCTGGTGATCCTGGTGGCGGAGTTCGGCGACCTGACCCAGCTGGTGACCGCCAACCTGGCCGCCAAGTACCACGACCCGCTCACCGTCGGCCTCGGCGCGGTCCTCGGACTGTGGGCGGTGGCGGCGCTGGCGATCGCCGGCGGCCGCAGCCTGCTCAAGGTCATCCCGATCAGTGTGATCACCCGTGTCGCGGCCGGCATCATGGCGGTGCTCGCGACGATCAGCATCGTCAGCGCGATCTGGGGTTGAGCCCTCTAGTCGTCGCTGGTCATTGCCATCCGGAGCTTGATCAGGGCCTCCCGTATCCGCCCCTTGACGGTGCCGAGCGGCGCGCCGAGGATGGCGGCGACCTGACGATGGGTGTGGCCGCCGAAGTAGGCGAGGGTGATGACCTCCCGCTGCGGGCCGGTCAGCTTGCTCAGCGACCGGGCCAGCCGCTCGCGGTCGAGGGCCTGCGCCGCGGCCTCGTGGGTCTGGTCAGACAGCTCGGCCGGCGGCGCCGCCTGCTGCTCGCGGACGGCCGAGGCAGCGGAGCTGCGGACCCGGTCGATGGCTCGCCGCCGCGCGATCATCAGGGCCCATCCGGCCGCGCTGCCCTTGCCCGGGTCGTAGTGCACGGCGTTCGACCACAGCTCGAGGAACACCTCCTGGGTGACCTCCTCGGACTGGGCCGGGTCGCGCAGCACGGTCGCGACCTGGCGGTAGACCGGTTCGCGAAGCTGCTCGTAAACCAGGTCGAATGCCCCCTGCTCCGCGCGAGCGACGGCACGCAGCAGCGAATCCAGGTCCCCGCTGCCGATCGCGGGGGGAGGGCTCGGGCGCCCGCGTTGCTGCCTACTCACGAACGGTATTCGAAGGCCCCGTCGGTTCGGCTTGCCCCCTCAGCCGCGCACTATCGACAACGATGACATTGCGCCGGCCGCCCTCGCCGCCGAATCAGGTGCCAGCAGAACGCGACAGGCCGTGGGGTTCGCCACCCCACGGCCCGTTCCCGTCCCGTAAGCCGGGTCTCACGCGACCGGAGCCTACATCTGCTGCATTGGCGGCATGGCCTGAACCGGGCTGAGCACCTTGTTGGGGTCGTGGAGCACCACTACGCCGGAGAGGTGGTCGTAGAGCGTCCGCCGGTCCTTGTTGACCAGGAACATGACGAAGGAGACGAGGCCGCCGAAGGCGATGTAATCGAGAATGGCCATGCCCAGCCCGCGCAGGAACATCGTGCCCCACGAGGCGGGCGCCCGCTCCTGCAGCTTCCAGCAGCGGAGTCCGAGAAGTTGCTGAGTCGGCGTCCTGCCTTCTCCCCACGTGATCAAGCCCCAGATGGCATAGCCGATGAACAGCGTGACGGTCCACAGGACTCCGGCCAGGAAATACGCTCCGATGCGCAGCCCCGGGCTCGCGAGCGTGGTTCCGTTCGGAAGGGTCAGTCCGGACGCTTGGTCGTAGTACATGCCTGGGGAAACCTGTGGCGCCGTTCCGGGCATGCCGTAGCCGGCCGGTGCCATCATCGCCTGCGGGTTCGCCTGGCCGTACTGTGGTGGTGGCTGACCGTACTGTGGCGGCGGAGTCGCCTGGCCGCCACCAGGCGTGTTCCAGTCCGAAACCTGGGACATCGCGGCCTCTCTTTCTGATTTTTGCACGTTAGAAGTAGCTGGACTCTAATAGAGGCGCATGATTGCCGTCTAATATCTGACGGTAATCGTCGATGAACCGTTACAGGAATACCAGCATAATATAGACCAAATCTAACTGTCATCTTTTTGTCCTTTCCATAATCACCGAAATACCGCAGGCCAAGCACAAAAACCGCCGTGCTCGCACTCAAAAGCCCCCTGCACGCAGCACAAATCCCGCGCGCACGCAACACAAAACCCGAGCGCGCAGCACAAATCCCGCGCGCACGCAACACAAATCCCGCGCGCAGACTGCACAAACCCGCGTGCGCCCGGCGCAAAGCCCATGTGCGCTCATCGCGAATTCCTTCCCGCGCGGGAAAGCTGTTCGTCCCCTCGCACCGCCCCGCCCGCGCTGCAAAGCCCCCGCCCGCGCTGCAAAGCCCCGCGAGCGCAAAGCCCTCGCGCCGTGCGGGGCCGCCTCCGCGCCCCGCAGCCACATGAGGCCATCCTGAATACGTCCTAGTAATAAGGTTGTAATTATTGACATGGTGAAACCGAGGTGGCCAGACTTTCCGCCCCTTGACGGCGCCCGCGCTGCTGGTGCGTACTCACGAACGGTACGCGAAGGCGCCGCGCGTTCAGCTTGCCTTCAGCCTGGCACTATCGACAACGATGACATCACGCCGGTTGGCTCCCGCCCCGGCAGCCTCGACCACCGCAACCGCCCCGCCGCGCAATCACCTGAGGACAACCTCGCGATTGCCTAGTAAAAGAATCGCAATTATCGACATAATGAAGACCGTGATGGCAGCCTTGAGGGTGTGACCGAGGGTGTTGGCCCCGCGGTCGCGGGCAGGGTACCGAGCAGGGATGCCCACACGGGATTCATAGACGGGGGCTATGGATCCATAGGAAAGTGGTATTTGTGCTGATGTAAGCCCGGTTGTTACCGTGGTGGAGAGTGATCCAGGAGGTGTGATGTCTCGTTCAGTTGCCGAACTGCCCAAGGTTGCCGGCACGTGTCCGGAGCAGCTGACCGCCGCGATCCGCCGCGCTGTCCGGTCGGGCGGCACGTGGCAGGAGACCGCCGACCGCGTCGTCGGCGCCTTCGGCGGCCGCGTGCCGGGACCTGGCCTGCTGTCTGCCGCGAAGCTGGCCGGCGACCCGAGCGGCTACCAGACACACCTGGTGCACGCCGAGCCGGACGGCTCGTTCTCGATCGTGGTCATGGTCTGGCTGCCGGGCCAGCAGACGCCGATCCACGATCACCTGACCTGGTGCTGCACGGCGGTCCTGCAGGGAACCGAGTACGAGGAGGTCTACGCGCTCCGCGGCGATCACCTCGAGGTGGTCCAGCGAAACGCCAACCCGGTCGGCAGCGTCAGCGGCTTCGCCCCGCCCGGTGACATCCACCGCGTCACCAACGTCGGCGACTCCGTGGCCGTCTCGATGCACGTCTACGGCACCGACATCACCCGCGTCGGCTCCAGTGTCCGCCGCGTCTACGAACTCCCCGTCCGCTAGCCCGCGCCGCACCGTTAGCTGTCGCTCACGCGCCTCGGCCCGCCCTGGACGCCTCTTGAGAAGATAACAGCAAGAAGTGGACAGCCTCAAAATCATTGTGCGACAAAACATTCGGAAAATGTAATGAAACGTCGCACAATAATTTTGGATCATCACCCCCACCCAGATAACAGCAAGAAGCGCGAAGCGCGACGTCCGCACTCGCAGACGTCCCGAGAAAACTCGCAGACGCCCGGAGAAATCACGCGCCCAACACTCTCGGCGCGCTAGCCAGCGCCCGCAGCCGCGTCCCGCAGCCGCGACCCGTCCGGGTCATGTCGCTGGCGTAGCCGACAGATCCGCGTTGCGGTCACCTACGCCATCGACCGCGCCTAGTGGTGTCGCTGGCGTAGCCGACAGGGCCGCAGTGGCCCCGCGACGTCACCGACCGCGCCCTTCTCCCGTGGCGCCGGCCCAAGCGGCCCAGGTGGGCCAGACAACCTCCTCGGCCCCACAGGTCCGACAGGGGAACTTCGCATCGGTTCCGGCACCCCCGCCCGCGCATGGGCGGGAGCTCCTTCAGTAATTCACCACATCGTTAATAGTTCACGATGTGCGCACGTAGTTGCATCGAGAACTACAGCGATATATCGTTGAGCTACCAACGAGGGTATAGAGACGATAGGAAGAAGGTGACGTGCCATGCGTGAGGAACACGGGCACGGAATGCGAGACGGAGACTGGGGACCGCAGCGGCCGGGCCGCCCAGAGTGGGGGCCGGGATCGGGACGCGGCCCCGGCCGCCGAGGCGGCGAGCGCGGAGACCGCGGCGACCGCGGAGACCGCGGTGACCGCGGTGACCGCGGTGAGCGAGGGGAACGCGGCGAGCGCGGCTTCGGCCGCCACGGTTCGCGGTCCGGCGGGCCCTTCGGCCCCGGATTCGGCCCGATGGGCCCAGGCGGGCCAGGGGCCGGGCTGGCCGCGATGTTCGACCGGCAGGCGATGTTCGACCGGCACGCGTTCGGCCGGGGCCCGCGGGCGCGCAAGGGCGATGTCCGCGCGGCCATCCTCGACCTGCTCGACGAGGGCGGCCAGTGGAACGGCTATCAGCTGATCCAGGAGATCGCCGGGCGCACCAGCGGCGTCTGGCGGCCGAGCGCGGGGTCGGTCTACCCGGCCCTGCAGCAGCTCGAGGACGAGGGCCTGATCGCCCCCGAAGGCGAGGGCCGCCGCCGGATGTACGCGCTGACCGAGGCGGGCCAGGCCTACGCGGCCGAGCACGCCGACGAGCTGCGCGGTTCGTGGGACGCGGTCGCCGGCATGACCGACGACGAGGCGATCGAGCTCGGCGACCTGATCCGCCAGGTCATGATCGCGGTGATGGAGGTGCGCCGGGCCGGCTCGCCCGAGCAGCTCAGCCAGGCCCGCGCGGTGCTTGCGCAGACCCGCCGCTCGATGTACCGGATCCTGGCCGAGGACGACCCGACCGGAACGCCCGGCGAGGCCGGCACAACGACGGCCAGCGAGACCGCCGCCGACACGCCGGAGAGCGACCCGCCGGAGAGCGACACGCAGGAGAGCGACCCGCCGGAGAGCGACACGCAGGAGAGCGACCCGCCGGAGAGCGGGGCGTGAGCGAGCCCGTCGCGAGCGAGCCCGTGGTCCAGGTCACCGACCTGGTCAAGCGGTACGGCGAGATCGAGGCGGTCCGCGGCATCAACTTCGCCGTGACGGCCGGGGAGACCTTCGGTTTCCTCGGCCCGAACGGCGCGGGCAAGTCCACCACGATCAAGATCCTGTGCACCCTCGCCAACCCCACCCAAGGGTCCGCGAGGGTCGCGGGCCATGACGTCGTCAAGGACCGCGACGAGGTGAGAAGGAACATCGGCCTGGTCTTCCAGGACACCACCCTGGACGCCTACCTCACCGGCGAGCAGAACCTCCGCTTCCACGCCGACCTCTACGGCGTCCCCCGCCAGCAGCTCGCGCCCAGGCTCAGGCAGGTGCTGGAGATGGTGAACCTGTGGGACCGTAAGGATTCGGTCGTTTCCACCTATTCCGGCGGCATGAAGCGCCGCCTGGAGATCGCCCGCGGCCTGCTGCACGCGCCCCGGGTGCTTTTCCTCGACGAGCCGACCGTCGGCCTTGACCCGCAGACCAGGTCTTCCATCTGGGAATACGTCAATGACCTGAAGCAGCGCGAGGATATTACGATCTTCCTCACCACGCATTACATGGACGAGGCGGAGCACTGCGATCGCATTGCGATCATCGACCACGGCAAAATCGTCGCGATCGACACGCCGGAGAACCTCAAGGCGAGCGTGGGCAAGGACCGGGTCCAGATCTCGACCGCCGACGACGCGGCAGCGATCCAGGACATCAAAACCAGGTTCGACCTCGACGCGGCCGTCCGCGAGGGCCTGGTGACGTTCAGCGTGGCCTCGGGGGAGCAGTTCGTGCCCCGGCTCTTCGCCGAGCTGACGCAGCAGATCCGCAGCGTCAGCGTCGCCCGCCCGACCCTGGACGACGTCTTCATGTCTTACACCGGGCGGACGATCAGGGACTCCGAGGCGACGGCGGGCGACAAGAACCGCGGCATGATGATGGCGATGCGAAGAGGCAGGTAACGAGCGATGACCGCCCAACTCACCACAGAAAACGTCGACCCGGTCACCGCCGCGATCCGCGTCTCGGTCCCCGAGCGCGGGCTGCGCCAGGATCTGCGCGCGGTCCGCATCGTCTGGTACCGCGAGCTGATCAGATTCAAAAGCGACCGGCTGCGCGCGGTCACCAGCCTGGTCCAGCCGGTGCTGTTCCTGTTCGTGCTCGGCACCGGCCTGTCCTCGCTGGCGGGCCACGGGCTGCCGCCAGGCATCAGCTTCAAGACGTTCGTGTATCCGGGCGTGCTGGCCATGTCGGTGCTGTTCACGGCCATTTTCTCGGCCGCCTCGATTGTCTGGGACCGGGAGTTCGGCTTCCTCCGGGAGATGCTCGTGGCCCCGGTCAGCCGGTCCGCGATCGTCATCGGCAAACGCCTCGGCGGCGCGACCGTGGCGACCTTCCAGGGAATCATCATCCTGGCCCTGGCGGGGGCGGCGGGCGTGCCCTACAACCCCGTCCTGTTTCTCACCGTCATCGGCGAGCTGCTGCTGCTGTCGTTCACGCTGACCGCGTTCGGGGTGATGATGGCGGCCAGGATCAAGCAGATGCAGGCGTTCATGGCGCTGACCCAGATGCTGGTCATGCCGCTGTTCTTCCTGTCCGGCGCGCTCTACCCGCTGAACGGCCTGCCGACCTGGCTCACCGTGCTGACCCGGTTCGACCCGCTGACCTACATCGTGTCCCCGATGCGGCACGCGGTCTTCAGCCACCTGTCGGTATCGCCCGCGGCGGCGTCGTTCCTGGCGCCGAACGTCACCTGGGCCGGCTGGCAGGTCCCGGTCGGCCTCTCGCTGGGGATGGTGGCGGTGATGGGGGCCGCGCTGCTCGGCATCGCGATCGCCGAGTTCCAGAAGACCGAGTAATGCAGAAAACGTTCAGGAGACGCTAAGCGACGTTAGGATATCGTTAGGATTCGTGCGATTGCACGCAATGCGGCGGTGGCGTCTGCGGCAGGGCAAGAAAAGAGCGACGCCGGGTGGCTACGGGGGCAAACCACCCGGCGTCGCATTCATCGGCGTTCCGACGGGGGCCCGGAACGCCGGCAGTGGCACCCCGACGGGGGACCAGGGCACCGATATGAATGGTACACGGAGAGCCCCCCCTATGTGTCAAGACCTAATTTCAACCGAATCCCAGGAATTCACCGCTGTCACTCGCCTGACCCGCCTGAGAGCGCTAAATGAACACTTAGCGTATTCGATTGATAACTTAGCGCTTATCTTCGGGGCCGGAATCGGAAGGCGCGCCCACGGCCGTGCGCTTCGGCCGGTGCTCGAGGAACCCGCGCTGGTTGTCCGGCTCGCGCCCGCCGTTGGCGAAGATGACCGCGATGTACGGGATGATGATCGCGCCGACGGCCGGGATCAGGATCAGCCACTTCATGTGGGCGACGAACAGCACGATCGCGATAGCGAAGCAGATGGTCCTGATGCCCATCATCAGCAGGTACCGGTGCTGCCGGTACCTGATGTCCTCGGACAGCGGCCGGCGCGCCTGGGTAACCAGGTGCACCTGCTGCCCGTGTCCGCCGTGAACCATCCTCATGCCTCCAAGCTACGCCGCAGAGCGCCGCGCGGATACCACCCTAGCCGCCCCGCGCGCAAGTACCGCAGCCGGCCAACAGCGCGCCGACCGCCGGCAACGGCAGGCAGCGCCTAGTTCGCCTGGCTCACCGAGGACATGTTGAACCCCTCCACCCGCAGCGGCGGCATCGCGGCCCGGTTGAAGTAGTCGCCCCACTCGCGCGGCAGCGTGCGCGAGGTCGCGCCCGCCTGCACCACCCGGCCGAGCATCGCGACCGGCGACTCGTTGAACCGGAAGTTGTTCACCGCGCCGGTCACCTCGCCGTTCTCCACCAGGTACACGCCGTCCCGGGTCAGCCCGGTCAGCAGCAGCGTCTGCGGGTCGACCTGCCGGATGTACCACAGGCAGGTCAGCAGCAGTCCGCGCCTGGTCGAGGCGATCATCTCGGCCAGCGACTCCGGCGCGCCCGGCGCGGTCATGATCAGGTTGTCGACCGACGGGGTGACCGGGACCCCGGCCGCGGCGGCCGAGAACCGGCTTGAGTGCAGGGCCGACAGCGTGCCCTCGGAGATCCAGTTGGTCCGCCCGGCCGCCAGCCCGTTGTCGAACACCGAGGAGTCGCGGCCGGACGAGTGCGCCGCCACGAACGGCGCGCACTCCAGGGCCGGGTAGGCCGGGTCGCTGAACAGGTCGACCGGCAGTGGCGACAGCCGCTCGCCGATCCGGGTGCCGCCGCCGGGCTTGGAGAAGACCGTCCGGCCCTCGCCCGCGTCCCGTGCCCCGGCCGACCAGTACAGGTAGATCAGCATGTCGGAGACCGCGGTCGGCGGCAGCAGGGTCTCGTACCGGCCGGCCGGCAGCTCCACCTTCCGCTCCTGCCAGCTCAATCGCTCGGCCAGCCCGGCGTCGAGCGCGGCCACGTCCACGTCGGTGAAGTCGCGGGTCGAGGCGCCGGCCCAGGCCGACCGGGACAGATCGGCCGACTTCGCGTTCAGCTCCAGGCGCCCGCCGGGCTGGTCGTAGCGGGCCCGCAGGCCGGCCGAGTTGCCGACGAAGGTCGAGGTCACGTCGTGCTCGGCGAACCCGTAGAGCTTCCGCCCGACGCCCTCGGCCTCCCGCAGCGTCTCCCCGAGCTGGGCCGCGAAGCCGCGGAAGATTCCGAAATCGGTGGCGCTCGAAGGCGAAGACCAAACATCATCCGATATCGAACGGACCGTTGCTTCGCCTGAGACAAGCTCCGCCGCGTCCTCGGCCGGGGAGGCCTGCTCGGCCGCCTTCTCCGCCTCCCGGACGAGATCCTCGACCTGGTCGGGGGTGATGCCGGAGCGGGAGACGGTGCCGACGCCGGCCGTGCCGTCGCCGCGCCGGTCGATCGCGATCACGGTCAGCGAGCGGGTCGCCGCGACCCCGTTGGTGGTGAGCGTGTTGCCCGCCCAGCGCAGGTTCGCGGTGGAGGACTCGTCGGCGATGACCACGCACTCGCCCCCGGCCTTGGCCGCCGCGAGTGCCTGCTCAACCGTGTCCTGCGCAGTCACGGAGGGTCCGTTCGACATCATGCCTTCAATTCCCTTCTTCCGCGGTGTTGAGCACCCGCACCGAGCGGAAGAGCGCGGCCGGCGCCCCGTGGCTGACCGGCGCCACCTGGCCGGGCTGACCCTTCCCGCAGTTGAACGCGCCGCCAAGCACGTACGTCTGCGGCCCGCCGACCGCCTCCATCGAGTTCCAGAAGTCGGTCGTCGTCGCCTGGTAGGCCACGTCCTTGAGCTGGCCGTCGAGGCGGCCGTTCCTGATCCGGTAGAACCGCTGCCCGGTGAACTGGAAGTTGTAGCGCTGCATGTCGATCGACCACGACTTGTCGCCGAGGATGTAGACGCCGTTCTCGACGCCGCCGATCAGCTCGTCGGCCGACGGGCCGTTCTCGGCCGGCTGCAGGGAGACGTTGGCCATCCGCTGCAGCGGCATGTGGCCGGGCGAGTCCGCGAACGCGCACCCGTTGGACCGGCCGAACCCCTTGAGCTGCGCCATCCGCCGGTCGAGCTGGTAGCCGACGAGGACGCCGCCCGCGATCAGGTCCCAGGACTGGCCGGCCACGCCCTCGTCGTCGTAGCCGACGGTGGCGAGGCCGTGCTGCTGGGTGCGGTCGCCGGTGACGTGCATCACCCGCGAGCCGTACTGCAGGGTGTTGAGCTTGTCGAGAGTCGCGAACGAGGTGCCCGCGTAGGCGGCCTCGTAGCCGAGCGCCCGGTCGAGCTCGGTCGCGTGCCCGATCGACTCGTGGATGGTCAGCCACAGGTTGGACGGGTCGATGACCAGGTCGTAGCGGCCGGCCTCGACCGACGGGGCCTTGAGCTTCTCCGCCAGCAGCTCGGGCAGCTCGGCCAGCTCAGCCTGGAAGTTCCAGCCCGTCCCGGTCAGGTACTCCCAGCCCCGGCCGGCCGGCGGCGCCAGCGTGCGCATGTCGTCGAAGCCGGCCTCGGTCACCGCGGTCGCGGTCACCTGCGGGTGCAGCCTGACCCGCTGCTGGGTCGCCGTGGTGGCGCCGTCGGTGTAGAACTTGCACTCCTTGACCTGGTACAGGCTCACGTCGGCGTGGGTGACCGCCGGATGCGCCAGCAGCCCGGCCGACCAGGCCGCGAGCAGGTCGGTCTTCTCCTTGGGGGAGACACCGAACGGGTCCACGTCGTAGGCCGAGACCCAGCTCACGTCGCCGTAGCCGGGCTCGGGGGCGAGCTCGATCCGCTCGGTGTTCATCGCCGCGGCGACCTTGGCGACCTCGAACGCGTGCCGGGCGGCGTCCCGCGCCGCCTCCGGCGTGAGGTCCACCGCCGAGGCGAAACCCCAGGTCCCGTCCACGATCACGCGGACCGCGAGCCCGCTGTCGTCGCCATCGGAAAGCGACTGGAGGCGGCCGTCGGACAGCGCGATCCGCTGTCCCCGCACCCGCTCCACCCGGAAGTCGGCGTGGTCGGCGCCGAGGTTTCTGGCCGCGTCGAGCGCGGCGTCGGCCAGGTTCCGCAGCGGCAGCGCGGCGAACTCGGCGTCGATCAATCCATTGTGATCATCCACAACAGGAAAACCTATCATCGGCCGCCCCGCGCCCATCTCACCCTGCGCCACCTGCTCTGGCGCATCGTCATCCTGGCAGCTATCTGGCGGATAGCTACAAAGGTCAGGCCGGACATTTCGTGCGGGCCGGCACTGCGGGCCCGGCCGCGGCCGGCCAGGGTTAGCAGCGTGCCTCCGGCCCGATGGCGGTACCCTCGGCTGGCGACTTGATCGATCTCGGATGTGGGGTAGACGTGGGACGTTCAGTGCTAGTGACCGGCGGCAACCGGGGAATCGGGCTGGCGATCGCGCGGCGGCTGGCCGCCGACGGGGACAGCGTCACCGTCACCTCCCGGTCCGGCGAGCCGGTGGACGGGCTGTCGGTGGTCGCGTGCGACGTGCGCGACGCGGCGTCGGTGGACGCGGCCTTCACCGCCACCGAGAAGGAGCAGGGGCCGGTCGAGGTGATCGTCGCCAACGCCGGCATCACCAAGGACCAGCTGCTCGCGCTGATGAGCGAGGAGTCGTTCGCGGACGTGCTCGACACCAACCTGACCGGCGCCTACCGGGTCGCCAAGCGCGCCGTGCGGCCGATGATGAAGATGCGGCGCGGCCGGATGATCTTCATCTCCTCCGTCGTCGGGCTCTACGGCTCCGGCGGCCAGGCCAACTACGCGGCCTCCAAGGCGGGCCTGGTCGGGCTGGCGCGATCGCTCGCCCGCGAGCTCGGCTCGCGCAACATCACCGCCAACGTGATCGCGCCCGGCTTCGTCGACAGCGACATGACCGCGGTCTTGTCGGACGACCGCAAGGCCGCCATCATCGGCGCCGTCCCGCTCGGCCGCTACGCCTCGGCCGACGAGGTCGCCGGCGCGGTCGCGTTCCTGGCCGGCCCGGACGCCGCCTACGTCACCGGCGCCGTGATCCCGGTCGACGGCGGCCTGGGAATGGGCCATTAATCCCGCCTCGCATATCCGGACCTATGACATGAAAGCTGGTTTGTGATGGGCATTCTCGACGGCAAGCGGATCCTCGTCACCGGCGTGCTCACCGACGCCTCGATCGCCTTCCACGTGGCGCGGGTGGCGCAGGAGCAGGGCGCGACCGTGGTGCTGACCGCGTTCCCCCGGCCCACGCTGGTGGCGCGGATCGCCAAGCGCCTTCCCGTGGAGGCGCCGGTCATCGAGCTCGACGTCACCGACGTCGGCCAGCTCGAGTCGTTCGCCGACCGGGTCCGCGAGCACGTCGACGGCCTCGACGGCGTGGTCCACTCGATCGCGAACGCGCCGCAGTCCGCGCTCGGCGGCAACTTCCTCGCCACCCCGTGGGAGGACGTCGCCAAGGCGGTGCAGGTGTCCACCTTCTCGCTCAAGTCCCTCGCGATGGCGGCGCTGCCGCTGATGCCCGACGGCGGCTCGGTCGTCGGCCTCGACTTCGACGCCTCGGTCGCCTGGCCCGGCTACGACTGGATGGGCGTGGCCAAGGCGGGCCTCGAGTCGTGCGCCCGCTACCTCGCCCGCGACCTCGGGCCGCAGCGGATCCGGGTCAACCTGGTCGCGGCCGGGCCGCTGAAGACGATGGCGGCCAAGTCCATACCCGGCTTCGAGAAGTTCGAGGACGTGTGGGCCCAGCGCGCGCCGCTGGGCTGGGACATCGCCAACCCGGACGCCGCCGCGCGGGCCTGCGTGGCGCTGCTGTCGGACTGGTTCCCCGCCACCACCGGGGAGATCGTGCACGTCGACGGGGGCGTGCACGCGGTCGGCGTGTAGCCGGCGGCCGGCTCCGGCGCCGCGGTTACCCCCGTTCGCCTTGCGCCGCGGCCGGTTGATCCCGATACTCGCTTTCATGGGAGGTTCTGCGGCCGAAGGCCCAACGCCGGCCGAGGCGGGACCGACGCCCGGTGGCCTGCGCGCCTCCGACGCCGATCGAGATGAGGTGGCGAGTCGTCTCAAGGACGAGTTCGTCGCCGGCCGCCTGTCGCACGACACGTTCCTGCACCGGATGGACGCCGTCTACGAGGCCAGACAGCACGGTGAGCTGTCCCCGCTGCTCGAGGGCCTGCCCGGCACGCCGCCGGCCCGGGTCTCGGCCCTGCAGGCGGGCGGCCGCTCGGTCGCGGGCTTGTTCCGCAGCGCCTGGTCGCGGATCGCCGGCTCGGCCGGCGACATCGCCGGTCACTACGAGAACGGGCCCCGCACGGTGACCCCGGCCGCCGCGCCCGCCCGCGTCACGATGAGCCTGCAGGCGGCGGTGAGCGTCCGGCGGCCGCTGCTGCTTCAGTTCCCGCGCGGCAGCGCCGAGCAGTTCAGCATCGGCCGGGACGCCGGCTGCGACCTGGCGATCGCCGACATGACCGTCTCCCGTCGGCACGCCACCCTCGAGCGGACCGAGGACGGCTGGACGCTGACCGACCTGGAATCGACCAACGGCACCCGCGTCAACGGCTGGCGGGTCCGCGGAAAGGTCAGCGTGACCCCCGGCGACCTGGTCAGCTTTGGCAACAGCGAATACAGCCTGTGCTAGCCCCAAGGCCGGTCAGTTAGGCGAGCTGGCCTGCCGTCAAGTCGTTTCCGCAGCGGTTGATGTCGCTGCGAGGGCGGGCCGGGCTGGCCCGGCGCTGGCCGGCGGCCGCCATCTCGCGAACGTCGCCCGTGGGCGGCTGCATGCGACCCGGCTGTCACACGCGCACCACGGCGGCGGCGCCGACTCCCAGCGGTCTCGTCAGCGTGTGCCGTTGGGGGCAGCCCGCGACCCGAACGGAACACGATCAGCTCGGCGGCGGTGTCCGGGGCGCGCGCAGGCGACCCGTTCGGCACACGATCACGGCGTCGCGCGGACCGGAGGAGAGTCGCACCGGTCCGTTCGAGAGAATCTGTTTGGCGCTACCGGTTCTGCCAGGTGCCGCCGGCCGGGGGAACGCGCAGGCGCGGGCCCGTCCCCCGGGGAGCGTCGCCGCTTCGCCAGCGGCCGCGGGCGCGGCGGCTTCGCGGCAGTGGATGCCGCAGTCCGGCCGATGGCGTCCACGCCCCCTTGGCACCCGGCGACGAACCCTTAACTACCCGGCTTGCTCTGCCTATCGGGGGGACGACCCCCCTGCACCCCCCGCTCATGGGGGGCTCCCGCCCCCCATACCCCCTGGCGGGAGGCACCGCAAAAAGCGCGGCGCCCCCACGCGAAGGCTGGGGTTCAAAAGGCCAGGCCCCACGCGGTGGCTGGGGTTCGAAGGCCAGGCCCCACGCGGTGGCTCGGGTTAGGGCCCTCTGGTCGCTGTAGGCAGGCGCCGCGAGAACCGGAGCGCCTTGCTGTGGCTGGGGCTGCTGAGGTGAGAGACTGGGGCCGCTGTGGCGGGCGCTGGGAAGACCGTGGCGCCTTCAGGTTCCTGGCCAATGGCTTCGATGTTCTAAAGTCGGGATACGTGACGACTGTTCTGCTTGTCCGGCATGGCCTGACCGCTAGCACCGGGCAGCTGCTGACCGGCTGGACGCCAGGCATCGGCCTCGACGACCGGGGCCGCGCGCAGGCGCGGACGCTGGGAGCGCGGATCGCCCCGGTGAAGTTTGACGCGCTCGTGACCAGCCCGCTTGACCGGTGCAGGCAGACGGTGACGGAGCTCGTCGCGGCCGGGAACGGCCACGCCGCGTCGGCCGAGCCGGTGGTCGACGACCGGGTGGGGGAGTGCCGCTACGGGGACTGGACCGGCAGGCCGCTGGCGGAGCTGGCCAAGGATCCGCTCTGGCCGGTGGTCCAGAACCACCCGAGCGCGGTCAGGTTCCCCGGCCCTGACGGCGAGTCGATGCTCGACATGCAGCACCGGGCGGTGAGCGCGATCAGGGACTGGAACGAGCGGCTGGGCAAGGACGCCACGTACCTCGTCTGCTCGCACGGCGACGTGATCAAGGCGATCGTGACCGACGCCCTCGGGCTCCATCTGGACCAGTGCCAGCGCATCGTGGCTGACCCGTGCTCGCTGACGGTGATCAACTACACCCCGCTGCGCCCCTTCGTGCTCCGGCTGAACGACACCGGCGGCGGGGTGGCCGATCTGCTGCCGCGCCCGGCCGCCAGTGACAACAGCGATGCCGTGATCGGCGGCGGCGCGGGTAGTAGTGCTGGTAGTGCGGAAGGATAGGACTCATGCCGGTCTTTTACTATGACCCGCCGGACAGGTTCGTGGCCGGTTCGGTAGGGCAGCCGGGTGACCGGACGTTCTACCTGCAGGCCACCTCGGCGGGCCGGGTGACCAGCGTCGCCCTTGAGAAGTTCCAGGTCAGCCTGCTGGCCGAACGCCTCGACGAACTTCTCGACGAGGTGCTACGACGCACCGGGGCGGCCGAGGACATCCCGGAGAGCGCTCCGTCGATGCTGCGCGACGACGGCCCGCTCGACCTGCCGCTGACCGAGGACTTCCGGGTCGGCGCGATCGCGCTGGCCTGGGACAGCGACGGCGACCGGGTGGTCATCGAGGCGCAGGAGGACAGCGAGGCGCCGATCGAGCCGCTGTCGGACGACATCCCGGTCGACGGCCCGGGCGTGCTCCGGGTGCGGATCTCGCCCAGCGCGGCCCGGGCATTCGCGCACCGGGCGCTCAGCCTGGTCGCAGCCGGCCGCCCGCCGTGCCCGCTGTGCGGCCTGCCGCTTGACGCGTCCGGGCACGTCTGCCCGCGGCAGAACGGCCACCGGGCCAGCCGTGCCTGACAACGCGACGACCGGGGAGGCGGGCGACACCGATCTCCCCGTGGGGGGCGAGCGCGAGGCGCTTGAACTGCTCGAGCGGGGCGCGCTGACCGTGCAGGGCCGCATCGTGGAGGCGTCCAACGCCACCCTGCTGTGCACGATCAGGGCGGCCGGGGTGGAGGCGACCTGCGTCTACAAGCCGGTCGCGGGCGAGCGGCCGCTGTGGGACTTCCCGACCGGGACCCTGGCGGGCCGGGAGGTCGCCGCCTACCTGGTCTCCAGCGCCGCCGGGTGGAACTTCGTGCCGCCGACGGTGATGCGGGACGGCCCGTTCGGCCCCGGCATGTGCCAGCTCTGGATCGACATCGAGCCGGACGCCGACCTGATCTCGCTGTCGCGCCGGTTCGACCACGCCGGGCTGCGGGACATGGCGGTCTTCGACGCGGTGATCAACAACGCGGACCGCAAGATCGGCCACCTGCTGCCGGTCGCCGACGGACACCTGTACGGCTGCGACCACGGGATCTGCTTCGCCGAGGAGTACAAGCTCCGCACCGTGCTCTGGCAGTGGCGGGGCAAGTCGCTGCCCGGCCGG
>Ga0208357_1001460_pt1 | contig 17029 bp, 10 predicted proteins | sample NGESurdeep092012_6_FD_184487 | JGI IMG/M metagenome (GOLD analysis project Ga0208357, IMG submission 184487) | Arctic peat soil microbial communities from Barrow, Alaska - NGEE Surface sample F52-2 deep-092012 (SPAdes) | ecosystem: Environmental > Terrestrial > Soil > Wetlands > Peat ... | reverse complement strand
AACCACAAGTTTGTAGAATTCCAAGCATAAATCTGGTTAATTTTGCGAAATTTCATTCATTCACAGACTGGCGGCAGCCTCAACCGGAACAGGTTGAAAGTTCCGGCGAAAACAACGTCATCTGGAAATTTATTTTGCGTTGCCGTCATGCCAAGTTTCATTCTCTCGCATTTGATTCTACGGGTTTGGGAATATACGATAATATCGAGGCGTTGTATTGGTCGGAAAGCTGACGGTCGCAGGCGGCCCATAGTCAATCCATTGCGATTGGTTAAAACCCGGCCCTGTTGGCGGCACGATTTGCGGGGAAAGCAACGGATTGGCAAATTCAGGATTGTCGCTGTAAAGAACCGTGTATGACTGGTTGGTAACGCTCGACCACAAAACCACCACAGCGCCAGGAGCTACGGCACTGGAAGATTCCCGTCCTTCTGAAAGGGGAGCTATGGCTGCGCCCAAATTGCCCGGTGGTGCCAGGGTGGCCAGCGAAGTTGCGAACGCCTGCAACTGCGAACTAGAAAATGTGAAGGAAGCTCGCGGCGCAAATTCCAGCAGCAGATTTCCGCTCTGCCCCGGTGCGAGCGTGGAACCATAAATCACGAAAGGGTTTCCATTGTTCGTGCCGGCTGGCGTCCATAACTGATTGGTCAGGCCCGTCACAACTACCCGCGCCGAGGAAACCGAAGCTGAACCATTATTCACTATTTGAATGAACTGCGCTTCCAAGCCAGACTGGAGATCAACAAGTTGAGTAGAAACGAGACTGGCAGACAGACTGCCGGAGAGATAATTCCCCACATTGACGCTAAAACTCGACGAGTTGTTGGCGGTGTTCGGGTCGGTATTATTCGTCGAATTAACTGACGCGGAAAAGGTGTAGCTTCCCGCGCTGGCTGGCTTCGCGCTGACCAATAGCTTTTGCACTGCAAGATTCGTCAATGAACCAAGATTAAAAGTAAGGGTGTTGCCGGTTAATATGTAAGTTGGCGAGGCACTGATTAACGAAAAGCCGCTGGGTAAAGTATTGGTCACAACAACATTGGTCACGGTGCCGGGGCCGAAATTGGTCACATACATCGTGTAAGGCATGTAGTCGTTGGTATAAACGTCCAGCGGCGTGTTGTAGATCGAAATAGCCAGGTCAACCGATGTGCTGGCGGTGGCGATGCCCGGATATTTAAGAACAATTCCGATTAGAATTGCCGCGAACAGTGTGATGGCTCGTCTGTTTTTACCGGGTAGTTTTAATGATTTCATAGCGATAACGGATTTGTTCATATAGCTGGTGAATTTATTGGGTGTTCTGGATCAGCACGTCTGTTTTTGGGTCAGCCAGCTTTTCGCCTTCCAATATCACCCGGCTGAAACTCACTTTGGCAGTTAGATTGGTGGTCACGAATGGCTGACTGCCTGTGATGACGAAGTTGAAAGATGTTTCTTTTTTTGATTCCAAGGCAGGCCGTTTTTTTGTGCCGCCAATTACCCACTTGGTGGATTCACCAACCATTTTGCCTTGGTCGTCGAGCAAAAAGCAGATGGCGCGTGCTGATTCGACATTTAGGGCAAAGTTGTTCTTCATCTTCAACTCAACTACTGCTTTTTGTTCGGCGATTTTAGGCGGCGATACGATTACGGCAAGCTGTGCTTGTGCGGGGGCAGCGCAAACCAGCATGAAATAGAGAAATATTTTCATAACAAAATTCATTTAGGCGCGGTATCGAGGCTTCCCTGAAACTTTTGCTTCACATAGCTCATGAGTTCTGCGTTGTTAGCAAATGCTAAGTAGTTTGTTGGAATTTCAAATACCGACGCATCGGGTGTGCCAACATGAACGGTTTGAAAATCAAACTTCAGCATTTGGCCTTTTGTATGAAGTTCCATTCTGACTGGAAATTGCTGCAAGTCGGCAGCATACCAGACGTAGTCATTTGTGGTTGTTTGAGGGTGAGGTTTCAATTCAACAACTCTTGTTTTCATACAAAGATGGTCATTGACAGTCTCTTGGGCCAATTCAGTCTTTTGAAGCTCCGTCGCGGTTTTCAGAGTATTCACTTCGTCCAAAACCTGATTGGAAATTGGGTATTGCACATACGCTTGAATCCCTGGGTAAATGACAAACATTTGTTTCGTATCAATTCTTGTGATTGTTGTCATTTTATCTGTGTGCGTCAATTTAGCAGCAGCGGTCACTTGAGGCGGTAATGGCCAGATTTTCATGATGTCGGCATCCCAGCGCAAACAATTGGTGGAAACTGATAACTCCATTGGCAATACGAACTGTGTCGCGCCATCTGTGTCGCACATTTTCATTTCGCCTACTGCCGAAAATTCCGGCGTGCTGGGAGCCATTTCAGCAAAAAATCCTTGCAACCACGGCGCGTTTTTTGTGAAAGAACTAAAATCTTGCGCCGAGGCGGCGAACTCACACAAAATCAGTGCAACGCAAACGGAGACTCCATCAAGGAATGAGAAAGCCGATTTGTTGTTCATAGTCTTTTGTCTATAATATTGCCCATTTAAGTATGAAGTTCATGCCAACGCCGAATGCCGAAGCGCGCAAGAAATCCCCAATGAGGACGATAATTTGGTGTCAATCATGGCGTTTGCAACCTGCGATTTGGGTGGCCGGGATTCAACGCAATCCACTTTGGCCGCTGCCAAAAATGAAAGGGCGGCAGTTGCACCGCCTCAATATCATCTGTCGTAAAAGTTAACATTGAGGCATCTAAATCTCCGTGTGCTCCGGCAAGGCCAGCAGCCATTTTGCCTAAAATAAAACCACGATCACTTACCACCATGCGCTCAAAAGTTTTACCGTTTAGCAACCTAATAGTTGCAAAGAAGCCGCCGGCTGGACACCGCCGCTGCTTGAGCAAACTGAACCATATTTCGTCTGGCACTTTTACCCGAACACTATCTATTTTATTCTGGCTCATATAATCCTTAATATCCAATGTATTGCACGCTACTCCAAGGGCTAACATTAGGAGCAGGTTGCACTTGGAAAACCTGTTGGAAGCCGCCCGGATAACCCGCTCCTTGTGGGGCGGCGATTCCTTGAATAGAAAAGCCAGGACGTGTTGTAACCTGATATAATTGAGTGGCCTGATTGCCGGTAACTGTAGGAGAAAGAGCATTTCCTTGGATTGCATTTGCGGGTGAAGTAGGCTGCTCTACTGAACCAAATTGTCCTAAAGTTGCCGCCGTATCTGAATCGGCAGCTCTGAATAGTGATTGGCCGCCAAATCCGACATTTAATCTAGCTGTGCCCGGCGCAAAACTATTGTAAAGTGATGTGGCGTTAGCTGGATCAACTAGATTCAAATAAGTCTGAGCTGCAAAACTTTCTGCGGGTGCGGTAGCTCCAGATAGTGTAAGCCCACTTGCCCCACCAACTGCCATTCCGGCCGTATTGATGGCTCCCCATGTTCCGCTCGCGGCTGAATCCACCTGTTGTTGGTATGTTAATTGCGTTCCACTGTTTTGCGGTTGTAACGAAAGTCCTGTGTTTGCTTGGTAAAAACCAACGATTGAGCTATACGCCGGGTTAAAAGTCGTATTGATTGCTCCAAATGTGCTATTCCCTTGAAATTGGTAATTGGCATTGTAAGTATTCGCTACAGCTTGGGCTTGTTGCTGGACGTTATTATTATACGCCTGTATGCTATTCAAATCTTGATTGACCTGTTGTTGATTCCCGGTTAGCCCTGCGGCCATCAAGTTCTCACCAGTAGCTGCTTGTGCATAACTATTGCCGATTAACTGAGCCAAGGATTGCATGTCATTAACGCCTTGATTGTAGAAAGATTTAGCAAATCTGCCGTCCGGGTCAAACCCCATAATCGGTTCACCACTAGCAAATGAGTAATAGTTTGGGTCGCGCGCGTTCCAAACTGAATCATAAGTGAGCCAGCGGCCTGAAGCGGAATCATACGGGCGCAGGCCGATCTGATGGTAGCCGGTGATGTCCACCCAGCGTCCGCGCCAGACGGACGATTGCGCCATGTCCGCATCATTGGCGAATGCCACAGGGCGATAACCCGGAACTGCTCCGTAACCTGTGGGGCGCGCCGGAGTCCACGACACCGCGCCATTCGTCACTTCCGCCAGAATGTTGCCACGAAAATCGCTGATAACGGGGTTGAACAAATTGAGATACGGCGACACGGCATCAAATCCGCCTGTTCCATTGAGTCCACCGTATTTGCCGTTCAAGTCGGGGCCGTAGAGTTTCCAAATAGTTTGATTACCATAAGAAACGCCAAGCTCCAAGAATTCCACCTGCGGGTCGAAGTAGGAATTGATGGTCTGCGGCGGCGCGGTCGAGGCGACACTGTTCGACACGAGAACGGTGGTTGTTTGAAGCCGCCGGTTAAGCGGATCATAGACCGCGCTCCAATTGTAACCGGAATTATTTGCGTCCCGGTCAATGACCTGATGCAGGCGTCCGCGCGCATCCCATGAAAGCGTTTGGGTGCGTTCGACCGTGCCGGTGGGATTTTTCCAGACGCGGTTGGTGATGTTCCCGGAGGCATCATAGCTGTCCGCAGTCATTTGATAAGCCAGCGTGTTGGTGAACGAGTTGGTCGCCCACGCGGTAAAGACGCCGCTCGGATGCAGGCCGCTGACTATCAATTGATGCACGCCTGGGGCGAGTTCCATCATCGCGCGCCACTGCATGGCGTTGGTGCCTACCACGGCTATCGAGATGGGCCGGTTGTCCAGCCACGCGCTCAAGTAAATAGACTGGCCGTTCACATGGCCGTAAGCTGGATACTGGAATGTGCTGTTGGTTTCGGTGGCAACACGCGAGAAAGCGTCGGACGCGCCGCTCCATTGGTTGGACGCACTGCTGGCCAGCCCCATTTGGGTGAGCACGCCAGGACCGCCGGAGACGCCTTTGTCATAAACCATCGTGTTTGTCCAACTGGTGGAAGCGTTGAGGTTAAGCTGCTCCTGAACCAAGCGGCGGCTCAAGTTGGCGTAGGTATAAACGTGCGGGTCGGTAAAGTCAGCCCGCGCCAGTGTATGCGAAGCCAGCAATCCATCGCCCGACCAAGAGAGCGATTCGGTCAATGCGCTCACGGCGTTGACCATATTGGTGATGGATAATGGACGGCCTTCCCCGTCGCGGGAACCGATGCTGGTGTAACGGTTGCCCACCGTGCGGCTGGTCAATAAACCGGCGGTGTTAAAACTGTAACTACCGCTGCCGGTCGGATCACTGGCTAAAACCAAATTCCCATCCGCTTGCCAGCCGAAACCATAACCGCCGCTGCCAACATTCAATTGAGTTCGTCGTCCAGTCACATCCCAGCTTTGATTTGCACCATACGCGAAAGAACCACCGTTGACAGATTCCGAGGCCAATTGCCCGTAAGGATCATAGGAACGGGTAATTGCGGTATTGGGGCCGGTGTTGGTGCTGGCAAACTGTTCGGTGATGTTGGTAACAAAACCGCGCGGCTCATACTGCCAAGTTGTGGTCAGTTGTTGCTCCGGCAACGAACCGCCGTAAGTCATGGTGGCCTGTCTCAACCAATCATCGTAGGTGTAAGTGCAACTGGTGCCACGCCCGTCGGTTTTGATGTTGAGCAATCCGGCAAAAACATTGCCGCTGGAATAATAGGAATAGGTCGTCGTGCGGGTGGGACTGCCGCCGCCGTAATTCTGCTCCTGCAACATCTGTCCGGCGTTATTGTAGGTGGCCTGCCATTGCAAACCGCCCGGCATGGTGCGGTTGGTCAGGTCGCTCATTGAATCATAGTTGAAACTCGTGGGCGCGCCGTCACGGTCAACTTTGCCAGTCATACGGTTCAAACCGTCGAAGGAATAGCTGGCTGTCGTCCAAGTTGTGACCGTGCCGCTCGCCGATGAGTCGTGTTGTTCCGAAATAAGATTTCCGGCGAGGTCAAACTGGTTCAATGTGAACTCATTGGTATTGGCCGAAGGATAGGCGATGGACAAAACCGTATGCCCGTCATGGTCAATGTAGGTCGTGTTGACAATGGCACTGGCACCTGAACCGTTGGTGGTCGTGACGCTGTTATGGTCAGCGGAATAACCCAAATAGGTTTCATGCACGAGCGTGCTGGAAGCGCTGTAAATTTGAGAACTGGTTGTGCGTCCAATGGCATCCATCTTGGTGACGGTCGTTTCGCCGATGGCATTGGCATTGGTCAGCACCCTCCCGGCAGCATCATAAAAAGTGGTGACTGCTTGTTGGAGAACATTGGTGGCAAAGTAGATCGTGCCGCTTGGCGGATTGCCCAATTGATAACTGGAGACGGTGACAATGGCCGGGCCAGCGGTCACTTTGGCGCGGTCAAGTCCGTCAAAAGTGGTGGTAAAGATGTTGCCACCAGCATCCACTTTTTGAATCACGTTGCCGCGCCGGTCAAGCTGCGTTGAGTTGGTTGCCTCCGGCGCGCCCGCCGCCGAGTAGAAAATTTTAGTGGTGATGCGGTTGACATCATCATAGGTGGTCTGCCAATACGCGCCATTGGACTGGATTTCCTTATTGATGCGTCCATCCAAATTATAACGCCAAGCGTTGGTAGAACCATCGGCGTTGAACCGGGCTTCCGGCTGGCCGGCGGTGTTGTATAACGTGGTCGTGATACCGCCGAGCGCGTTGGTGTGTGACTGCACCTGTCCACCGGGTTCATAACTGAATCCATCCGTGTTCAAGACGGTAACACCGTTGGTGTCGAGATGCGTGCTTCGAGACAACCGGCAAAGCGCATCCCAAACATTAGTCGTCACCGCGCCGCGCGGATCAGTTTTTGAAACAAGGTTGCCCAATGGATCAAATTGGTTAAACATTTGGGCGTAGAGGTTATTGCCGGCGGGCGCTTCAACGCCAGTGCCGCTGCTGTTGGCTTCCGAACGCCAATGGATTTCCGTTGTCGGACGGCCTGCACCGTCGTAATCGTAAAAGATGTAATCTTCGGGATTGTAGCGCGGGCCGTCAATCCAGTTGAGTTCGCCGTTTTCATTGTAATACGAGTATTTCCAATCCATCGGGGTAGCCTGGCCGGTGTCGAAAGTCTCCTGCGCCGTCGGCCTGCCCATTGGGTCGAAGACGAACGTGTAGTTGGCACCGACCGCATCAGTGCGCTGAATCAGTTCTCCGCGTTCGTCATAGAAAAGTTGGTTGACCACATTGGGGTCGCCGGTGCCGGTGTATTGAACACTGTTGGTTGGGAAACCCTGGCCGTTGTAATACAAGTCATTGGTGGCGGCATCGGGCGAACCGTAAGCGCGTATTTTGCGCGTCAGAATGCCAAGGGCGATATTGGTCTGCGTTGTGCTCCCCAAGACCACGACACTGGTGGCGTTGCCATAGACCATGAAATTGGTGCTGACGGGTGTTGCGCCGGAATAGCGAATGGTCTGTTGTGGCAGGAAGTTGAATACTGGATCGTAACTCAAGACCGTGCTGTTGCCTACGGTGTCGGTAATTTGCACTGGCAGGTTGTTGGTATTGTAGCTGGCGGTGTTAGTGGCGGTCTGTGTGGGAATGCCGTCGCCGGTCAGGTCGCCGGTAACGACGGAGTTGGTCAGGTTTCCGAACGAATCATACAAATAGGCCGTTTTCAAGCCGCGCTTGTCCGTGCTTGATTGCAAGCTGCGCTGGAAACCGCCAACCGTGTTGGTCTGATACCAGTTTTGCACGATGGTTTGGTTCAGTGGATCAACAATCCTTCCCACCAGACTGTTGGTGTAATAATAGGTTGTGGTGTGTTTGAAATAATCAGAAATAGCGGTAACGCCCGTCAACAGATTGGTGGGCGAGGTCAGGCTGAAATTATTCGTGTAGGCGAATGTGGCCGTTGTAATTGGATTGAGGTCAATGCCTGCCGTGGAAAGCTGGTTGGTCACACGCCGTTGCGAGTCATAGATATTCTGGAGCACGCGGCCATCCGGCTTGTCCTCCTCGACAATTAGGTGCGTGGAATAAACATTGGTGACTCCATTGGTGACATAATTCGAGTGCTGATAAATGTAATCAATCTCCATTTGGTCGGGCAGCGTCACGGAAACCAAGTCCCCATACTGGTCATAAACGTAATTCAAAATCCGTCCATCGCCGGTATGGGCGGCGATGATGTGCCCATAAACGTCATATTCAAACCAGACGAAATTGCCATTGCTGCTCTGAATGCGGCTGACTTCGCCATAACCAGTTTGGGTGGAATTGGTGACGTATTGATAACTGTAATAATTACCCTTGCTGTCCTGCCATGTGTTCAGATAAGGCCGCTGGCGCGTAAATGTTCCAATCGGATAGGAAGCTTGGGTAAATGTGCGAGTGCTGCCATTGGCTCCGGCCAATATATAGGTGTTGGTGCCGCCGGGTGTCGAAAGCTGGAGGCGGTTGTTAAAGAGATTGCCCACCGAGCCGATGCCTATGCTGCTGTTATTATTAAGCATCGGGTTGTCCTGCGGTTGTGGCAGCCAGACATTCGCATTGGTGCTCGTCTGGCGATAGGCCACCATCGAGCCATCCATTTCAGCCGCGTAAATCAGCGTTGAATTGGTGCCGACACTCAAGAACGGCACATAGCTGGTTTTCCAGCCGAACCCGAATTCATTTTCGGCAAGGTTTTGGCTGCCGTAATTGCGGCGGATTTGCAGCGGCATCGGGCCGGGCAGCGTGATGTCCGGTGCATCCACATAAAATTCGCCAGTCATCATGTTCACCGGGTCGGCCACGGTTTGCGTCCAATCGCTATAAACCGGGGTAGTTGTGCTGGCGGTGCCGACATTGTAAAGCTGGTTATATGCAGCGGGCGCATTTTGCTGGCTGCCATACAAAGATGAAAGATTGATGAGGGTTGAACTCAAGGTGGGGTCCAACTGTGTCTGCCCATTACCAAGGCTGGTGGCAGTGGCGGATTGTGTCCATGTGGGGGTGGCTCCATCAACCACATTACCCGAACTGCCAGAGTTGTCCGCCGTGGCAGTCGTCAGCAATTGAAACGGCGTGGTTGAACCCGCCGGAGCCGGATCAACTGTGATGTTGGGCGAATTTGCGTAGGTGAAGGTCGTGGTTGGGAAGTTGTAGGCATAACCGCCGTTCAAGCCGCCAACCGCCGCTGAAAATATGTCGTAGCTGAAATACAAGGCCGCCACGCCAACGTAAGTGCCGTTGGTCACAACGCCGGGGGTCATGAAAGTCACCGCATCAGGGCCGCTCGCATCGGTGCTGAACAAATTCGCAATAGCATTCCAAGTGGTCGTGTCGGCATTTTGGAGTTGCACGCCGTTGTAGCTTACTTGTCCCGCCGCGAGGTAATTGTCGGCGTTCAAAATAACCATGTTGGGGGCCACTTGTTGCAGCAGCTTGACGGTTGAAATGGCGTTGGTCTGATAAAAACTCCGCAAAGTGCCATGTTCCGCCGCCGAACCCTGCACCGCGTCTTGCGCCCACCAGTTGAGATATGACGAAAGAAAATCCTGGCCCGAATCCGGGTGGAGGGAGCCATTAAAAATTGCGGCAAATCCATTGTCGGGCATATGAACGGCCGGGGTGATGAGGTTGATCTGGCCGCCGTTAATCAGGTTGCCGGACGAATCCCGCTGTGGCCGGAGCAAGCCGTAGCCCTGCTCGTATTGGGAGACTAGCTGAATCTTGTGCAACTGATTGTTGAGGTCGTGGAACTGGTCATAGTAATCGAAGAAAGACATGGCCAAAAGATAAACTGGCGTGCCTTCGTAAATGTCAGGGTTAATCGTGGAAGGCTGGTTGGTGTTGGCCGTTTGATTAAACTGCCAAAGTTCCTGGGCATAGACATTGAGCATTTTCGATGTAACTTTCCCCAAATCGAAACCGAAGGCGATGAGATCGCCTTTTCGGAACGTGTCCGTGAAAACATAGCTTTGTCCGGTCTGCGCTCCCTGCTCGACATAGGTGTAACCCCACAGGTTGCTGATGCCATATTCGCCCGGAGCCATGTAATTGCCGGGCAGGAAATGTTCACGCGTGTGCGTGACTTGAAAGATGATGTTGTCATCCGTGCTGTCTAGCTGGTTGCTGGAAACCAGCGCCCAAGTCGGGTCAGCCCGCGTGCTGAAAGACCAAGTGTTGGTCACGTTCGGAGAATAAGCTTCCAGCGACAGAATCATGTTGTGCAGGTTGTTGGTGCCGATCTGCTGGAATTTGAGCAGGAGTTTGCGGTTGTGCAGTTCGGCAATGGGGATGGCGGTCGTGTCAATCAACCGGGTGGGATTGGCCTGACTATACACCTCAATTTCCAGCGTGTTAAACAGGCTCATGTTGGTTTTGAGGCTTTCGACCGCCAGCGGCGTGCCCGACAACGCAAAGGGTTCGGGGAACTGGCTCCATTGTGAATATAGATGACGGCGGTTGACGCATTGGACGCCCATGTCATCCACCGACAGGCCATAATGATTGAGGTCAAGGTTGTGCTGGATGAACGCCGGCAGCAAAACGAGCGGCTGGTCGGAACTGTTCAAAGAGAAGATGTTGGTGTCATTGTTAATGAAGGCGGTCAGCCATTTGAAGCCGCTATTGTAATTGGTCGGCATGTAATCATAGAAATTGAAGCCCTCGGTGATTTCCGTGTCCTTGATCCACGGAAAAATCTGCACCCAATTGGTTCCAATGTAAGCCGCAACCCACGGATAGTTAAGCGCGATTAGCTGCGGCATATTGGTCTGGCCAAGCGGTGATACCGCTCCTTGCAGTTGCACGCGCAGCAGTTTGCTCGCCTGCGAATTGAGCATCTGCAAACCGCCATTGGTGGGGAAGATATAAGTTGCCGGGACGCCCGCCTGTCGGAGCAGATAGACCAGCAAGGCGCATTGTTCCATCGGCGAGCCTTGGCCTTCTTGGAAGGTGGCCACGGCACTGCGGTTGACACCGCCGAGGTTCACGGCGGGCAGGCTGTTGTAATTGGTGTCGTAGTCAATGGCATCCACGAGGCCGATTTCGTTCTGAACATAGTTTGCAAGTGCCAACGGGTCGTTGCCCATGTTCGCAACGAACTGGTCGAGGATGGGATGCCGCCGCAATTCGGGGCTGGCGTCAATCGTCAGATAATTGGAGGGAGTCAGATAGGACAGGTTGGGCAGCGTGGGAAAAACATTGGTCAATTCCTGCAAGGTTACCCCTGTGTAAGCCGGTGGCAGCGGTTGTTCGGCAAAATGCGGCTGGTTGATGAACGTGGCAAAATTGGCCGGCATCTGGCTGAATTCCATTGCATAAAGCCTCGACCAATCCTGTGCGCCGGATTGATTGAGCACCATCGGCTGGGCTGCCGCCGCATTCCCCATTTCTTCGACCACAAAATAGTAATTTGTGACAGTGGGTGACATGGCCGTATGGGTAAGGGTGTAGGTGTCTGAAAACAACACGCCCCACCGCTGTCCGGGTATGGTCAACCACACCGTTTTCAATCCGAATTGGGTGAATGTTTGCGAAAAGCCGTTGGTGACAAGGTTCGCCAGTTGGTTGCTGTTGGCGGGATTGGGAATTGGCATACTGATGGTGCCAGCCAATGCCGAATTGGAGCGATAATACACTTGAATGCGGAGCGCATTGGAATAGTTGATCGTGGCGTCACCGGCATGAATCCCGAAACCGTAACTCTGATTTAGATACATCGGACTGCCGCCCACCGGACTGCCAAAGGCCACGATGGGATTTTGAAAGGCGATGCGGCCCGTGATGTTGGTTTCCAAAGCCGAGTTGGTCGCATCAAAATGATAGAGGGTGTTTGTCCACTGATTGCCCGGAAAGAGGGTGGCGGCGTTGCCGCCCGATGCTGCCAGAGTAACCCCGGCTTGAAAATTCAGCGGAATGACAAAAGACTGAAAATCCGGCGCGGTGGACGTGCCGCGCACATAGCGCGCCGCCGAATTAAACGTGCTTTGCGGAGAAATCAGGATTGCAGCCGTGCTGGGGTTCAGTGGGTCAGTGGCGTCAATCTGATAATTGGTGCCGGAATTGAGCGTCAACGTGACGGATTTATTGGTCACGGAAAACGCGCCAAGAATTCCTCGAAGTGGAATCCGCGCATAATTGGCAGAATTGGTTGCAGAATTGGTGACGGTGGTGAAGATGGTGACGGAATTGGTGATTTGAACATAGTCCACCCCGTTGCTGGCCGTGCCGCTGACGGTGTAATTCACCGTGAGCGGAGTCAGTGTGGGCGGAATTCTGCCCACCACAAAAAGCCCGACATTGCCGTCCAACGAGGCCGTCGGTCCGGCGGCAAAAATACTCACGGAACCACTCCCATATTCAAACGCCCCAATGTCGGGCGCTCCCACCCGCATAAATCCGCGCTGATCATATTTTGGAGCGGCGGTGCTGTCGGCTGTGTTTATCGCCGGACTGCCAGCGAGCAATGACAGAGTGGCAGTGGGGCCGCCGTTTTCTTCCACCGTAGAAGTGACCATCACATTGATTGAACTGTGGCTGCCGGTGCCATTCAAGGTGATGCTACTGTCGTCACTGAGATTCTCCCCGGCATCAACGAATGTCCCAACTCCGTTGCCGCCATAACCAGTGCCATAGGCAAATAGAGAGTTCTTCAGTGTGAACGTGCCGTTTGTTCTCAACAAATTGGCTCCAGAAAATGTTCCATTGGCCCCGTCACTTCCAGAGGGATAACCACCGTAACCACCCGCTCCAGCCAGTGCCGCATTTAAGACCAATGAACAGTTGGTCAATCCAATCTGGTTGGTGCTGTATATGCCTCCACCATATCCATTCCCACCAAGTCCGCCAGTGCCGCCAGTAGTTCCCGCGCCACCGGCACCGCCCGCGCCGCCTGCAACTTCATTCTGATTGAAGGTGCAGTTGATGATGGCATTGGTTCCGGCATTGAAAATGGCCCCGCCGTAACCATTCCCACCTTTGCCGCCAGTTGTGTTGACCGCACCAGTGGTTTGACCACAATCACCACCTTGCCCATCGCCCGCGAAGCACACATAAAAAGTTGAATTCACAACGGTGGCATTTCGGTAAATGTATAATGCGCCACCGTAACCATTGGTTCCGGCACCACCAAGGCCATTGGCACCCACGGTGCTGGCACCGATACCGCCATATCCTCCCTCTCCACCGTAGCCTGCTGCCGCTTGGTCGCCGATGAAAGAGCAATTGGTGATGGCAACGCTGACGTTGGTAAAATTGGCGCTGTAAATTGCGCCGCCATAAGCACTCCCGCCAACTGCGCCATTGGCACCACTGCCAGGAGTGCCGGTGGTGGAATTGCCGCCGTTGCCGCCATTACCGCCCGTTGCGCCATACGCTTGATTATCAGCAAAGGTGCTTCCGTTGGCAATCAATACCCCCTGATTGTAAATGGCTCCGCCATAGATGCTCCCACCCGGCGTGCCTGCCGTGCCGCTTCCGGCGGTTCCGCTGGAAACATTGACGCCATTGGCTCCATTGGTGCCGAATTGTCCTTGAGCCACGTCGTTGGTGAAGGTGCAATTATTTACCACATTGGTGCCAAAATTGCAGACGGCGCTGCCGTTGGTGCTGGTAAGGCAGTCGGCAATCGTCAGGTTGTTCAGCGTCAGGGTCGCGTTGCTCTGCACGACAAACATCTGGCCGCCCCAGCCGTCCCACCCGTCAAGGACGATGTGATGCCCGGTTGCGTCAATCACCGTGTTCGTGGAAATCGTGTCCGGCGTGGTATAGGGTTTGTAGATCACGCCATCACAGGCAATCGTCACCGTGCCGCCTCCGGCCAGGGCGGCGTCCAAGTCCAGCCAGTTGAGATTAGTCACCGTGCCGGATGAATACCCGGACAAAGGGAGCAAAAGAATGGCCAGCAAAATGGCCGCGCTTCCCGTCAAAGTTGAAAACCAACCTGCCGTTTGCCTGCTTCGGATGTATTTCATAAAAACCTTATTGGATCAGCGAACCATTGGCCGGACTGTCTATGAATATGGTCAATATCCCCGCGCCCGGATTGTTCGGGTCGGCTGCTTCCCAAAGCGGAATGCTATTGGTGTCCGAAATTGCCCTGAAAAATCCCGTTTGATAAACTGTCATATTGACAAGAAAATTGGTCTGTCCGGGTGTGCCGATGACCGCCCATGTCCACGGAAACTCCGGGTTCGCCAGCACCGGCGTCCATTGCAAATCAAAGTCGGTGCTGCCTATGTTATTTGTGATGGTAATTGAAAATTCGTTCGTGCCTAAAGGCGCGATGGTCAAGACCGGGACAGTTTGGGACAGGGCGGTCAAGGCCGTCGTCACAACGAACAATCCCCCGCTGAAAATTCCGAGCAGCGGGAGCCAGTTTTTTTTGAGAGTTTTCATGGAGGTTTTTATTCAGTGTTGTCTATTTCCGAGGCGCGTAGGTGGCGGGCATGTAACATTACGGCATCTTCCGTCTGGTGCTTTCAAAATTTTATTCATTTGGTGCGGAGAAAAGTTGGCGTTGAAGTGACGTTCTGAAAAAAAATTGCTGGGTGCAAGTAAAAACGAAGTTCGGAATTCCGAACCTTTAGAAATCGCGCGTTTCCTATCGTTCCGGTTCCAAAGTCGGAACATGAAGAAAAATCCGCGAAATCTGGTTGGCCTGCAAATCCGCCGATTGCGTGACCAGCAAAAACTGACGCAGCCGATGCTGGCGGCACGCTGCCGCCGGTGGGGTTGGGATTTGAGCCGGCAGACCCTCGCCAAAATCGAAACGCAATTGCGCTGGGTTTCCGATTTTGAACTGCTCTGTCTCGCCAGAGCATTGCGCGTTGAACCGAACGAACTTTGGCCCTCAAAAGACAAAATTCCCCGGTTGCTTGAAGATTTTTTTGAACGGCTTTCTTCGGGCGTTGAGTAAAGGCGCAGCGAAGTCCGCGATATTGCTGCCGCCCTTTTCCTAAACAGGACGTTCCCGCCAAACCCGAAATTCTCGCTTGAAGAAATTTCATGTCAAAAAATCAAACGGCTAATGTATTCTTTGGCGCGATTCAATTGTCCAAGCACTGATAAGTTTCGCAAGTTGTTTTTGAATTTATTTTTCAAGTTTATGTTCAGTAAAGCTCACACAGTGACAATCGCCAGCCTGTTACGGTGGCCGGCATCGCAAACGATGTTTCACATCTAAACGTCATCGGCCCCCAAGTGCGGAAAATCCGCACCCGCAAGGGCTGGACGCAGAACCATCTTGCCCTGAAGCTGCAACTTTGGGGCTGGGACACCAGCCGGGAGTCCGTTACCAGGCTGGAGGGCCAGTCGCGCCGCGTCCCCGACCTGGAGCTTTTCGTCCTCGCCAAAATTTTGGGCGTCAAGGCCGACGATTTGTTTTCCCGAAATCTGCGCGGCAAGGTGAAACAACTTGCCCCGCAATACCGCGTGAAACTTTCACGCGGCCAAGTCCCGCCGACAGCCTGATTCAAAGATCAATTGGCAACTTCCAAAACATTTCCAGCCTGCTTGACGTGTGAAATGATTCGGAAAATAAAATCGGTCACTTCAAACGGCTTGCTGATGAAATCCACCGCGCCTACCTCAAGGGCGCGCTGCTGATCTTCCTCGGAAATGTTTCCCGACACAAAAATAACCGGCGTGTCTTTCAAATGTGGAATTTGTCGCAGGCGTTCATAAATAATGAAGCCGCTGGTTCCCGGTATATTTACGTCCAGGGTGATCAAATCGAATTTTTTCGATTCTGCCAGCCGTAGGGCTTTCTCAATGTTCCAAGCTGTCTCCACCTCGCATTCTGCGCGTGTCAACAAGAACACGATCATCAGCGCGACTGACGCTTCATCATCCACCACCAAAATTCTTGCCTTATTTTTCATAAAACGACGGATTTCCGTCATGTCACCTAAATTGCTTTTCCGAAATGCTTGTCCATTTCTATCCCTTTCTCAAAAACTCGCAAGACAAAATTATACTATAGTAAATGTTGTTTCCCGGCTCGGCCTGTTTGTATTGAGCGTGCCTTCCGTTCCAACACACCGCCGCATCCTGGGAGACGCCGTTCGCACCCATCGCAAACGGTTGAAAATGACCCAAGAAAAACTGGCTGAAAAAACCGGCTTGTCGGTTGTTTTCATTTCCCTTTTGGAAAACGGACATCGCACCGTTTCGGTGGATTCCCTCTTGAAAATTGCCAAGGCTCTTGGCGTTCGTGGCCGTGATTTGATGGGCGAGCTTTGACCAAAACTTATTCTGTGCTTCTGGACTTTTCACCCGCAAGCGCAGTCCCGCAGCAGTGGCCTTCTGAATTGTTTTCGACACGGTGCTAAACTTTATCAAAAGAAGCTGTCTCTTGTAAAGAAAAGGTCGTCACGCATACGTTACGCTGTTTTTGCCATTTTTCAGGTTGTGCAACGCAATCTGGACAAACAACTGGCGAAGTTCCTGCGAAAGGAACGGGGCAATCTTTCATACGCCGAATTTGCAAAGAAGACCGGCATATCCCATCAAACACTTTTTCGCATTGAACACGGTGAGCATCATCTAACACTGGACAAGCTGGAAACCATTCTGGTGAAGCTGAAAATCCGGTTGAAAGATATTTTCCCCAGTGAATTTTAACGGCAAAATGTTGGGATTTTAACCCAACAATACTGCCGATTACTGATGGCAATAGCCCAAACTCCGAAGTGAGGAATGATTTCCATTGCCAATCACCACATGGTCAACCAGGTCAATTTTGAGCAATTGACCACCGCGAATGAGATCGCGTGTGACTTGAATGTCAGCTTGTGATGGTTCTGATTGTCCACTTGGATGATTGTGCATGACGATGATGGCGAATGCACTGGCCATGACTGCCAGCCGGAATATGGATTTAGGATCGCAAAGAACGGTATCCATTGTTCCAACCGATACAAAATAGTGCCCCTTGATTTTACGGCGAGTGTTCAAAATTAAAACCACCAGACATTCACGTTCAGGATCGAAATATGGATGTTGTTCAATGTGCATTTTCCAATAGGCGGCTGCCTGTTCCGGCGTATCACACAACTGGATGTCGGCGGGTGTGGGACATTCGCGCAAGGAAACGATTTTCCATTCCTGCGGTTGCGG
>Ga0208357_1001458_pt1 | contig 17036 bp, 13 predicted proteins | sample NGESurdeep092012_6_FD_184487 | JGI IMG/M metagenome (GOLD analysis project Ga0208357, IMG submission 184487) | Arctic peat soil microbial communities from Barrow, Alaska - NGEE Surface sample F52-2 deep-092012 (SPAdes) | ecosystem: Environmental > Terrestrial > Soil > Wetlands > Peat ... | reverse complement strand
CGCTCGACACCCTCGTGAGTCAGGGAAAGGTCCGCTACGTCGGGGTGTCGAACCACTCCGCGTGGCATGTCATGAAGGCGCTCGGCATCTCTGAGCGGAGAGGACTTCAGCGATATGTCACACAGCAGATTTACTACTCCTTGTTGAACCGAGAGGCCGAATACGAGCTCGTTCCGCTCTCGATCGATTCAGGGATGGGGATTCTTGTCTGGAGCCCGCTCGCGGGAGGCATCCTCTCCGGCAAACTCCGGCGCGGCGTCGAGCCGCCGGAAGGCTCCCGGATGGCGACCGAGTGGGGTGAGCCACCTGTGTACGACAAAGAGCGAATGTTCGACATCATCGACGTGCTGATCGACGTCGCGAGCGGTCGAGGGGTCTCGCCCGCTCAGGTCGCGCTGGCGTACATTCTCGGCAAACCGGCTGTGTCTTCTGTGATCTTCGGGGCTCGCACCGAGGAGCAACTACTCGACAACATTGCAGCGGCGGATCTAAAGCTCGACGAGTCCGAACGATCGCGACTCGACACGGTAAGCGCGATGCCGTTGATCTACCCGTACTGGCACCAGGCGGCCTCCGCGTCAGAGCGTCTGAGCGAAGCCGACAAGTCCCTTCTGGCACCGTCTCGCGCCTGAGGTCGCTGAGCACCACCGCCGCCGAGGGCAGAACGAAGCGTCGCAAAGGGGTTTTGGCACCACCACATGAGCTGAAAGGGCGCATAGATGATTGAGCCAACGAAGCAGGACAAGTTTTCCTTCGGATTATGGACAATTGGCTGGCAGGCCCGAGACACCTTCGGCGACGCCACGCGGCCTCCTCTCGATCCGGTTGTCTCGGTCTCACGGCTTGGAGAGCTCGGCGCCTGGGGGGTCTCCTTCCACGACGACGACCTGATTCCCTTTGGCAGTGACGAGACCGAGCGCGAGCGGCTGATCAAGCGCTTTCGAGTCGCGGCGGATGCCGCTGACATCGTGGTGGCGATGATGACCACGAACCTGTTTACGCACCCGATGTTCAAAGAGGGTGCCTTCACGGCGAACGATCGTGGCGTCCGTCGCTATGCGCTTCGAAAGGTGATGAGGAACCTGGACCTTGCCGCAGAACTCGGTGCGCCGACCTATGTCTTTTGGGGCGGACGCGAGGGCTCGGAGAGCGATGCGGGCAAGGACGTACGAGCGGCGCTTGATCGCTACCGCGAGGGCATTGACCTGCTTGCTCAGTACTGCCTCGATCAGGGCTACTCGATCCGGTTCGCAATCGAACCCAAGCCCAACGAACCTCGAGGCGACATCATCTTGCCAACGGTGGGGAGCGCTTTGGCGTTCATCTCTACGCTCGAACACCGCGAGATGGTCGGTGTCAATCCGGAGGTCGGGCATGAGCAGATGGCCGGGATGAACTTCGTGCACAGCATCTCCCAGGCCCTTTGGCAAGGAAAGCTGTTCCATATCGACCTCAACGGTCAACGAGGCCCGAAGTACGACCAGGATCTCGTCTTTGGCCATGGCGACCTCCTGAACGCATTTGGTCTGGTGGATCTCCTCGAAAATGGTGGCCCGAATGGAGGGCCCGCATACGACGGACCGCGTCATTTTGATTTCAAGCCCCTTAGGACCGAGGACGTCGAAGGTGTGTGGACTGCTGCGTCGTCAAATATGCAGACCTACCTCCTCTTGAAAGAGCGCGCAAAGGCCTTCCGTGCCGATCCAGAGGTACAAGCCGCGCTGCATGCGAGCCAAGTCGACGAGCTCGCCGAGCCCACGCTTGGCGCGGGTGAGACAGCAGCGCAACTTCGCGGCGACCAGACGTCGTTTGAGCGCTACGACGTCGACGCCGCTGCGAACAAGGGCTACGGCATGGTTCACCTCGACCAACTGGCGATTGAGCACATTCTCGGCGCTCGCTAGAACGTTGCTCGACGTGCATGCGTGTTCGCTACCGACGACTCCGACTCGAGATCAGTGAGCCTCGTCGCTGGCATCGACTCCTCCACTCAATCGAGCAAGATCGTCATCTGCGACGAAGCGACCGGGGCAGTGCTCCGATCCGGATCCGCTTTACACCCTCCAGGAACCGAGGTGGACCCGCATGCCTGGATGACAGCCCTCGAGACCGCCATCTCGCGAGCGGGAGGGCTCGACGACGTCGATGCCATCTCTGTCGGGGCACAACAGCACGGCATGGTCTGCCTAGACGAGCGCGGCGATGTCGTCCGCCCGGCACTGCTTTGGAACGACACCCGATCCGGCACCGCCTCGGCTCAGCTCGTGGATGAACTTGGCGGCCCGGATCTCGGTGGCCGGGCCTGGGCGGACGCGATTGGCAGCGTTCCGGTGGCATCGTTCACGATCACCAAACTGCGATGGCTCCTAGCGAACGAACCAGCGAATGCCGCCCGGACGGCGACCGTCTGTCTTCCCCACGACTGGATCACGTGGCAGCTCGCCGGTGCGCCACAGGGACGAGCCAGGGGAGACGGTGCGCTCGCGACCGATCGGAGCGAGGCGAGTGGTACGGGATATTTCTCACCAACGAGCGGCAGCTATCGACTCGATCTCCTTCGCCAGGCCTTCGGGCACACGCCTGATCTCCCACTGCTGCTCGGCCCCGCTGAGAGCGCCGGACGCTCGCTTTCGGGTCAGGTGCTCGGATGTGGCTCAGGAGACAACGCGGGAGCCGCGCTCGGTGTCGGCGCCACGCCCGGCGACGTGATCATCTCCGTCGGTACCTCTGGCACCGTCTTTGCCGTCTGCGACCAGCCCACCAACGACCCCAGCGGAATAATCGCCGGCTTCGCCGACGCTACGGGTCGCTTTTTGCCGCTCGTTTGCACCATGAACGCCGCGCGGGTCCTCGATTCCACGGCGACGCTTCTCGGAGTTAACCTCGACGCGCTGTCCGCGATGGCGCTCGCGACCGCACCGGGAGCGGACGGCCTTGTCGTCGTCCCGTACCTAGAGGGCGAGCGCACACCGAACCGACCGTTCGCGACTGGGGCGATACACGGGCTCCGGCTCTCGTCATGGACGCCGGAAAATCTTGCCCGGGCCGCATTCGAGGGAATGCTTTGCGGCCTTGCGGCGGGACTCGATGCGCTCCTTGCAAACGGGGTCCGGGTCGACCGGGTCATATTGATCGGCGGTGCCAGTCGATCCGAAGCGGTTCGCCAGATCGCGCCGGGTATTTTCGGACGCCCGGTCGTCGTCGCCGAGCCAGCTGAGCACGTGGCGATCGGCGCAGCGAGACAGGCTGCCTGGATACTTCGTGGCACGCCGGCGCCTCCCACTTGGCAGACCACCGCGTCCAGGACCTACGAAAGCCCATCGCTTGACTCGGTGCGTGCGAGGTACCGAGAGGTTGCCGACCTCACCGCCGATATTCCCGGACATTCGATCGACCACAAGCCGGCGCGCAATCGACCAGGACTCGGCGATGTAAGCAATGCGTAGCTCAGGTGCTTTGCCGACGCGCCGAGTAAGTATCGGCATCGACTTCGGGACCGAGTCAGGGCGCGTGCTGTTGTTGGATCTCGCTACCGGCGAAGAGATCGCTGTGCGGGAGGTTCGTTACGCGCACGGCGTCATCGACCAGCGACTGCCTACAAACGATGTCCCACTTGAGCCAGATACCGCCCTACAGGCTCCTCAGGACTACCTCGACGTCATCTTTCAAGGCGTGCCCGAGGCGCTCGCTGACGGAAATGTGCGCGCTAGCGAGGTCATCGGAATCGGCGTGGACTTCACTGCCTGTACGGTCTTGCCGACAACACGCGACGGAACGCCGATGTGTGCCATCAGCGAATGGAGTGATCATCCATTCTCCTTTGTGAAGCTCTGGAAGCATCACACGGCGCAGCCGGTCGCCGACCGGCTGAACGAGGTGGCACACCGGCGCGGTGAACACTTTCTTGCTCGATACGGGGGACGTCTCTCCGCGGAGTGGTACTTCCCCAAACTCATCGAGACGTGGCTTCGCGATCGACCTCTCTACGATGCGATGGACGTCTTCGTCGAAGCGACCGACTGGATCGTCTGGCAGCTAACGGGCTCGCTCTCGCGGGCGAGCTCGACCGCAGGGTACAAGGCGTGCTGGTTGGCTGGCGCCGGCCTTCCTTCTCGAGAGTTCTTCGAAGAGGCATACCCAGGCTTCCCGGATCCCTCAGAGAAACTAGGTACTGAGTTCTTCCCACCTGGAACCTCGGCAGGCACGCTCACGCCCGAGATGGCCAACAGACTCGGGCTCAGCACCGACGTAGCGGTTGCGATCGGGAACGTCGATGCCTTCGTCGCACTTCCCGCGGTCGGCGTACAACGCCCCGGCCCATTCGTAATGGTCATCGGAACCTCCATCTGTGATCTCGTGCTTGACGAACATGAGGTACAGATGCCGGGCATCACCGGTGTCGTAGAAGACGGTTTCATACCCGGCTTCTTCGGCTACGAGGCGGGACAGGCCGCAGTAGGCGACATGTTCGCCTGGTTCGGTGATCGTCTCCTCGAGCTGGATGCGCCGTCGTCGAGCACGGGGGAGAGCTGGCATGTCGCTCTTGACGCGGAGGCCGCGGTACTCGCTCCTGGATCGAGCGGCCTTGTCGTACTCGACTGGTGGAGCGGGAATCGAAGCATTCTCGGTGACGCCGACCTCTCTGGAGTCATCGCCGGGCTGACGCTCGCAACCACGAGATCGGAGATCTATCGGGCACTTCTTGAGTCCGTGGCCTTCGGCACCCGGCGAATCATCGAGAACTTTCGCGAGCACGGCCTAACCCTCGATGAGATCGTGGCTTGTGGCGGCATCGCCGAGCGAAGCCCGCTCATGATGCAGCTCCTCGCTGACATCACGGGGCTGAGTGTGATGGTTCCAGCATCCAGCCAGATTCCCGCACGTGGTTCGGCGCTCTTTGGAGCGCTCGCTGCGGGGTCGTCGCGCGGTGGCTTCGGCGATATCTTCGAGGCAGTCACCGTGCTGAAACCGGCTGTCGCCGCCCGCTACGAGCCGAGAGCTGCGAACAAAGGGGTCTACGACGCGGTCTACTCCGCATTCTGCGGCCTTCATGATGCGCTCGGACGAGACCACGGGGAGTGGCTTCACACCCTCAAACGACTTCGGCGCGGCTCTTCGTTGGCGCCGCACGACGCCGCACCCGACGAACGAGAGTCCTGAGACCGGTGTGGTGGCGAACACCGAGATCGTGCACGCCGAGTCGTCCAGCGTGAACGAGGAGCTTGGCGAGCGCCGGAAGTAGATTGGGGACGAGGATGGTACTTGCCCCAAGACGGCGTAGTACTAAGGGGAGGCGAGACGAGTTGAACGAACGACCCCGCGTCGGCATGCTCGGCATCATGCAGGAGCTGTACGACGAGATGATCCCCCGAATCACCGAGCATCAGGCGGAGTTCTCGCGATCACTTTGCGCGCAACTCGCTCCTGTTGCCGACGTCATCTTCACTCGCCCCGCTCGCGACCGCGACGACATCGAAGAGATCGTGAAGGACCTCAACACGAAAGAGCTCGACGGCATCATGATCGTGATGCTGACCTACGGTCCGGCGATGAGGACCCTGCGGGCTCTCCTGGAGAATCCACTCCCGTTGCTACTCGCGAATATCCAGCCGGATCCTGTCGTCACCGCGAGCTGGACCATGGATGACCTCACCTACAACCAGGGAATCCACGGAGCTCAGGACCAATCGAACGCCATGCTCCGCGCGGGACTTCCGTACTCGGTAATCACCGAGGAGTGGCGCTCGCCAGAGTTCCTCCTCGCGTTCGAGTCGTGGGCGCGAGCGGCCCAGACCGTGACAAAGCTGAAGCGGACGAAGATCGCGCTCTTTGGATACCCGATGAACGGTATGGAAGACGTGCAATACGACGCGACCGCGCTGCTTAGAAAGCTCGGTCCGACGGTTGTGAACGAGAACCTCGGGGACGTCTTCGCGCGAATACAGACGGTCACTCCGTCAGCGGTGGAGACCATGCGCGCACAACACTTCACGCAGTTTGAAGTCGACCCGAATCTGACGGTGGAGAATCACGACTATGCGATTCGATTCGAGATAGCGCTGCGCGAGATTATCGACGGGGGCGGCTACGACGGCCTTTCCGTGCACTTCGAACCTGTCGGCAGAGACGGGCGGTTCAAACAGCTACCGCTGCTCGCTGCGTCGAACATGATGGCGGATGGCTACGGCTACGGTGCCGAAGGCGATACGAATGCAGCGGTGCTTGTCTGTGCGAGCCACACCCTCATCGGTGACGCGCACTTCAGCGAGATGTACGCGATGGACTATGAGCTCGACTCGGTGCTCATTAGCCACATGGGTGAGGGCAACTGGCGTATCGCCCGTAGTGACCGTCCGATCCGGCTCGTCGACCGACCGCTTGGCATCGGTGGCCTTGACAACCCTCCAACGACGGTCTTCTCGGCCCAGCCAGGCATCGCTACAACGGCGACCCTGATCGCCCTCGAAGGCGAGCATTACTGCCTTGCCGTCGCGCGCGGAGAGATTCTCGACACTCCAGAGCTTCCACTCGTGCAGATGCCGTACTTCCACTTCCGTCCAGATTCTGGAATGCGCAAGTACCTGACGGAGTGGCTTCGCCACGGTGGCACCCACCACTTCTGTCTCAATCTCGGTGATCACGTCGAGCGTTGGCGGATTCTCGCCGAACTGCTCGACATCGACTTCGTCGAGATCTAGGAGATGACCTCGGGCGCGCGCTACCGCGACGGCCTCCGAGAAGAGGTCCTGGCTGCGAATCTCGGTCTGGTCCGACAGAATCTCGTGACGCTCACGTGGGGCAATGCGAGTGGGATCGACCGCGACGCCGGCGTGATCGCGATCAAGGCAAGTGGCGTCGATTACGCGATCATGGATGTTGGTGACATCGTGATCTTGACCCTCGACGGCGAGATTGTCGAGGGCGAGCGTAAACCTTCCACTGACACGCCGACCCACCTCGAGCTCTATCGATCCTTTTCAGAGATCGGCGGCGTTGTCCATACGCACTCAACCTGGGCGACCTCTTGGGCACAGGCCGAGCTCGAAATCCCGATCCTTGGAACGACGCATGCAGACTTCTGTCCGGGATCGATCCCGCTCGCTCGCCATCTGAGCGCCGAGGAGATCGCGACTTCCTACGAATTGAGCACCGGCGTCGCTTTGCGCGAGCTCATCGCCAAGCACGGCGTCGCGGACCTTCCGGCCGCTCTCGTGCCTGGGCACGGCCCCTTCGTCTGGGGTAAGGACGCCAACGACGCGCTCGAGCGAGCGACGACGTTAGAGGCGGTAGCCCAGATGGCACTCCTGAGCGTGGCACTTCGGCCAGGCATACCTCCGCTCGACTCCGCGTTAGTCGACCGGCACTTCAGACGAAAACACGGGCCCGACGCGTACTACGGCCAAGCCGACTGAGGCCTAAGTCGCGAAAGCTCAGGGTAGTTAGTACGAGATCTGCCCAAGCACGGATGCGACCCCCTCGTCGAGGAGTCCTTGACCTTCCAAGAAGTCGATCACTGTGTAGCGGGCCCGAATGCGGTTTGCGAACCGAAACGTGGCGGAGAGCATCTCCGCATCGAGATCAAGAAATCCAGGCGTATCGGGAATCCCAGCAGCGTTCAGTGCTGCATGAACCAATGGCGCCACGCTTCTCGCCCCTTCGGTGCCCGCGAGCACCGCGGCCCAGCTCGGCGCGCTCCGCGGCCAGGCCTTTTCGTGTGACGAAGAGAACGACTGCTTCTCCTCCATCACTGCCTCGACCTCAAGCAGATGCCCCGCGAACCACGAACGCGCCTCGTCGCTTTCGGGCTCAGGCGCCCGCGGCAACGTCGGCACGCCGATATGGTCACCGGCTAGTGCCCACTCTTGAAGGCGGAGCGCGAAGTGCGTCGCATACCCGACCTGTAGGCCGTGGGGAGCGTGCAGCTGTCTGCCGAGCGAGGCTTGCAGATCCCAAAAGTGAGAGGCGTGGTGCTCACAGCCACTCGCTGGACGTGAGCTCCCCACCATCGTCATGGCGATGCCAGATTCAACGAGGCCACGAAGCAGCTGCTCAACGCCCTCGGGTGACTGCTCGAGGATCTCGCGTACATGCGACGCGACATGCACCATCGGATCGGCCACACGCCGCTCAACGACCTCGCAGAGCGGTTCCGCCCAGAGGCCGTGTGAGAGGTGCCAATCGATGTGTGCCGATGCTTTTCCGAGAAGATCCCCGATTCCAGATCGCGTCATCTCTCGAGGGGCCCTTGCGATGACTCTTGGATCCGCGAAGATCGCACTGGGCGCGATCGCGCTCGAGGTTGTCTTCATGCCATCGAACTGCATCGCCGCAACACTTGAGGCGTAGCCGTCCATCGAGGCGGCTGTCGGCACGCTCACGAACTCGCTTCCCAAGCGGTGCGTGACGAATCGCGTGACGTCGGTCACCACCCCGGATCCGACGGCGATCACCGCATCTGGCGTCGATGATCTGAGCGCGTCTTCGAGCCGTTCCACGCTCTTCGCATCTGCCAGCAGACCGGATCGCTCGGGAAAGGAGAGGGATTCGGGCAACATCGAGCGTCCTCGCAGCGCCTCGATCACCTCTCCGCCGAGCACTTCTTCGGTGTTGGCGTCCATCACGACGAAGGGCCTTGACCAGGAGTGGCGCTCGCCGTAACTGACGAGCTCGTCGATGGCCGTGTCGCTGATCACGACCATTTCGATATCGACCGGATGGAGCGAGCCACAAGAGCACCGGTCGTCCAGGTTCGACGGAGCCGACTCACGGGCGTCCCGGGGCAGATCTGATCGCATTCTGGGACTTCTTTCTTAGTCATCAGCGCTCTCGATGCCGTTCGTCCGCTCTCGTGATCCTGCCACGCTTGGCGAGACGGCGGAGTGCGAGGTATCGCTTTTCAAGGTCGTCGGAGGCGCTCGAATTGGGGGTGGCAACCTTAGGATGCAGGAGGGTCGACGAGCCGATCTTGGATGACTGCTGGGAGAGGGCGGGCTCCGGTGATAAAAACAACAATCAGCCTCGGCGATGGGCGCGACCTCATCTACTTCGACGAGGACGGCCGGCCCGCTCGGACTGCGCACGACAGGCGCGATCTTCCGATGGTCGAACACGGATCTCAGCTGCGCCACGACGAACTAACCGAAACCTGGGTGACGATCGCGTCGCATCGCCAAGACCGTATCTACCTTCCGACAGGCGACACGTGTCCCTTTTGCCCGTCGAGCGCGACCAACCTCTCAGAGATCCCAGAATCTGACTATGACGTTGTGGTCTTTGAGAACCGTTTTCCGGCGTTCTCGGGATCGGGTCACCGTGCTCCAGAGGCCGGAATAGGGGTAGACGAGGCGCTTCCTGCCGTCGGTCGTTGCGAGGTGATCTGCTTCACCGACGATCACGACAGCTCCTTTCGCGAGCTCTCCCCTCTGCGGGTGCGCCTCGTTCTTGACGCCTGGGTGGATAGAACCGCGGCGTTAAGCATCCGCGCCGACGTCGCTCAGGTGTACTGCTTTGAAAATCGTGGCCCGGAGATCGGGGCCACCGAGAGCCACCCGCATGGTCAGATCTACGCCTTCCCCTTCGTCACGTCTCGCACATCTCGAGTCCTTGCCGCTGTTCGACGGCACTTCTCCTCGACGGGTCGAAATCTCTTCGATGACGTGGTCGCAAACGAGAGCAGCGGGTCCAGGGTGGTCCTTAGCGGTGAGCATTGGACCGCATTTGTTCCCCACGCGGCAAAGTGGCCATTCGAGGTGCATCTCTATCCGAGATCTCGAGCACCTAATCTCATCGCCCTAGCCGAATCAGCGAGTTCAGAGTTCTGCCTTCTCTACCTCGAGCTCCTCCGACGCTTCGATGCGCTCTTCGGTGTCCCGATGCCGTACATCTCAGGATGGCATCAAGCGCCGTCCGGCGCCGAGGATGCGTTCGCGCTGCACCTCGAGCTCTTCTCGATCCGAAGAGCGGTGCACAAGCTCAAGTTCCTTGCGGGAACCGAATCGGGGATGGACGCGTTCATTTCCGACATCTCACCGGAGTCGGCCGCCGAACGATTGCGGTCAGCGTGATACGTCCTCGCGTTAGCGGCGAGCGTGGCTGTACTTACTCGACGGGCGCGTCTCGCTGCATCGAAGAAGGCAGAAGTGTGCTTGATGATCCGTCGACAGGGTGACTAGATGTCGCACGGCTCAAGATCGATGACAACGAGCTTTGAGAGCACCTTTTCGAGCTCGCCCGAGGGTGTCTGGGCAGCACCTGGGCGGTTGAACATCATCGGGGAGTTCACTGACTTCAATGACGGCCTGGTGTTGCCGATGGCACTCGATGCCACGACGACCGCGGCACTCCGCAGGCGGGTCGATGATCTGGTGCAAGTCAGCTCATCGAGTGCTCCAGCTACGTCGCGGCCACTGGTCTCGGCGCACCTGCGCGACCTCTCGCCGCAGATCGGCACCACGTCCTGGTCGGACTACGCGTTCGGTGTCGTATGGGCGATTGACCAAGCGGGCCTTGCGGTCAGCGGTCTGGACATCCATTTAGAGAGCACCGTGCCGATCGGAGCGGGGCTCTCGTCGTCCGCAGCCTTGGAGTGCGCGATCGGCCTTGCACTTCGGGACCTCTTCGCGCCCGAACTTCGACTGCAAGACCTTGCCTTGCTTTGTCAACGTGCTGAAAACGCCTACGTCGGCGTTCCCTCAGGAATCATGGACCAAACTGCATCGCTTTGTTGTATATCGGGCCACGCGATCCTGTTCGACACCCGAAGCGGCGAGATCGAACAACTTGGCTTCGACCTCGCACCTGCGGGCTTGGAGCTCCTCGTCATCGACACACGAGTGCGCCGCCAGTTAGCGACCTCCGCCTACGCCGACCGTCGAGCCGCTTGCGAACTCGCGGCCAAGCTCATCGGGGTCCGAGCGCTACGAGATGCGACACTTCGTGACCTAGCGAAGATCCCTGATGAAGTTGTCCGACGTCGGGCGCGTCACGTGATCACCGAGAACGACCGAGTGCTGAGCGTCGCGGAGTCGCTAACGGCAGGGCGTCTCGTGGAAATAGGGCCGGTTCTCTCCGCGGCGCATCGATCACTTCGGGACGACTTCGAAGTCAGTTGCAAGGAGCTGGACCTCGCTGCCGAGGCTGCAGAGCGAGCCGGCGCCTACGGCGCTCGAATGATCGGCGGCGGCTTCGGAGGTTGCGTGGTCGCGCTCATAAACGCCGACGACGAGGATTGGATCATTCAGACGGTGGAGGCAGCCTTTGCCTTCGAGGGACTTTTGACGCCGCAGTTTTTCAGCGCGCTGGCAGCTTCAGGTGCGCATCGCGTCGCATAGTGCGACGTCGGACCGAGGCCGTTCGGAGCGGGGCAGCTAGTTCCAACAGCACGATTGAAGCGGGCTTGGGCCTTTAGAGCGGCTAGAACGCCCGTTCTTGCTCCGTTGGAATCCGCCCGTGAATCGGCCGAGGAGATGAGTCGCTCAACACCTGATGGCGATCGAGCGAAAATGGTGGCAGCCTTTGCCTAGAGCGTTAGGCGCTGGTTGCACAGGCGCGGTGAATTCGGAGGTGGGGAAGATGACGATCGAACTCGAGAGCGTTGTAGACGAGCTGAGCAATGTGCTTGCGCTCGAACACGTGAATGTTCAAATACCTGATCAGGCAATGGCCCTCGCGTTCTACGTCGACGGACTCGGGCTGACTCGGGACCCAGAGCTCATGACCGGCGTGGTGAACATGTGGATCAACATCGGGCGCAGTCAGTTTCACCTGCCTACCGGGACGCCACAGGTTCTGCGCGGTCATGTCGGCCTCGCGCTGCCGGGTCGCGAAGGTCTACTCGGCCGCTTGGCGGGCCTAACTAGCGAGTTCGTCGGAACTGACTTTGCGTTCGCGGAAAGCGAGGAGTTCGTCGAGGTCACGTCGCCGTGGGGCAATCGATTCCGCTGCTTTGATCCTGACGGGCAGACCGAGCGCGCTATGTCCTACGTGGCGTTCGATGTGCCCGTCGGTGCGGCGGGCGGCATAGCCCGCTTCTACCACGAGGTGCTCGGCGCGCAGACCGAGTTGGATGAGGACGAGGGAGTCGTCGCCAGTTGCGCGATGGGCAGCCACCAGCGGCTCGTCTTTCGCGAGACCGACGCGGACCTAAGCGACTACGACGGACATCACGTGCAGGTCTACCTTTCCGACATCGATGGGCCGTACGCGAAGTTGGAGGAGCGGGGTCTGGCCTATGAGAAGGTGGAGCACCAGTACCGCTTCAAAGACATCGTCGATCTCGACGATGACAAGGTGCTCTTCACAATCGAACACGAGGTTCGAAGCACCGGCCATCCCCTGTATGCCAGACCGCTCGTCAATCGCAGTCTGTAGCTCGTTGCGCTCGCCGAAAGGGACGAAGTGCAAGCGGTCCAGCTAGTCCGGCAGGGCACCTTCGAGGTGATCGAGGTCGGCGTCCCGGCCCCCGAGCCAGGGCAAGTCCTCGTGCAGATGGAGTCGGCATCGGTCTGTGGGAGTGATCTGCGGACGGTCTTCGGCGGCCACGTCGTCGCGTTCCCGCTCACACCTGGTAGGCCGGGTCACGAGGGAGTCGGGACGATCGTTGAGTCGCGATCGGCAAGTTGGGCGGTTGGCGATCGCGTCCTCACTGTTCCGATGCCCGGCGTCGGGGCCTGTTTCGCCGATCTCCAGGTCGTCGATGAGCGATTTCTCGTGGCACTCTCGACTGCGGCGTCTCCGCATCAGATCGTCATGGCGCAGCCACTCGGCACCGTCATCAACGGCTTTCGCCGTTACTGGCCGACCGGTCTCTCCGCGGATGGTTGCACCGCAGCGATACTCGGAGCTGGAACCGCCGGCCTCTTTGCCTTGCAGCTCGCCAAGCTTGAGGGTTTCTCTCGTGTCATCGTCTGTGACCTCGAACCTGCCCGGCTCGAAGCCGCCGAAAAACTTGGTGCCGATGTCGTCGTGCAGGCGCCGGAGCGATCGTTTGTGGACGCGGTCCTCGAATACACCGACGGCGCTGGCGCGGAGCTGGTGATCGAGGCCGCGGGATTCGACGCGTGTCGGGCGGAGTGCATCTCGGCCACCCGCTATCTCGGGCGGACGGGCTTTTTCGGGCTGCCTGAGCATGCAGGAGCAGTTGGCTTCCCGCTCGCCGAGGCGTTCGCGCGCGGCTGCACGATCGTGATGGCGGGGAACGCGCAGATCGAAGAGGGACTGACGTCGTTCCACGAGGCAATCGAGCTCATCGAGTCCGGTGCCCTCGACGTCGGTCACCTCCTCGAGCCCCGCTACGCGCTCGACGACATCCAGTTGGCGATGGATATGGCACACGAGCGGCGCGCGCTGAAGGTCTCCTTCGAGCTCGGCTAGCGAGATTCCGCCACGCCGGATCGCGCGCCGCGGCCCGCGTATTCGCGCTCTCTGCCTACCGAGCTAACCGCCCTCCGGGCGGCAGCCGGGTTGCGGGGCCGTGGCAAAGTAGTGCGATGCGGCTCTACCTCAGCTCCTATGGACTTGGGGACAACGCCGCGGCGCTTCGGGAACTCGCCGGGGGTAAGGCCCGGACGGCGGTGATATTCAACGCCCGCGACGCCTACCGCGGTGAGCGACTGAAATATTTCGAGCAGGAGTTTGCGGCGCTTCGCGTACTTGGGTTCTCTTGCGAGGAGCTCGACCTGCGTTCGTACTTCGACGACGAAGACGGTCTCCGGGCGCGGCTCGCGAACTATGACCTTGTCTTCGCCGTGGGCGGCAACACCTTCGTGCTCGCCAGGGCGATGACCGAAGCGGGCTTTCGAGCAGCCATCCGCGAGCAGCTCGTCGAGAATCGCATCGTCTACGGCGGCTACAGCGCGGGCGCCTGTGTCGTTGGTCCAGACCTTGACGGATGCCACTTGATCGACGAGCCCGATGCCGTCGCCGACGGCTACGCTCCCGACGTTCGACCCGAGGCACTCGGCTGGGTGCCGTGGCGAATCGTGCCGCACTGGCGATCCGAACATGAAGAGGCGCCGCTCGCTGAGTTGGCGGTTGCGCACTTGCTCGAGGCGGGTCTGCCCTTTCAGGCGCTTCGCGACGGGCAGGCGTTCATCGTCGACGACGGCGAGGCTTATCTGGCGTAGGTACCCGTTGGCGCGAATCGTTATCGCACCTGCGCCGCGCGCTGATCAGACGAGCATGGAACGCCGCTAGTCACTCGCGACCAGGATGTCGCGAGTGATCTCCATCTGCCCGAGATGCTGTGCGAGCTCCTCGAAGATGTGGACGAGCGCCGCGCCCTGGCGTTTACCGAGTGGCAGTGCCGCGTCCGCGGGAGACACCGCGAAATGGAGGGGGGCGTCGAGCTGCGCGGCGTCGATGTCTACGCGAAATTGCACCCTCGCGACGTCGATCTTCGCGACGAGCGACTCGACGTCACCAGTTGCTTGAAACTCGGCCTCGCGGTCGCGGACGACCTCTCTCCCGGCGACGAGATGTCCCGCCCAGGAGGTCATCACGCCAAGGCAGTGCGTAACGATGCCGAACGCTGAATTCGCGCCCGGAAGCTCGGGGCGTTCGGAGGCGTGTTCGTCGCCGAGCTGGCGGAGGATCTCCACCATCTGATCAAGCGTCCGATTGACAAACCAGACGTAGTCGTCACTCGAGATCATCGCTTCTCCTTGTTCTTGTCCATCGAGGTATCCCAGTTCTTGTCCATCGAGGTATCCCATTCCGCCGAAGAAGCGACCCGCGCCACACCAGATGCGGTCATCCCACCGTAGCTTTGACGAGAGAACCAGATCGCGTGACGGATACGGCTCGCCGACGTCGTCGGGTACCCGCTCGAGTCACGAGGAACGGGTCGCCTGTGACCGGATTCGAGTCCAGTTGTGGGCGGGAGCCGGCAACGACCGCTCGGTCCCGGGGCCGGCAGTCTCGAGAGCCTCGTTGACATCGGTGGCACGACCTGCGGAGAGGTGGCGACGTCACGTAGCTACGCGGCGCCGGCGCTCGTTGGCTAGGCGGTCGCCGAGCTGCTTGTGTTGGACGCGATCCAACCCGCCACAAGGACGAGACCTGCGATGAACGCGCAGTAGAGGTAGAACCAACCTGTGTACGAGCCGGCCACGGTGACCTGGCCCTCGATCGCCTGGGCAGCGGTAACGCCGAAGTTGCTAAGCGGCGGAAGGGGCTGTGCAAGCGTGGCGAACACCTGGGCGGCAAGGGGCACGAGCGCCCCTGCCAGAACGGTGACACCGACGAGGGTCGGTCGCCAGGCGATCGCAACGACGAGTACCGCGACTATCAGTGCCATGGTGATGACGTTGCCGACGATGATCGCGCCGGGGTTGGCGAAGATGTCACCAGCGGTCGTCGTCTGTGCCGCACCCGTCGTCGCGGCGGTCACGGTGTAGCTGTCCCAGGGCAGCGCGAACGCGACTGCGGCACCAAGCGCGCCAATACCCCCGGCTACCACGATCGGGCGGCTCCACGCGACGGGTCTGCCTCGTGGAGCGGGGGATCGAAGCGCCAAGAGCGCGACAGCGCTACCTGTGGCGCAGGCGATCCACCCGGCGAGTGAAAGGTACAGGCCAGCCCCCGGGTTCTCACCGCGACTGACGCTCGCGGTCAACACGTCGGTGAGGAAGAAGCCGAACGAGATGACGCTGAGGCCAACGCCAACTCCGGCGGCGCCTCGGGCGAATCTGCGATCGACTAGGAGCAGTGCCGCAACGAGCGACCAGCCGAGCACGTAGGCGATGTGCGGGACGAGCTGGTCCGCCTGAGAGCCGAGGCTCGTCCCACCGAGGTAACTCGGGAACATTCCGGCAACTCCGAGTATCACGCCGACGAGGACGACTGACGCCGAGAAGAGGGCGGTCTGGTTCGCGGCCGGCGACGTGATAGGCGAGGCGTAACCACCGTCTGGGACGTTCTCGAGCGACCCGACGCGCCGTCGCGCGGCGAACCAACCTTGCATTGTCAGCGGGAATCGCTCGATCAACTCGTCGGTCGGCGATCCCGTCTCCCAGACGCCGTAGAAGTCGGGTCCTCGTACGAGTGAGTAGGTGCCTTGGTTAGCGATCTGGTCGGGCCGGAAGGGGATTGACGGTTCTCGCACCGCTTCGTCAACATCTAGCCCAGTTGGAAGTCCTGCCATGACTTAGGAATACAGGACTTCGCTGAGGATTTGCTGAGCAGTTGCCCAGAGTTCGCGGTGGTGGCGAAGCAACGGCGTGCTAGCTTGCCGCCGTCAGCCAAACTCTGGCGTCTCGTGCGCGAGAAGAGCTCGAACGTCTCGGCGTTCGACGGAGGACCTCGGCGTCTCGGTGCCGATCTGGCCGTCTACAGGCTACGTCATAGAGGCCGATACCTCTATCGGCGTCTTCCTGCTCCGCTTGGTCGCGGGCGCAGCGAGCGGCTTGTCGCGATCAGCTTCGCCACCAACTTTGCTCGTGGCAGGACTCAGAACCGGGGTGGTTGAACTACATGGACCAGGAGATCGGCGCCCAACCGCTCCGCCTCTACGTCATCTCTGGTGCCATCGCGTCAGTGCTGTTCATCGCCGGGATCACAGTTCACCCAGGGGGAACCTCGGCCTGGGTCGGATTCGACAACATCGGCCAGGCGATCACGCCGCTCGTGGCGGCTTTTGTCTGCGCCGTAGTCGCTCGTCGCCAAAGTGGGCGATCTCGACGTTCGTGGACGTTGATCGGCCTCGGAACCCTGTCGTGGGGTGTCGGTCAGGTGATCTTTACGGTCATGCTCGTCGGCTTCGGCGAGACACCGCCGGTGCCGTCGATCTGCGACCTCTTCTTTTTGTTGTCACCGACGCTTATCGTGCTCGGCGTACTCGGGTCGCGCGTTGAGGACGGTGTGCGGGACGCCCTCCTTCTGCAGCATGGCCGACAGCAGCTCGGATACCTCGACCGAGATCGTGCCCACGAGTACCGGCTGGCCGCTGGCATGCCGTGCCTCGATCTCCTTGGTGACGGCGTTCCATTTGCCGTCCTTGGTCTTGTAGACCTGGTCGTTGTGATCTCCGCGGACCATCG
>Ga0208357_1001455_pt1 | contig 17046 bp, 21 predicted proteins | sample NGESurdeep092012_6_FD_184487 | JGI IMG/M metagenome (GOLD analysis project Ga0208357, IMG submission 184487) | Arctic peat soil microbial communities from Barrow, Alaska - NGEE Surface sample F52-2 deep-092012 (SPAdes) | ecosystem: Environmental > Terrestrial > Soil > Wetlands > Peat ... | reverse complement strand
TAACCCAGGGGTTTCCCTCTTTATCACTCGTGGACATCGTTAAGTAGATGTTCGCAGCGATGATTTCTTTTGCGCGGGCGTTGAAATCCATACTACTTATTGAGGATTAAATACTTACCCTCGCTTATTACTTTTATATTCCCATCGATGATCTGTAGGGCGGAATTGTCGTCTAGCGCATACAGCGGCTCTTTCAACTGTTTTGCAATCTTCGTTAGATATTTTGTCCTCGCCCGCGGAAAATCCGGGGAATTGAAATGCGACCGGAAATGGAAGTCCACCATTCGCAAACTTTCATTGCTCTGGCCAACTTCATCCTTGCCGTAAAATAACTTGAGCGAAGTTAAATTCGGTCCCGTGACAATGCTTCCCGCGCTGATGCCGACGTATATTCTTTTCTTGAGCAATCCCGGAAGCGCTTTCGCGACACCGGATTTCTTCAGCCACTTCATCAAATAGAATGTGTTGCCGCCACCGATCAAGATCACATCTGCTTCTTTTAGGCGAGGCAGCCATATCTTTTCCTGCGGCATCGCGTCAATGTTCAAAATATTTATCTTCTTGAATCCCAACTTCGCGCAGTTGCTCAAGTCCCTAATCAGCCACTGTTTATCATGAGACGAAAAATTAGCCGCAGTGGGGATAAAGACGAGCGTCGATCTGTTGAATGGCTTACCAAGCAGCTTGCGCAGCGATTTCGCGATGTTTTTGTTCGTGATACCGCCGGAGGTGAGGAGAAGCTTCATAGCTTCATTATATGCTTAAAATGGCCGTGCAATCTTTGCCTCATCTATTTCGACTTTATGAGAAGCAATCAATGACTTGAGGTGATTTCGAAAGGCTTGCATCGGCATCCGTCCTTCTCGCACATCAGCGAGAGCCCGAAACCCATCTGCCTTGGTCAGTTTCAAGCCCAGCGCAACAACTCCCATATTGAAACCAAGCTGAACCTTCAATTCCTCGGAAAGGTCACCCCACCGTTCAACTTGGGTAAATCGTAGCACTTGCTCGCAGGCATGAATAGTAAATTCGTCTACGTCGTTTTCCATCCGTTAATCATACCAAAAAAACAGCCCCGCTAGATCCCTCCCATGGCCCTCCACACTTTCGCCCTTCGGGCGAGCATGTCAACGAATTTTTCCTTGCCTCTGGAGTACGAGCGGTAATCATTCGGATATTTTTTCTTCAATGTTCGCTTGAGAGCTTCATACTTTTTTACCGCATCCGGATGGGCTCGCAGATAATCACGAAGGTCCATAAAACGGATCGCGTGTTCGTGACTCTTTTTGAAGAAATGAATATTATAGAGCTTAGTTTCGCCACGAAACTTTTCAAGCAATCGACTGTTCGGCTTTACATAGTTCGAACGGAATACATATCCCATTTTCTCGAACCTCGTCCTCGCACGGTCAACAACGGAAAAGTCCTTTACAATAACAAGAATATCAACGATGGGTTTTCCACTCATCCCCTTCACGGCCGTGCTCCCAATATGATGGACCGCAAGCGCGGCACTCCCCAGAATCTTTTTTAGCAGCCATTCTTGAACGCGAAATCGTCGACGCCAATTCTGTGAATATCGAGCAATCGTATAGTTTCGCGCCATGCTTATTCAATGCTTTATTTAAGTATTTTATAGTGAAGCTGTACTTCTTTATCACTCAATTGCTTTTCCGCCAAGAGATTTACGAAGATGCATTATGATTACCTAGGAATCCTTCGATTCTACAATGATTCACCCGAACCGCTCTCTTACCGCTTCGCCCACTAGACCTGTCAGGGAGGCCTCTGTGCCTTATTGACGAACTACGATATTGGTATCCCCAACCGCTAGAATAAAAAATCCTCCGCTTCTGCGGAGGATTTTTCTCTTAGCGCTTCGCCCACTGCGGAGCCCGACGTGCTTTGTTGAGGCCGTACTTCTTGCGCTCCACCATGCGGGAGTCGCGGGTGAGGAAGCCCATCGTGCGGAGGCGCGGCTTCCAGTCCGGCTCCTTGGCGATGATCGCACGGGAGAGGCCGAGGCGCACGGCACCGGCCTGCGCGTGGATGCCGCCGCCGCTCACGACGACCGAAACATCATATCCATCGAGCTTGAGCTGATCGATGGGCGATCGCGCGTCAGCCACGAGGCGCGGGAGGGTGAAGTACTGCGCGGGCGTCTTACCGTTGACCGTCATCTTGCCGGTGCCGCCCGTTGTGATGCGCACGCGCGCGATCGCGGTCTTCCTGCGGCCGACGGCCTCGGTGTAGCGATGGCTCTTTGAAGACGCTGCTGCGGGTTTATGCGCAGGTTCAGCATGCGCGGCAACAGGCTTGTGCGCCGTAGCGGGCGCGGCATGTGCAGCGCGCGCCGGTTTTGCAGCCACCGCCACTTCCTTCTTTTCTATTTCTTTCGTGGTTGCCATAATATTATTTCTTTCCCGCCTTCTTTACGCTGCCTGCCGGTTCGACGAATATCAAATTGTTCATACGCTTCTGCGTGAGGAAGTTGCGCGGAAGCATCTTGCGCACCGCACGGCGCAGTACGAAGCGCGGATCCTTCGCCATATGCTGCTCGAACGACTTCTCCTTAAGGTGGCCGACGTAGCCGGTGTGCTTGTAATAGACCTTGTCCGTCGCCTTCTGGCCCGTCACGCGGATGCCGTCGACGTTCGATACATAGACCTTATCTTTGCTCACGCGGTTGGTCTCAAACGTGGCCGACTTCTTGCCCTGCAACATGAGGGAGATGTCGGTCGCCACGCGGCCCAGCACTTTATTTTTCGCGTCTACGTGATATTCCATGATCGAGGGATAGTTTACTCTAAATATTAAACAAATTCAATGCGCGCCATGCGGGTGCCATCGCGCTTGCGGGACTGCGCCAGCTTTACGATGCGCAGATATCCCCCCTTCCGCTCGAGATACTTCGGTCCATAATCACCGAACAACTTCTTGACGATCTTGTCGTTGCCGACGCGGCTCGAGATGAGGCGGCGGTTGGCGACGGTCGGATTCTTTGCGATCGACACCAAATGCTCCACGCGCGGACGGATCGCCTTCGCGCGGGTCTCGGTCGTGTCGATATGCCCTGCACGGATCAGGTCATTGCCAAGGTTGCGCATAAAAGAAATGCGCGCGCCGCGGAGACGGCTGAACTTTTTGTTGTTTTTCTTTCCGTGTTTCATAACAGTATGCCGAATGCTCTATTCTGTTTCTTTTTTCTTTTTGGCCGGCGCTTTCTTTTTGGCAGCGCCTTCCGTCTTTGAGCTTTTCGGCGCATCAAATTCCTTCACTTCAACAACACCCACCTTCTCGAAGTGGTCCTTCAGAATGCTGGATGCCTTGTGGAGCGCCGATGACGGGCTGATCGCGCCGTTCGTCGTGACCTCCAGGTGCAAGCGGTTGTAATCCGTGCGGTCGCCCACGCGCATGTCTTCGATCGTGTAGTTCACTTTGATGACCGGGGTAAAGATCGAGTCGATCGCGATCGTGCCGATCGGAAGGCGGCCCTCCGACTTGCGCGCATCCACCGGCACGTAGCCGAGCCCGCGCTCCACGCGCACTTCGATATCGATCTCCGCGTCCTTGGCGGTAAGGTGTCCGAGCACCACTTCCGGATTGATGATCTCAACGTCCGAGTTAAGCTCGATGTCGCCGGCCGTGATCTCATGTTCCCCTTTCAATTTGAGCGCGAGCACCTGCGGCTCGTCAACGTGCGAGCGGAAAAATACTTTCTTGAAGTTGAGCGCGAGCTCGACGATATCTTCTTTCAAGCCCGGCAGGGTGGAGAACTCGTGCGGAACGTTCTTTATTTTTATCTCGGTGACGGCCGCGCCCGGCAAGGAAGACAAGAGTGCGCGGCGCAACGCCGTGCCTACCGTCAAACCGTATCCCGCGTACAATCCCTCTATCTCGAACACGCCATCCGTCGCGGTCTCGGAGATGGTCTTTATGGAAACACTGGAGCTGACATATGCGAATTCCATGGGTAAATTGTTAAAAAATGATTAAGGTTTTTATTTAGAGAATGAATCGACCAAGAGGTTTATTTCGAAAGGTGGCGTAAGGTCCGTCGGAGTGGAAAGCATCTCGCCTTCCAGCTTGTCCGGATCCATCCGGAGCCACGAGGGCGCTTCGTACTTCTTTATGAGCTCCAGGCGGTCTACGAAGGTCTTGTTGGTTTTTGAAGCGTCACGCACGCCGATCGCGTCACCCGTGCGAAGTTGATATCCCGGCGACACCACTTTCTTCTTGTTCACTGTGATGTGGCCCTGGACGACGAGCTGCCGCGCTGCCGCGCGGGAAACCGCCCAGCCGAGCAAAAACACCACGCTGTCCAACCGCGATTCGAGCAGTTCCAAAACCTTCGCGCCCGACGCGCCCTTTGCGGCCGTCGCCATGCCAAACAAGCGCTTCATGTTGTTCTCATTCACGCCGTACGCGATCTTGAACTTGGCCTTCTCGCGCAGCTGGAGGCCAAACTCAGAGAGCGCTTTGGGACGCCCATTCGGCCCGTGTGCTCCGGGCTTATATGGCTTGCGGGTGAGTGCGGACTTCGGCGACATCGCCCGGTCGCCCTTCAGCCCCAGGCGTACGCCCAATGCCCGCTCTTTTTTCTCTTTAGGACCTCTCATAGTAGTGGTTTAACGTAGTTGATAGAATAACATATTTTCGCGATCTTCGCTAGACGCGCCGCGTTTTTGCGGGGCGCGGGCCGTTGTGCGGCACCGGCGTGGCGTCTTTGATGGAAAGGATATTGAAGCCGTTGTTGATGAGCGAACGGATCGCGGAGTCCCTGCCGGAGCCGATCCCCTTTACGATCACCGAGATATCCTTCGGGCCGCTGGCCTGGATCTTTTCCGTGATCGCCGCGATCACTTTGGATGACGCGAAGGGCGTCGCTTTCTTCGGGCCGGAGAAACCGAGCGAGCCGGCGGATGCCCACGCGAGCACGTTGCCCGTGGTGTCCGTCACAGTGACGACGGTGTTGTTGTACGTGGCGTTCACGTAGACCTTACCTTCCTGCACGTGCTTGGCTTTGCGCCGCGCCGCGCCGGCCGCTTTTGTGGCGGTCGCTTCAGTGCCTGCCGCCGCGGCCTTCGTCTCCTTTGCCGCCGCGTCCCCTTCTTGAGTTTTTACTGTTTTCTTTCCCATGGTGTTTATCGTTGTGATTACTTCAAGTCAACTTTACGTTTGCCGCTACCGGCCGTCTTGCGGACGTTGCCGCGGACGGTGCGGGAATTGGTGCGCGTGCGCTGGCCGCGCGCTGGCAAGCGGCGCGCGTGGCGATTGCCACGATACGTGCCAAGGTCTTTCAACCGGCCGATGTTGCGCTTGATGAGCTGGCGAAGTTCGCCTTCCACCGGAAAACTTTTTTCCAAAAAGTTCTGGACGCGGAGCACTTCGTCGGCGGTGAGGTCCTTCGCTTTCTTGGCAACATCAATTTTCGCCGCGGCGAGCGCCTTCTTGCTGACCGCCGGACCAACGCCATAAAGATACGTGAGCGAGATCTCGATCCTCTTATTATCCGGAATGTTCACACCAAAGATACGCATGAGAGTGGTCGTTGATCGTTAGCCCTGACGCTGTTTATGTTTTGGATTCTTGCAGCGAACAAAAAGTTTGCCATTTCGCTTTACGATCTGGCAGCTTGAACAAATCTTTTTGATTGAGCTTCGTACTTTCATTTTTTTATCTATAGAATGGCCGGTGCCGGCCGAACGACTACAGTCTGCGCACGATCCTGCCTTTCTCGCCGTCGGGGCTCAACTCAACAAGCACCCGGTCGCCGGGCAATACCCGAATGTTGTGCATCTTCATCTTTCCTGCGAGATGCGCGAGGATCTCGGTCTCTAAGCCGTTGATCTTGACCCGAAACATTAAACCCGGCAGGGCTTCGTATACCTTGCCCTCTTTCGCGGCCTCAGTTTCCATCACGTAAAATCAAGCTGGGACTCATAAACCAATGAGACGATTATATACGAGGGGGGCCCGCATTGTCAAACCCCTGCCTCCGCACCACCTTTCACGGGTACGGCGTCGCACCCTGCTGGATGCGCGCCTCGGCTCTCGCCGCCTTCGCGGCTCCGAGACGCCCCTTAGAAAGGTGGTGCGGAGGCAGGGGTTTGGCGTGTAGCCGCCCCTCTCATAAATCGGAATGAAAAATAAAATGACCCCGTGGAGACAGGGCCATCGCGTAGCCAATTATGCGACCGCTGTTTTTCTTTGCATCGGATGGCGGGATTTATGTAACATCTTTCTTACTTCGGCTTGGCGAGCACGAACGGCTTTTCTTTTGAGCGCCATTGCCGTGCGAGCGGCCATGCGCTCGGTCTTCCCATAGCCGCAGATATCTTTGGTCTCCCGCCGTGACAAAAGATCCAACATGGCGGTACCCGGACCGACGAGCCGAACCAAGAACGGATCTGGACAATTTGGACTATGCTGCGTCGCGTAAGTAAATTGCCGCAACCTTGTCATTACATCCATACCGAACTCCTTCCGGATGAAACTAGCTCCATGTAAGCATAAAACAATTCCTAAGGCAATATTTTAATTTAATAACAATCTACAGAGAGGCAGGCCAGGAAACCTTTTTGAGAGGATCGCGCAGTCCCGCTCAGCATGGTCCGAAAACATATTTGTGTTTTCGGTGAGCGGGACGAGCGCTCAAGAAAAAATCGCCGCTGGGCGATTTTATTCTGTCTCTCAAAAAGGTTTCCTGGCCTGCCTCTCTGTCCTAATTGACGGTGATGTGGATTTTGTTGGGATCAGAAGGGATGCTCTGGAGCCACGAAGGCCACATGGAGATCTCGCCGTCGGAGAGGTTGGGAAGCGCGGCGATCACGCTGCGCACCGACGATATACTCTGGCCCTCAATGCCCGTGGCGAACTCTGCGGTGGTAAATGCCGGCTCCAAACTCCCCTGCGCGGAAAGCGCGAAGGATATCTGCCCGGTCGTAAAGTTGGCAGTGACGTCGCTATACGTCAGATTGATCGTCTTGAACGTGGAGCTCGCCTCCTGCGCCTGCGCGAGCGTGAGCAGATAGTTCTCGAGCGCCGTCTGATCAAATCCGATCGCCGTGAGCGTCACGACACCAAACACGGTGAAGTTGCCGTTCGCGTCGGTGCTCGTGTTCACGGTGAGCGTCGTGATGCTCGTGGCCGCCGCGCCGGTCGGGATCTCAAAATTATTCGGGTACGTGCCGGAGAAACCGTTCTGCACGTTCGCCTCCAGGAGCGCGGTCGTGGATGCCTTCGCGCTCGCGATGTCCGCGGCAGTGGGCGTCGCGCGCTGACCGATGAATCCGCCGGTCGTGGACGCGGTGATCACACCGTAGAATCCCGCCTCGCGACCCGCGTCGCTATCAAATCCCGGGATGCTAAGCTTTGCCACGGGGCCAATGTTGTAATCCGGCCCTGCCTGGTCCGCGACGATCGGCGCGGTGATAGAAGACGGAGTGAGCGTGCCATTCGTATTCGTCTCGCCGGGCACCGTCACACTAGTCGTGATACGGAATATTTTGCCGTCAGGTGTCAGGAATCGCGTCGTCGCCACAAGCTCCTGCGACGCCGCGCTATACGCGTTATATATAGTGATCATTCCCTGCGCTTTCTGGGAGACCTGTTGTACGGACGATCCGGGGAACGACTCCGTCACATTCTTGGTGGTCGTGAACACCTGCGCCGGGATGGTATTGTTCGCGGGGTTGATGCCGACCGCGCTCTTGCTGGCGGTAAAATTGCTCTGATAGCTCCACGGCGTCTGCTTGAAGTTGATCGTGATGTTGGCGTGATCAAAGAACACGCTCGTCACATACACACCGATCGCGGCGATGACGATGATCGCGACGATGGTCCAAAAGGTCTTCTTTGGGAAGCCCCGCGACCCACTATCGTCATCATCATCGATATCCGGGTTCGCGGCAAAGAAACGACTGCTGGGGCCTTCCTGCTTCTCCTCCATCTCTTCTTCTTCGGAATCCTCATCGTCATCCATTCCCTTTTCTTCCTTCACGACCGGCTCGGCTTTTTTGCCGCGTCGTGCGGCGATGATCGGTACGTTCTTTTTTGAATGCTTATCCTCTTCCTTTTCTTCATCATCGTCATCATCCGCGTCGGTCTTCTCAACCTTGGCCGGGGCGGCCGCGCCCTCATCACGCCGCGGGACGATATCGGAAAAACCGCCGGCTCCCCGGACGCCCTTCCATAACGGGTGGCTTGATTCGATCCCGCTCTCCTTGGCGAATGCCAATATCGTGTCGTCAACGGATTCGATGACAATGCTGCGCCCGGCGGAATCCGCCTCGCGCTTCAAAAGATGAAAATTGCTTACCGACCGGCCGAGCGCCGATCCCTTTGGAATGACGACGGATATCTCGCCATCCGGTTCATTTAATATGCGGTCAATGACCTCCGCGATGCCTTCGCTCTTATCAACAATGATCTTCTTCATTACTAAAAAATTATATCATATTCGCTTTCGCACCGTCGCCCCTAATCCGCAAGCCAGTGCAGACGTCGGCGCAACTTCTGATTGATCTCCGAATTGCTCTTGTCAAAGTAAGCCTCGATGAACGGCAAAAGGTGGCGCGAGATGACGGCGTCAGAGCCGCGGTTCCCCTCCCTATCCATAAAGCCGAGCTGCTGCAGGATCTCCGCCAGTGGGAATCGGTCGAATGTGGCAGTGCCGCGCTTGTGCGGGAGCGGGAATGGCAGGTCGTGCTCCGCATCCACATATATGAATCCTTTCAGCCTCCCCTTCCCAACCTCCTTTAAAAACTGATCCACCGCCGGATCGATGATCTTTTTGAACGCGCGTGTCGCGCTCTCCGACATCGCTTTTCCCAGATACGCGCGATACATCTCCCGCGCGGTGCCATCGTTTATGCCTAGCTCCGCGGCAATGCGCGTAAAGAGCACATTAAAATTCCACTCCATTCGCTCTCTATACAACACCGGATGACCGTCCTTCGTCTTCTCGAGCACGAAGAGCGAGGCGCCTCGCGCACCTTCGTCTACGATAAGGTTCAGCGGCAGCTTGCGACCGCGCGCGAGCGCCGCCAGGCGCGCCTGCGCCGACTCGGCGAAAAAGAAATCGTCCGGCGCGTTGAAGAATTGCCTGAGGTCCCGAAAGAGCACGCGCCCGGTAAAGGTAAGCTCGAGCAATAACGAAATTTTCTTGCCGGTAAAGCCGACGGGATTCACCACTTGATGTCCATCCATTTTAAAACCACGCGCCTTCGCACCAACCATGATCGTGTCGATCTCGTGGATAGCAAGCCGTTTGGCCGCCTCGCTCCGGCACTGATTGAAGATCTTCCCCATCGCCTGCGCGATAAGGTTCTCCAATTCCGGCAGAACTACTTCTGTATGCTCCGCGCCGTGCTCCCGCGGCAGGTCGAGCGGGATAGGGATCGTCGTCGCGAGCGACGAGTCCACCGCGGCGATCACCTTACGATGCGACTTAAAGAGGTACGCGCCTTCCCACGATTTCTGCGTCACATTCCGCATCGGCGACGCGAAGAACTTTTTAAGATCGATGTTTTTTACACGCTTTTCAAAAATGATGTTCCGGTCCTCGTCCACGCTTAAAAACAATCCGTCCGTCCCGGCCGGCCCGACGGCAAGCACCAAAAACTTCTCCCGTGGCTTGAAGAGTTTGAGTTTCTTCACCTATTCATTCTATCACGCCTCTGATGCGCCGTATCCCCGCCGCCACCGCCTCTTCCTTTGCGATCTTGAAATGGCCGATTTCGCCCGTGTGTGAAACGTGCGGGCCACCACAGAACTCTATGGAGAACGCTTTTTCGAACTGCGGATTCTCGAGCGTTGCGCCTTTCGGCCCGATGGAATATACCGACACCCTCTCTGGATATTTCTGCCCGAACTCGTGCTCGGCGCCGAGCTTCTCCGCATCCTCACGCGCCATCTCATTGCGCAATACCGGCAAGTCCTCCGCGATCTTTTCGTTCACGATCTTCTCGACGGCCGCCTTCTGCTCGTCGGTAAGCTTCGCGTCATGTAGATAGTCCAACCGCAAGCGTTCACTCGTGATGTTGCTCCCCCGCTGTTTGACCGTCGGCCCGAGCACGGTCTGGAGCGCGCGCAATAATAGATGGTGTGTCGTGTGCAAACGGATCGTCTTCTCGGACGTGTCCGCGAGGCCACCTTTGAACGTGCCAGCCGCAGCGGTGCGCGAAAGATCGCGATGTTTTGTGAACTCAGCTTCAAATGCCGCTTTATCCACTTTTATACCTTTTTCCGTCGCCATCTCCTGCGTCAGTTCCCACGGGAATCCATAGCTTTGATAGAGATCGAACGCGTCTTTGCCGGTGATCGTTCCGGTCGCCTCGCGCTTTTTAAATTCTTTTAATCCTTCATCCACGGCCGACATGAACTTCGCGAACTCTTCGGCGATGATCTTTATGATGCTCGCCGCCTCGAGAGCGATGTTTGGATAGCTATCTTTATAGAGAGCAGAGAGAACGCCAACCATCTTTGTTACCCAGCCATATTCCGGTTTTATCTCCATTCCGAAAAGCGCGGTGCGGCGGAGCAAGCGACGCAACACGTATCCCTGTCCTTTGTTCGACGGCAACACGCCGTCGCTGATCAAAAATATCGATGCGCGCATGTGGTCCAGAATGACGCGGACCTTGCGCACGCCTTCTTCGGTTTCCATGAATGCGGGATCGATCGTAAAGACCTCCGCCATCTTTTTGAACACGTCGATATGAAAAACGTCCGGATCGCCAATGGATGCCGCGGTGATACGCTCCAGTCCTCCGCCGAAGTCAACGTTCTGCTGCGCTAATTTTTCAAATGAACCGTCTTCGCGCTTTTTGTATTCCATGAACACACTGTTGCCGATCTCAAGGAAGCGACCGCAATCGCAGTTCGGGTGGCACTGCGCGCCAAACTTCGGATCATGTGGCGTGCCAAAATCGTAGAACACCTCTGAGTCCGGGCCGCCCGGCTCGCCGGCCGGCATCTTGGACGGCACGCCCGCGCGAGACCACCAGTTCTTTTTTACGTCGTAGGAAAAAATACGGCCGCCCTGCATGCCGACGGTACTCCCATTCTGTTCCGAACCAAGCGCGACGTATTTCGCCTCAATGTCCTTCGAATGAAAAAGTTCCATCCAGATCTTAACCGATTCGTCGTCGGCGGGGATCTCCATCTCCGAATCCCCGGCGAAGACAGTCACGTAGAGATTCATCGGGTCGAGGCCGATGCCCGCGTTCGGGTCCGTTAAAAATTCAAAGAACCACGCGAGTTGGTCTTTCTTGAAATAATCGTCGAGCGACCAGTTGCCGAGCATCTCAAAGAACGTGGTATGGCGGTTATCGCCCACCTCGTCGATATCGTCGGCACGGAAACTTTTTTGCGAATCCGTGATACGCTTGCCTTCCGGATGCGGCTGGCCGAGCAGGTATGGCACGAGCGGCTGCATGCCCGAACTCGTAAAGAGCGTCGTCGGATCGTTCTCCGGCACAAGCGATGCCGATGGGATCACTTTGTGTCCACGGGCTTTGAAAAATTCCAGATAGCGGGAGCGTACTTCGGAAAGGGTCATAAAATCTATAGTAATTGATTTCGGGGTGTTCTGCCAGATAGCAGCCGTACATAAAAAAATCCGCGGACATTAGATCCACGGAGCAGACTGCTTAGCTGTTTTGGCATAGAAATAACGATCATGCCGCGTTCCCCAAAAAACTTCCTTGCTGATTGCGGAGATCCTCTCGAAGGGATCACCGGAAACCGCGGGCCGCCGGAAAATGATCGTCTTGAACACCTCATGGGGTTTGCCGAAACACCAGTTGTGCATCACGCGTGCCAAGAACTCTTCATCTCCGGTCTCGTCATTTTCATCGACGACGCCGATGAAAGAGAGTCGTTTTCCGGAGACGCCACGCAACTTAAGAAAAGACACCGCAGCACCCGCGAAGCAACAGGCATTCAGAAAAAGCACCTTACCAGGGTAGCCGGCAAGAAGCATTCCGAGAAACTCATATTCAACCAATTTCCCGGGGCTTATCTGCCAACCATTCCCATTGCCATGACCACTGTAGGCAAGCAGGAGGGGCTCATCGTCGACAGCGAGTGCGGGGTCAAGTTTGCGCCGAAGTACACCCTTGATCTGTTTTGGATCGTCATACGGGCCCTTTTCCAGCGATATATCATCGACGCCGGCTTTCTCGGTGAGAAATCTACGTAACAAATTCGACTCCCTCCGAAAACGATGTTCATCCCCGGCCACGAGCAATGCACGCATAGCATTCACCTCAAACTACTGACCTATTTTTACTACAAGCTATCGAATCCTTCAAGTGCTGCGGCCTTGCCGTGTTCGCGGATCTTTTCGAGCGCCTTGGCTTCGATCTGACGGATGCGCTCGCGTGTGACGCCGAACGCCTTGCCCACTTCTTCCAGTGTATGGCTGATGCCATCATCCAAACCGAACCGCATTTTCAAAATTTGCTGCTCGCGCTCGGTGAGATCGATCATGATCTCTTTGATAAGATCGCGGAGCATCGCGCGCGCGGTCAGCTGTGACGGCGTCGCGTTGCGCTCATCGGGGATGAAGTCGGAAAGCGTGGAGTCCTCTTCATCGCCGATCGGCGTTTCGATGGAGAGCACTTCCTGCGAAATTTTCTGGATGTGGCGCACCTTCTCCACGTCGATGCCCATCTCCGCGGCGATCTCCTCCGCGAGCGGATCGCGGCCGAGCTCCTGGATCAATTGGCGGCGCACCTGCGTGTACTTTGAGATCGTCTCCACCATGTGCACCGGGATGCGCACCGTGCGCGACTGGTCGGCGAGCGCGCGGGTGATCGCCTGGCGGATCCACCATGTGGCGTACGTGCTGAACTTAAATCCGCGACGATAGTCGAACTTTTCGACGGCGCGCGAAAGGCCGATGTTTCCCTCCTGGATCAAATCTAAAATGGACAAATGTGGCGTACGATTCACGTACCGCTTGGCGATGGAAACCACGAGCCGCAAGTTCGCCTTCATCAAGCGCTGGCGTGCCTCTTCGTCACCCTTTTCAGAACGCTTCGCGAGCTCGCGCTCTTCATCTTTGGTGAGCAGCGGCGTCTTCCCGATCTCCTTCAAATACATTTGCACCGCGTCGGGCACGTCGCCCTCGAACGCCATAGAGTCGTCGATCGTGTCGCTCTTTTCGTCTTTTGAAAAATCGATGAGCGCGCTCGTCTCGATCACTTTGATGCCCGCCTTCTCCAAGCGATCATAGATCTCGTCGAGCAGGTCAACGTTGTCCTCGATCTTGGGGAAATAATAGAGGATCTCGTTGTCGGTCACGAAGCCGCGCGGCCGGCCGCGCTCGATGAGCTCGTTGATCTCGGTCGCGTTGACCTTGACCGCCTTCTCAAGCTTGGTGAGCGGCTTGGCCTTCCCCTTCTTTACTTTTAACGCTTTTTTAACGTGCTTCGCCACCGGCTTTTTGGCCGGCTTCTTTCCCTTCTTTACCAACGCCTTCTTAGGCTTATGTTTTAAAGCTTTCTTTTTCTTCTTTGCCATACGGCTTTTTTTATTGAATTTTTTGACCCGCTTTGCAGAGCCCTTCTTTTTCGAAGGCATAAGATATATACGATATTATCCTCTATTTCTTAGGATTTTGCAAGGAGAAGTCGACTATGGCAATCTAGCTCTTGATCAAGGCCACCAAGTCCGACCAGAATATCAAAACGACCGATAGGATGCCGACGATAATGCCAACCATCTCAATTTTGCCAATCTTTTCCTGAAACTTCAACGCGCCGATCAATACTGCCACAATCGCCGAACCGACGGAGAACAGGATCGCTCCCCGTGCCAAGCCGGAACCCTTACGGATTGAGATCAGCCAGAATATATTCGAGACGATATATCCCAAAAGCGCGAGTGACCAATAAAGGAAAGTTCCATGCAGCGCGTATTCTTTCGAAAGAATATCGGCGATGGCCTCAAAGCCAATAAGAAGAAGCAATGCGATGACCCACATGCAAATTATTGTAACATGCCCGTTATGACCAATAGATAGCAACTATGGTCGCAAGCGTGAAAATGATCGCGAGAACCCGCATGAAATTAATTTTCTCCTTGAAATAGAAGGTTCCTACAAGAATGGCGATGCTAGTCGTCAACACTTCCCAAAGAAGATAGAAAACACCGAATTGAATATATTTGAAGGCAAAAACAGAAGGGATCGCGATGAGTGCATAGAGCACAAATCCGATCGCAATTTTGCCGTGGTCTTTGCCGTTGCTTGTCTTCAGATATATATCGGCGACGACCGTAAGGCCGGCGCTCATGATAATCAGGATAAGTGGTAATAACATGGCTTTAAAAATAGCTGCATATAAGGGCACCTATAGCGAAGATAAGAGCGAGTGTTTTGTGGATGGTAAATGATTCACCGAAATAGAAAGTAGCGACGACAAGCGCCAACACGACGCCGAACGCCTCCCATACCATGAAGACAACTTCGAAATCTGCTCTTTTAAAAAGATATACGACCGGAAACGTGGTCAGTCCGTAAAGAATCATCCCCGCAAAGAAGAAATAGAGATCGCCGGAAATGGCGCTTTTCTTTAAAAATACATCGGCGAGGACCTCAACGCCGATGGCTGTACCGAGGACGAAATAGAATATTAAAAATTTCTTCATAGGTTGAAAAGCAGTCCTATCCTTCCCCTCCTCCCGGCAACGTGCTCAGCTCCGCGAGCGCTGCATCAAGCTCAACTTGATTTCCCCGCGCCTCGGCATTCCGCACGGCGAGCGAAAGTATCTTACGCCGCTCTTTATAATAATCCTTCGCCAAACCCTCCTTTAATGTGACGATATCTTCGTCGGAGAGATCGGTCACGTCGGTCGGGTCGCGCAGAACGATGAGGTTCACGGTCATATCAAGCGTCGCATCATCGCTCTTCCGTTTACCAACTTTTAAAAGCTCGTAGATCTCTTTCTGCGCCGGGGTAAAGAATTCACGGCAGTCCTCTATTAAAGAGAAGTCGTTACGCGCGAGCGCGAGCGCGAAGAGGTCTTCCGCTATCCGTTCCTGGCGTGAGAGCTGGCGCTGGGGCGCTTGGTCGTCTTGCGCGGCGGTGCCCGTGGCGTTTGAAGCCGGCGCGTATTGGTGGGTCGTCGCACTCTTCTCCGCTTCATCCTTCAGCGTCGCCTCATTCACACCCGTGCGCTTCGCAAGTTCCTTCATCCAAAATTCCCGCTCCACCGGACTCGCGATGTTCCGCAACTTTGCGAGCACCGTCCGCAATTTGTTGAGCCCATCACGCCCTTGCAACGCCGCGGGATCGGACGACGTTGCACCTGCGGGCAGCGGCGGCAGATATTTTTCAAAATAAAATATCGGAGCGGAGACGGCGGCGGCCACCGTGCGTGCCACGTTTGCCGGATCCGCCTTCGCCGCCTCGGCGGCATCTTTGAAACCGCGATACGTCGCTACCTTTACCGCAAAGTCGTTCGCTTCGGCGAGGTCGATCGCGCGCTCGGCGGCGTCGGACCCGGCGACGTCACTGTCAAAGCACAGCACCACTTCGTCCGCTAGGCGCCGCACCGAACGCAAGTGGTCGGCGGTGAGCGCCGTGCCCGACGATGCGATCACGTTGCGCACGCCGCTCTGGTAGCTCATCAAAAAATCCATCTGGCCCTCCACGAGCACCGCGGCCTTCGCTTCGCGAATCGCATCTTTGCTCTTCCAAAACCCGTAGAGCAACTTTGATTTCTGGAAGATCGGCGTCTCTGGGCTGTTCACATATTTTGCGGTGACGTACGTGGCCTTGGGATCGTTCGACGTGTCGAACTGAGGCAGAATGCGGCCGGTAAAGCCGACCACCTTGCCAAGATGATTATGGATCGGGAACATGACGCGGCCACGGAACCGGTCGAGCATCAGGCCGCGATCGGTCTTTATAGAGAGGCCCGCCTGCAGCAAATCCTGGGGCGCAGCGCCGCCATTCAGCAAGTGCATGGACAAACCCTCCGGCTCGTTTGCCGCCCAGCCGAGCTCAAACTCCTCTATAGTAGAGGGCGTGAGCCCGCGCTCTGCCAGATATTGTTTGACGATCGGCGCAGCGCCGAGCATCTTCTTATAAAAATCTTTTGCCTTGTCGTTCAGATCATAAAGCAATCCGGTGTAGCGATACTCGGCGGGATTCTCGTGCCGCAATTCCACGCCCGCTTTTTCCGCGAGCATCCGAAGCGCCTCCGCAAAGTCCATGTTCTCGTACTTCATCACGAACCCAAAGATGTCGCCGTCAGCGCCGCACCCAAAACAGTGAAATCGCTGCCGCTCCGGCGACACGCTGAACGACGGCGACTTCTCGCTGTGGAATGGGCAGAGCGCCTTGAAGTTCTTACCCGCCGGCGTGAGCGTCAGATACCCGCGGAGAAAATCCACGATGTCGAGTTTGCTCTTGATGAGTTCGGTAGTGGATGATGGCATGGCAGTGTGCTTGGATTGTAATTCTAAAAATGGTGAAGGGCAAACGGCAGTAATAAAAAAGGTATGCCGTAAACGACATACCTCTCCGACTTGCTTTCTATAAGCGGGAAGGATACCTCCCATCCTGCCATGCTCGCAGCCTCTCTTCATGAACAGCGCGGCGCTCCTCAAGAGCCTGTCTTTCAGTCGCCTCCATATCGTCAGGGCCATCGAGTGCTGCCTTAATGCGCTTGACCGCAAGAACGTCATCAGCTACAAGTTGAGCGATCGAATCAATGTGCTGACGATAGCGCTCTTTGAATTTAAGATCACCGTTAAGAATATCTTGTCCGGCAATCCATCCCATCTCCAAACAATTCACCACCCTTGCAGCAGTTTCGGCCGCTTCCAAATCCTGAATTCTAGAATCGCTCACGATTCCTCCTCTTCACTCTTCTCAAGGTTATTTGGTTCCGGAGCTATTTTAATATAAGGTAAGATATATGTCAAACATACCGCGTAATGGTTCAATAGCTTGGAATACCCCTCGGTATACCCCACGCTATGTATATGGCATATAACACAAATCCCAAGATGCCCCGTGTCCGCATGGA
>Ga0208357_1001454_pt1 | contig 17047 bp, 21 predicted proteins | sample NGESurdeep092012_6_FD_184487 | JGI IMG/M metagenome (GOLD analysis project Ga0208357, IMG submission 184487) | Arctic peat soil microbial communities from Barrow, Alaska - NGEE Surface sample F52-2 deep-092012 (SPAdes) | ecosystem: Environmental > Terrestrial > Soil > Wetlands > Peat ... | reverse complement strand
AGGGCACCGCTACCTTCGGTCTTGCCGCGGCCGTGCTGTTCGCCGTTGCCATCGCCGCCGGGCTTGGCATCTTCGTGCGCTTCCGGCTGCGCAAGAAAGGCGCGAACGCCCTCGTCGGTGTGCACGCGACGCTCGCCGTGAGCGCCATCGTCATCCTCGCTGCCTACGTGCTCTCCGGCTGAAAACGAAAACGCCCGGCGCAAGGCCGGGCGTTCGGGAAGCATCGCCGCTCAGTGATGGTGATGGCGGCGATAGTGATGGCGGCGATAGTGATGATGCCGATGGTACCATACGTGATGGCGGTAGGCGACCGGCTGCGGCCTCACCTCTTCGGGCCGAGGATCGACGCCGAGCACGCCGTTGATGCCGCCGGTGACGCCGCCGACAACGCTGCCAACGACGGCGCCGACCGGGCCGGCCATCCGGTTCCCTTGATGGAAGCCGTAGCTGGCGCCTTCGGGAATGCCTTGCGCCTGCGCGGCGAGCGGCAGCGCCGCCAGACACGCGGCGGCGACGAGGAGCTTCAGTTTCATGACAGTCGTCCAGTTCATATTGCGAGGAAACGTCATCGTCGATGACGGGCCATGACTCATCCGGCATGACGGCCCTTCGGTGGCGAAACTGTGCCACACACCGCGATGCCACCGGCGCTGTGGGGAAAAAGCGACAGGCAGTGCATAGGGTTACCACGCGGGCATAGGACGGGCTCTTGCTTTGTTATGTTATATTGTTACTTTGACGCCGGCTGGGCACAACGCATGATCCGTCTGAACAAGCGATCGATCCGGAAGCTGTGCAGCGCAGTGGCGGCCGCGGTCGTGATGGGTTCTGTCGCGGCGGCACCCGCGCCAGCCGCCGACGCCAAAGTCGCGGTGGTCGCAGCCGAGAACATCTACGGCGACATCGCCGCACAGATCGGCGGCGCCCACATCGCGCTCACGAGCCTGATCAGCAATCCGGCGCAGGACCCGCATCTATTCGAGGCCTCGCCTACCACGGTGCGCATGATCGCCGACGCGCGGATCGTCATCGTCAACGGCGCCGACTACGACCCGTGGATGGAGAAGCTGATCAAGACGGCGCCGAACCCGCAGCGCGGCGTCGTCAGCGCCGCTGCCGTGATGGAGCGCAAGCCTGGCGACAATCCGCACTTGTGGTACGACCCGGCGACGATGCCGCGCGTCGCCGAGGCGATCGCCGCGACCCTGACCGCGGCCGATCCCGCGCACGCCGCCGACTATGCGGTCAATCTCAACACCCTGCTCGGTTCGCTCAAGCGCATCGACGCTCGCGTCGCCGAGTTGCGCGGCAAGTACAGCGGCACGCCGGTCACCGCCACCGAGCCGGTGTTCGGCCTGATGGCGCAGGCGCTTGGCCTCGCGAACCGCAACGAGCGATTTCAACTCGCGATGATGAACGGCACCGAGCCAACCGCGCACGATCTCGCCGAGTTCGAGCGCGACCTCAAGGAGCATCGGGTCAAGGCGCTCATCTACAACGCGCAGGTGAGCGAGCCCTTGACCACGCGCTTGCGCGATCTCGCTGCGGCGTCGAAGATCCCGGTCGTCGCCGTCACCGAGACCCTGCCCGCGGGACTGCATTTCCAGGATTGGGTGTTGGCCGAGCTCGGCACACTCGACAAGGCGCTCGGCCAATGACGTTGCCGGCGGTCGAGCTCGATCACACGACCTTGCGCATGGGCGGGCACACCGTGCTGCGCGACGTCAGCTTCGCCGTCGAGTCCGGTGAATTCATCGGCGTGCTCGGGCCGAACGGCGCCGGCAAGACGACCTTGATGCGCGCGGTGCTGGGCCTCTGCCCGCCCGCCGCCGGCACTATCCGCGTGTTCGGCGAGAAACCACGGCGCGGCGATGCCGCGATCGGCTACCTGCCGCAGACGCGCACTGTCATTCCCGATCTGCGCATCCGCGGCATCGACTTCATCGGCGCGTCGCTCGATGGCCACCGCTGGGGCCTGCCGGCGCATAACTCCGGCGCGCGCCATATGATCGCCGAGGCGCTCGAGGCGGTCGGTGCGCGCGAGCTCGCGCAGCGGCCGTTGAGCGAGATGTCCGGCGGCGAGCGGCAGCGGCTCCTTCTGGCACAAGCGCTGATCGGCAGGCCGAAGCTCCTGCTGCTCGACGAGCCGCTGATCATGCTCGATGCGCGGCACCAGGAGGTGGCGATCGACGTCGTGCGCAAGGCCTGCCGCGAGCGCGGCATCACCGTCCTGTTTTCGGCGCACGAATTGAACCAGTTGCTCGGCGCCGTCGACCGCGTCCTCTATCTCGGAAACGGGCAAGCGGTGCTCGGCGCCATCGATGACGTCGTCACCGCGCCGGTCCTGTCACGGCTCTACGGCACGGAGATCGAGGTCGTGCGCGCGGCCGGCCGGGTCTTCGTCATGGCGCGCGGCCTCGACGTCGAGCGCGTCGAGCACATGCACGACCATGATCACGGGCACGGGCACGGACACGCTCATCATCACGAGCATTGAGGCCGATGTTTCAATACGACTTCATGACCAATGCCTTCGCCGCCGCGGGAATCGTCGCCGTGGTGTCGGGCTGCGTCGGCTTCTTTCTGGTCATGCGCGGGCAGACTTTCGCCGGCCACGCGCTGTCGCATATCGGCTTTGCCGGCGCGACCGGCGCCGCGCTGATCGGCCTTGCGCCGCTATGGGGTCTCGTCGGCTTCACTGTCGCCGGCGGCATCGTCATGGGCCTGCTCAGCGAGCGCATCAGCAATCGCGACGTCGCCATCGGCGTCGTGCTGTCGCTCGCGCTCGGCTTCGGCCTCTTGTTTCTGCACTACTACACGGCCTTCGCGTCGCAGGCGACGGCACTGCTGTTCGGCAACGTCCTCGCCGTCGACCACGCCACGATCGCCACGCTCGCAGCGCTCGGCGCCGTGACCCTCCTGGGATTGGGCGCGATCATGCGACCGCTGGTGTTCATGAGCCTCCAGCCCGAGCTCGCCGAGGCGCGCGGCGTGCCGCTGCGCTTCGTCTCGACCGCATTCCTCGCCATCGTCGCGCTCGCGGTATCGCAATGCGCTCAGATCGTCGGCGTGCTGCTGGTGTTTACGCTGATGGTCGGGCCGCCCGCGGCGGCGCAGCGCCTGGCCACCGGACTGTGGAGCGGCCTCGCTCTGTCGGCGGCGCTCGCGCTCGCCGAAGCCTGGGCCGGAATCGCCCTTGCCTTCCAGAGCGACTGGCCGGTGAGCTTCTGTATCACCGTGCTCAGCGCGGCCGGCTATTTCGCCGCGCTGGGATTAAGCGGCTTCCGGCCGCGTGTTGTGGCCACGAACTGAGTCTTTCGCTTTCGCGCGGCCGAGCCGTTTCCCGGTTAGCCGACCGTCTCCGGCGTGAACATCGGCTGCATTGGCGCATCGCCCTTCAGGGGGTCGGCCGACGGAGCGTCGACCGGACGGTCGAGGCGGCGGGCGACGCCTTCGAACTGGGCGTTCTGCTCGATCGTGAGCGAGCGATTGTAAATCTCGCCGTCGACGATGGCCGTGCCCTGCAATCTCACGGTGTTGCCGTGGATCGTGCCTTTGAACTCGCCTTTGATCACCGTGTCCTGCGCGACGATCTTGCCCTCGACCTTGGCGCCTTCGCAAATCGTGAGCTGCGCGCTGTGGACCTCGCCGGTAACGCGGCCGAAGATCTCCAGCGCGCCGGCGCAGACGATGTTGCCGGTGATCATCATGCCCGGGCCGAAGACGGACATGACGTCGGCCGTCTTCGCCGGAGCGGCGACCGACTCGAACCTGACATCTGCATTCTCGACGGATTTCATGGCGCCCTTCGGTTGGGAAAAGTAGTTCACGCTGGCCTCCTCACGGACTTATTGCGGGGTCTGAGCAAGGCCGGCGATCATGCCGCTGCCCCCCGACAGCTCGATGACAGCGCCAATGATTCCACTTTCATTAAAAAGCTCAAAGCAAAAAGCGACGATATCGATAACGCGGCCGCGCGGAACCGCGCCGCGTCCAAATTAACTAATACGGCAAACCAAACTTGCGCGTCGGGCTTGTGTCGGCGCGTGGCTGCGGCTTTAACCTCCCCTGCCATGGACGACGCAACAATCAACGCCGCGGTGAGCCGCTTCCTCAAAAGCGTGAGCGTCAGCGCGCATCGCGAGATCGAGAAGGTGGTTCGCAAGGCGATCGCCTCTGGTGCGGCGCGGGAGGGCGAGGTGCTCACCGTCGGAGTGACGCTGGCGAGCGAGAAACTCGACCTCGACATTACGATCTTCAACAAGATCGACCTCTAGAGGCGCCGCTTTGCGGCCTCAAACCCTCCCTATTCTGCATTCGTTCGCGTCCGGAACCATCTTAGGTCCCGTGATGGAACCGTTTTTCCCGGCAGCGCTTTTCATCTGCAACGCCAATCAACATTGAAGGACGCACCGATGAAGAGCGGCATTCTGATAGCAGCGGCCATCGCGGCCGGTCTAACGCTGGCGCCGGTTATGGCCTCCGCGCACGAACGGATCGGCGACGCGGCGATGGGCGCTGCTGCCGGAGCGCTGGTGGCTGGGCCGATCGGGTTGGTTGCGGGCGGCGCCATCGGCTATGCTGAGGGGCCCCACATTTCGCACCATATTTTCCACGGACACCACTATCGCCACTACCACTACCATCACCACTATCGTTGATCGTGGCCCCTAAACCTCCGATCCGAGAGGCCGAAGCTGCGCGACTTCGGTCTTTCTCCTTGTCGCTCTCGCGTCGCCGGGAAACGCTCATGAAGCTCCGCGTCATCACTGCCGCCCTGCTCCTCGCGCTCGCGTCCGGCACTTCGGCCGCCGTCGCACAGACTTCGCCCGGCATCCAGCCGACAGCGCCCCAGCCGCAAACCCAAGGCAAAAAAGGCGCAAGCGGCATGCAGGGCAGCGACGAAGAACAGAACGCCTGCTATCACGACGCCGCCAAGTATTGCAGCGACGCGATCCCCGACACCTTCAAGGTGCTCGACTGCCTCAAGGAGCACCACAAGCGGCTGACGAAGGCCTGCCAGCAGGTGCTCACCGACAACGGCCAGTAGGCTGAACGACGAAATGGCCGGGGGGCTTGCCCCGCCATTTGTTTTATCGGACCTGTGGGCGCCGAAGAGCACGCGATTGACCGCGAAAACCGGTCCGAATAGCGTGCCGGGCGATGGGGATGGGGTCCCCCGATAACCGCCGACATCCCGATGTGGGCTGATGACTCCTGCCGGTTAAACCACGGCAGGACTCCGTCTGCCGCAGATCAGAGGATGGAATCATGGGCTACATCGTCGTGTTTCTCGGCGGCGGCTTCGGCGCGGCGTTGCGCCACGGCATCAATATCGGTTTCGCGCGGCTGTTCGGGACGGGCATTCCCTACGCGACTTTTTTCATCAATGTCACCGGCTCGTTCGTGATGGGGCTGATCGCCGCCTGGTTCGCGTTCAAGGGCGGAGGCTCGCAGCATTGGCGGCTGTTCCTGACCACCGGCATCCTCGGCGGTTACACCACCTTCTCCACCTTCTCGCTCGACGCCGCACTTCTCTACGAGCGCGGACAAATCACATTGGCGGCGGCCTACGTGATCGGCTCCGTCGTGCTGGGTCTCATCGGCCTGTTTGCCGGCCTTGCCATCGTCCGCGTCATGGCGTGAGAGGCTCCGCCGTCATGGCCGGGCTTGTCCCGGCCATCCACGTCTCTCTCTGCCTCGCCCAAAGACGTGGATGCCCGGCACAAGGCCGGGCATGACAAACTCAAAGGCGCCGATAGGCGATCAGTTCGGAGTCGAGCGAACCATTACTCCATCGCCCTGAGCCCGAGCCTGTCGAGCAGGCGCATGTCGCGGTCGCGGGCCGGATTGGGCGTCGTCAAGAGCTTCGGGCCGTAGAAGATCGAGTTGGCGCCGGCGACGAAACAGAGCGCCTGTGTCTCCTCGCTCATATGCTCACGGCCGGCCGAGAGGCGGACCATCGACGTCGGCATCGTGATGCGTGCAACCGCAATGGTACGCACGAAGTCGAGTGGGTCGATCTTGGCTGACTCTCCGAGCGGCGTGCCTTCCACCTGCATCAGCATATTGATCGGCACGCTCTCCGGATGCACCGGCAACGAGGCGAGGGCCACGATCATGCCGACGCGATCCTCGAGGCTCTCGCCCATGCCGACGATGCCGCCGCAGCAGACATGGATGCCGGCCTCGCGCACGTGGTCGAGCGTGTCGAGCCGATCTCGATAAGTCCGCGTTGTGATGATCCGCTCGTAATACTCCGGCGACGTGTCGAGGTTATGATTGTAATAATCGAGCCCGGCGCCCTTGAGCTTCTGCGCCTGCGCATGATCGAGCATGCCGAGCGTCACGCAGGTCTCCATGCCGAGCGCCTTCACGCCCTCGACCATCGCACATACTTTTTCGAGATCGCGCTCCTTCGGCGAGCGCCAGGCCGCGCCCATGCAGAAGCGCGACGCACCGCCGGCCTTGGCGGCGCGCGCCTCAGCCAGCACCATCTCGAGGTCCATCAGCTTCTCGGCCTTCACGCCGGTCTCGAACTTCGCCGACTGCGAGCAATAGCCGCAGTCCTCCGGACAGCCGCCGGTCTTGATCGAGAGAAGCGTCGAGATCTGCACCTCGGCCGGATCGAAGTGTTCCCGATGCACCGAGGCAGCCTGAAAGACCAGGTCTGTAAACGGCAGCGAAAACAGCGCCCTTACCTCCTCGCGCGTCCAATCGTGGCGCGGCGGCAGGGCGGCGTCGGGCGGCATTTCGTGGGCGAGCGTCATTCCGGTCCTTGTCTATCCGATCAAAGGCGCGGCGATCCTAACCCAACCGGCTGCGCCGCCAAAGCCCGGATTATATAAAGATTTCATGGCATTGAGCCCTACGAGCCGTGGTAGGCTGCCGCGGCGGCAGAGGGTGCCGCGCAAGGGGATCGATAAGAGATGCGTAAGCTTGTGACCGCGGTCATGGCGCTGAACGTTGTGGCGCTGACCATTGTGGTGCTGCCGGCCCATGCGCAGGGACGCGGCGGCGACAAGGCACCGACAGCGGAAGAGATCGAGAAGAAGCGTGACGCCGCGGACCTCGATCAGAAATACAAAGCGGCGCTCAAGCAGACGCAATCCGACGCTCAGACCACGGCGAAGAAGGATCCATGGGCGAATATGCGTGGACCCGCGGCCGGTAAATAACGATGACGACTTACAAGATCGTGCGCATCGTCGCGGTGCTGATCGGCGCCGCCATTCTTTACTGGTTGACGCAAGCGCTCCACGTGCGGCTTTACTTCGCGATCCCGGCGGCGATCGTCGCGTATGCCGTCGTGCTCGTGGCGCTCGGCCTATTGCTCAAGGCCGAGCCTCCGCCGCGCCGCTGATCTCCGCCACGAGCGCGGCCTTGCCTCGCGGCTTTGAGGGTGAGACAAGCGCGCCATGACCGACGACGCCCCCGAAACGCTGCCCGACCGCCTCTCCATCGACCCGGCCAGTCCCTATTTCAACGCCGAGCTTTTGCAGCGCGATGTCGGCATCCGCTTCAAGGGTGTCGAAAAGAACAATGTCGAGGAGTATTGCGTGAGCGAGGGCTGGATTCGGGTGCCGGCGGGCAACGCCAAGGACCGCTACGGACGTCCATTGACGATCAAGCTCACCGGACCGGTCGAGCCCTATTTCAAGGACAAGCCTGCGGACTAGGCCCGCCGAGCGCCATGACGGACGACGGCATCCGCAATGAGATCGCACGGCTCGAGGAGCGGATCGAAGGTTTGCGCGAGTCGCTCGCGCGCTGCCGCAAGATTTCGCTCGGATCGAAAATCGCCATCGCCGCCGGCTTTGCCTGGCTCGGACTGACGCTGCTCATCCTCGTGCCGCTGGTGCCGTCACTGTTCTTCGCCGCCGTCGCCGCGGTTATCGGCGGCATCGTCCTGCTCGGCTCCAACGCGACCACCTGGAACGAGATTGACGCGGCGCTCGCCAAAGCGGAGGCCGAGCGCATCATGCTGATCGACGCGATCGATCTCACCACCGTCGGCCCGGGCGCCACGCGCCTTCAGTGACAGGTGTCGGCCCTAGGTGCCGACGCGCAATGGCGCGTTGAGCTTGCGCAGCAGCGCGATCACCGACAGCGCGGTGATGCGGCCCGTCTTCGGATTCTCGCTCGGCACGTTGGCGATCGACATCGAGAAGCGGGCCGAGTCGGCGTCGACCTCGATGCTGTGCGTGTTGCGGTCGAGGTTGGGGTCCGCCCAGATTTCGAGCCGCGTCTTGTCCGGGCCGAAGCCGGCAAGCGACAGCGCCGCGGCGACGTTGACGTTCGCCGGAAAACCCTTGGCGCCGTCGCGTGCCGAACCATCGAAAATCTTCGTCGCTTCACGCAGACCTTCGAGGTCGATGCCGTTCTCGACAACGTAAGGCGCGCCGAGCAAACCCTTGACCGGCTTGCGCGTGATCATGCGCACGGAACGGATCTCGCCTTCGGCCGCGGCGTTCATCGCATCGAGGGCGATCAACGCGCCGGTCGGTACCGCGATCTGGCCGCCGTTCTTTTTGGCAATCTCGACCAAGTCCCAATTCGTCAGCAATGCGCCGGCGCTGAGCACCACCGCCATCTTGCCGCGCGCAACGAACGGCTCGACGATCTGACGCAGGAGCGCGGCCGGCGCGCATTCGATAACGATATCGGCCTCAGCTTCGAGGCCGGCGAGCGGCACGATTTTCGGCTTGCGCTTGAGTCTATCGAGTTCCGGCCGCGGCCTGTCCGGATTGCCGACGGCGACGGCGGTGAGCACGAGGCCGGCAATGCCGTCGTCGAGCGCCTGCATCACCTTGAGCCCGATCGGACCGAGCCCGGCAATGGCTACCCGTTGCGTCTTCTCGTGCGCGGACATCGAGAAACCCCTCGCCTTGCAATACGACCCGCGTGCCTAGCGCAGCGGTGCGATCGCGGCAACCGTGCCCTTCGTCGGCTTGTGCGCGCGACCGGGGTATGAGAATAGTCCCGGCTCCAAAGGAGGAGTTACGGAATGAAAAGAACAATTCTCTGCGCCGCGTTAGCAACCCTGCTGGCACTGCCCGGGGTGGCAGCCGCGCAGGATTTCCCCAACAGGCCGATGACCATGGTCATTCCCTTCGCCGCCGGCGGGCCGACCGACCTGCTCGGCCGCGTCATCGCCGCGAAGATGGGCGAGATCCTGAAGCAGAACGTCATCGTCGAGAACGTCGGCGGCGCCGGCGGCCAGACCGGCTCTAAGCGCGTCGCCGAGGCCAAGCCCGACGGCTACACCTTCGTGCTCGGCACCGTCGGCTCGCATGCGCAGGGCCAGACGCTTTACAAGCACCCGCTCTACAATGCGGTGACCGACTTCACGCCGGTCGGCCTCATCGCCGACGTGCCGATCGTGCTGATCACGCGCAAAGACCTGCCGGCCAACAACCTCAAGGAGTTCGTCGCCTACGCCAAGGCCAATGCCTCGAAGATGCAGTTCGGCTCGGCCGGCGCCGGCTCGGCGACGCATCTGGGCTGCGTCGTGCTCAATACGGCGATGGGCGTCGATGTCACCCACGTTCCGTACAAGGGCACGGGGCCGGCAATGCAGGACCTGATCGCAGGCCGCATCGACTATCTGTGCGAGATCATCTCGACGGCGAAGCCGCAGATCGACGGCGGCAACGTCAAGGCGCTGGCGATCCTCACCAAGACGCGTTCGCCGGTCGAGAAGAGCGTGCCGACCAGCGCCGAGCAGGGTCTCGACGTCCAGGCCTATACCTGGAACGCGATCTTCCTGCCGAAAGGCGCGCCGGACGCCGTCGTCAAGAAGCTCAACGCGGCCATGGTCGAGGCGATGCACAACCCGACGGTCAAGGACCGGCTCCAAGGCTTCGGCGCGCAGGTCGCCTCGGACGATCGCGCCACGCCCGATTATCTCGGCAAGTTCGTCAAGAGCGAGATCGAGAAATGGGCCGCGCCGATCAAGGCAAGCGGCGTCAGCGTCAACTGAACCGTACGCACGGGTACGAATGGCCGGGCCAAGGCCCGGCCATTTTCGTTTGCGGCCGTAGCAGGAACGAAGCGGTGACTTTCGACGTTTTCGTCGCGGCTCTTCCTGCAATGGCGTGCCAATGGATTTTCCCGCCGAGATCCGCGCGAAGGCGCGGCGCGTGCCGCCGGTGATACGCAACACCGAAGAGGCGCTCAAACTGATCGACCGCGACTTGCTGCCGGAGATCCGGTCGATGCCGCGCTGGACCTTCGCGCGCGAGCTCCTGGTCGTGGCGGAGCAGTCGGGCAAGAAGCGCGACCTCAACCACGCCTATCGCCAGTTCCGTCAGGCTCTGTCGAACGACAAGATGCTCGAAGAACACCCCCATTCGTAGCCATCGGCGACGAACGATGACTGCTACTCCGCCGCTTCCATGCGCGACTCGGCCTTTTCCACGCGCGCGGCGCAGAACTTGAATTCCGGAATCTTGCCGAACGGATCGAGCGCCGGATTGGTGAGCCTGTTCGCCGCCGCCTCGAAGAAGGCGAACGGGATGAACACCACGCCGTCCGGAATGCCATCGTCCTGGCGCGAATTGAGCTCGACCGTGCCGCGCCGCGTCGAGACGCGCACCATATCGCCCGGAGCGATGCCGAGCTTGTCGATGGTGCCGCGCGACAGGGCCGCGGTCGGTGACGGCTCAAGCGCGTCGAGCACGGTGGCCCGGCGCGTCATGGCGCCGGTGTGCCAATGCTCGAGCATGCGGCCGGTGGTGAGGATGAACGGATAGTCGTGGTCCGGCGTCTCGTCCGGCGGCTGAAGCTTCGCCGACACGAGCTTGCCGAAGCCGCCCGGACGGGGGAAGCCCTTGTCGAACACGACGTCATGGCCCGGCTGGTCCGGCGCATCTGACGGATAGGTCACGGCGCTCTCGCGCTCGACCCGATCCCAGACGATGTTGTCGAGCGACGGCATCAACGACGCCATCTCGGTGTAGATGTCGCGCGGGTGCTGATAATTCCACTTCAGACCCATGCGCCGCGCCAGTTCCTGCGTGATCCACCAATCGACCTTGGCATCGCCCGGCAGCGGCAACGCGGCCCGGCCCATCTGAACCTGGCGGTTGGTGTTGGTGACGGTGCCGTCCTTCTCCGGCCAGGCGCTCGCCGGCAGGACGACGTCCGCATAGACCGCGGTCTCCGTCAGGAAGAGATCCTGCACCACGAGATGTTCGAGATGCGCCAGAGCCTGGCGCGCGTGGTTCAGATCCGGGTCCGACATCGCCGGGTTTTCACCGAGCACATACATCCCCTTGATCACGTCGGCGTGGACCGCATCCATGATCTCGACGACGGTCAGGCCGGTCTTGGGCGGCAGCTTGGTGCCCCACGCTTTCTCGACCTTCGCGCGAATCTCCGGGTTCTCGACCGATTTGTAGTCGGGGAAGAACATCGGCACGAGGCCCGCGTCGGACGCGCCCTGAACGTTGTTCTGGCCGCGAAGCGGATGCAGGCCGGTGCCCGGCCGCCCGATCTGCCCGGTGATCAGCGACAAGGCGATCAGGCAGCGCGCATTATCGGTGCCGTGCGTGTGCTGCGACACGCCCATGCCCCAGAAGATGATCGCCGAATGCGCGCGGGCGAAAGTCCGCGCGACCTCGCGAAGCACGTCAGCCTCGATGCCGCAGATCGGCGCCATCTCCTCCGGCGTGAACTCCTTGATGCTTTCGGCAAAAGCCGGGAAGCCTTCGACATAGGTCTGGACGTATTGCTGGTCGTAGAGCTTCTCTTCGACGATGACGTTGAGCATGGCGTTGAGCATCGCCACGTCGGCGCCGTTCTTGAACTGCATCATGCGCCAGGCGTGCCGCTTGAGCGCCTGCCCGCGCGGATCCATGACGATGAGCTTGGTGCCGCGCTTGGCCGCCTGCTTGAAGAAAGTGGCGGCGACCGGATGGTTCTCCGTCGGGTTGGCGCCGATGACGACGATGACGTCGGAGTTCTTGCACTCGTTGAACGATGCGGACACGGCGCCCGAGCCGACGCCTTCCAGCAACGCGGCCACCGACGAGGCGTGGCACAGGCGCGTGCAGTGGTCGACGTTGTTGGTGCCGAAGCCGGCGCGCACCAGCTTCTGGAATAGATAGGCTTCTTCATTGGAGCACTTGGCCGAGCCGAAGCCGGCGAGCGCATCGGAGCCGTCGCGGTCGCGGATATTCTTCAGGCCGGAAGCCGCCTTGTCGAGCGCTTCCTCCCAGGTCGCTTCGCGAAAATGCGTCCACGGATTCATCGGATCGATGACTTCGTGCGGCACTTTCGGCACGCCTTCCTTGCGGATCATCGGCTTGGTCAGGCGTTGCGGATTGTGCACGTAGTCGAAGCCGAAGCGGCCCTTGACGCACAGCCGGCTCTCGTTCGACGGGCCGTTGCGGCCGCTGACGTAGAGCAGCTTGTCGTTCTTGATGTGATAGGTGAGCTGGCAGCCGACGCCGCAATAAGGGCAAACCGAGTGCACCTCGCGATCGGGGAACTGGTCACGCACCTGGTTGTCGTTGAGCAATGTCGCCGGCATCAGCGCGCCGGTCGGGCAAGCCTGCACGCACTCGCCGCAGCCGACGCAAGTCGACTGGCCCATCGGATCGTCGAAGTCGAACACGATCTTTTCGGTGTGACCGCGGCCGGCCATGCCGATGACGTCGTTGACCTGCACCTCGCGACAGGCGCGGACGCAGAGATTGCACTGAATGCAGGCGTCGAGATTGACGCGCATCGCCGGATGCGACGCGTCGAGCTCCGGCACGATTTCCCGCTCGCGCTTGGGGAAGCGGCCGTCGGTGACGCCCTGACGCTTGGCGGTCTTCCAGAACTCGGATTCCGGATCGTGCGCGACCTCGATCGCAGGCTGATCGGTGGCGAGGAGCTCGGCGACCATCTTGCGCGCGGTCTTGGCGCGGTCGGTCTGCGTCTTCACCTTCATGCCGGCGGCCGGCATGCGGATGCAGCTCGCGGCGAGCACGCGCTCGCCCTCGATCTCGACCATGCAGACGCGGCAATTGCCATCGGCGCGGTAGCCCGGCTGCGGCGAATAGCACAGGTGCGGCAGCTTGATATCGAGACGGCGCGCGGCGCGGAAAATCGATTCATCCTCGCGGATGTCGATCTCGCGATCGTCGATGAAGAAGGTCTTCGCGGTTTCCGCTCCGCCCTTGCCATCGGCCTTATCGACCGGCGCGGTGTGCGCCACACCCGGCTTGCCCTTGTTCAGCGCGTCCGGCATCGCGGCGCCCTTGTGATCGTGGCCGTAGCCGACGGGCTTTTTCGTGTCGGTCATGACGTAATATCCTTGCCGCTTGCCGGAGCGTGTTCCCCTCCCCCTTCTGGGGAGGGGCTAGGGGTGGGGTCTTTGCTTGCCGCCGCCAGAATCGCCTCGCCGACGACACGCGGCGATTTCAGGACGTCGTTGTTCCAGAAGCGCAGCACGCGGTAGCCTTGAGACTCGAGCCATACAGTTCGTTTGCTGTCGTAATCCAGGCGTTCTTGCCCATGTTGCGAGCCGTCAAGTTCAACGACGAGCTTACCGGCATGCCAAACGAAATCGGCAATGAAGACGCCTATCGGCGCTTGGCGACGAAAATGCAGTCCCAAGGGCTTCAAGGACCGCAGCACGAACCATAACTTCCGTTCGGCGTCCATCAGTTGATGACGCAACGCGCGAGCCCCGCCGCGTGTCCGTTTGGTGATATTGCTGTGAGGCATAGCTGCTCCCCACCCCGGCGCGCTGACGCGCGCCACTCCTCCCCACAAGGAGGAGGGGCAAGGCCGTGCGTGCCGCACCGTTTGCATCATTTTAAATCCTAAACTCACCATTTCCCGAGCGGCGTCTTCAGGTCGTCCGGGAAGTACTTCAGCACGCTCATCAACGGGTTCGGGGCTGCCTGACCGAGACCGCAGATGGACGCGTCCCGCATCAGCGTCGAAAGCTCGGTCAGCAGACCGACGTCCCACGGGCCGCGCTGCATCAGCTTCACAGCCTTTTCCGTGCCGACGCGGCACGGCGTGCACTGGCCGCAGCTCTCGTCTTCGAAGAACTTCAGGAGATTGAGCGCGACTGCCTTCATGTCGTCCTTGTCGGACAGAATGACAACCGCGTGCGACCCTACGAAGCTCCCGTATTTCTCCAGAGTTCCGAAGTCGAGCGGAATGTCGGCCATCGAGGCCGGCAGAATGCCGCCGGACGGGCCACCGGGGAGATAGGCCTTCAACGAATGGCCGTCCTGCATGCCGCCGCAGAACTCGTCGACGAGCTCGCGTAGCGTGATGCCGGCCGGTGCCAGCTTGACGCCGGGGTTCTTGACCCGGCCGGAGACGGAGAAGCTGCGGAAGCCCTTGCGCTCGTGGCGGCCCTGCGAGGTCGCCCATTCGGCGCCCTTCTCGATGATGTCGCGGATCCAGTACAGCGTCTCGACGTTCTGCTCGAGCGTCGGGCGTCCGAACAGGCCGATCTGGGCGACGTATGGCGGGCGATGACGCGGCAGGCCGCGCTTGCCCTCGATCGACTCGATCATCGCCGACTCTTCGCCGCAGATATAGGCGCCGGCGCCGCGCCGCAGATGCAGTCGCGTATGCGGCGTCAGCCCGGCATCGGCGAGCTTGTCGATCTCCTCGGCGAGCATCAGGCGCAGCTCGGGATATTCATCGCGAATATAGATGTAGGTGTCGTGCGCCTCGACCACCCAGGCGCCGATCAGCATGCCTTCGAGGAAACGGTGCGGGTCGCGCTCGAGATAGTAGCGGTCCTTGAAGGTGCCTGGCTCGCCCTCGTCGGCGTTGACTGCGAACAGGCGCGGCGCGGGTTCCGCGCGCACCAGCGACCATTTGCGGCCGGTCGGGAAGCCGGCGCCGCCGAGGCCACGCAGGCCGCCGTCGCTGACGATCTTGATCAGGTCCTCCGGCGTCCGTTTGCCGGCGAGGCAATCCTTCAGCAGCGCGTAACCGCCGGCCTTTTGATAGGCGGTGAAATCGGTCTGCGGCTTCCAGGCGTGCGGATGCGGATTGGCCTTCACCGCGGCGGCGACCTTGTCAGGCGTCGCTTGGAGCGTCTGCACGTGGCCGACCGCGACGGCCGGTGCGCGTTCGCAGGCTCCCATGCATGGCGCGCGCACGACGCGCACGTCCTTGCCGAGGATCTTCGGCAGTTTCTCGATCAGCGCCTCGGCGCCGGCCATTGCGCAGGAGATGGAGTCGCAGACGCGCACGGTGACCGCCGGCGGCGCATCCTCGCCCTCCTTCACCACGTCGAAGTGCGAATAGAAGGTGGCGACCTCATAGACCTCGGTCAGCGCCATCTTCATTTCGGCCGCGAGCGCGGCGAGGTGCGCGGCGGAGATGTGGTTGTAGTGGTCCTGGATGAGATGGAGGTGCTCGATCAGCAGCTCTCGGCGGCGCGGACGATCGGTGAGCAGCGCGCGGACGTCCTCAAGCGCGACCGGATCGACTTGACGGCCCTTCGGCGTGCGTCGCGGCCGGCGGCCCCCCTTCCGGGTGATGTCCGGGGCTTCAAGGTTTGTCACTGGTGCACTCATAACCACCTCCGCAAACAACAGAAAAACGCGCTGGAACGGTCCAAAACAAGGGGCCGGGCCTAATCGCGCGATAGTTATTTTCTATCGTTATGACTTGCCAGCTATGGTATTATACATCAAGCACCCTGCAAACGGCTTTTCTCGTGTTCCAAGAATCTGAGGGGCGACCCTTCGGAATGCAAACGTCACGCATACGGGCGACCGGTGATCGATAAACTCGAATTTCTGCTCGCACTTGCCCGCCAAAAGCATTTCGGCCGGGCGGCCGAGGCCTGCGGCGTCACCCAGCCGACCCTCTCGGCCGGTGTGAAGCAGATGGAGGAGAGCTTCGGGGTCCTCCTCGTCAATCGCGGCTCCCGGTTCCAAGGCTTTACGCCCGAGGGCGAACGCGTCCTCGACTGGGCGCGGCGCATTGTCGGCGACGCCCAGGCGATGCGCCAGGAGGTGCATGCGCTCAAACATGGCCTCGCAGGGCGGCTGCGCCTCGCCGTCATCCCGACCGCCCTCGCCATGGTGGAAACGCTCACCACGCCATATCGGGCACGGCACCCGGCCGTTCAGTTTACGGTCTTTTCGCGCACCTCATCCGAGATCCTCAACGAGATCGACAATCTCGAGATCGATGCCGGGCTGACTTATCTCGACAACGAGCCGCTCGGCCGCGTCAACGCCATTCCCTTCTATCGCGAGCGCTACCGCCTGCTGGTCGCCCACGACGCGCCGCTCGCCGATCGGGAAGAAGTCACCTGGGCGGAGGTGGCGCAGGTCCCTCTGTGCCTGATGACGCCGGATATGCAGAACCGCCGCATCGTCGAGCGGCTGCTGCGCGAGACCGGGGCGGAGCCGAACATCACCCTCGAATCCGACTCGATGATCCTGCTCTATTCCCACGTCCGCACCGGCCGCTGGGCCAGCGTGATGCCGGCGCGACTGGCGGCTTCGCTCGGCCTCACCGAGACCCAGCAGTTGCGGGCGATCCCGATCGCCGGGCCCGAGGTGAGCCAGACCGTCGGCCTTGTGGTGCCGTTGCGGGAGCCGATGACGCCGCTGGTGACGGCACTGGTGGCGGAGGCGCGCGCCGTAGCGCCGTTACTGGCGGATTAGCCAAAAGAACTAGGGATAAGCCGCTTGAAGCGGCATTAGGCCGCCTGCCGTCGGAGGTCGCCGGTAGGGCGTTGCCGTTGGCTTGTATCACCCCACCAAATATCTGATTTCGTTATGGATTGTTTATCCCGTACTGAAACTCCGTTTAGCCGCATCATAGCTTTTCGCAATTGCAGCATTGAGAATTCCTATTTGTTCATAGAAATAACTTTGTTGATTCAAAGGCGCGCCGCTCTCAGTCTGCAAGGCGGAGACGTGGGGGCGTGCAAACGCAAGCTCCGCTGTCCGACCAAAAACAACGATCCGCCGAGAACGCGGAATCCATGACCAGGGGAGAATCGCGCAATGAGTCTGCTCTCATTCCTCGATCGCAGTCATACGATCGCCAAACCGGGATA
>Ga0208357_1001452_pt1 | contig 17068 bp, 8 predicted proteins | sample NGESurdeep092012_6_FD_184487 | JGI IMG/M metagenome (GOLD analysis project Ga0208357, IMG submission 184487) | Arctic peat soil microbial communities from Barrow, Alaska - NGEE Surface sample F52-2 deep-092012 (SPAdes) | ecosystem: Environmental > Terrestrial > Soil > Wetlands > Peat ... | reverse complement strand
TAAACACAGTAAACAACAATATGATAGTGAGAATGGTTGCTACAAGTGCAGTAGTTCCAATAGTGTTGATGACGTTTGTTTTCATGATTTTTGTTTTTTGATTTTATAATTTTTGTTTCTTTTGAGATTAAAAGTGAGCTATATAAATACCATTGTTAAACACTGTAAACAATAATATAATGGTGAGAATGGTTGCTACGAGTGCAGTAGTTCCAATGGTGTTGATTACGTTTGTTTTCATGATTTTAGTTTTTATTTTTTTATTTATGTTAAAAGTGAAGTTTACCTGGTCCACGTATGGTTTAGGGTATAGATTACAAAATTTGTTGGATGAATTAAAGCGAATTCTATGCGTCCGGCAGTTTATTTCCCGGAAACTTATTTGCTGTTGATTTTTGATCAGCATTACTGCATGGAAGCAATTGCGGCTGAGCAAATCTCAATTTTAAAGTAGCTAATTGAGCCTTACTTAAAAAGAATAAAAAGATGGCGAAATTTAGGAGTACAGAGTTGTACTTACCTGTCAATGTAGTTTTAAAATTCATTTCTTGTGGGTTTGTTTTCTTAAATTTTTCAATCCGGCATTTTACCGGTTTGATAATCGCAGTTGTTCAAGGAGGGACAATTTTGAATTAGAGATATCCGAGGTAAGAGGTACATCATTAATTCGGGGACAAACATAGAGTACAAATTCGGATTATGCAAGACCGTAAAATTACTGCAATATTAATTTTTGATAAAATCTAACAGAGATTGTAATTATTGAATGATTTATCTAAATATTACGGTAATATCATTTAATAAAATCAAACAAAAGCCGAAATAAAATATAAAATTTAAAATATAGTACTACTTTTTATGTGCAGTTTTACTTTACTAACAGGGTAATTAAGCGTGAAAAGCTCTATTGGAAAGTGGTAAATAATAGCCGAAAAGCTAATTTAACACCCTTGTTTAGTTCCTAAAAAACAATTATTTTTAGAGCTCAAAACTCCTTATGAGGATCCGATTACTATCGTTGATGCTTGGTATTACGTTTATTTGCAACGGACAGGTAAAGCCCGTTATTTTTTATTTTGATAAAAATCTACAGCCGTCAGAAAGATCAGGATCAGAGTACACAGGTAAAGGCCGATGGGAATATGGCCTCTATCGTCTTGATCTTTACGACAAGAAGCAGCGATATCTCATTTTTACAGCTTATTATACTGATTCCACTTTTGCCGTACAGGACGGAAGATTTTTGTCCTTTTATGAAAACGGAGATGTTGAAAACATAAGTTATTTCAAAAAAGGCAAGCCAGACGGCCTCTGGACCAGGTGGGATAATAACAAGAGAATAGCAGACTCTTCGTGGTACACAAATGGCGAACCTGACTCTGCAGTTTACTATCGTTATCGTTCTTTGAATCCAAACCTTGATTTTGTATTGAGATATAATTACCACGACAGTACGATGGTGAGGACACGCTTTGATGATAATGATCAATCTTTGCCACATGATGCAACTGACTTTCTGAGATTTGGTAAAGATACCATAGTGGCCCACCCGGATGTAGAAGTAGCTTATCCCGGCGAAGATTCAACATTGCAACAATATCTGCAATCTAAATTTGATAATGACAAGTATGAATTATTAACAAAAGGAACATCTGGTGTATGTGTTGTAAGATTCAAAGTGGATAAGGGTGGAATACCGTCAGATTTTAAAACTATTTATTGTGATAACAATAGTCTAGCAAATGATATGGAAATGGCGCTGCGCCGGGTAACCTGGGTACCTGCCATGAAAGATAATAAGCCTGTTGCTGCTCTTAAAGAAGTGTCAACCGAATATTATCCCTCTTTAAACGGTGTAGTGCAAAAAAATAAACGTAGATATCTTTTTGATCAAAATCTAAACCCTGCAGACCGCGATCATTCTTTTTACCATGGAAAAATTAAAGCTGATGGAAACCTGGTGGAATTTTCGCTTCACGATATTCAAAGAGATAACCGCATTTTTAAAATGCAGTTTACCGATTCTTCCCTGGAGACAGCCAACGGTCTATTTGAGTCTTTTTATTATAATGATGTAAAACACGTACGTGGAAATTTTGTTCTAAGCAGAAAAAATGGTGCGTGGGTCACCTGGAACCAGGATGGGAAAGTGCTTGATTCATCTTTCTATAATATTGGCGCTTTAACTTCAGTAACACAATTGAGTTACCAGCCAAACGAGACTCTTGCGCAAAGGACGGTGATAGATTATACCAACAGAGTTATCCACTCCTATTACTATGATAAAGGCAAGTGCACCTCTATAACCGCGCAGGACTTTACGGGTAAATTCATTTCCTTTATTGATTCTTCAATAAACGACGTAACCACACCTCCACAATTTGCTGGTGGAGATAGCGCGTGGAGAAAATACCTTGAAGATTATCGCGAAAAGAATAAAAAGAAAATTCATAGGGAAGGAGAATGTGTTGTCCGCATTAGAGTGGATACAAGTGGCAACATTATTTCAGCAGAACCTTTAACCTTAAATGGCACATCGTTTTCCAGGTTTGCTGTTGAGGCGCTACTTACAGGTCCCAAATGGATACCTGCTACAAAAGATGGTAAAAAGGTTGAAGCTTATTGTCTCACAGTCTTTTATGTGAGGTTTCTAAGAGTTATACGACTGAGAGGTATTTGATATTTAGGATATTCTGGCCAAACACAGCCTTGTGAAGGTCTCACCGACCTGTGACTGTTCGTTACTAACAAGAGGGTTGTTTACATTAAAATCCGGAAAGAGGCGGATTTGTAAAGCACCCGATTAATTGGAAGCATAGCGGCGCAATATTGTTTTTAATCGTCAATTTAAATCTCTTTTTAGCGTCAACAGAGCAATTTATGAAGAGAAATGCTGTTAACAATTTAAGAATTTTAATATAATTGCGCATAAGTTTATGTCTTGGATAGCCTACCATTTTAAAATTTCTGCGAACCCACGCCGATTGAAAAACAAGAAATAAAGGTAATTACAAAATGCTGATATTTTCGGCGGCCTTTTTAAAAGCCCTTCGCCTTGGGTTCTTGGCACACGAAACAATTCTCTATTTATCTCAATGAAATAGATTATTTAAAAACTTTGTTGATTAGCCTATTCTTCCGGCACCTGTCCGGTAGCATATATTATATATTGACTACTTCGTAAAATAGGTTCAAAAAGTTTTTCATCCGGTACTTTGATCAACTTTATAGGACAATTTGAAAGGTTGCTAAAAGAGAATTTAATTTTATTAATTTGTTCTTGTACCTCTTTATTATTTTTGCTATATCCAAAACAAAATTCAATATAGCTTTTATTTATAGGCTTTATTCCATAATAATTTGAAAATGTATTCGCATAATGCACGTTAAATGAAAGTACTTTATTCCTGAAAGCGGCAACGGTGGAATGATTCACTTTAGATGCAAACGCAATTCCATTATTCAAAACAGTATGTGTACAGCCAAATAGGCCAAATACTTTTGTTCCTTCAGGCATCGGGGAATCAATCTTAATGAAATTTTCGTACATCCTTTTATTTCGTTTATTCATCCTATCAAGACGTGCATCATTTTCAATTACAAGTTTCAATGCTTCAAAGTCAATATTCGTCAAATTATTTTTCAACAGTGCTTCGTTTTTATAAAATGCCTTCCTGGAATTTTTTAGAAATTGGTAAGCCGTTCTATCATTACTACTTATTTCTTTCATATTGTTGATAAATGGAATAAGCGTGGCTGGCAAATGAGCAGTTTTAACAAACATATATTGCATCATATCTTTGGTTGCTTTTGTTCTTTCAAAATCAACGCCCCAATATTCTATTTTTTGATTTTGCGGAAGCGTATTATTATAGTCATATAGTTGCCGGAAGAAATGTAGATAATCTTTAGAACCATTAACTACATGTATTAGATATTTTTCATTTCCCGAAGTAAGGTATTGGTTTATTAGCCAAGCTGTAGATTCACCGTATTCTATTAAGATATTTTTAATGTTGGTTTTGGAATGCAAATATTTTATAAAAAGTAAATCCAGATAATCATTAAGTTTTACTCCTTCGGCTATCCCGAGAAAAAAAATATTGTTTTGTTGAATATCATTATAAGGTAAACGAAGTAATTGATAAAAATTAGCACAGGTATCTAAACACTGAAAGCTAATCCGTTTGCCATTGGGCAACATTAAGGAATCAGGCAGCGTATAAGGCATTACTTTAGATCCGGATTCATTAGCTGTATCAGAACGAAATTGAGCAAAAGCAGGTAACGCTTTTATAAACCCGGTGACTAAGCAAATAATTACTAAACTATATTTTCGCATAAATACAATTTTAGAAAATTTAATGGTACGCATTTAAGAATTCAGGGAAATAGCTTTCCGCCAGCCAATACAATCGTCAAATTTATAAATAATTGTACATAGGCAGAGGTAGAATTATATTTCAGAGATGACGCCTTTTAAAAAGGTGTCATCTCTCTTTTAAATTGCAGGACAAGATTAGATTGACGATAGTCACATTTTATCGTTGTATGATGTTTTTATCAAAGGAAGGCTAAGTAACGCTCAAGCACAGGTCAGGAGACCTGCGCCAGAGAGGAGAGTAATATCAATCCTGAAATGTCATTCGGAACGGCATCAGCTACACACATCGCAAAAGCCACTCCTAAACTATGCCCCAAAACAATCACTTTATTAAAACCAAGTCCTTTGATATATTTTACCGATTCCGCTAAATCAGCGATCCATCTATCTTTGCTTGGACTGTCGCCCCTGTTGCCATCCGACAAACCATGTCCCCTGTAATCCAGGCCAAAAGTGGTGTATCCACCAGCCGATATCGGGTCGGCAGCCATGCTGTACGGTCCGCTGCAGGCGTAATTCCGTGGTTTTTTATCCTTGAATGAGTTGGCAAATAGGCCAGGATCAAACCGGTAATGAATATAACAACAATCAGCGATAACAGGATGTAAGCAATCCATTTTAATACTTTTTTCATACCAGTAAATTTATTTTTTCTTGATTAAAGGCAAGCCGGATATCCTTTATAAAAGTAGCTGAAAGTATGTATTCCCTATCAAGAAATATTTTAAGGAAAAAGAAATTTCTTTGATTTTATTCTTGTTCTTGTAAGGTTTTACAAAATAAGAATTGGAGGAATTTGTTTGTTTACTATTTGACTTTTTGTAAATGAATATTTTGGATACACAGGCATAAGCATAGCTGATGGACAAAAATCTTTGCTATAAAAGTTTCAGAATATTTAAAATTTTTATTTCTTACAAATCCCGAACCTCTGAAGTAAGTGTATGTTATATCAGGAGACGAACAGACTGCAACTTGAAAAATTAAATAAAGCCGATCTTTTTAAGTCCCTCAGTTGAATGTGTGATGTGTCAATAAAACAGATTAAAATTTACTTAGGCAGATTTTTTTAATGATTGTCCATTGAAATAAAATTATATTTCTTTAGATTGCACTCTGATTTCCATTACGTCGTTCCCTTCGAATGTTCTAAATCCAATCATAGCTGAATTATATAAAATAATTAAACTCTATTCATGGCTCAATCCCGCAAACTTGCTGCTATTATGTTCACAGATATAGTCGGATATACCGCATTAATGGGAAATGATGAACAAAAAGCATTTGAGTTGTTGCGCATAAACCGGGAGATACAAAAACCTATTATCGAAGAATTCGGCGGACGCTGGATCAAAGAGCTTGGAGATGGTGTGATGGCTACTTTCCCGGCGGTGAGCGATGCCGCATACGCTGCCATAAAAATCCAGGATGTATGTCTTAAAACAAAAGCTTTTCAGTTACGCATCGGGATACACCAGGGAGAGGTAGTTTTTGAAAATGATGACATCTTTGGTGATGCCGTAAATATCGCTTCCCGCGTGCAGGCCCTGGCGCCTCCGGGCAGCATTTTTGTTTCCGGATCAGTTCAAAGAGATATTTCCAATAAAAATGATATCCAATCAGCATTTGTCAGGTCCGAAAATCTTAAAAATGTAAAAGAACCTGTCAGTGTTTTCCAGATATTTTCCGGAGCGGAGGCGAGAGCTGAAACAGCAAATCCACATTCTGTTAAATCATCTATAGTACCAGGCTTTGATTATGATGTTTACATCAGCTACCGGAATAATGATAACAAATACGACGGGTGGGTTACTGAATTCGCAGAGAAACTTAAACAGGAACTGAGTTCTACTTTAAAAGATAAACTCACCTTCTTTTTTGATAAAAATTCAGAAGACAGCAGCGAACAAAATGGCCTGGATAGACCGAAAGAAGCTGAGGTAAAATCGCTCATTTTTATTCCAATCGTTTCTCAAACTTATTGCGACATCAATTCCGCTGTTTGGAAAAATGAGTTTAAAGTTTTCCTCGATGAAATAAAAAGCGACAGAATAGGCAGTACTGTAAAACTGGCTAATGGCAACGAGGCTTCCAGGATGATACCAGTGAAAATTCATGAGATCGATAAGGAAGATGTGAAATTACTGGAGTCGGAATTGGCAGGGAGTCTCAGGTCAATTGATTTTATTTACCGGGAAGAAGGAGTGAATCGCCCGTTGCGTCCAATGGATGACGAGAAACCCGGCGGTAATATGCAACGTCTTATGTATCGCAACCAGATCAACAAACTGGCCAACGCGGTAAAAGAAATTATTTCCGGAATAAAACACAGGCAAAGTGGTAGCGCTGTTAATGAATCTTCCTCCTATCAGCCTAGTGCCCGCCAGATAGTACCCAATGTTTTAAAAACATCGGTGTCTTCGGCAATAAAAGTGCAGTTAATAGATCGGCAGCGACCCAACATATACCTTGCATGGACCTCGGGCGACCTTAAAGAAAGCCGTGAAGAAATGGCCATTATACTTCAAAAGGCGGGATTTAATGTGCTTCCCGCAGTTGACTGCCCTGCGGAAGATGAAACCTTCAAAGAAAAAGTAGATGAGGAAATGAAAAAATGTGTTTGTTCTCTGCATATGTTAAGTGGAGAATTCGGCAGACGGTTCGAACTGGACGAAGAAATTTCATTTCCTCAATACCAGTTTTTGGAAGCAAAAAATAAAATAGATAAAGCTGGCACCGACTTTAATATTTTTGTTTGGCAAATGAGTGAGAACAGTACTTCAATAAAACCGGCCCAGCAAAATTTCATTAAATACATCCGTAATAATATTACCAGGAACATGATGTTTTCTAATAGCCATGGACCCATGCAGCTGGTGGATGATATGCGGGTTGTAATCATGAAACAGGATGCTACGGTATATGATTCCAAAGACACAGATATCTTTTTTATTTTCAATCAACAGGATGAGGCAGAAGCAAGTACTATTGTTGATGAGTTAAGTCTTGAGTTCCCGGTTGAGACCATGAATATTTTACCCGACGGAGAAGATTCTTACCGGGAAATGTCATCACAGCAGATTCCAAGAAGTAAATTGGCTGTGGTCTATTTTAAATATGCAGCAGATTGGGCGCTTCCATTTATCAAACAGATTTGGAAACAGGTGGGTGGCGCATCTTCACCAACTCCGATGTTCCTGGTTGGCGAAGACAATCCGCAAAGTAACCTGGCCCGAAATTTTAAAGCACCCCGTGTAATATCATCTATAGTCCCTAAAGAAACCATCCCTACGGAAGTAAAAAAAGTGTTTAACAATATAAATTAATAAGCAAATCTTTTCGTGTGAAGAGTGGAAATAGCGGATGCATTCAGATAGTAATAATAACTCGTGCAGGTAATTTTTTTCCAAAACACGAAGCCCAAAATATCAAAATGAAATAAATTAAGGAAAGCAATCAGGACAAAAAAATTAGCTGCCATTATGTTTGAAGTAGATCAGATTTGCCCATATACCGGTTTGAGATCTTTCACGGAAGAAGAATCACTTTATTTTAAAGGACGCGAGGAGGATATTGACCAGGCGACTGAGCAACTTCAGAGAAATAAATTCTTAATGCTCACGGGTGCCTCTGGTGATGGAAAGTCCTCACTGATCTATGCAGGTATTATTCCCAATGCAAGAGCCGGCTTTTTAAAATCAAAATACACAAACTGGTGTGTGGCTGACTTCAGGCCAGAGCGAACTCCTTTTTATAATTTATGTAAATCGATTGCCAGGCAATTGGATATCGCCAATTCTTCTGTCGAATCTGAATTGAATCATGGCTTCTCAGCAATCGTTGACTTATACAGAAATTCAAAAAGACATTTAGATACCTATTCGACAGCCTGGAAAATGGCAAATGATTCCGCAAAGGCTGCGCTTAAAAGAGAAGGTGCTAATCTCATTATCCTGGTCGACCAGTTTGAAGAGTTTTTTACCAATCCGGAAAATTATCACAAAGGAGTTCCCTCCCGTGATGCTAACCTGGTACTTAATTTATTATTGGAAACTGCACGCATCGCACTTGAAGAAGACCTGCCTATATATGTTGTATTCACCATGCGGTCCGATTACATAGGTCAATGTGCTGCTTTTCGCAGCTTGCCTGAGTATATTGGCTTCTCCCAGTTTTTTGTTCCAAGACTTAATCGCACACAGTTACAACAAGTAATTGAAGAGCCGGCTATCTTAAGCGGCAATCGGATTACAAAACGATTAACGGAAAGACTGATTCATGATTTGACGGAGGGTGTCGATCAGCTTCCCATTCTTCAACATGCCCTTAACCAGGTATGGCATGCTGCAGATAATGGAAAAGAAGAAATGGACCTGATCCATTATGCTATGGCAGGTGGTATGCCGGTAAATGAATTACCGGACGAACAGGTTGAAAGATTTAATAAATGGTTTGGAGCGCTACCATCGGAAATAAAAGCTTGCTATCATCAACCCAATCTGCAGAATGTTCTTGATACGCATACAAATAAGCTTTATGAACAGGCTGCTGCATATTATACACAAAAAACCGGGGAAAATATTACAAGTGAAGATGCAAAAGCTATTATAAAAACAGCTTTCACCTGCCTGACAAAAATTGACCAGAGCCGGGCAGTCCGGAACCGGATGACGCTGAAAGAAATTACCAATATTTTGGCGAGCCCCCGGTTCACTACTGAAGATGTTAAGGTTGTATTGAATATTTTTAGAGAGCCGGGCAATACGTTTATCCGTCCTTTTATTACGGATGATCCGGAAAGTCATCAAATCAAAGAGAATGAGGTTCTGGATATCACTCACGAGAGCCTTATCCGCAACTGGAAATACCTCGGGCAATGGGCGAAAGAGGAGTTTGATAATTATACCATTTCACTTGACTTTGAGCAGCAATTAAACCGGTGGGTGGAAAGCGGCAGGTCAAAGAATTTTTTAATGCCGATAGGGCCTCTAACGTATTTTGAGAATTGGTTCAATAAAGTAAAACCCAATGCACACTGGATTGCCCGCTACCTGCCGGAAGAGATGGAGCAGAATAAGAAGTTATCCAAAGCAAAGGAAGTGCTGGAAAATATGCACGAATTCCTGGCACAGAGCGCACGCCGTCATGTGATAACCCGGACCGTTATGCGCTACGGGGCAAAACGCATCGCCATTGTACTTGCACTGCTCGCTATAATTATACTAAGTTCTTTTGCTATCAGGGATTATATCTTCAGGCAAAACAACTATGCTCTTAAGTCTATAAAGGAGCAATCCTTTGAAATTGCCAACAGACCTAAACTGAGCCTGATGTATGCTGTTCCGGTGCTCACGCAGGAAATTATATTGGGTAACGTAACCATTCCAGGAGCAGTTGAAGCAGTGAAAGATCCTTTGCAGAAAATCAGAATTGCAACTGGTATCGCAACACAATTGATAACCCAGGGAAGAAATGAGCCCCGGAGAGAAATTATGCAAAGTTTAATGCTTGCCGATAGTTTATTAGAACACCTTCCTCTCCCTTCCCGTGGTAGTGAACTTTCTGTAGGCTTACAACTGATACATGACTATCAAGTAACGGTCGGATTTGGTTATTTTTTTAGTCCGGATGATTCGCTCAAAACACTTGTTATTCATAATGCAAGGCAGGCAGCCAAATGGGCCATGCTGGCTTTGGAAAAACAACCTGCTGATTTTGATGATATACAGAGCCTGAGCGTGGCTCTGGAAAACGGGATAAATCACGCCGTATTCAGCCAGGAACAAATCCATCATATTCTTGCAATTCTTTCTCCTTTTGAAAATCGCCAAAGAGGCGCCTGGGTTGATAAAAGTTATGCAAAAGATAAGAAGTTAGTGCGTGGCTTCCTTGACTACGGGATTCCTTTTAACGGCCTTTACCAGGACCTGGCCTATTTATATGCTGCAATTGATCAACCTGCAAAAGTTTTGCAATGCACTGATTCGCTATTGGCATACCAGCAAAACTTCTATCAAAACGACTATAGTTCCTTTGCTGAAAATGCGTCCAATATTGCAGCAATTTTTTATATCTATGGAACAACCGCGTCCCTTGACGAATTCGTGGCAGGATATTGCACCAGAAAAAAAATCAACCCCGAAGAATTTTATAACCGGCTTGTTTCAAAGGCAATGATGGAAATTTCTGTAAGAGCGAGTACCAATTTTTATTCTGGTGGTACTGGAAGATCAATACTTAACCTGAATTTGGAATTTTCAAGTGATCAACAGCTAACCTTTTTCTTTTCGAAACTTAAGTCGGAAGCCATGAAGATAAAAGATCCTGCAGAGCGGAATTTTAACCTGGCAGTTTATCTCAAAAATGAAGGTATTTTATTTGCTTACCGGAATGAGATACGGGATGACCATAAGGCAGAAACGAATCAGTTATTTAAAGAGGCTATTGCTGATTATCAGCAAGTGCCTAAAGGATATTTAAATCAAAATATTTCTGTTATTGGTTCGTCAGGAGCAGATCAGATAGCTGTTTCACGTAAATTTCTTTTCCTGTACCCTGATTACCGTGTTCCATTCCACCCTTTTGAGCCACGTTCCGTTTTACTATATTATAATACTGCAGCTTTCATAAAATATGTGATGGACCAAAACTTGTTTGACAGCCTTTATGATTCAAATGAGGATTTCCATTACTTCGAAATGTGGGCATCAGACTACCAGGCTTGTATGTCTTTTAAGAACTTTTTGATGTGCGACCCCATGCCAGACAGCACATTGGTTCAGTTGACTTCTAATCTCGAGGCTCATAAAGCGAATCAATCAGCAGACCTGAATATTTTTTACCTGCACCTTGCTGATCATGAATTCAATAATAATGAGCCCGGCAAGGGCATTCAATACCTGGAGCAAATTCAAACAGACAAATTACTTAATGCTTTCCAATACAAGCTTTATGATTTCGTAAATGATTACTCCCTTGATCTCGTTTGCAGAGCCATTGCCAATCTTACGGTTAATAATCGTTTTGATCTTGCCTACAAGCTTTTAAATGTATTTCAGAATAGGGTGAACCGGTCTTCTATTTACGGTTATTCGAGTCAGTTAGTATCTCTTCATCAGCAATCTCCTTCGGTTGCTCTACAGTTGCTGGATTCCGCCCGTAGTGAAATGAACCGGTTGGAAAATCCAGCCCTTTTTCAGCCCAACCGCTGCGAGGTGGCGATGGCTATGATGTATATTAACCCTGAAAAAAATAAGGACGATGCCTATCGTATTATCAAAAATTCCACTGACAAATCTCAGGCTATTCGATTTTTTAGCAAAGCTTATGCCTTCAAAGGAAATCTTTATGGAGCAGCGCAGCAGGTGCCTGTCCTGGTTTCCAGCGGGGACAAGGGTCTTTTTTTATATCAAATAATGGCAGGATTTTCTTTAACCAAACCATCAACTGATAAATGGAGGAAGTTTAATGCTAATCAATTTCCCTTTACAAGGAGATACCTCTATTACATAAACGAAAATTAATGAATGACTGATCATCAAAACATATGTCCCTATACCGGTCTTCGTTCCTTTACGGAAGAGGAAAGCCTCTATTTTAAGGGCAGGGATCTGCAGGTTGATCAGATCACTGCTTTGCTGGAGCAAAACAAGTTTCTGATGGTAACCGGGGCTTCTGGTGAAGGAAAATCGTCGCTTATTTATGCAGGTCTTATTCCTAATGCGAGAGCAGGTTTCTTTAAAGCAAAGTATACCAATTGGGTAGTAACCGATTTCAGACCGGAAAGAAATCCTGTTCAAAATATGGCTGAGGCGTTGGCCAAAACATTTGATGGCAAGCCCGCTACCATTGAGACTGAGCTTAGGCGCGGGTTTTCTTCCCTGATAGATTTATACATCAATTCGGATTTTTTCATTGACGAAACAGATGAACAATGGCAGCAATTAAAAGACCCGGAAAAGAAAAACAGAAAAAGAAAGGCGGCTAATCTTTTACTTATTGTCGACCAATTTGAAGAATTTTTTACGAATCCGGAAAATTTTTACAATGAAGCTCCCTCACAGGATTCTCAAATTGTAGTGAACCTCATTCTCGAAACTGCCCGCATTGCTATCAAAAGGAATATACCGGTTTATATAGTCTGTACAATGCGATCGGATTACATAGGGCAATGTTCGGCTTTCAGGGGGTTGCCAGAGTATATCGGGTTTTCCCAGTTTTTTGTGCCCAGGTTAAAGAGAAAGGATCTAAAGCAGGTTATTGAAGAACCGGCAATTTTAAGTGGTAATCGTATTTCTCAGCGTCTCATTGAGCGGCTCGTTTATGATATTGCCGAAGGTGTGGATCAATTGCCTATTCTACAGCATGCACTAAGCCAGGTTTGGCTGGCAGCGGACCATGGCAACCAGGAAATGGACTTGATCCACTATGCAAAAGTTGGCGGAATGCCGCCATCAGAATTACCTGATGAGGAACAAACTGAATTTCATAAATGGTTTAATAACTTACCTCAAATCCGCCAGAATTATTATGTAGAAACAGGCCTGGGAAGGGTCATTGAAATTCATGCAAGCATGTTATATGAAAATGCATGGGAATATTATAATGCCAGGCAGTCGGAGAACCCTATAACCCAGCAAGGTGCAAAACGCATCATAGCCCTTACTTTTAGCTGCCTTACAAAAATTGATAACAGCAGGGCGGTGCGAAATCGAATGACACTCGGGGAAATAACAGAGATTATTAACACTCCCTCTTATACGGCTGATGTTGTCAGTGGAGTGTTGGATATATTTCGGGAACCTGGAAATTCTTTTATCAGGCCTTTTAAGACAGATGATCCGGACACGCAAAAATTATCTCCTTCTACTGTGTTGGATATTACGCATGAAAGCCTTATCAGAAATTGGAATAAATTAAACAAATGGGCCAACCAGGAATTTGAATTTTATTCTACCTACCTGGATTTCAGAAAGCAACTTGATCGGTGGAAAAATAGCGGAAAGAGTACTGGATTTTTATTGCCTATCGGACCGCTCACTTACTTCGAGAACTGGTATAATAAATGTAAGCCCAACGAAGGCTGGATAAAGCGTTATGTACAATTCCAGGAAGATGAAAAGAACGCTGACAATGAAGCGAAGATGATACTGGAAGATACCAGGGAATTTATAAGGCGCAGCGCCAAAAAAGTGGCTGTTACCAGGGCTTTTATGAAATATGGACCGCAAAGGATTGCGGTGGTTTTGGCCATTGCCATAATGCTTTTACTAAGCGGATATTATTGGTACGACGCAGAACTGAAACAAAATACCAATGTTATCTCACAGGTGAGAAAGGAAATGATAACCCCTATGAAAAGCAAAGAAGTAGGCTTTGATGCGAAAGCGCTCCCCTTGCTGATAGAGGAGCGATATGAACATGGATTCATGCTTTCTTACTTGTCAGGTATTGAAACCAAAGAGAGATTAAGCCTCGCCGTGGAAACATACAAACAGTTACTAATAATTAATAAACATGACAAGAGCGATTATAAAACTGTATTGATCCAGACTGTAGGGAGATCCTTTAAAGAATTAGCTACAAAAGAAAATGATTATCCTTATTTATTAAAAGAGTTGAATGAATTTACAACGCTCCTCGCATATGATCAGTATTATAATCCAACGGACAGTGGAAAGACCAGGCTCAGGAATTTTGTCGATGATGGTTACCGCATCTCTACGATCTTTTTTAAAACAAAATCTTTATTCCAGGCAACTATTTCACCGGAGTTAAATTATTGCATCCAGCAATGGCTGACTTTTGGAGACGCTGACACAAACAGCGTAAGCCGCATGATTGCATTAATTTCTCCTTTTGAAAATCCAGGTACAAACACAATATTTGATGTGTATTATCCAAAAGGCAGCTATGAAATCAACGGTCGCGTTTCCAATGATTTTAACGGAGGATACCATACGCTTGCCTCTCTATATGCTGCAACGGGCGACGCGGAAAAGGTAATTCAATGCCTGGAAATGTTTAAACAATCTGGTGAGACAGATTATTTTTCAGGCAGCCTGTTTAATAATTACAATAATATCCTTGGAATTTTTTACCAGTTTGGACACAGGGAAAAGGCCGGTATTATGCTGAAATGGCTGGCTGCTAATTTCTCAGATGATGATCCGCTTACGGTTTACCGTAATTCGGTTATCCGATCAGGTTATATAAGCCCGTTATATCGGGTAAATATCTCAAAGGGAATCCTGAGATCATTTAAGGGATATTTTTTCCCTAATCTTTGCATGGCAAGCCGGGAAGTCTTCAATGAAATGGCAGACGATTACGAAAAACTTATTGCTGAAATTAAAGATCCTTCGAAGAGAAATTACGAACTGGCCATTAATGAAAAGCGACGGGCAATGTTTACCGACAAATATGATTTTGACAGCGGGATAAAACCGGATACTGCTTCACTCAATAAAATGCTGATGCTGGCGGTGCAACATTTCAGACTGGTAGATGGGAAATTTCTCGGGGGAAAAATTACTATAACACTTCCTTACTATCTCGACGGAATAAGAAAAGGGGATTATAAACGAAGAAACCTATTCATTTACCCGGATTATATGGAAGGATGGTTCAGCAATACCTATCATTCAGATCTATTTTTTAACTTCATTGATCAGCATAATCTTTTCAGAGAATTTTACACAACACCTGAAGAAATATCTTATATTAATTTATGGATTACCAAAGCCTATGATGTTTCTCCTTTTGAGAGCGATAATAGCTTCGATAATACATTTCCTATAAAAGATGAAACGCTTAAGCGCATTGTAGCTCTTTCATCTGAGCTTCCTCAAGGCAGAAGTCTTGATCTGAACCTTATTGATATTATCTTGGCTAACAGGGCTTTTGACCGGAATGAAACAGATTCAGGAATGACATATTATCATCTGTTTGACAAAGAAAATTTTGCTGCGTCCCGCGATAAGTACGAATACCTCGAAAAAACTTTCTTTCTTAATCAACTTAAAGATTTGTGCGGAAACCTTGCGCTGGCCGGCAAGAAGGAAGAGGCAACAGAACTCGCAGAAAAATTCGAGCAAGATTATCAAAAGGCTTATGCTTACATTTTCATGGCTCAAAAGGTGTATATGAAACAAAGGAATCCCGTTGCTTTTGTTTACCTGGATTCTGTTTTCGCTAAATCAAAAGATGTTGATTTTTCGAAATTTGATTATGGTTTCTCCAGGCCTATGGATTACCGGTCTAATTTAATCCTTCTGTTATCCAGTATCGGAGGAAGAAAGTTGAATGCTATGTCCAATCAACTGCTTTCAAATATAATAGAACTAAATAAGTTTCCGGGGATATTAAGCAGGGTGCACGGCGTTGCTGAAGAAGGTAATTTCTACCGGGCAAAAATGGGTTTGCCCGCTACCCTTACAGAAACTGACGATCTCACTGCCCGTTCCATTATTCTATGGCAGGCCTGCCGAAAGAAAGAATCTACAGAGGAGCACCACAAGTGGAAAACGATGGATGACTTCCTTACACGCGATTATAATTATATATTTTTTATACCCAACTAATGAAGAAGTATAACCCTTTATATTACCTGCTTTTTTTCCTGTTGATTATGGGCGCATTTGCTTCCATGGCTCAGAATAGTTATGGCCTGACAATCATAGGAGGAGTAGCTTTCGTCTTTGGATTGGTCTTTATTATCGACATCATTTCTTTATTGAGAAAAAAGGAGCGAAAGATCAGCGCTTTCATTGAACCTGGTTGCCTGTTCATAATTTCAGTTATTTTGGGATTGAGGGGTTTTTATATTTATTTTTCCAGTATCGAATGGATCTTTGGAGCCGCTACCCTGGTGCTGATTGTCTTCTACTTTTTCAAAATGGTTACCCGTTTCCGTTATTACCAAAACAAAAATAGATTTTTGGCAGTCCTGGTTATTTTATTCCATGTAAGCATTATTTTTTTCCTGGCTTCCCTGGCAATAGAATTGTTTGCACCTTCTGTTGCTGAAGTTGCAGGGGCGCTGGCAATAGTTTTTTTACTTTGTTTTGTTGTGGCTGGGCTGTTAAGAAAACAAGTATTGGTTGAAGGTGACAATCTTTCCGCCTTTAGAATGGTTAAGAATTTTAAAGGTCATTCAATTATGCTGGCTACACTTATATTGTTATTCTCTCTTTATTTCGGACTAAACCGGGTCGGAGTGCTTCCTGCTATTTACTCTGATGAATATCCGCAGGCATATTTTGAACTCGTAAACAAGGCCTCAACCGGTGAAGAGAAGCCAATAAATGGCGAATACAAATACCAGGAGTTTATGAAAAACTATAAGCAGTTCCTAAAAGACAATAGTGATAATAAACAATCATACTGAATCAAATTCCCTATCAGGAAATATTTTAAGCGGCAAAGAAATTACTTTGATTTTATTCTTGTTATTGAAAGATTTTGCAAAATGAGAATTGGGGGAATTTGTTTGTTTACTGTTCGACTTTTTGCAAATGAAATATTTTATATACACGGACACAAGTCTGACTAACGCGCAAAAATCTTTGCTACCAAGCTTGCGCTAAATCTCTGTCAGAAACTTTATATACTTCTCTAAGTTGTGTAAAAAGCGGGGAACTGTCCATATTTTTTTTAAACTACGTTTTGCCGATAACAACAGGC
>Ga0208357_1001451_pt1 | contig 17072 bp, 14 predicted proteins | sample NGESurdeep092012_6_FD_184487 | JGI IMG/M metagenome (GOLD analysis project Ga0208357, IMG submission 184487) | Arctic peat soil microbial communities from Barrow, Alaska - NGEE Surface sample F52-2 deep-092012 (SPAdes) | ecosystem: Environmental > Terrestrial > Soil > Wetlands > Peat ... | reverse complement strand
TATCGGCTGCGGTTGTTGCTCCACTCAGGCGTCGAATGGGACACTCGTCCAACTGCGAGAATCAGAGGCCGTCACCCACGCCTCGTCGCGTAGAGCCGGATTGTGGGCGAGCACGAATGACTCTCTTCAACAAGGTGGCCTCGATGGGCACGGTCACGAGCTGCCTCTGGATTAGCCAAATCGCGCTCTCTATGTTGCTAGTGCTTTGTTCGGTCATCGCGCCGAGCGTCGTCTCGTCTGACGGCGGTGTGAGCAACTTCGGAAATCGGCTGACGACGGTAGTGCCATATACGCTCAGCTTCTCGCTCTGCACACTCTTTTTGTGCCTCGCAGCAGTCGGGCTCGCGAGGGTGCGTCCAGATCGGACCTGGTACGGCCGCGCCCTGGTCGGAATTGGGGTGCTGGATCTCCTCGTACTCGCCAGCACGTACCCTCGACACATCAATCTCTTGTACTCCGAGATCCACGATGACCTCGGCATTGCTCTGTTCGCCTATGAGTTCGTGTATTCGATCTGGCTCTTGATCAGCGGCTGGAGCCGTCAGACGGTGCTGTTCTTCTCGATCGAGGTCGCAGGGTCCCTCGCCGGCCTTCTTTCGATCCTGAAGATTGTTCACCTGCTCTACTTCGGCCAGATGATCGGCGGTATCGGGTTCGGCCTGCTTTTGGTCGGCGTGTTTCCCCGTATCGTCGGCCGCGACTCGACGTTGTCCACCAAGTGACGTTGCAGCCGATTCGACTCCGAGGTTGTTGGCTCTGTTGCTCGTGAGATGGAACTAGCGGCTTGAAGGCGCGACAACGTACGCGGCCCTATCCTGGGGTGATGGCGGCGGAGAGTTTCCAGTGACGCTCAGGAGAGTGAGGTGCCGTGACGGGGTTGATGGCTGAGCCGAGACTCGCCCAGCACGTGCGCGCCAACAGTGCCGAGCGCGTCGCCGCCGCGATGCGTCGGATGCTGCTTCGAGGCGAGTTGCTCCCTGGAGAACATGTCCGTCAAGAGGACTGGGCCGAGCGGCTCGGCGTGAGCAGAGTCCCCGTCCGCGAGGCTCTCAAGATGCTCGCCGCCGAACACCTCCTTGTTCACGACCCACATCGTGGCTATTTCGTGACGGAGATGCAGGCCTCGGAGATGGAACAGATCTATCGGATGCGTCGGTTTCTCGAGCCGGAGATACTGCGCTCCATCCGCTGGCCAGATGCGGCCGAGCTAGCGGTGCTCCGGCAGGCCGATGAGCGCTGCATCAAGGCAATGCAGCGCGGCGACCTCGCGGAGGCGCTCACCCAAGAACAGCAGTTCTACTTTTCGATCTATGACCTCTCCTCGCTCTCGTTCATGATCGGGGAGGTGAAGAGGCTCTGGTCGATCGCCGATCCGTACCGCACCGCTGCGTTTGCAGGGATTCTCATCAACGACCCGAACTGTGATCGGCTCCGCGACGGGCACGCCCGAATCCTTGGGGCGCTCGTAGATCGAGACGTCGAGACGATCGTGGAGCAGGTCGTTGCCGGGCGGGACCGAGTAGTGCAGTACGTGCGAGGCGATGACGAGGCGCTTCAACCCGACACGTGAGCAGTGCAGCCGCCGACGCTTCGTCGGCCGACGACCTTTCCGAGGAGGTCGATGAGGAGTTCCTAATCGGCGAGCCTGCCGCCTCCGTGGTGGTGACTTCTGCTCGCCGAGTCGCTTCCGAAATCATCGAGTTCGAGCTTGCAGCACTCGACGGGAACTCGCTGCCCACTTGGCAGCCTGGGGCGCACATCGATCTTGTGCTGCCCTCGAGGCGGGTGCGCTCGTACTCTCTTTGCTCGGATCCAGCGGACCTTTCGAGCTATCGCGTTGCGGTGCTTCGAGAGCAGGTGTCCAAAGGCGGCTCCGATGAGTTGCACGAGTCGGTGGTCGAGGGCTCACGCCTTGGCTTGTTCGGGCCGAGAAATCACTTCGAGCTTGTCGATGCGCCCGCCTATCTGTTTCTCGCCGGTGGGATCGGCATCGCCCCTTTGCTGCCGATGATCGCCGCGCTGGCCGAGCGCCAAGCACCCTGGACGTGCGTTTACGCCGGCCGGACCGTCGAGTCGATGGCCTTCGTCGACGTTCTTCTGGCCTATGGCGCGGATCGAACCGAAGTTCTGATCGAGTCCGAGGTAGGTCGTCCCGACATCGCCGCCCGCTTTCGCGACCTTCAGTCCGGCACGGTTGTGTACTGCTGTGGCCCGCTAGGGATGATCGCCGCCGCAGAGTCTTCGAGTTGGCGGATCGGCACCTCGTCGCTGCATGTCGAGCGGTTCCATCCGACTCGGGTGCCGCCATCATTTAATGAATTCGGATCGCCGTTCTCGGTTCGCCTCGAGCGCCAGGGCGTGGTGATCGAGGTTCCATCGACTCGAAGCCTGCTCTCGGTCATCCGTGATGTGGTCCCGACGTATCCATCGTCGTGCGGGTCGGGCTCGTGCGGCGTCTGTGAGGCAAAGGTGCTGTCCGGAAAGATCGACCACCGGGACCGCGTGTTGTCGCTACAAGAGTGTGAGCGTGGCGACGCGATGATGGTCTGTGTCAGCCGAGGCGAAGGCGACCTGCTCGTCCTCGATATCTAGGCCAGACCCCTCGAATCGCTACTCTCCTCCCAGTAGGAGCGAGCACTCCTCCCGGTAGGATTTCGCCTTATCTCAACGACTTCACGACATGGCGACGCTCTTGTCGCGGACAGTTACCGTGGCCTCTTCCAAGTTCACAGCCTGACGCCACTCGTTTTCTCGACGCTCTGCTCGCGCATCGCGACGCAGATGTTCTCCGTGACGATCGTGCTGTTCGTCCTCGAGACGCATCACTCGGCCCAGCTCTCCGGCTTCGTCGTTCTCGCGAGCCAGGTGCCGGGAATCCTCGTATCACCCATCGTCGGCGCGCTGCTCGATCGAGGTGCGAAGGTCCGCCTGATGGTCTGCGACTTCGGCTTCGAATCGCTTTGCATCTGCGCGATCGCGGCCCTGTCACTTGCGCACGAGCTGCCCACCTACCTGCTCATCTTGATCGTCGCGGCCTGCTCGCTCACGACTCCGCTCGGCAGGGTCGGCGGCCGTTCCATCTTCCCCGTCATCGTTCCGAGATCGCTCTGGGATCGCTCGAACGCCGTCGACTCGTGCTCATTCGTCGTTGCCACTGTGCTCGGGCCGACCGTCGCGGGAGTTTCTGTCGCGCTCTTCGGTCCCCGCTGGGCGCTCGTGATGCCTGGCGCGGTGATGGCGCTCGCGACGTTGATCATGCTCCGTGTCGCGGCGCCCGCGATGGTCGTCGACGCCTCCGGGACAGTGCTCTCTTCTGCGGTTGCTGCAGTTCGATACGTCTGGGGCAACCACGTGCTTCGGATGCTCGCAGGCACGATGACCGTGTTCAACTTCGGTGGTGGTGCCCTCTCGATCGCGCTGCCGGTAATCGTGTTGCACTACCTCCATGGTGGCTCGACGACGGTCGGCCTCCTCTTTGCGATCTCGGGCGGCGCTGGCTTCGTGGCGGGCCTCGTGACCGGCAGGATCGGCACGGAGGGCAGGGAGAAGAACCTGCTCGCGACGTCGTGTGGCGTTACGGCGTTGGCATTCGTCGTACTCGCGTTCCGTCACAGCGAAGTAATGGTCGTGATTTGCATCGCGGTGATCGGCTGCGTGAACGGGCCGCTCACCGTGGCGATGTTCTCCCTCCGCCAGCGGGCGACGGACCCGAAGTGGTACGGAAGGGCATTCGCGGTGTCGATGAACCTCAACTTCACGGGTTTCCCGATCGGGTCTGCGATCGCCGGCCAGCTGATCACGCGCTCGATCACGCTCACGTTCCTCATCGCGGCTGGATGCGCTGCGCTCGGTGGACTGTGGCCTGCGGTGCTCCCTGCTTCGCACTACGAACCGGCAACCCCTGCGGTCGCCTAGCTAGCTGGGGATCAAAAAGAGTTCGGGCGATGCGGCCGCGTGCGCAGCAGCGCCGCGTGCTTGCCCCACGTCCGGTTCGCGAAACGCCACGACGGTACGCGCTGGGGTGCGGCCGCGGGCTGGACGTCGGCCGCGCGCGTCGATTCGAGCGCGGCGAGAATCGCAGCGAGCTCGAGTCGATCAGGGGCCTGCCTTCCATTGACGCCGACCTCGACAACATCGATTGGTGAGCTCACAGCGGCATGTTGCCGTGCTTTCGACGCGGCATCTCCTCTCGCTTGCTCGACAGCATCGACAGGCTCTTCGCCAGCACGCGTCGGGTTTCGGCAGGGTCGATAACGTCGTCGACATAGCCTCGTTCAGCTGCCGAGTACGGATTCGAGAAGCGCTCCGTGTAGGCGGCGACGAGCTCTCGTCGGCGACCGACGGGATCCATCGCCTCTGCGAGCTCACGGCGGTGCACGATCTCGACGGCACCGTCGGGACCCATGACAGCGAGCTCACCTGACGGCCAGGAGTACGAGAAGTCGGTGCCGATCGCCTTTGAGTCCATGACCAGGTAGGCGCCGCCGTAGGCCTTCCGGACGATGATCTGGACGCGGGGCACCGTCGCCTCGCAGTAGGCGTAGAGCAACTTCGCACCGTGCCGGATTATCCCGCCGTACTCCTGGTCGGTTCCTGGCATGAAGCCTGGAACGTCCACGAAGGTCACGAGTGCGATGTTGAACGCGTCACAGGACCTGACGAAGCGGGCGCCCTTCTCCGAGGAGTCGATGTCGAGGACCCCGGCAAGCATCTGGGGCTGGTTCGCGACGACTCCGACGACCTTGCCCTCGATGCGGGCGAAGCAGCAGACCAGGTTCATCGCGAAGTGCGGGAAGTACTCGAGGTAGTCGCCGTCGTCGACGACGGCGGTTATGAGCTCTTTGACGTCGTAGGGCTGGTTGGGGAGCGACGGCACGAGTGTCCGCAGCTCTGGAATCAAGCGGTCCGGGGGATCCACCACCGGGAGGGCAGGCGGCTCCTCGAGGTTGTTCTGCGGCAGGAAGGATAAGAGGTAGCGGACTTCGTCGAGGCAGCTCTTCTCGTCGGGAAAGACGAACGCCGCAACACCTGATCGCGTCGCATGCGTGGTCGCGCCGCCGAGCTGCTCGGCGGTGACCTCCTCACCGGTCACGGTGCGAACGACGTCCGGTCCCGTGATGAACATGTGGCTCGTGCCCTGCACCATGAAGATGAAGTCGGTGAGCGCTGGCGAGTACACCGCGCCCCCGGCGCTCGGACCAAGGATGACTGAGATCTGCGGGATGACACCTGACGAGCGGGCATTTCGAACGAAGATTCCGCCAAAGCCGTGCAACGCCGACACGCCCTCTTGGATCCGGGCGCCACCACCGTCGGAGAGCCCGATGATCGGCACGCCGAGTTTCAATGCGAGGTCCTGGATCTTGTGGATCTTCTCGGCGTGGGCTTCGCCGAGGGAGCCGCCAAAGACCGTGAAGTCCTGGCTGTAGACACAGACGCGCCGACCGTCGATCGTTCCGAAGCCAGTAACCACCCCGTCGGTGTAGGGACGGGAGTGGTCGAGCCCAACGCCAGCGGTGCGATGGCGCACGAGTGGGTCGAGTTCTTCGAAGCTGTTGTCGTCGAGGAGGTAGTCGATTCGCTCTCTGGCGGTCAGCTTGCCGCGTTCGCGCTGCGCGTCAATCGCGCGCTTGGTGCCGGGGGCGAGCGACTCGGCCTTCTTGCTCGCCAGATCTTCAAGCCGATGCGCCATCTGGTCCGACATGACCTAACGCTACTTGCGAGAGAACAACCGCTGTCCATTCGCCTCCTCGGGCAGATAGCTGCAGAGAAGGGCCGCACATCTCGCATGAGAATCGGGTCCTTTACCGGAGCGGTCGAGTCAGGCGTCCACCTCTCGACGACCCTCGAGTGCTCGTCCGAGCGTGAGCTCGTCGGCGTACTCGAGATCGCCACCAACGGGCAGTCCGCTCGCGATCCTGGTCACCGAGAGACCGAGCGGCTTGAGCAGGCGTGCGAGGTACATCGCGGTGGTATCGCCCTCGAGGTTCGGATTCGTGCAAAGAATCACCTCGGTGATGCCCTCGGCATCGATTCGGGTGAGGAGCTCGCGTACGCGGAGCTGCTCGGGACCGACGCCCTCGATCGGGTTGAGTGCACCGCCGAGCACGTGGTATCGCCCCCGAAACTCGCGCGTTCGCTCGACGGCGACGATGTCGCGTGGATCCTCGACGACACAGACCTTGGTGAGGTCGCGCCGATCATCGGAGCAGATTGAACAGTGCGCCGCCATCGCCACGTTGAAGCAGATCTCGCAAAGGACGGTCCGCTCCTTCACCTCGATGATGGCTTTGGCAAGGCGGAGTGCGTCCTCGGTCGAGACCTTCAACAGGTGGAACGCGATCCGTTGTGCAGACTTCGGGCCTACCCCAGGAAGCCTGCCGAGCTCATCTACGAGATCTTGGATTGGGCCGTCGAAAAGTGGCATCTACTTGTTGCCTACAGTTCGCCCAGGTCCGGCATGCCCAATTCGATCACTGCGCCGTCGCTCGCCGACCCCGTGCCGAAGAGCCCTTCGGCGCCCTCGCCTCCAAGCATCGCGGAGAGTGCGCCGCCAACGGCTTGACCCATCGCCGCTTTGCGCACCTCGAGCAGTTTGCTCGTTGCATCGCGAAGCGCCGCGAGCACGAGATCCTCGAGGATCGAGACGTCTGCTATATCGACGACCGCAGCATCGATCGCGACGTTGTTGAAAGAGAACTCTCCGGAGACCTTGATACGTACCGCGCCGCCACCGGCGGTGCCCTCCACCTCCATTGTTCGAGAGGTCGCTTCAGCCTCGGCCAGCTGCTCTTGGAGGCGCTGCATCTCGGCGAAGATGCCGCCGAGCCCTGCCTGTTCGAATGGTGACGTCATCTAGACCTCCTCTGCGCCCGGAAACGCCTTGAGCACCCGTTCGCGGGCCCAGTCGATACCGGTGCTCGCGGCGCTCGTCCGATCGTCGACATCGATCGGCGACGAGATATCAGCGAAGTCGTCGTCGCTGCCGTCCACCTCATCGGGGTCATCGGGCGCCTGGGAAGCGGGTGTGGTCGAACGCGACGAGGCCGCGGGCTGACTCCTCGACGAAGCGGATCGATCGGTCTGATCTCGTCCGGCGGTCTCTGATATGAGGCGGACGCCAACTGGGGTGCCGAAGTGCGAGGTCAGCGCCGCCTCGAGTTCGGGACGGAGCGGATCGGCATGCAGCAGGTGGGCGTCGTTTGGGACAGCGAGAACGGCGATGCCATCGTCGAGCTCCACGAAGCGCCCCGCTTGGAAGATCGCTCGCACCTTCAATCGGAGTCCACCAAGGATCGAGTCCTGCCAGGCGCTGCGAATCGCCTCGAGCGAGGGAGCGCCAACCTGGAGCGTCTCGCTTTTCGGTTCGCTCGGTTCCTCTACTGTCGGAGCGGCGATCGGGGTCTCGACGGCGGCCTCGGCTGGGCTCGTAGTCGGCGTCGAGGAGTTGGCTCGAAGAAACGCGCCGAGCGCCGGTCGGACGGCGGGCGAGTTGTCCGCCTGAGAGGTCTCGCGAGTCTCCTGGCCCTGATCGTCGAGCTCGCGCGTCGCAGCAGCGGGGACTTCGTCACCTTCGGTAGGTACTTCTGGCGGTTTGGCTGCGGCCGGCGGGGGCGGCTGAGACTGACGAGCCACCGGTGCGGGTATCGGTGTCTGCTCGAGGTGTCGCTCGAGTCGGTCGATCCGCTCGGTGAGTGCGTCGAGCGAGAGTTCGTCCTCAGGGCGCGAGAGCCGAAGGAATGCGACTTCGAGTGTGATGCGTGGATCTGGGGAGTCGCGCATAGCTACGACCGCGGTGCCAATCAACTCCATCGCGCGGACGAGCCGCGCCGTCCCGAGACCTCGCAGCAGTTCGAGCTCGTCGGCCTGGACGTCGAGTGACGAGTCGAGATCGCGACCACTCACGAGCGAGAGGAAGCCAACCCGGAGACGGTCGATCAGGTCGAGTGCCAGCTGCTGGGCGTCTCGCCCGGTTCGGACTGCTCCTTCGACGGCGAGCAGAACCGCGGACTGGTTGTAGTCGCCGAGCGCACGGAGCGTCTCGACCAGCCAACGATCGGTGTCGGCTTCGAGCATCCCTGACGCGGCGACCTGGTCAAGGACCGAGAGGGCGTCGCGCGCGGAGCCACGTCCGCGTCGCACCGCCTGGATGAGCGCGCCCTCGGGAAGTTGCAGGTCTGCCTGGGCCGCGACACCGGCCAGCATTCCCGCGAGCGTGTCGTCGGTGAGGAGGTGGAACTCGAAGTGCTGCGTCCGGCTGCGGATAGTTGGGAGCACTTTCTGCGGATCTGTCGTCGCGAGCACGAACACGACGTGGTCTGGTGGCTCCTCGAGCGTTTTTAGCAGCGCGTTCGAGGCTGCGGTCGAGAGCATGTGTACCTCGTCGACGATGTAGACCTTCCAACGCCCGGGTGTCGCGAGCACGGTTCGGGCAACAAGGTCGCGCATCGCGTCAACACCGTTGTTGGATGCTGCGTCGAGCTCATGGACGTCGAACGAAGTTCCCGCGGCAACAGATAGGCACGACGCGCAGTTGCCGCATGGCTCGCCTTCGATCAGGTCGGTGCAGTTCAAAGCTTTGCCGAGGATGCGTGCCGTTGAGGTCTTTCCGGTGCCACGTGGCCCGGAGAAGAGATACGCGTGACCGATCCGGTCGTCCCGAACAGCATTGCGCAGCGCGAGCGCAACATGGTCCTGCCCGAGCACCTCGTCGAAGCGCTGCGGTCGGAACCGGCGATAGAGGGACTGGTAGCCCCCTTCGGTTGATACCGCGTCGTCGACCACGTAGGGAGCCTACGGCCAGCCTGTCTCAGTAGGTAGCGGTTCGGGGCGCAATTTCGACCGCCGCGCCTGGTGTTGGTGACTCGCCGGCGAGCGCAGCAGCCAGGTCCCCTGCGGCACCCAGAGCTATCCGCTGAGAGCTGCTGCCTTCCGACCCTGACCCGGTTCACGGGGTTCTGTTGCGCAGAACCCGGCCACTGCGCTCGCCGTCGAGCACGTGAGAAAGAGTAGCGGGTAGTGGGTCAAATTCGACCGTCACACCTCATTCGTAGGATCGCCGCGGGCTCGTGCATCAGGCCTTCCGCTTCGAACTGGATCCCAATAACGCCGTCAGATCCCGATTCGCGTCGCACTGCGGAGCCTCGCGCTTTGTCTACAACTGGCGCCTTGCCCTCGTAAAAGATCGCCTCGGCGAGCAGTCGCGAATCCGCGAGGCCGCATTTCGCGAGCTGTTGTCGGACGAGGACGCGAAAGCGCTCGCGAACACCGTTTCGGTGCCCTGGTCGATGATCTCGCTTCGCCAGGAGTGGAATACGACCAAGAACGCAGTCGCGCCGTGGTGGAGCGAGAACTCCAAGTTCGCCTACGAGTCAGGGCTAAGCGGGCGAATTCAAGGGGTCCGCGCACAGCCGCGGTGAGTCACCGACGATAGTCGGGATGAGCCACGGAGATCGTTGTTGCCGAAGTACCTGACGCGTGAGCAAGTGCAGATGGTCCTCCGCCTTCGAAGCGCTGGATTGAAATGGCAAGAGACCGCCCGCGCTGTGGGCGCGTCGGTCAACGGGGCATGGAAGATCGGCCACGGCCTGCTCGGTCACCGCGCGGTGCCGGTGGCCTGGGTCCCTTCAGCGGGCCGCGTGACGATGCAGCACCGGGAGGAGATCACAATCGGACTTAGCCGCCGTCGGCGTCGATCTCGGCGTGAAGTTTCTCTCCGCGCTGTCAACCGGGAAGGTGGTGGAGAACCCGAGAGCCCTTAACCGCTACGCGCGAAAGATGGCACGCTTGCAGCGTGAACTCTCGCGTCGAGAGCGCGGCTCGAATCGTCGAAGAGACGCTAAGCGACGTCTCGCCCGAGTCCATCGCAGAGTTCGAACTTGTCGCGCCGATGCACTGCACCAGCTCTCCAGTCGCCTCGCTGCAAGCTATCGGGCGGTCGTGCTCGAAGACCTGAACGTGGTAGGCATGACGAGATCCCCGCTAGCGGTGCAAAACGGCGACGGGAGCTACGCACGAAACGGCAGGAGCGCCAAGGCCGGCCTCAACCGAGCGATCCTCGACGTCGCACCTGGTGAGTTCCGTCGCCAGATCACCTACAAGACTCGCCTGGCGCGGCGGAAAGCTCGTCATAGCGGACCGACATTTTCCATCAAGCAAGCGCTGTTCGTCCTGTGGGCATGTGAGAGCCAAGCTCGCCCTAGCTGAACGGCGCTATCGCTGTGAGTGTGGTCTCGACGTCGACCGAGACGTCAACGCAGCGCGCAATCTGGCGGGACTGGCAGCAAACGTCGCCGGCGGGAGGTCGGAGACGAAAAATGGGCGTGGAGGCGAGCACCGACTGGATCCTCAGTCATCGCCGATGAAGCGTCAAGGCGGCAGCGGGCAACCGCATCAGAGCGTCCTGGTGGGATCAAAGTGACCCACTACCGAGTAGCGTCTCATTGCTCCAAGGAGGAGTGCGAGAGCGGCCGAATCGGCACGACTGGAAATCGTGTGTCCTGCAAGGGACCGTGGGTTCGAATCCCACCTCCTCCGCCGCGTACTGCCCTCCCGGCATCGCTCGGAGAGATTTCTCTGCTGCGGACGCGACGCCGTTGACTGTCTCACCACGATCACCCCGCGCCGCGCGGCGAGCGCCTTGGCGATAGCCAGTCCTGCGCTCAGCTGGAGAGATTCAGCGCCGAATGCCCGTGTGGCAGCCGCTTGTTGGACGCACCCACTTGACCGTGCGCTAGTCGGTCGCGTAGAGCTCGCCGCTCGCTGAGAGTTGTACGCCGATTGACGGAAGCGGGAGCGGCGCTGGACCCGATATCACGGCGCCCGTCGAAGCGTTGTAGATCGACCCGTGGCAGGGGCAAACGAATCTCGTAGCTGACTGGTCGAAGCCGACGGTGCAGCCAGCATGGGTACAGATCGCGGAGAACGCAACGAAGTCGCCGGCGCTCTTGTGGACGCAGTAGGCCGGTATGCCCTGGGCCTGACAAGTGAATGCGAGCACGCCGCCGATTGGGATCGCCGAGGCGAGTCCGATTTCGGTTCCCGAAGGTGCAGCGGTCGTAGGGGTGCCCTCGGTGGGTCTAGAAGTCGAAGTGTCGGGGGAGGAGGTGCTCGTGGTCGTGGTGGCTGAACTGGCTGTGGCGGAGGACTTCGAGAAATGCGAGCCGAGCACGTTGTCCACGGCCCCGAGCGTGAGGGCGAAAGCTCCGAGCCCGCCCGCCACGCTTGTCCTTCGGAGCGCGGTTCGGCGATCGATGGCGCTATCGCCCACACGAGCGGCCGATGTCCCAACGCGCGCGAGCACCGCATCGAGGGAGAATTCGCCGGAGCCGCCGAGGAGAAACGGTGTCCAGGCGAATAGGAACACGATGTCAGCGCCGTAGTAGTACGGACTGTCGTGAAAGCTGACGGTGAGAAAGAACGAGAGCGAAAGCAGCGCTCCGCCGGTTCCGGCGACTCTCCCGAAAAGGCCGACCAGCGTTCCGAGACCGACAGCAAGTTCGCCGAAGGCGACGAGTAGCGCGACGAGTACCGGCGCATGGAGAGCCGGTCGAAGGGCGCCGTGAAGCGGGCTCGTCAAGATCGCGCCGCGCACCTGTGCGGCAAATGACGCGGGCGCGCTGGTCTTGAAGAAATCGGGGTTCGAGAGTTTCTCGAGACCGGCGAACGTGAAGGTGATGCCGAGGAAACCGCGGAGCAGTAACAGCGTCCCACCTGGTGTTTTGAGTACCGCCGTAGCCCGCGACCGCATCGTGTCGTTTTCACCTACTGCAGGCATCGGACTGTCCTTGTTGCGATTCGAGGGGGGACAAGAAGAGGGTGTGTACGAAGCGACGGTAGCGTGCGAAGCGCCCCAAATCAGGTCGAACGGCGAGGAGAGACCGATCCATCAGGAGCTTCAGCTGCAAGCCGAAGAGAAGTTGCCGCTGCGAGTCGTCGTCGTAATTGGCGCACTCAGCGGCTTCGCTCCGCTCTCGATTGACATGTACCTCCCTGGACTGCCGGCGCTGCAACGACACTTCGGTTCGTCGGCGTCGGCCGCGCAGCTAACTCTCACCGCATGCCTTGTCGGGCTCGCGCTTGGCCAGGTTGTCATCGGGCCGTTGAGCGATCGAGTCGGACGCCTGCGTCCGATGCTGGTCGGCGTCGGGTTGTACGTGATCGCTTCGTTCGCTTGCGCAGTCGCGACGTCGCTATGGCTCTTTACGACGCTCCGCTTCGTACAAGGCGCCGCCGGCGCGGCGGGGATCGTGATCTCGAGGGCGATGGTGCGAGACCTGCGTTCGGGAGCCGAAGCGGTACGTCTTTTTTCGATGTTGCAGATCGTGAATGGATTCTTTCCCGCAGTCGCCCCGGTTCTCGGCGCCCAACTTCTTCGGGTAGGAAGTTGGCGGCTCATCTTCGTCGTGCTCGGGCTGGCCGGAGTGGTGCTCTTCGTAGCCGGCGCATTGCTCCTCAGCGAGACTCACCCGGTCACGGCGCGCAGCACCGGTGGGCTGAAAGCCACCGTCGAGTCGTTCGTGGTGCTCGCTAAGGACACCTCGTTCATGGGCTACGCGCTGGTCGCTGGCTTCGTGATCGGCGCTATGTTCGCCTACATCTCCGGCGGCTCGTTTGTCATCGAGAACATCTTTCACCTCTCACCGCAGGTCTTCTCCTTGATATTCGCGGCGAATGCCGCGGGGATCGTCGCAGCGAGTCAGATCAGCTCCGTGGCCGCCGCGCGGCTCGGTCCGGCGCGGCTGCTGTCGTCGGGCGTGTGGGCCTCTGGAGTTGGTGCCGCGGGTCTAGTCGTCTCGGTGACAGCGCATTTCGGGCTCGCCGGAGTACTACCGTCGTTGTTCGTAGCCGTCTCGGCAGTTGGCGTCGTGATGCCATCGGCGACCGCGTTGGCGATGGCGGAGTATCCCCACATCGCCGGCAGCGCGAGCGGACTCCTCGGCGTACTCCAGTTCCTGATCGGCGCGGCGTGCGCGCCACTAGTTGGTGCCTTCGGCACGACGAGTGCACTTCCGATGGCAGTCGTGATCGCCGCTCTCGCGTTTTTGGCGCTCCTTACCCGTTCCGGTGTGGCACTTTCGATGCGGGCGACCAACGCGGCATTGAAGGGTTAGTCGTGGACAAAAGAGTGGTGGAGGAACCGTGGACGACGTAGCGGCGATGCGGGTAGCGCTCGCAGAAGCAGAGCTGTCACCGCTGATGGGTGACGTTCCAGTTGGAGCAGTTGTGCTGTGTGGAGACGAGGTCGTAGCGCAGGCTCACAATGAGCGCGAGCTCCGATCCGACCCGACCGCGCATGCCGAGATCCTTGCGATTCGCGCCGCCACGGCATCGTTTGGTCGTTTCGAGCTTGGGGACTGCGTGCTCGTCGTGACGCTCGAGCCATGCGCGATGTGCGCGGGAGCGCTGCTTGTAGCCGGCCTCGGGCGGCTCGTATTCGCGGCATTCGATCCGAAGGCCGGTGCATGCGGTTCGCGTTACAACCTTCTCGCCGATCCCCGCATGGGTCGCGAGATTGCGACCTCCGGTGGGGTGTTGGAGCAGGAAGCATCGGGGCAGCTCAGCGCGTTCTTTGCATCGCTTCGTAGTCGGAGCCCCCGCGACCTGCCCGGTCCTGGAATCTGAGCGAGACGCGTCAACTACCTTTGCGGGCGGAGGAGTGCGAGAGCGGCCGAATCGGACGGTCTCGAAAACCGTTGACCTGCAAGGGTCCGTGGGTTCAAATCCCACCTCCTCCGCGTGAAGGGCCGGCCCGGCATCACGTCGGGCCGAGCCCTCCGCCCGCGGCGATACCGGGACGGCCTGGCCAGGTCCCCTCTGTTTAGGGCGCGGCCGTTTGTGACCGGCGAGGGAGACTCCTCGCCTCGTTGGCTCAACGGGTCGTCGCCAGCCGCTATCGGGCGAACGGGTCGTGACCTGCTCTAGATGATCGCGGGTAGCCTGCCCGAAAGCGCCTGATCCGATGGCGCGCGCAGATGGGGGATCGTCATGACAGAAGGACATCGCAGCGCCGTTGAGACGCTGGCTGCGTCCCACTCGAACCTGAAGGAGGTCGTCGCGGCAGCGGGCGCGGTGACAGATCCCTCCTACTGCTCGGACTGGGCGATCGCGCAGGTGCTGTCGCACCTTGGAAGCGGCGCCGAGATCGGGCTGCTCAACTTGAACGCAGCACTCGCTGGTGGACCTCCGCCAGATCGCGAGCGATATGTCGAGATTTGGGACGTGTGGAACGCGAAGAGCCCGGAGGCACAAGCGAGCGACTCGCTGCTATCTGATGCTGCCTACATCGCTAAGTGGGAGAGCCTTGACGACACCGAGCTTGATGCGTTGCGGGTGCCGATGATGGGTCGTGAGCTCGATGCGTCGGGCTACATCGCGATGCGCCTGTTCGAGCATGCGGTGCACACGTGGGACATCGCGGTGATGAACGACCCCGCTGCGGTCGTCTTCCCACCGGCGACTGCGCTACTTGTTGGACGCGTTCCCGATCGGATCGGACGGTCCGCTCATGGTGCCAAGCCGGCCGCAGCGCCGGTTCGCCTCGAGGTGAGAACGGTCGAGCCAGATCAGCGCTTCGCGCTTTCGATCGAGCCGGAGGCGGTGACGATCGATGACGGATCCGCGGCCGACGGAAGCGTGGCGATCCCAGGCGAAGCGCTCCTCCGCCTGATTTCGGGCCGATTGGATCCGGCGCACACCCCCGCCAACGTGAGTGTCGACGGTGCCGTCAGTTTGGACGAGCTTCGAACGCTTTTCGACCAGAGCTGAGCGACTGGCGCGTTAGGCCGTAGCCGGGAGCGCGAGCACGACCTTGACGTCGTTGTCGCCGTGCACGAATGCGGTGGCGAACTCCTCGAGCGGGACGCTTCTCGTGATGAGTCCGTCGAGCCAGCTCTGGTCGGCCTTGGCGAGCGCCGCTGCAGCGGCCTCGTAGTGGCGCCGATTCGCGTTCACCGAGCCGATGACCGCCTTGTTTTCGAGCACCATCTCCCGAGCGAGCGCGCCGAGATCGAAGGTGAGGTTGGAACCGATCGGCGAGACGCCGGCGAGGCAGGTGACGCCGCCGTTGGCCGTCTTCTCGATGGCTTGTGGGATGAGGCTCGGAACCCCTGTGCATTCGAGGACGATGTCGGCGTCGGCGAGGTCCGTGATCGACCCTGCGTGGTAGGTAGCACCGAGTGACGCTACGAGACCGGGCTTTGGTCCGTCTTCGACGCGGTCGACGACCGTGATTTCGAACCCAAGCTGCCTTCCGATCATGGCCGCGAGCAGGCCGATCGGCCCTGCGCCAAGGACGGTCACGCTCGCAGGCTCCCAGATCGCGCGGTGCCCGGCCGCGAGTGTCTGTTCCCAGGCCTTGGCGACGATGGTCGTCGGCTCCATCAGCACACCACGGTGCGAGAGGCTGGCGTCGACAGCTAGCAGCGCGTCGGTGCCCGCGCGGTATCGCTCTCGCATGAAGCCGTGCAGCGACTTGATGCCGTGCTCGGTGTACTCGCCGTTGCGGCAGGCATCCCATTCGCCCTTGGCGCACGCGTAGCAGGGCACAGGATCTGGACGGCGAACGATGCCAACGACGAGATCACCCGCGTGCAAGGTCCCGCCGCTCGGTGCTTCGAGGACGCGGCCGATGGACTCATGGCCGAGAACCAGCCGCTCTTCGCCAGGTGGGCTCCAGCCGTAGTCTCCGGCGATGATCTCGAGGTCCGTGCCGCAGATCCCGACCGCGATCGTCTCGACAAGTACGTCGCCATCCGCGACGTTCGGCTCAGCCATTTCGTCGATGCGGGCGGACTTGGCGGTGAGTGGCAGGACGGTAAGTGCCTTCATTAGGTCTCTCTCTTCTCTTGGACCGGGCTCTGATCGTGGATCTCGATCCCGAGATACCGAAATCGCCTAGTGGGCATCCCGGTGGCGCCAGCGAGCTTCGCGCTTTAGCCGGGCATTTCTATGTCGGACCTTCGGCGGAGAGTCGACTGCTTTGCCCTCCGCGCGGGCGCGGTGAGTCTGCTCGCTGACGTCTTGCCAATGCGACGGGTCCGAGAGGCTCACCGCGGAGTTGACGAGCGAGATGTGTGAGAACGCCTGGGGAAAGTTGCCAACCTGGCGCTTGGTTACGTGGTCGTACTCTTCGGAAAGGAGTCCGACGTCATTTCGAAGCGCCAGGAGCTTCTCGAAGAGCTCGACTGCTTCGTCGTGACGGCCGATCATCTCAAGGTTGTCGACCATCCAGAACGAGCAGGCGAGGAAGGCACCTTCTCGCCCGACCAGACCATCGGTAGCACTCGCGTTCTCCGCGTCGTATCGGAGGATGAACCCGTCGCGCGAGAGGTTCTTTTGGATCGCGTCGACCGTCCCGACGACCCGGGGGTCTTTTGGTGGCAAGAAGCCGACGAGTGGGACCATAAGGACGCTGGCGTCGAGGGCGTCCGAGCCGTAGTACTGCGTGAAGGTATTTCGCTCCTTGTCGAAGCCCTTCTCGAGGACCTCGGCCTTGATCTCGTCTCGGATCGACCTCCAGCGCTCGACTGGTCCTTCGAAACCGAACTCCTCGACGTCTTTCACCGCTCGGTCCATTGCCACCCACGCCATCACCTTGGAGTGCGTGAAGTGACGCCGCGGGCCGCGTACCTCCCAAATACCGTCGTCGGGTTCACGCCAACCGGTTTCAAGAAAGTCGAGCAGCATCAGTTCGAGCTGCCACGAGGGGCCGAGGTCCATGCCGAAACGACGGGACTCATGGAGTGCGCCAATCACTTCGCCATAGACGTCGAGCTGGTACTGCGTTGAGGCCTGATTGCCGATCCGAACGGGTTTGGCCCCTTCGTAGCCGCCGAGCCACTCGATCTCGGCCTCAATGAGTGATCGCTCGCCAGCGGCGCCGTACATGATCTGCAACTTCGACGGCTCGCCAGCGACGGCGCGAAGCAACCAGTCTCGCCACGAAAGCGCTTCTTCGTGAAACCCCGCCGCGTTGAGCGCCGCCAGCGTGAGCGTCGCATCTCTAAGCCAGCAGTATCGGTAGTCCCAGTTCCGGGAGCCCCCAAGCGTCTCTGGAAGCGACGTGGTTACCG
>Ga0208357_1001450_pt1 | contig 17084 bp, 16 predicted proteins | sample NGESurdeep092012_6_FD_184487 | JGI IMG/M metagenome (GOLD analysis project Ga0208357, IMG submission 184487) | Arctic peat soil microbial communities from Barrow, Alaska - NGEE Surface sample F52-2 deep-092012 (SPAdes) | ecosystem: Environmental > Terrestrial > Soil > Wetlands > Peat ... | reverse complement strand
AATAGGCATCACCATGAACTCTTGAAAGTCGATCGTGTTTCTTGCGTGAGCGCCACCGTTCACCACGTTCATCATCGGCACGGGCAGGACGTGCGCGTTGACGCCGCCCAGGTACTGATACAGGGGCAAGTCGCTCTCAATCGCGGCGGCCTTCGCGTTAGCGAGCGATACCGCGAGAATCGCGTTCGCGCCAAGTCGGGCCTTGTTGTCGGTGCCATCAAGATCAATCATCGCGAAGTCAACGGCGCGCTGGTCCTCGGCTTCGAATCCCTCCAGAGCGTCGTTAATCTCAGCGTTGACGTAGCCAACGGCGGTCATCACGCCCTTGCCGCCCCAGGCGGACCCGCCGTCGCGTAGTTCAACGGCCTCGTGCATGCCCGTTGAGGCACCTGAAGGAGAGACGGCGCGACCAATGGCGCCCGACTCGAGGTGAACTTCCGCTTCAACGGTGGGATTACCTCTCGAGTCCAGTATTTGACGGCCTAGGACTACTTCGATCGCGCTCATCATGTCTCCTCAGTTGGACACAACGTTACTAGAGCTCGTTTGGGCTTAATCCAGGTTCTCCGCTGCACGAATCTCGTCACGCAGTCGAAGCGCACGATCGCGCAACACGCCCTCGAGATCGACGCCCGCGTACTGCGCCGCGCTCGCCAGTGCACTCATCGCGTCACCCCACGCCGCTGCAACATCGCTTGACGACTCAGCGTCTTGAACGGACTCTTCATCGAGCGACAGTGACGCCACTGCTTCAAGCACACGTTGGCGTAATGCCTCGCCCGATTCAACACTTGTGTCGACGAGCACTGCTTTTCGCAGCAACTTCGTGTACAGCGTGATCGCGGGCAGCTGCCAGGCAATGCCGTCGGTGACACTTTCGCGCCCCTTCTCAGTGCGCTTCAGCTCCTCCCACCGCGTGGCGACGTCGTTCGAGTCCATCACCTTGACGTCACCAAAGACGTGGGGATGACGACCTGTGAGTTTGTCGCGAACGGCGTCGGCGATGGTGGCGAAGTTAAAGATGCCCTCTTCGTCACCGAGTTCTGCGTGAAACACAATTTGAAAAAGTAAGTCGCCGAGCTCTTCTTCCACGTGCGACACGGCCGCCTCGTCGTCGAGACCTTCGGCCTGCACGCGAACGAACGTCTCGAGTGCGTCGATCGTTTCGTAGGCCTCTTCGAGCAGGTGTCGCGTGAGTGAGGCGTGCGTCTGCTCTTGGTCCCAGGGGCATTCGGCGCGAAGTCGCTTCATGAAGTCAACGAGATCGCCCATCGCCTCGCCCGCGTCGCGAAATCCTTCGACCCAGAGAGACGTCAGATGATCGGCCTGGTCAAAAGTCGTCAACTCACTTGATGAAAGTCGCGCGATGATTTCGTCCTCGAGTCCTACGTGGTGAACGACGGTCACCTCGGCACTCTCTGGAAGTCGATCGGCGACGCTGGCGAGTACTTCGGGTGCGTAGGTCTGAAGAATGAGGAGGGGTCCGGGACCGCGAAAACTCTCACTCGTGCCCAAGGCGTCGACGACGCGAAGTCCCACACTCATGGGATCGCGCCCCAACGCCGCGCAGACCACGTCGATCACCGAGACCGCCGGCTCACAGAAAGTGGTGACGTCGCTGCGTTCGCGCAGAAGTTCCACCGTTCTCTCGGCCACGACCGGCGATCCGGGGACGGCGTAGACGACTTCCTTCGTCGACGAACTGTTCGCGAGTGCTACGAGGTCCTCAACGATGGCTTGGTAGAGCGCGTCAAAAGAGTCCGCTCCTTCGTAGAGTTCGTCGTAACTCTCAAGGTGCGTGAGACTCGCGGCACTGGGGTGTTGACGAGTGCGCAGTCGAACAACGGGTGACTCATTGAGCAGCGACCACGTGCGCAGCGTCACGTGATCGAGAGCGCCGGGCCCGAGTCCTACGACGCGTACAACGGGCTTCACTTATAGATCGGAGAACCCGCGGCGGAGAGCGGCGTTGCTCCTGTCACGTCGCTCTTCACTGGCGTGGTTGGTGCGAAGACGCCGATACCGGCGGTCGAGCTATAGCCCCAGCGACCAAATGCTGGGTCAACGTGTACTGCGGCGTGGTAGAGCAAGGTGTTCTTCAAGTTGCCAGCCGCCGTTGCGTTGAGGTTCTGCAAGTCACTTAAGACGATTTGAGCCGCCGCGCTAAATGGAGTCACCGTACGCTTCGTGACCGCAACGTACAGCGCGGCCGTCGAGCCGTTGTACGAGATTGATATCGGCGTGGTTGAGAACGTGTCGAGCGCTAAGCCAGCGACGTCGGCGCGGACACTGGCGTAGGTGGTCTCTGACGGTGAGATGCACCCGTAGGCTCCGCCTTTGGCCGCCGAGGCGTCTTGCGAAAATTTCTCTGCGAGCGTCGCGACACTGGCGCCGCTGCTCTGGGCCGAGGCGAAGGCACTGATCTCTGAAGGCGCGACAACAGCCACCGCGATGCACAGCGTGTCGTACTGCGAGGTGTGCTGCGTGTAGTACTTCTTCATCGAGGCCGTCGTGAGTGGAATCGTCTGTTTCACTTTGCTCACTAAGTAGAGCGACGTCGCCTGCGATTCGATCTCAGCTTGGCGCATCTCGCTCGTCATCTCAGCGACCGCCTGAACTGACGTGCCCGAGCAGGTCTTCGAGGCCGAGGTAGCGGCCTGGGTCATTTCGCCCTCGAGCGAAGACTTCGCGGTCGAGAGCTCGCTCGCGTTGGGCACGTACTTAAGGGTTTTGGTGACGTAGTGGTCAATCGCGATGCCTTCGACGCGAAGATTCGTCCACGCCGCCGCGCCCGCCGCGTTCATGGAGTCGCCACCAGCGCCACTCTTGAAGTTGCTGGGATCAAGCAGGTTGATATAGCACCGCAGTATCTTGTTCTGCGCAATCGTCGCGAGTTCTGAACGAAGTGTTGAGCTCGCTACCGTGACGTGGTTCACGCTGATCCCTGAAGATGAACTGGTTAATCCGTAGAGTCCGGCCCCGAGGAGAGCTACGACAAACAGGGCTACGAGGCGACGCACTTTCTCATTCTACCGATTCACTCTTCAACGCTTGTCGTCGGCGCGTTTAGCTCTTCCAACAGACGAAGGATCGCTCGGGGCGTGACTTCACTGGGCGCGAGTTCAAGTCGCAGTTCCTTCGTGGTCTCGTTAAAGGCAGTCGAGCCATAGAGACGACGCAGTCGCAACTGCTGACTAAACGACATCGTTAATGGTCCCAACTTAAGGACCGGCTTCGATCGAACACCGACTTTGGCTGGCATCACGACAACCGACGCCACGTCAAAACCAAGGCAGACGAGTCGAAGTTCGGCGAGTTCTAAAAGTCCCACGGTGGGTGCGGGTAGCGCTCCGTAGCGGTCGATCCATTCGGTCCTTAGGTCCGCGAGTTCGTCAATGGTCGTCACGCCCGCGAGGCGTCGATAGGCCTCGAGGCGCGCGTCGTCCGCTTCGACGTACTCCTTGGGTAGATGCGCTTCACCGGGAACGTCCAGCGTTATCGGCACCACCTCAGGTACATGAAAGCCCTTCGCGTCAGCGACCGCTTCAGCAACCAGTTGCACGTAGAGGTCGTAGCCAACTGCGGCGACCGGACCGGACTGATCGTGGCCCAACAGATTGCCCGCGCCGCGAATCTCGAGGTCGCGCATGGCAATCTTGAAGCCACTACCGAGCGCGGTGTTGTCGCCAATCGTGCGCAATCTTTCGTAGGCGGTCTCGGAGAGTACCTGATCGGCGGGGTGAAAGAGGTAGGCGTAGGCGCGCTGTCCACTTCGCCCCACGCGGCCGCGCAACTGGTGCAACTGACCAAGACCGAGACGCTCGGCACGGTCGACGATCAACGTGTTCACCGAGGGCAGGTCGATGCCCGACTCCACGATTGTCGTACAGACCAACACGTCGTAGCGACGCTCCCAGAAGTCCACCATCACGCGTTCGAGGGTGCCCTCATCCATCTGACCGTGAGCCACGGCGACTCTCGCGTCGGGTACCAATTGACCGAGACGTTTGGCGACTTGATCAATGTCCGCCACGCGGTTGTGCACGAAAAAGACTTGACCTTCGCGCAAGAGCTCGCGGCGAATTGCCTCTGTGACCGCCGCTTCGTTGTACTCACCCACGTGCGTGAGGATCGGACGCCGATCGGCTGGCGGCGTCGTGATCATCGAGAGATCACGAATGCCCGCGAACGCCATTTCGAGGGTGCGCGGGATGGGCGACGCACTGAGTGTCAGCACGTCAACGCCGACCGCTCGCGTTTTGATTGCTTCTTTGTGCGTCACACCAAAACGTTGCTCTTCGTCGACGACGAGGAGTCCGAGTTTCTTGAAGCTCACGTTGTCGCTCAGCAGTCGATGCGTGCCGATCACTACGTCGATGGTTCCTTCGCGCAGTCCCTGCAGTGTCGCCTTCGTCTCTGTTTCGTCAACGAAGCGACTGAGCAGAGCCACCTTGACCGGAAATCCGGCGAATCGTTCACTGAACGTGGTGAAGTGCTGGCTCGCGAGCAGTGTCGTGGGCACTAAGACGGCGGCTTGGCGGTTGTCCTGGACGGCCTTAAACACCGCGCGCATCGCCACTTCGGTCTTGCCAAAGCCCACGTCGGCACAGACGAGACGGTCCATCGGACGCGGTGACTCCATGTCGGCCTTGACGTCCACTATCGCTTGAGCCTGGTCCGCGGTGAGCGTGAACGCGAAGAGTTCTTCCATCTCTCGCTGCCAGGCGGTGTCGATACCAAAGGCGTGACCTTCGGCGACGCTGCGCAGGCGATAGAGATCAACGAGTTCCTGGGCTACTAAGAACGCCGCCGCGCGCGCCTTCGCACGAGTCTTTTGCCACTCCGCGCCACCCATCCGCGAGAGCGCCGGGCCATCGCCGCCGGTGTAGGGCGTGAGGGCGTCAATCTGCTCCGTGGGCCAGTAACTGCGGCCGTCTTTGAATTCGAGGATGAGATAGTCGCGCGTGACGCCATTAATTGCGCGCGTCGTCGTGCCCGAAAATCTCGAGACCCCGTGTTGACGGTGCACCACGTAGCTGCCCACCGCGAGGTCATCAAAGAATCCGTCGACGTTTCTCGCTCGCGTGCGCGAGACGCGACGTTGACTGCGCCGACCGGTGAGATCGCTCTCGCTCCAGACGACGACCTCGGGGTCGTCGAGTGAGAAGCCCGAGGGCAGCATGCTCTCGAGGACGGTAATTCGAGCGTCAAAGACGTGCGCCGGATCGGTTGAGACCTCGACACCTTCGCCGCGCAACTGATCGGCCATGCGGTCGATGGCGGCCGGTGACGACGTGAGCACCACGCCGCGTCGTGAAGGAGACCAGGAACGAACGTGCGCGGCGATGCGCGCGGCGTCGCCCTGGACTGGAGGCGGCGACGTAAGTTGCCCCGTTGACCCGAGTGCGCTAGCACTCGCCTCAAGAGCGACGTCGATTTTTCCTTCAATAACTTCGTCGTAGGTGAGGTGCAGCAGTGGTACGACGCCACTAGCCATCCACGTGGCCGCGACAACGTCGGTGAGTTCGCGTTCTTCGTCGAGCAGGTCAGCGAGACGAGTGCGCACGCGATCGGGTTCGACCACGATGACCGTCGCGTTCGTCACTTCGTCGAGCAAGGTACGGGGTTGGTCAATAAAAAGCCCCATCCACCCTTCCATGCCGTCAAAGAGCTGACCGGTAGCGAGGCGATCGAACGTCGAGGTGGCCCACGCTTCACTTCTCGTCAACTCTTCGGCCCGTAGTCGCGTCAACTCGCCGGGCATCCATTCACGCGCCGGCGCGATAATGGCTTCGTCGACGTCGTGGGTTGAGCGTTGCGTTGCGATGTCAAAGACCGTCAACCGTTCGATTTCGTCGCCGAAAAAGTCCAGACGCAGTGGCTCGTCGTTCTGCGCGGGCCACACGTCCACAATGCCACCACGCACCGCGATCTCGGCTCGGTGCTCGACAAGATGTTCACGGCGATACCCCATGTCGACGAGACCTTGAACGAACTCGTCGCGGTCAACTTCGCTCCCGCGCTTCAAGACGTAAGGCGCGTGCAAGGGCTCGGGCGAGAGCAACTGCGCGATCGAACGTGCCGACGAGACAACAACGCGCGGCGCTCTGCCTTCGCGAATCTGCCAGCGCAGCAACGCGCGCATGGCCATGACCTGGCTGTCGGGACTGACCCTTTCGAGGGGATGGGTGTCCCAGCCCGGCCAGAGCGCCACGTCCCCTTCTCCAAGCCAGGCCGCGAGGGCATCGCGTAGGTGCTCGGCGTCGCTCGAGGTCGCCGTCACTACCATGACAAAGGGAAGTTCAACCGACAGCGACGCGAGCGCGAGGGGCGTGGCGTACGTCGAAGGTACGAATGATCCGTCGAGGACCGACGCGCGAATGGTTGGACCGACGAGTTCGAGAACTCGGCGAAGGCCGTTTAGTTCACTCACGAGCCGTTCACACGACGCTGAGCCTCGTCGAAGTCGTAGTCCAGCAGCGTCTCAATCGCGTCAGCAGCAAGCGCGACGTCGACCTCGTGGGCCTCACGACGCTTGCCCGTTGGTCGACGCAGTACGTAGTCCGCGCCCTGTTCTTTACTGGGCGGCTTGCCAATACCGACACGAAGCCGCGCAAAGTCTTGTGTGCCGAGCGTTTGAGCAATGGAACGAAGACCGTTGTGACCGGCGAGACCTCCCCCAAATTTGACCTGCAGTCGACCGGGCTCGAGGTCGAGTTCGTCGTGCACGACAACGAGTTTGGAGAGATCATCAATTGACGTGCGACGAAGCAGGGGCGGCAGTGCCGCTCCGGACTCGTTCATGAACGTTGTGGGGATCGCGAGCGTGACTGGACCACGAGGTGTCGTGAGCGTGACGTTCATCGCGCGTTGGCGTCGTTCGAGGGTTAATTGGGCGCCGCGACGTTGTACGACGAGCTTCAGCGCGTCGCCGCCGACGTTGTGGCGCGACCCTTCGTACTCGGAACCGGGATTGGCGAGTCCAACGATGAGCAGGGTGCTCTTCGCGCCTCGACGATCGTGCTCGCGAGCGCGCCGAAGCGCCACGACGAACTACTCCGTAGGAGCGTCGGGAACGCCAACGGCCTTGGCGGCGCGTCCGGCGTGGGTAGCCACGACCGACACCGTCAGGTCACCCGTTGCCTCGACGCCCTCGGGCAACACGAGGTCACTGACGCGAATGGCCGCGCCCACGGTAAGTCCCGAGATGTCAACTTCAATGAAGTTCGGAATCCGGTCCGGACGGGCAAGCAGCTCGATGGAGAACATCTGCTGGTCGACTTCCCAGTCAGCGTGACGAACTTCAACGGCGTCACCAATGACGTGCAACGGCACTTCAGCAACGACGGGTCGGTTCCGGTCGACGACTTGAAAGTCAATGTGCGCAACGGTGCCACGCACCGGGTGACGCTGAATTTCTCGCGCCATGACCGTGTAGGTGGTGCCATCGGCGTCGAGGGTGATGAGTGAGTTAAGACCCTGTTCACCCGAGACCGCGGTACGAAAAGCCTTCGCGTTGACCGCAACGGGCACAGGCGAGACGCCCTCGCCGTAGATCACGCCGGGGATAGAGCCCGCGAGACGAAGTCGACGTGAGCTCGACGAACCATGGGCGCGACTGGTCGACGCCTGCAAAGTGTTCTCTGACATGAGTACTCCTCTAAGAAATGACTGGCGGCCCAGGGGGCAACGCACAGGACAACAAGTCTAGCTCGGGAGCGCTAGGCACTCCTCGGGGCTAGAGGAGGTTCTCGCCGCCAAAGATGTCCGAGACTGAGCTGTCTTCGAATATGGCTGATATGGCGTTGGCAATTATGGGCGCAATCGAGAGAACTTCCAACTTCTCAAAGCGCTTCTCGGGCCCTAGGGGCAGCGTGTCGGTCACGACGACTCGGCTGACCGGCGCGTTAAAAAGTCGGTCAACTGCTGGGGGTGAGAAGACTGCGTGGGTCGCCATCACCCAAATGTCCTCGGCCCCGTGGGCCTTCAACAGATCACAGGCCGCGACGATGGTGCCCGCGGTGTCGATCATGTCGTCGATCAAAACGCAGTGTCGACCCTTGACGTCACCCACGATATGGCGCGCTTCAGCGACGTTGGCTTGACCGGGCGGACGAGTTTTGTGCACCAAGGCGAGATCGCACCCTAAGTGTTGGGCGTAGCGCTCAGCAACCTTGACGCGTCCGGCGTCAGGAGCGACGACGACCAGTGTGTGGGGATCAGCGTTGGCCTTGAGGTACGTCTCAAGTACCGGAGCGGCCACCAAATGGTCGACGGGTATATCGAAGAAGCCCTGAATCTGCCCCGAGTGAAAGTCCACCGAGAGCACGCGATTAGCGCCTGCCGTTTGCAACATGTCGGCGACGAGCTTCGCCGTGATTGGTTCGCGTCCAGCGGTCTTGCGATCTTGGCGCGCGTAGCCGTAGTTCGGAATGACCGCGGTAATGCTTTTGGCGGACGCGCGCTTCGCCGCGTCAATCATGATGAGTTGCTCCATGAGCGAATCGTTGACGGGCGAACCGTGTGTTTGCATAATGAACACGTGCGCGCCACGAATTGATTCATCGATGCGACAGTGAAGTTCACCATCCGCGAACTCACGAAGATTCGCCTCGGTCAGACCGACGCCGAGTTTCTCGGCAACGTCTTCGGCCAGTGAGGGGTGGCACCGGCCCGTGACGATAACCAGGCGGCGTTTAGCGAGGGACTCCACCGCGACAGCGTACCCGTGAACGGACGGCCTTAGTGAGAACGATGAGTGAGAGGCGTGACGATTTCGCCCGAAGCGACCTCGCCGCCGGGACTCAGGACCACGAATGACGCCACGCGTGCATCGGCGCCAATGCGCACGCGCGTCGCCTCAACCGCGCCGAGGCGGGCATTCTCACCAACCTCGACGTCACTGAGTACCGCGTTGGGGCCAATCTGAGCGCCTCGGCCAATGACGCAGTGACCCTTCAGAATCGTGCCCGGCAAGAGTGACACCTCCGCCCCCAACTCCACGTCGGCGTCAATGTACGTGTCCTCGGGATTCCACATCGTCACCCCACGCGCCAGCCATTGGTCGTTGATGCGACGACGAAGAACTCGCTCGGCCCTCGAGAGTTGAAGTTGATCGTTCACGCCCTCCGCTTCGGTCGCGTCGTCGAGCAAAAGAGAGGCCGTACGGTGCCCCATCTCGTGCAGTACCGCTACCAGGTCAGTGAGGTAGTACTCGTTTTGGGAATTTTGGCGATCGACCCTTCGAAGGGCCGGTCCGAGAAGACTTTGACGAACCACCATGATCGACGTGTTGATCTCGCTGATCAAGCGCTCGTCGGCGCTCGCGTCACGCTCCTCAACAATGCGCTCCAGCGTGCCGTCTTTGGCGTGCACCATGCGTCCGTACCCCGTTGGGTCGTCCACGCGTGCGCTTAGTACCGTCAGCGCGGCGTCACTCTCGTGGTGCACCGACAAGAGTCGCGCCACGGTCGAGCGACGAAGCAGCGGCGAATCACCCGCCAGTATCAAGACGTCGCCGTCCGCCTCACCCATGGCGTCGTTAATGCTCGACAGGGCCACGCTCACCGCGTGACCAGTCCCGAGCTGCTCGTTCTGTTCAACGAAGCGCAGCGCCACGCCGGGGCGGGCTCCTTCACTGGTTTCTTTTTCGACCCACGTCGCGTCATGTCCCACGACGACGACCGTCGCGCGCACGTTGTCCTGAGCGGCGGCGTCCAGCACGTAGAGGACCATCGCTCGTCCACAAAGGAGATGCAGTGGCTTTGGTCGTGACGAACGCATCCGCGTTCCTTCGCCAGCGGCGAGAATCACGACACAGGTAGGACGACTCACTCCACTATCTCTATCAGCGTTCTCCTACGATGAGTTACATGGCAAAAATGGACTACGACGAGTTCTCACTCTTCCACGAGAATTTGAGCGAATGGGGCCTCGACGTCACGATTCCACGAGTCCAGCGATTCTTCGTCGCCGTTGACGGACTACGACAGATGAGTGGTCTGCGCTGGGGTGAAAGCGACCCCGAACTCGTACTCGCGCACGGTGGCGCCCAAAACGCCCACACGTTCGACACCGTCGCGCTCGCGTTACAGCGCCCCTTGCTCGCACTCGACCTGCCCGGTCACGGGCACTCTGACGCGTCGCCCTTCGCGCATTCAGCTGTCGCGAGCCACGCCCACGACATCGAACGCGCGCTCGAGCAGTTGACGCCGGACGCACTACCCCTCGTTGGCATGTCACTTGGTGGCATCTGTTCGATCATCGTCGCTTCCGAGCGACCCGATCTCGTCACGTCACTCGTGCTCGTTGACATCACGCCCGGCGTGAACGCCGATAAAGCCAAGCACATCACCAACTTCGTGAACGGGCCTCGATCATTTGACGACTTCGAGAAACTCCTCGCGCGCACCGTCGAACACAATCCAACACGCTCGGTCTCCTCACTTCGTCGTGGCATATTGCACAACGCACTCCAGCGCCCCGACGGCACGTGGGTGTGGCGACACCAACAACACGAAGCGTCAGAACTCGCGGCGCCGCCACCCGGTGATCTCTGGGAGCGACTCGGGTCGCTCACGATGCCCGTGACGTTGCTGCGCGGAATGGCCAAGGGCTCGGTCGTTGACGACGACGACGAGGCCGAAGTCCTTCGACGTTTGCCCAACGCCACGGTGATTCACGTTGAACACGCGGGCCACTCAATCCAGGGTGACCAACCTCTGGAAATGGCCGCGCTGCTCGAGCGCGTCCTCTTTTGACAGTCTTGGCTGGCGGGGGAGGGCTCGAACCTCCAACCTACGGATTCAAAGTCCGTCGTTCTGCCAATTGAACTACCCGCCACTACAGGTACTGTGGGGCAATCTTCATAGATTCTTAGCGAATGTCTGAAGACGCTTAATACCAACCAGCAACAATAGAGCCTGTACACCAACCCAATGAAAGTCGCGTCGTGACAACCGCTCCCACTCCTAACTCCTACGTCGCGATCGTCGATGACGACGCCGCCATTCGAAGCTCCCTCGGTCGAGCCCTACGAATGGAGAACTACGACGTCGAACTCTTCGAAGACGGTGGAAGCGCCCTCAAGGCAATCCAACTTCGCGCTCCCGACGCCATCGTGCTCGATCTTCAGCTACCCGACATCGACGGGCTCGAAATCTGTCGACGGATTCGACGCTCCGGCGACACCACGCCAATTCTCATGCTGACCGCTCGCGACGCCGTGAACGACCGGGTCGAAGGACTCGACGTCGGCGCTGATGACTACTTGGTCAAGCCCTTTGACCTCGCCGAGCTTCTGGCACGTCTTCGCGCCCTACTTCGCCGACACAACGTGGGCGACGGCGACGGCACGACCCTTCGCTTCGAAGACCTCACGCTCAATCCCCAGACCCGTGAGGTTCACCGCGGTACACGACTCATCGGGTTAACGAAAATTGAGTTCGATCTATTAGAACTCTTCCTTCAGCACCCTCGTCAAGTACTTACGCGAGACCAGATTTTGGACTTGGTGTGGGGCTACAACTTTGATTCGGGCACCAACTCGCTCGCCGTGTACATCGGCTACTTGCGACGCAAGCTCGAAGATGAAGACCAAGCGCGCCTCATTCAAACGGTGCGCGGAGTGGGCTACGCGCTTCGAGTCGCGTGACCTTTCGCACGCGCGTTATTACTGCCACGGTGGCTGCCGCCGCTATCGCGGTCATTCTCGCGGCGCTCGCGTCGTTCCTCACGACGAGGACCGCGCTGTTGAACTCTGTCGATGAGTCGCTCTTGCAGGCGGCGCACGCGCGCATCGGTACGTCCGATAGCGACCAACGCGTCACCGGTGCGTACGTAGAACTCGTACTCCCAGGAGGCTCCACGTCGCCCCCGTCCAACGTGCCGATCGACAAAACGATCATGAGCATCGCAAACGGACGCAGTCCCGAAGTCCTTCGAACGGTTCTCTTCGGTGGCCAGAGCTACCGCGAACTCGTGGCGCCGCTGCCGAAGAACTCCGTCGTGAGTTGTGAAACGGGTCTTTGCACGATTCCTACGACGTCAGCGGAGCTCTTCATCGTTGACATCACTGGTCAGGTCACCGAGCTCGGTCACCTCGTCGCGAAACTGATCCTCGTGGTGGCCGGCGGACTCTTGTTGGCGTTGGGTCTTGGAATCTTCTTGGCCCGCCAGGCCCTTCACCCCTTGGAAGAAGTCACCAACGAGATTGAAGTCGTCGCCGAAACGAATGACCTGCGCCATCGCCTCGCCGAAGGTGACGCCGACGAACTTGGACGACTACGTCGCGTCTTTAACCGACTGCTGCGTTCGGTCGATCACAGCCAAACGCTTCAACGCCAACTCGTCGTGGACGCCAGTCACGAACTACGCACGCCACTTACCTCTCTACGCACCAACGCTCAAGTTCTCTCTCGCGCTCGCGAGCTCTCTCCAGAAGAACTTCGCCAAATTACTGACGACATGGTCACCCAAGTCGACGAGCTCGCCGCACTCGTCACCGACCTCGGTGAGTTAGCGCGTGGTGAGCGTTCTGAAGGTGCCATCGAGTCGCTACGACTCGACGACTGCGTGGACGAGTGCATTGACACCGCACGCACCTACGCGCGCATAAAGAACATCACCATCAACGTCGACGCGGAACCTTCGAAGGTTCTCGGTCGGCGCGATCGATTGATTCGAGCTATCTCGAATCTCCTGACGAACGCGGTAAAGTTCACGCCCATCGGCGGAGAGATCATGGTGACCGCGAAAAATGGCGTCGTCACCGTGTCGGACAGCGGCCCTGGAATTAGCGAAGACGACCTCGAATTCATCTTCGACCGATTCTGGCGCTCGCCGAGCGCGCGCGCGCTTCCTGGCTCTGGACTCGGCCTTTCGATCGTGGCCCAGGTCGTGCACGAATTGAACGGCGCGGTGGCGGTCGATCGTGATCCAGAACTCGGTGGCGCTCGATTCATGATTTCCCTGACTGAGGCGCCGGAAACCTAGATTTCTCTTGATTTTGTGAGTTTTCTTACGTAGGCGATGAACGGTCTTAAGAATCAGCAACGAGACTAGAGAGCACTGGAAACCTCATGACTCCCTCTACCCGCACCCCCCAACAGCGAGATCGTCGCTTCGCGCGCGCCCGTCGCCTCACCCAGGCCCTCCTTTTGGGTTCTGGGGTGGTGTCGGCGCTCCTCGTCGCGTATCTCGCGGGCGCCGCCAAACCGGTTACCACGGTGCCCACGACGGTCCCCCCGACCTCGGTGAACACGTCAGACGACGGAGGGGGCACGTCAGACGACGCAGGCACCACCACCACCGTTCCTCCCACGACGACGACCACGACGAGCGCCCAGAGTTCTTCTGGGAACTCAGGGAGCGCGACAACACCGCCTACGACGACGACCACGAAGTATGTTGCTCCCACCACCGTTCCTCCCACCACGACGACGACGGTGTGCACCACCACGCCCTCTGGCGTCCAGAGCTGTTACTAAATCGATATGAAGTACGAGATCTGGGGGCTCTCGGGCACGTTGGCCACTGAACATCAGAATCAGATGGACTACGCCGAAGAACGTCTCTGGTACTGGCTCGATCAGATTGACCAGTCGTGTAATCGTTTTCGCGCCGACTCTGAGATCTCGCGCCTTAACGACAGCGATGGCGTTCTCACCTCAGTCAGTGCAACGTTTGAACTCGCGCTCCGAGCTGCGCTCGAAGCGGCTAACGCTACCCAGCAACTCTGCGACCCCACCGTGTTGCCCGCCCTCGTAGCGCTGGGCTACGACGTTGACTACAACGAGCTCGCCCAGCGCGAGATCGTCGAACTAAAAAAACCGGTGTTGCCACTGGGCGTGTCGGCGATTCACCTAGACGAGAAAACGCACAGTGTCCAGCTTGACGAGCGTTGCCAACTTGACCTTGGTTCGAGTGCGAAGGCACTCCTTGTTGACCTCGTCGCGAGCGACGTCGCGCCCAGTGGCGGCGTGGTCGTTGAACTCGGTGGCGACGTCGCGATACGAGGACAAGGTCCCGAAGGGGCGTGGGCCATTGGACTGAGCGACTCGTTGCGGATCACCGGGCTTGAGCCACGCGTTGCTATGGGCAACGGCGGCGTCGCGACGTCCTCGATGACGACGCGTACCTGGCGCGCGGGCGACGTTGTGGTCAATCACATCGTCGATCCACGCACCGGAAGTTTTGCCAAGGGTCCCTACGCGACCGCGAGCGTTGCGGCGCGAAGTTGCGTGCTCGCGAACGCCTTTGCGACCGCGGCGTTGCTCTGGGGTGAAGAGGCCGGCTACTACGTCGCCCAAGCCGGTTGGTCGGGACGGCTCATTCGCCACGACGGAACTATTGACTTCGTCGGCGGCTGGCCCGAGGAGAGCGTGAACGCGTGATTGCCCTCACCTCCCCCTACCTCTGGTACATCACGCGAGCCACCGGCTTCGTGGCCCTGATTCTCTTCACGCTCGTCGTAACACTCGGCATGCTGGTGGCCAATCGAATCGGTGGCACGGTCGTTGGACGATTTGAGATCAACGAACTGCACCGCTCGGTGTCCATGGTGGCGCTGGTCTTTCTGGTCATTCACATCGTGACGACCTTGCTCGACTCCTTCGTCGCCACGGGGTGGCTCTCAGCGATCATTCCTTTCGCGTCGTCCTATCGCCGCCTGCCCGTGGCGATCGGCGCCGTTGCCTTCGACCTGATACTTGCGGTGTGGGTATCGAGTCTCTTAAAGGTTCGAGTAAAGAACGCCACCTGGCGCTACATTCACTGGCTCAGCTGGCTCGCCTTCGCGAGCGCCATTGCCCACGCGTACTTAACCGGCACCGACGCCAAAAGCGGCGCGGGTCTGGCCGTCGTGGCGGCCTGTGCTCTCACCGTCCTCGCCACCGCCTCGTGGCGCTACCTCGCCCGCCCGACTCGCGCGGCCGGTAGAACGGCTCTTTCACCCTTGGCGGCCGCGAAAAAGCCAACACGCGCTCCGAGCCCGCAGCGCAGTAGCGCCACTCCGTCGAATCCAACTGGCCCGTCAAACCCATCGGGCCCGACCTCGTTTCCAAGAAGCCCAAGTCCAAGAACCAAAAAGAAGATGCGCTAGTGCTCGGTACGCAACTTCCTCGACTGCTGCACGGCACGCCCGGCACGCCACTCACCCTCGCCCAACACGAGGCCGCCTTCGCGCCCACGAACCCGGGGAGGGATCTGCTCGAAGAACTCGAAGCTTCTGGTCTCACCGGGCGCGGCGGCGCCGCCTTTCCCACGGGTCGTAAGGCACGGCTCTTGGCAGAGCAGCGCGGTCACCACAAGTACGTGGTGGTCAACGCTATGGAGGGTGAACCGGCCTCGCACAAGGATCAGACGCTCCTCAGCACCAATCCCCACCTCGTGCTCGACGGCGCCGAAATGCTCGCGTCAATAATTGGCGCCGACCAAGTGATGATCTGTGTCGCGCGCGACCGTCCCGCAATCATCAACTACGTCAAGCGAGCGCTCCACGAGAGGGAACGCAAATCCCGTCGCAGCGTTAAGTTCGAACTTCACACGCCTCCGTGGCGCTACGTCGCGGGTGAAGAGTCGGCACTCGTTCACTGGCTCGATGACAACGAGTCGCTCCCTCAGTACCGCCCCCAGCGTCCGACGATTCTGAAACTGGATCGTCATCCCGTGCTGGTTGATAACGCCGAAACGTGCGCCAACGTTGCACTGATTGGTCGTCTCGGCGCGAGGTGGTTCCGCGAGCTCGGCACCGAACAGAGCCCCGGTAGCGCCCTGGTGTCGATTAGCGGAGCCGTCGCTCGACCCGTCGTGATCGAAGCAGCTCTCGGCACACCCATTCGCGCGATCTTGGACGTGGCCCACGCCGAACCAATGCCGCAGGCCGTCCTGCTCGGTGGGTACGGCGGCACCTGGTTGTCCGGCCAGAATCTCGACGCGCCCTACGACAACACCTTTCTCAGCGCGTACGGTGCCTCGACGGGCGCGGGCGTCATGGTGGTCTTAGGTCGAGAAGGCTGTGGTCTCGTGGAAACCACGCGCATTGTCAAGTGGATGGCTAACGAAAGTGCTCGCCAATGTGGTCCATGCGCCTTTGGCTTACCGGCCCTCGGCGAAGATCTCACGGAATTAAGTTTCGCCACCACTTCTTCCTCGACAGCGCTCAATCGACTCATCGAACGATCGGGCGCGATCGATGGTCGTGGCGCGTGTCGCCACCCCGACGGCGTCGTGCGTTTCGTGCGCTCGGCTCTGGAGGTCTTTGGTGACGACGTCAGGCAGCACCTTCGAGGCACGCCCTGTAATGCCACGGGCTCTCAGAAGCGCTACGCCACGGTGCCGATGCTCGAGCGTGAGGACGAACTCATATGGGAGTAAGACGACGTCCTGGGGCCTTTCTTCTTAAGGTCAATCCCATTCTCTGTGACGGCTTTGGCCACTGTCACGAACTCGCGCCTGAACTCGTGACGATGGACGAGTGGGGCTATCCGATCATCAAGACCGACCCGACGCCCTTTGAAAACGTGGGCGCCTACGAATCAGCTCGTTACGCCGTGCGCGGTTGCCCCCGTCAAGCGCTCAACATCGAACGACTCAACGAGAAGTAGTCGCGTCAATAAGTTCCAGTCGATTACCGACGGGGTCGTCCAAGTGACATCGCGTAGTGCCCGGAATTGACGCGTCGGGGCGAACGATAACGCCCGCGTCGCGCAGTTTCGCCAAAAGTTCGTCGTAATCATCTAACAAAAACGCCGGATGGGCCTTCTTCGCGGGAAGAAAGTCGCGCTCCACGCCAAGATGTACGGCCACGCCGTCTCGTTCGTACCATCGCCCGCCTCGCGCGGCTAAGACCGGTGGCTTTGGGACATGGTGAAAGCCGAGGAGGTGGACGTAAAACGCGTCACAGCGTTCTTCAGAGGCTTCTGGAATCGCCAACTGAACGTGGTCGAGTTGCCAGGGCACGAGAAAACCTCCAAAAGGGACTAATCGAAAACCTAGTAGTGTTCTTCAAGCCATGGGATCACTAATTAAGAAGCGCCGTAAGCGCATGCGTAAGAAAAAGCACAAGAAGATGCTGAAGCGAACCC
>Ga0208357_1001449_pt1 | contig 17095 bp, 14 predicted proteins | sample NGESurdeep092012_6_FD_184487 | JGI IMG/M metagenome (GOLD analysis project Ga0208357, IMG submission 184487) | Arctic peat soil microbial communities from Barrow, Alaska - NGEE Surface sample F52-2 deep-092012 (SPAdes) | ecosystem: Environmental > Terrestrial > Soil > Wetlands > Peat ... | reverse complement strand
GTGACTTTTACTTCCTTGGTCGCGGTGTAGAGCTTGCCGCCCGACTCGACGACGGCCACGACCTTGCTGGTCTTTGCCATCTTCAACCGGCTCGCGACCGAAGGCTCAGTGCCTTCCGGGATTTTGTAGGCGGCGGCGAGCGTATAGGGATTTTCCAGCACCAGAATGGAGATGCCGGTCACGTTCGGCAGCGTCGTGGCGATCGCAATCGGTACCACGGCGCCGTTTTCTGCGATTTCCGGGGCGTCGAGGTTGATCTTGCCGGATGCTTCGCCGGCCTTACCATAGAGCGCCTTCAGCGCATCGGCCTCGTTCTTCTGTTTGAAGGCGCTCTCCGGCCATGCTTTCGCGTCTGCGGCGGCATGGGCGGACGTCAGCGAGCTGCCCGCGGCGAGACCAAGAGCGGCAAAGCCGACGGCGCTCTTGAGGATGGTGCGCCGTATCTGATCCGGCGCGTCCGAAACCTCGTTCATAACATTCACTCCGTTCCTCTCCGCAGCCGCGGGTTACTGGTTATAGAGGTAATCGACGATGGTATCGATTTCCTGCTTGGTCAGAATGAGATTGCGTCCGAACGGCGGCATCACCGTTTGCGGATTGCGCTTCGTCTCGTCGTTCACGATCGCGACTACATCCTTGCGGTCCGGATAGCGCGATTTCACGTCGAGCAGCGATGGCCCGACATTGCCGAAATCCGCGATGCCCTTGATCTCGTGGCACTGCTGGCAGTTGGAATCGACGAGCTTCTGCGCTTCCGACGGCGCAGCGAATGCAGCGCGCATCGCCGGTGTCATTGCGGCGATCAGCAGCGCCGCCACGAGGCCGGTTTGTCGCAAGTCCATCTTGTCCTCCACTTACCTGGCCGCCGTATATTGAGCGACCTTATTTTGGTTGCATATCATCCAAGGGTCCAGTCGTCCGCGGCGTCAGGTCCTTGCCCTCGGCGGTTGACTCGATCCTGACCTTAGACGGATCGTCGCAGTTCGCCATGCACGCCTTGCTTGCGGTGTCAGGCCGCGGGTCTTTCCAGATGAAGGCATCATGATTGGGCATCTTCACCTTGGGAAGGGTGTTGCGATCGGCGACGAAATCACCCGGCACGATATTATTCAGGTTCAGGATGTAGGCCGTCATCGCATACACCTGATCGGCCGTCAGCGAATGCGGCGCCGGGAAAGGCATCGCCCGGTTGATGTAATCCCACAAAGTGGTGGCATAAGGCCAGTAGGAGCCGACGGTCGGCTCCGGTCGCTCGCCCTTGAGTGAGCCGCCGGAGAGCTTGGGGTAGCGCCCCTCGCCCTCGCCGAAGGTACCGTGGCACGCCGCGCACTGATCGGCGAACATGTCGGCGCCCTCGTTCACCGATCCTTTGCCGGGCGGCAGGCCCTGTCCATCGGGACGGACCGCGATCGCCCAGCCTTCGGTTTCGGTCTGCGTCGGCGTGCGGCCGTAGCCGTAGTAGCCGGGCGGATGCGCTTCGTCCGCGCGTGCAGGCCCTGTCATTGCGTACAGGCTCGCCGCTAAAATGAGCGCCGATGCCTCAAGCAAGCTGGACATCGAACACGCTCCCGTCCGGCTTCACCTGCCAGGTCTGGATCGAATTATTGTTGTAGATCCCGCTGACACCCCGCACGGTACGCAGCTCGGCGATGGTCGGCTGTACGAATCCGGTCTCATCGACCGCGCGCGATTGCAACAGCGCGGGCTTGCCGTCCCAGCGCCATTCATGCGTGAAGCGCGTCAGCGCCTTGGGCAGCACCGGAACCTGGAGATGCGCGCGCTCCCAGGTGACGCCGCCGTCGATCGAGACGTCGACCTGCGTGATGCGTCCGTTGCCCGACCAGGCGAAGCCGCGAATTTCGTAGAGCCCGGGGCCTTTCACCGGCTTTTCCGGGCACGGAAAGGTGATCACAGACTTGGCGTAGATCAGCCAGGTGAAGGCGCGCACGGTGCCGTCGGCCATCAACTCGGTATATTTCGATGTCTCCTCGCGCGAGTACCACGGCTGGTCGCCGATCTGGATACGGCGGAGCCATTTGATGTTCACGTTGCCTTGCCAGCCGGGCACGATCAGGCGCAGCGGGAAGCCCTGCTCCGGGCGTAGCGCTTCGCCGTTCTGACCGTAGACGAGGATGCAATCGTCGAGGCACTTGTCGATCGGCAGGCTGCGCGTCATGTGCGGGGCGTCGGCGCCTTCGAGCAACGCCCATGTCGCATCCTTCTTGAGGCCGACCTCCTCGAGCAAGGTCGAGAGCTTGACGCCGGTCCATTCGGCGCAGCTGACCATGCCGTGCGTGAACATCAGTGAATTGAGCTGCGCGGCGCGCCATTCCATGCCGCCATTCGCCGGGCACTCGATAAAGTGAATGCGCGAGACCGACGGGAAACGCTTGATGTCGTCCATCGTCAGGATGAGCGGGCGATCGACAAGGCCGTGGACCATCAGGCGATGCTGCGCCGGATCGACGGTGGCGCGGCCGCCGTGATAGCGCTCGAAGAACAGGCCGTTTGCCGTGATGATGCCGGGCTGGTCCTGGAGCGGCGTGAAGCTCACGGAGGATTCGGTGCCAGCGGTGAGCCACGGCACGTTGCGGCGAATGACGTCTTTGACGAAGTGCGACGGTCTGCCGTAAGGCCGGTCGACGACGCCGGGTCCGAGCATTGTCGACCATTCCGGATCGGCCGGCGGCGAGGCCTCGTCCGCGGCCGCGATGCGCCCGCCGATGAGCGTGCCGCCCGCGGCCGCCGCGCCCAGCAGGAAGCGGCGGCGTCCCGACCCCGAAACGGATTCGCGCGGATCCTCTCGCCATCCACTCGGCAACGTCATCCTCGGGCTCCCGCACTCCACTTTACATGTCGTCTATGGAATGCGTTACGTGTCGTCCAGAAGAAATTTCCACAGTTTCGGTAGAATGCAAAATGTTTATTCTGCCTTTCGGCGCATCGCGCGAAAGACTTTAGTCCGGTCGGAGGTTTAGCAATGCTGAGGTTGACGACAGTCCTGCGGGCCGGCGCCGCCCTCCTGGCGATGATGTTCGCATCGGTTTGCACCGCGCAGGACTACGCGCCGCTCGATCGGCCGCTCGAAATCCGCCAGGTGCCGGGCGCGCCGATCTATTACAGCATCGGCAGCCCCGGCGTTCCAGGCAAGCAGAACCAGGGCAACACGTCGAACGCCGGCTTCGTCGTCACGCGCGACGGCGCCGTCGTGTTCGACGCGCTCGGCACGCCGAGCCTCGGCTGGGCACTGCTCGAGGCGATCGGAAAGGTCACCGACAAACCGGTGCGCTACGTCGCGCTCAGCCACTATCACGCCGACCACATTTACGGCCTGCAAGCGTTTCGTGATCATACGCCGGCGGTCATCGTCGCGCAGGACCGCGCCCGCGAATACAAGGAACAGGACGAGGAGATCGCCGACGAGCGCGCCGGCGCGCGGCTCACGCAGCGGCGCGCGGCGCTGGCGCCGTGGGTCAACGAGAAGACGCGCGTCGTGCCGCCCGACATCACCTTCAACGATCGGCTCACGCTCACACTGGGCGGCAAGACGTTCCGGATGATCTATGCCGGTCCCGCCCATTCGGCGAGCGACATGATGATGCTGGTGGAGCCCGACGGCGTCCTGTTCGCCGGCGACATCGTGCAGAACAGCCGCGTGCCGTTCATGAACAGCGACGACGTCGACACGCGGCAATGGCTGACGGCATTGCAGGAGGTCGGCAGGCTCAAGCCGAAATTCATCATTCCCGGCCATGGCACGCCGTCGACCGCGGCCAAGGAGGCGATCGTCTTTACGCGCGATTACATTGGCTATGTGCGGGCCGCTATGCAGAAAGCCGTCGACAACTGGACCGATTTCGACCAGGCCTACGCAGAGACCGACTGGTCGAAATACAAAGGGCTGCCGGCGTTCGACGCGAACAACCGCGGCAACGCCTACCGTATCTTTCTGGAGCTGGAGGCCGGCCAGTTCGACAAGACGAACGCGCCGGCGCGCTAGACTCTAGGCCGACGCGAGGGCAATGACGCGAGCCGGGCTGCGCAATCCCACCGCTGCGCCGATCAAGATGCCGACCACGGCAATAGCCGACGGGAAAGCCAGCGTGGACAGACCGGTCAGCCCCTGCCCGATCGAACAGCCGAAGGCCATGACACCGCCGATACCCATCAGCGCCGCGCCGCCGACCGAGCGCAGCATGTGGTTGACTGAGGAATAGCCCTCGACGTGGAAACCGCGCGTGACGAGCGCGGTCAGGAAGCTGCCGGCAAGCACGCCGGCCATCACGACGATACCGAAGTTCAACGTCGAGCCGGTCGACAGCATGACGTATTGCAGCGAGTCCGCGGTCGGCGCGATGAAGGTCAGCGAAGCGATCGGGACCGGCTCGAACGGATCGGCGCCGGCGAAGCCGGTAACGAACCAGCCGCCGGTGACCAGCAGGCCCATGGCGATGCCGGCACCGATCAGCAGCTTCGACGCACGAAAAGGCGCATAGGAGAAGGCGTACACGATGAGCGCCGCGCTGGCCGCGAGCGCGGCGGCGGCCGCCGCCAGCGACGGCGCAAGTCCGGCTTGCGCAACGAAGGCCGGCAATGAATTCGTGCCAAGCGTCGTCTGCGACCAGTTGACCAGTGCGATGCGCAGCGGTGCGATGAGGCCTTTCAGCGTCATCTCGGCGGTGATGGCGATGGTGGCGATCACCACGAGCGAGCGCAGATTGCCGCGGCCGAGCAGGACCAGCGCGCGCGAGGCACAGGCATTAGCCGCGACCATGCCGTAGCCGAACAGTAGTCCGCCGAGCAGGACGACGGGCGCCGAGAAGGTCGGCGCGAGATAGATCGATTTGCCGAGGTCGACATAGCCACAGACGCTCAGCGTTTGCGCCCCGAGGATCGCAACGGCGACTGCCAGCGCGACCGAACGGATCATCCGCCCGTCATTTTTGGTCCACAGATTGCGCAGGCCCGAGGTGACGCAAAAGCCACTGATGAGCCCGACGGACCCGAAGACGAGGCCGATCAGGAAGCCGCTCGACAGCACGATCGCGGATACGGAAGGCATGGATGCACCAGGAGAAAATGCCACTTCGGACTCATGATCTGGCGCATCGCACCCACAGCTTCAATCCACTCGCGGCGCTAACGAAAAGATAAAACAATCATCGCTGTCCGCCGTTTTTCCACGGACGAAACGTATCGGCGCGGCGTTCTGGAGAAGAAATTTCTACTATCGATCGTTAATGCGTCGCCTTACCACAATACCGCCATCAATGCCCGTCCGTCTCAAACGGCATCTTTGAGGATCATCGCCGCGCCCTTCTCGGCGATCATGATGACGGCGGCGTTGGTGTTGCCGGAGACAACGGTCGGCATGATCGAGCCGTCGATGACGCGCAGGCCATCGATGCCGCGCACGCGCAGCCGCTCGTCGACCACTGCCTTCTCGTCGGGACCCATTCGGCACGTGCTGGTCGGATGGAATACCGTCGTGCCCTTCGCCCGCACGAAATCCAGCATGTCCTCGTCACGCGTACACTGCGGCCCGGGATTGAGCTCCTCGACGATGAAGGGCTGGATGGCCGGCTGGCTCATGATCCGTCGCGTCAGCTTCATGCCGGCGATCATCACGTCGCGGTCGGCGGGCGCCGACAGGTAATTCGGCTGGATCGCCGGCGCTGCCGCCGGATCGGCCGACTTGATGCGCACGTGGCCGCGGCTCTGCGGCCGGAGCTGACAGACCGAAGCGATGAAGCCGGGGAACGAGTGCAGCTTCTGCCCAGTCGAATCCGCGCTGAAAAGTATGAAGTGGATCTGCACGTCGGGTGACGCCAGCGACGCATCGGTCCTGAAGAAACCGCCAGCATAGCCGGCGCCGATGCTGAGATGGCCTTTGCGTGACAATATGTATTCCATCGCCATCCCAATGCGCCCCTTGAGGCTGGCCATCGCGTCATTGACCGTGATCGGTTGGCTGCACCGATAGTTGAAGCGCGCCTGCAAATGGTCCTGGAGGTCGGCGCCGACGCCGGGCATGTCGCGCACCACCGGGATGCCGAACGACTTGAGAAGCTCGGCCGGCCCGATGCCGGAGAGTTGCAACAGCTGCGGCGAGTTGAACGCCCCGCTCGACAGAATTACCTCGCCGCCCGCGCGTGCGCGGCGCAGATTGCCGTCCTGCCGGTACTCGACGCCGACCGCGCGCGTGCCCTCGAACAGAATGCGCGACGCGAGCGCGCGCGACGCGACGACGAGGTTGGAGCGCCTGCGCGCGGGTTTCAGGAAAGCGCGCGCCGTCGAGCAGCGGCGACCGCCACGCGCGGTGAGCTGGAAATAGCCGGCGCCCTCCTGGTCGGCGCCGTTGAAATCGTTGTTGTGCGGAAAGCCGGCCTGCTCGGCCGCTGCGATGAAGGCTTCGCACAAAGGATGCGGCGCCACGTCGGAGACGCCGAGCGGCCCGCCCTTTCCGTGCAACTCGTCGCCGCCGCGCTGCTGGTCTTCTGACTTGCGGAAATACGGCAGCACGTCCTCGAAGCTCCAGCCGGTGTTGCCGAGCTGGCGCCAGTGGTCGAAGTCCTCGTGCTGGCCGCGGATATAGAGCAGCCCATTGATCGAGCTCGACCCGCCGAGCACCTTGCCGCGCGGCTGGATCACCTGCCGGTTGTTCAACTGCGGCTCCGGCTCGGATTGGTACAGCCAGTTGAAGCGCGCGTCGGTGAACAGCTTGCCATAGCCGAGCGGCACGTGGATCCAGATGTTGCGGTCGGCGGGCCCGGCTTCGAGCAGCAGGACGCGATGCCGCCCCGACGCCGTCAGGCGATCCGCCAGGACGCAGCCGGCGCTGCCGGCGCCGACGACGATGTAATCGAATGCGTCCGTTTCCTCGGCCAAGGCGTACTCCTATCCTCCGGCCCGCATTGCCGACGCGGATACACGTGCGGCCGGGCGCCTCATCGGTTGGGATCGTAATGGAAAGTCGCGCGGCCATTCAACGGATCGCCGCGCCACCTCCGACCCCACCTTGCGTCATCGCTGGACGACATGCCAACTCATCGGCCACGAGGCCATACCATGAGCCGCCAGGACGCCATCGCCAACGCTGCCCGCTATTTCGACAGCGGCGCCTTCCGCACCGAGCTTGCGCGCCGCGTCGCCATTCCGACCGAGAGCCAGGGCGGCAACAAGATCGACGTGCTGCGCACCTATCTCACGGACGAGATCGGTCCCAGCGTCGAAAGGCTCGGCTTCGTCGCGCGCATCTTCGACAATCCAAGCCGTGGCCACGGACCATTCCTTATTGCCGAACGACACGAGGATGACGCGCTGCCGACCGTGCTTACTTACGGTCACGGCGACGTCGTCTTTGGTCACGCGGATTCGTGGCGCAAGGGCCTCGATCCCTGGCAGGTCATCGTCGAAGGCGACCGCTGGTACGGCCGCGGTACCGCCGACAACAAAGGCCAGCACACGATCAATCTGGCCGCGATTGAGCAAGTGATCGCCGCGCGCGGCGGCAGACTCGGCTTCAACTGCAAGCTTCTCATCGAGATGGGCGAGGAAGCCGGCTCGCCCGGTTTGCGCGCCTTCGCCACGGCGCAACGCGAGGCGCTGGCCGCCAACGTGCTGATCGGCTCGGACGGGCCGCGTCTCTCGGCCGACCGGCCCACCGTCTTCCTCGGCTCGCGCGGCGCGATGAATTTCGAGCTCAGCGTCGACTTGCGCGCCGGCGGCCACCATTCCGGCAATTGGGGTGGCGTGCTCGCCAACGCGGGCACGCTGCTCGCCCATGCGATCGCCTGCCTGGTCGATGCGAAGGGCCAGATCCTGGTCGATGCGCTCAAGCCGCAATTGCCGGAAGCGGTGCGGGCCGCGCTCGCCCACATCAAGCTGACGCAGGATAAGAACGATCCGGTGATCGATCCGGATTGGGGCGAGCCGGGCCTGTCGCCGACCGAGAAAGTCTACGGCTGGAACACCCTCGAGGTCCTCGCCTTTGCGACCGGCACGCCGGACGCGCCGGTCAACGCCATTCCGCCGACCGCCAAAGCGACCATGCAACTCCGCTTCGTCGTCGGCACCGATCCGAACAAGATTCTGCCCGCGGTGCGCGCGCATCTCGATTCGCATGATCTGCAACGCGTGGCAGTGAAGCCGGCACGCATGGAGACGTTTACCGCGACGCGGCTCGATCCGAACGATCCTTGGGTCGGCTGGGCGCTCGCCTCGATCGCCAAGACCACCGGAAAGAAACCGGCGCTGCTGCCAAATCTCGGCGGCTCGCTGCCGAATGACGTCTTCGCCGACATCCTCGGCATGCCGACCGTCTGGGTGCCGCACTCGTATCCATCGTGCTCGCAGCATGCTCCGGACGAGCATCTGCTTGCGCCGCTGGCGCGCGAAGCGCTGCAGATCATGGCCGGCCTGTTCTACGATCTCGGCGAGGACGGCCCCCGCATCGTCAAGGAGCGCAGCAAGTGACCGACACGACCGATGCCGTCCTCTCCTGGCTCGCGCCCCGGGGAGATGAGATGGAGTCGCTGCTGCACCGCCTTGTCGACATCGATTCCAACAGCTTCGACAAGGCCGGCACCGATGCCGTCGGAGACGCTGTCATCGAGGTGCTACAGGCCGACGGCATCGCGGTCGAGCGCATCCCGAAGACCGGTTTCGGCGACGTGCTGCGCGCCGAGGTGCCGGGTCGGCAGGCAAACAGCTACGCGCTGATGATGGGGCACCGCGACACGGTGTTCAAGAAAGGTACGGTCGCCACGCGCGGTTATACGCGAGATGGCGATCTCGCCTTCGGGCCCGGCGTCTGCGACATGAAGGCCGGCCTCGTCTCCAACATCTTCACCCTGCGCGCCATCAAAGTCGCCGGCGGGCTTTCGTTTCCGGTGGTGGCGTTGTTCACGGCCGACGAGGAGATCGGCTCGCCCACCGGTCGCGCCGAGATCGAGAATGCCGCCCGCGGCGCGCGCGCGGTGTTCAACACCGAGCCCGGGCGCGTCAGCGGCAATGTGGTGACCGCCCGCAAGGGCGGCGGCTCGTTCCACATCACGGTGACCGGCCGCGCCGCGCATTCCGGCGTCAACCACAAGGAAGGCGCCAGCGCCATCGAGGCGCTCGCGCGCAAAATCGTGCGTCTGCATGCCCTCACGGATTATTCGACCGGCATCACCACCAATGTCGGCGTCATCAAGGGCGGCAACACCCACAACACCGTCGCGCCGTGGGCCGAGGCGGAGCTCGACCTGCGCTTCGTCACGCTGGAACAACACGCGCGCATCGTGCCCGAGATCGAGAAGATCGTTCACGCAGAGGACGTGCCCGGCACCTCGGCAGAGCTCAAGCCGATCGCGATATTTCTGCCGCTCGAGCGCAAGCATTCGGACGCGCTGTTCGCAATTTACAAAGACGCCGCCACACGGGTCGGCTTCGCCGTCGACGGCGAGTTCACCGGCGGCTGCGCCGATTCAGGCTTTACCGCCGCGCTCGGCGTACCGACCTTGTGCGGCCTCGGCCCGGTCGGCGGTAAAGCGCATACCGACGAGGAGTTCTGCCGGCTCGACACGCTCGTGCCGCGCACGCAGGCACTGGCGGCGGCGATCTGCGCGCTGACGTGAGGCCAGGCCCGTCGCGCAGTGGCGTTACACATTATCGGGGTGAAGGATGCGGATCGCAGTTTTGGCGGCAGGCGGCGTCGGCGCTTATTTCGGAGCGCGGCTGGCGGCTGCCGGCCACGACGTGCACTTCATCGCGCGCGGCGCTCATCTCGAAGCGATCCGTCGCGCCGGACTGCGTATCATCAGCGTCCATGGCGACCTCCATTTGCCGAAACCGAATGCGACGAACGAACCGGCGGAAATCGGTTCGGTCGACATCGTGCTATTCGCGGTCAAGCTATGGGACGTGGAGATGGCGGCAGCGTTCGCCCGGCCCTTGCTGGGCGAGCGGACGCGGGTCATCACGCTTCAGAACGGCGTCGACAGCTATGAACGCGTTTCCGCGGCGATCGGGGCGGACCATGCCGTACTGGGCGTCGCCAACGTCTCGAGCCTAATCGTCGAGCCGGGACTGGTCCGGCAAGCGAGCAGCTTCCACGCGATCACGTTTGGCCGGCCGGACGGCCGAGCGGACGACGTGCTCGAGCGTTTCGCAGCAAGCTCGGCGCACGCGAATTGCATCGTCAAGTTCTCGAACGACATTCAGCGCGAGCGCTGGCGCAAATTCGTCGTTCTGACCGGCACCTCCGGAGCGACGGCGCTGACGCGCATGACACTCGGCAGCATTCTCGAAGACCCCAACACACGCATATTTCTGCGCGAGCTCATGCGGGAAACCTTGAGCGTCGGGCGCGCCGAAGGCATTACCCTGGAGGAAGGCTTCGTCGAGGAGCGGATGGCTTATCTCGACGCCAGCGCGCCGCGCGAGATGCGCACGTCGATGGCGCACGACGTGATGCGCGGCAATCGCCTCGAGGTCGATTGGCTCAATGGGCACGTCTCCCGGCTCGGCCGCGTGCACGGCATTCCGACGCCGCGCAACGATACCGTGTATGCTGGATTGAAACTGCATCGCATGGGCGCCGTCCGGTAACGCCACGCTGCGCGGACGGCTTGACTCGCTAGGCCCGCGTGTCACGCTTGAACAGTCGTTTGATCAACGGCCGCTCCGAACAAAGAGTCCGCAATGACAGGCACAAAAAGCGAGACGCGAAACGGCATGCGAATTGACTGGGATGTCGCGATTGAAATGGACGACGGACTGGTCTTGCACGCCGACCTATTTCGCCCTGTCGAAGACGGACAGTACCCCGTTATTCTGAGTTACGGCCCGTACGCGAAAGGCTTGTCTTTCCAGGAGGGATACAAAGGAAATTGGGCGCGCCTGACCGCGGCCGCGCCGGAAGTACTCGAAGGCTCCAGCAACAAGTTTCAGAATTGGGAACTCGTCGACCCCGAGAAATGGGTGCCGGATGGCTATGCCTGCCTGCGCATCGACTCCCGTGGCGCTGGCCGATCGCCCGGCGTGCTCGATGTCTGGTCGGAGCGCGAAGGTGAAGACCTTTACCGCTGTGTCGAATGGGCGGGCACGCAGCCATGGTCGAACGGAAAAGTCGGCATCAACGGCATTTCATATTATGCAATGAACCAATGGACGGTCGGCGCGCTTCGACCGCCGCATTTGGCTGCGCTGTGCATCTGGGAAGGCGCGGCGGATTACTACCGCGACCTGTGCCGGCACGGTGGCATCTTGAGCGACTTCCTTCACTCCTGGCACCCGCGTCAGATCGCGAGCGTCCAGCACGGCGTCGGCGAGCGGGGCGCCCGCAACGTCATCACCGGCGAACTGGTCGCCGGACCTGAAACGCTGGGCAAAGACGATCTCGCCGCCAAGTGCGCCGATACGCCCGGCGAACCCAAGCGGCGCGTTCTGATCGACGACTATTATCGTGCGCGCAGCGCCGATGTCTCGCGCATCGAAGCGCCGCTTTTGTCGGCCGCCAACTGGGGCGGCATGGGGCTGCATCCGCGCGGAAATTTCGAGGGCTATCTCGCCGCCGGCTCGAAACAGAAATGGCTCGAAGTGCACGGCGATACCCACTTCACCCATTTCTACAGCAACTACGGCGAAGGCTTGCAGAAGAGGTTCTTCGGACACTTTCTCAAAGGCGAAGACACGGGCTGGGACAAACAGCCGAAAGTCTCGCTCAACGTCCGTCATCCTGGCGAACAGTTCGTGCTGCGCGCCGAAAACGAATGGCCGCTTGCGCGAACCCGGTGGACGAAGTTTTTCCTCGACCCCGACGGGCAGCACCTGACGACCGAGGAGCCGCAGGAAGACACGACATTACGCTACGAGACGATGGGCGACGGCCTGACATTCCGCCTCGCGACGGCCAAGGAGCCGATCGAAATCACCGGCCCTGTGGCGCTCAAGCTTTGGCTCTCGTCGGAGACGGCGGACGCCGACGTCATCGCCGCGCTGCGCGTCTTCGATCCGGCTGGCAGGGAGGTCACGTTCATCGGCTCGAACGATCCGCGCGCGCCCGTGGGGCTCGGCTGGCTGCGCGCGTCGCACCGCAAGCTCGATGCGGCGAAGACGCTCCCGTACCGGCCGTGGCATTCGCATGACGAACTCTGGCCACTGACGCCCGGCGAGCCGGTCGAACTCGACGTCGAGATCCTGCCGACCTCGATCGTCGTCCCTCCGGACTATCAGCTTGTGCTCACCATTCTCGGCCGCGACTACGAGGTCGACGGCAAGGACATCGCGCTGCCGAACGCGCCCTATCCGATGAAGGGCGTCGGGCCGTTTCTGCACATCGACGAGGACGACAGGGCCGGCTCGACCTTCGACTGTCGCAATACCCTGCACTTCTCGCCCGGCAAGCGGCCTTATCTGCTGCTGCCGGTCATTCCGGAGGATTAGGCTTCACAAAAACAAACGTTCAATGGAGGAAAACATGATCAAGCGTACATTCATCCTCGCGCTGGCGGCCGCCGGACTGGCAGCCGGCGCTCTGCCCGCGCAGGCGGACAGTTACCCGAGTCGGACGGTCACCATCATCGTCCCCTACCCGGCAGGCGGCCCGACGGATCAGGCAGCGCGCGTCGTTGCCGATTCGCTGTCGAAGCAGCTCAAGCAGAGCTTCATCGTCGAGAACGTCACCGGCGGCGGGACGATCATCGCCACTAACAAAGTGGCCAAAGCGCCGCCTGACGGATACATGCTGCTGCTGCACAATCTTCAGATCTCGGCCAATGTGACGCTCTACAAGAAGCTGCCGTTCGACACCGAGAAGGATTTGACGCCGATCATTTTCGTCAACCGCAATCCGCTGGTGCTCGTCGGCCGCAAAGATCTCGACGCCAACGACCTCAACCAACTCCTGGCGCTGATGAAGAAGAAGACGCTGAACGCCGCCATTCCGGGCTTCGGGGCGACGGGACATCTCGCCACCGCGCTGCTTGCGCAGGAAGCCGGGGTGAAGATCAACATGATCCCGTACCGCGGCGCTGCGCCCGCGCTCAACGACATCATCGGCAGCCACGTCGATCTGTTTTTCGCGACGCCTCAGTCGATCATCCAGCAGGTCAACACGCACAACATGAAGGCCTTCGCGGTCACGTCGAAGGCCAAGCTGCCGGAACTGCCCAAGCTGGGGAGCTTCGTCGACGCCTTCGGGCCGAAGCTCGACATCAGCTATTGGCAAGCTCTGTTCGCCCCGTCAGGCACGCCCAAGGACGTCATCGCGAAGCTGAATGCCGCCATGCAGAAGACGGTATCGGACCCCGCGATCGTCAAAAGCTGGGCATCGCAGAGCGTCGAAGTCTATCCGCCCGACGAGCGCTCTACCGCTGCGGCGGACAAGATGTTCAAGAGTGAAATCGCGCGCTGGGGCAAGGTGATCAAGGACAACAACATTCATCTCGACCAGTAATTCGAACGGGCAAGCCTGCTCGACCAATAGCGGCAGAGCCCTCTCGCTCTGCCGCTTCATTCGATCTCCTCACATACAGGTCCCCATGAGCGCATCGCAGGAAGAACTGTCGTTTACTTATTTCCCGGAGAATTACCGCTGGTCGCACGGCCTGCTGATCGGGCTGAACACCGCGCCGTGGGGCGGTGCGGAGATCGGCGAGATCAACCGCATCGGCCTGCGGCTCAAGAATTGCGTCGGCGACGATGACGCCTGGTTTCGCGAATGGGCGCGGGAAGCGCGCAGGGTGGAGGATCGCGGCCGCGCCCTGGTCGGCGAAGGGCGCACATCGAGCGGTGCGCAATATCTTCAGCGCGCCAGCATCTGCTATCACGTCGGCGAGCGCTTCCTCCAGCCGAAGAGCAAGGAAGGCAACGACGCCTATATGCGCGGCGTGGCCTGCCTGCGCGACGCCGCCAAGTTCATCAAGCGGCCGAAGCTTGAGCATGTCGAAATCCCCTACGGCGACACAAGCCTGCCGGCGATCTACGTGCACGCCGAACCGGCGAAGACGGGCGGTAAAGTCCCGGCAGTGGTGTTCTTCGATGGCCTCGACGTCACCAAGGAGATTCAATACTTCAAAGGTGTCGCCGATCTCGCCGCGCGCGGCATCGCCTGCCTGATCGTCGACGGGCCGGGCAATGGTGAGAGCATTCGATTCCGCCAGCTTTACCTGCGTCACGACACCGAGCATTACGCCACCCCGGTTTACGACTATCTGGCAGCCCGGCCCGAGATCGACCCCAAACGCATCGGCGTCATGGCGATCAGCCTCGGCGGCTATTACGCGCCGCGCGCAGCATCAATGGATCCTCGCTACGCGTGCTGCATCGCCTGGGGCGCGCAATGGGACTATCAGAAGATCTGGCAGGATCGTTTCGACCGGCTCGCCCGCGCCGACACGCCATCCTTGTCGGTCGCCACTCAACATATCGCCTGGGTGCTCAACGCAAGCTCGCAGGAGGACGCGCTCAAACGGCTGGCGCCATTTAAGCTCGACGGCGTCGTCCAGAAAATGTCCTGTCCGTTCCTGATGCTGCATGGCGAGGGTGATGAGCAGATCCCGTTGCTGGAGGCACAGAAGTGCTTCGACGCGGTGGGGTCCAAAACCAAAACGATGAAGATCTTCAGCCGCGAGGAAGGCGGGTATCACCACTGCCAGATCGACAATCAGAGCATCTGCTCGGCTTACATGTGGGATTGGCTGGAAGAAATCCTGGAGCCGAAGCGTGCGTGAACGCGACTACCAGTGATAGTTGATTCCGGCGCGAACGATGTCGTCCTTCGCCGGCGTGGAAATCGGCGTGCTCGTGGCTGCGCCCATGAACGTCGCCGTGCCGAGATCGAGATGAAGGAATTCGAGCTTCGCGCTCCAATGGTGCGATAATGAATATTCAACGCCGGCGCCGGCTGTCCATCCCAGCCGAGTGGTCGCGTCGGAGCCGCCCGGCTGGTCCGATTTGATGTCACCATAGGCCGCGCCTCCGGTGACGTAGGGCAGCCACGAGCCGAAGGCGTAGCCGACACGGCCGCGCGTCGTGCCGAGCCAACTCTGGCTCGTCTGGCACTGGCCGCCGCCGTTCGCTGCGCACACCCCGCCGTCGCTGCGGCTGCCGGAAAGATTGGTCCAATCCAAATCCGATTCCAGACCCAGTACGAACGCGCCTGTTTGCCAATTGTAGCCGACCTGTCCGCCCGCGATTCCGCCCGACAGGCCGAAGCGCCGCAACGTCGGATCGGTCGCAGGGTCGCTCCAGTTCGACCGCCCCCAGCCGTAGCCGCCATTGATGCCGAGATAGACGCCGGCCCATGAGAACGGGACCGCCGCGACTTGCGGCGCGGGTCCGGCAGTCGGCGCTTGGTAGAGGTCGGCGGCGCGCGCGGTCGCAAGGCTCGCCATCATCGCCGTTAGCGCAATCAGGCCGACAAAGCTGTGTCTCATACCGATCCAGATTCCAAGCGTATGGGGCCGCATTCGTGGCCGCCGTTCAGGGCGGAAGATGGGCGCAATGACGGCAGGAACAGCGTAGGCGCGCGCAGCACACCATGTCCCATGCTGGAACTGGCAGCGTCTTTCCTGAATCCGAGCCACAATGAGCGGTGAATTACGAATATTTAATCTCGCGTCGATGCAATTGCGGACGTTCGGCACGAGGAGACGGGTGCGCAGTCAACTCGCATCGCTTGCCGGACTTATAGCGCCGGCACGAACAATCAGTTCGTGACCTTGATGTTGGCGGCTCTAGCAATCTTCGCGAATTTCGCGCTTTCCGAATGAACGAAAGACCCGACTTCATCAAGGCCCATCGTTCGCGGAATGATTCCCTGCACCATTAATTTATCGGCAACGTCCTTGCTCTGGATCGCGGCATTGGCGGCCTGATTGAGCTTTTTGAGCACGTCGGGCGGCGTCTTCGACGGCGCGAAGATTCCAAACCAGTTCAGCAGCTCGTATCCCGCGAGGCTCGGATCTCCCGAGCTGAGCGGCTCGACGTCGGGAAGCTGCGGCATTCGTTCTTTCGAGGTGACGGCCACCGCCCGCAACTGACCCGCTTTGATAAAAGGAAGAGCCGCCCCAAGACTGGAGAAGCTCATCGTCACGACGCCGCCGGCCACATCGGTGACGGCAGGGGCAGACCCACGATAAGGAACGTGCAGAACCTTGATGCCCGCCATCGCATTCATGAGTTCGCCGGCAAGCTGCTGCGGGTTTCCGACGCCGGACGACGAAAACGAGAGCTTGCCGGGATTGGCCCGCGCATACGCAATCAGCTCCTTCGGATTGTGAACGGGCGTCTTCGTGGCGACCACGACGACACATGGCACGATGCCGACCAGCGCGACCGGCACCAGATCCCGGTCCGGATCATAAGTCATCTTCGCGAAGATGTGCTGATTGATCGCGACTTCACCGGAAGCAGCCGCCAGCAATATGTAGCCATCAGGTTCGGCTTTAGCTGCGGCGTTCGCCGCGATCATCGCGCTCGCGCCGGGACGGTTCTCGACGATGACGGTCTGATGAAACGCATTGCCCATCTGATTGCCGACGAGCCGCGCCACGATGTCCACGCCGCCGCCGGCCGCGTAGCCGACGAGCATGCGAATGTTCCTGTTGGGGTAGGCGGTCTCTGCCGACGCCCGGCCAAAAGCCGCTCCAGCGGCAATCGATGCCGCCGCCGTCAAAAACACGCGTTTCGTCAGCATGTGGTGACCCTCATTGAACGGCGCGTATCATAACGCCGGGCCGATTGGCCCGCCCGCCTTTAGAAACGAAAGCTGGCTGGTCCGTCAGCGGCAGTAGCACCGGTCTCCGCTCCATTTCCCTGCAAACAGGGAATTTTGCAGGGAATTTGCGCGTGCAGAGACCTTTCACGCCTGCTTTGCCTCAAATTCGGCAGATCCTTTAATGCCTTATGCCAAATTCCCTACGCCCCGAAGCAGGGAATTCCGGCTACGTGATCAGCGAATTAAAAGCCGTGAACAGCGAAATTCCCCGCTAGCCAACTTTAGTCAGTGATGCCGCGCTCCCGCCCATGGCATCAGGAGCCGTTCGGCGACGATCACGCCAAGAAACAGGACGATCCCGAGCACGCTCAGCCACACAAGTGCGGCCCA